>Ga0210393_10000531_pt1 | contig 34306 bp, 30 predicted proteins | sample IncBWC27OmetaG_FD_160068 | JGI IMG/M metagenome (GOLD analysis project Ga0210393, IMG submission 160068) | Forest soil microbial communities from Barre Woods Harvard Forest LTER site, Petersham, Massachusetts, United States - Inc-BW-C-27-O ...
AAGAACCGGAAGACGACGACGGAACGGCTGGAGTTTAAGAAGTTCTGTAACCGTTGCCGCAAGCATACGCCGCATAAAGAAGTGAAGTGACGCCGTTTAGCGGGCGTGAGCGAAGCGGGAGTCCGCTGGCGTCATCCTGAGCGTTCTTTGCGAAGGATCTTGCGAGCAGCGCTTTGGAGGGTAGTTAAACAGGGGCGTAAGCTCAACGGTTAAACTGTCGGTCTCCAAAACCGAACTTGGGGGTTCGAATCCCTCCGCCCCTGCCAGATTTTGGAAGGAAGTTGGAAACGGTCAGGGAGTGTTATGGCAGTGGAGACAAAAAAGAAGATGGCAAACTCAATTGCATCCGCCGGAGAGAATTTCGGAGACCGGCTCAGGTCCTGGCCGGAGCGGGTAAAGACGTTTTACAACGATGTGCGCACTGAAACCCGCAAGGTCACAGCGCCGTCATGGAAAGAAGTTCAAGCCACCACGGCGGTTGTCGTGGTTACCGTTTTCATTTTCGGCGTGTACTTTTTCATCATCGATAACGTGATTCAGAAGGGTGTTTCATTTCTGTACAGCTATTTCGGGCACTAGCGAGAACGCGCGAACCGGAGTTTAAACTTGATCATGCAGGACGAAGAAAAAAACGAAGCGGCAGCAGGTGTTGAACAAGCACCGGGCGCGGATGGCGCGGCTCCAAGCGGCGAGCCGCCCCGCAATCCGAATATGAAGTGGTACATTATCCACTCCTACTCCGGGTTTGAGCGCAAGGTGAAGGAATCCCTCGAATCCCGCGTAATGGCTTTTGGCCTGCAAGATAAGATCGGCAAGGTTCTGATCCCGACCGAATCGGTCACCGAAGTGCGCGGCGGCAAAAAATATACCTCCGAACGGATGTTCTATCCCGGCTACGTGCTGGTCGAAATGGACATGGACGATCACGTGTGGCACGTCGTGAAATCCACGCCGCGCGTGACCGGGTTCGTCGGCACCGGCCAGCAGCCTACGCCGCTCTCCGATGAAGAAGTGCAGCACATCGTCTACAAAGTCGCTGATAGCCGCGAGAAGCCAAAACTGAAGGTCAAGTTCGAGAAGAATGAAACCGTCCGTATTTCGGAAGGTCCATTCGCAACGTTCCAGGGAATTGTGGACGAAGTGAATGAGGATCGCGAGACGCTAAAAGTGATGGTCACAATTTTTGGCCGCTCGACTCCGGTGGAGTTGGAATTCAACCAGGTGGAGAAGGTGGCGTAGCAGATATTGCCGAATGATATGGGCACATTCACGACAAAGTTTAAGGTCTGGAATCCCAGCAAGCCGGAGAGCGCCCAAGAGTTGGAGGCGTTAGTCGATACCGGCGCGGCATTTAGCTGGATTTCCCGAGCGCGCCTGGAAAGCCTGGGACTAAATCCGAGTCGCCGGATGTCTTTTCGCACGATCGACGGCCGAGTGATGGAGCGTGATATGACCGCGATCTATATAGCCAGCGCTGGATATTCGGCGCCGGACATGGTGGTGATGGCAGAGCCGGGAGAAATGGAAGTACTGGGCGCTCACAGCATCGAGGGCCTCGGACTGGCAGCCGATCCGGTGCAGAAGCGGCTTACGCCAACTATCATGCTAGCGCTTTAGGATAGGCCAAATTTATTTAGGAGACATCAGCGATAACATTCGCTTGAAGAGAAATTATGGCAAAGAAAGTTACAGGTTTCGTAAAGTTGCAGATTGCGGCGGGCAAGGCCACTCCGGCGCCTCCGGTCGGTCCGGCGCTCGGGCAGGCACAGATCAACATCATGGAGTTCTGCAAGCAGTTCAACGCTCGCACCAACCAGAAGGAAATGGAAGGGCTGATCATTCCGGTCGTGGTTTCCGTCTATAGCGACCGATCCTTTACCTTCATCACCAAGACGCCGCCAGCTTCGATTTTGTTGAAGCGCGCCGCCGGAATTGCCAAGGGCTCGGGCACGCCGAATAAAGATAAAGTCGGCAAAGTTACCTTGAAGCAGGTGGAAGAGATTGCGAAGCAGAAGATGCCTGATTTGAATGCCGCATCTGTTGACACAGCGATCAAGAGCATTCGGGGTACAGCGCGTTCGATGGGCATTGAAGTAGTTGGATAATTTTTAGTCGAAAATACCACGGTTCGCCGGATCAACGACGAGCGGTGGGAGACAAGGAAAAGTTAAATGAAAAAAGAAGGAAAGAATATCGCCAAGGCGCATGCTTCAGTCGAAAAGCGGCCGTATACGCTGCAGGATGCGGTTCCGCTTCTGCAGAAAGTTAAGTTCGCGAAGTTTGATGAGACCGTCGAAGTCACGTTGCGGCTGGGAGTCGATCCCAAGCACGCCGACCAGATGGTGCGCGGTACGGTCGTTCTGCCGCATGGTCTCGGCAAATCGAAAAAAGTTCTGGTCATCGCCTCCGGCGACAAAATCAGAGAAGCAGAAGCTGCCGGCGCCGATTTCTTCGGTGGTGAAGAGATGGTCGAGAAAATCACCAAAGAAAACTGGACCGACTTCGATGCGCTCATCGCGACCCCGGATGTGATGAAATCCGTTGGGCGTCTGGGAAAGATCCTTGGACCGAAGGGCCTGATGCCCAATCCGAAGACGGGCACGGTTACGATCGACGTCGCCAAAGCCGTGCAGGAAGTGAAGGCCGGCAAGGTGGAATTTCGCACCGACAAGACGGCGCTGGTGCACGTGCCAGTAGGAAAGATTTCGTTCTCGCCCGACAAGCTGATCGAAAACGCGACCGTGCTGATTACCAGCGTGATCAAGGCCAAGCCGTCGGTGGCCAAGGGTAAGTACATCAAGGGCTGCACGCTCAGTTCGACCATGGGGCCGGGGATTCTGCTGGATACGGCTCCGATTGAGACTGCGGCTAAAGCCTAGGAAACGGCCGGGCCTTGCCCGGCGGACAGCCGAGGACGGCTGTCCCCACATTAGATCAAACGAGATTTCGAGGATTCGACAATGGCTGTCACAAAAGCACGCAAAAAAGAGCAAGTAGAAAAGTTGAGCGCCGAGCTGAAGAACGTTTCGAACGCGGTGGTTGCGACGTACACCAAGATGACCGTAGCTCAGGACTACGAACTGCGCAAGGCGCTGCGCGGCGCGGGCGCAAAATATCAGGTAGTCAAAAATACGCTGGTGGAGCGCGCTGCCGAGGGCACGAAGATCGCGGAGGGCCTGAAGAATCTGACGGGCGTGACCTCCCTCGCCTACACCACGGGCGATCCCGTGGCCATGGCCAAGGCACTCACCAAGTACGCCAAAGACGTGCCCGAGTTCACCTTCAAAGTGGGCGTGGTTGAAGGGCGCGTGATTTCGATTAAAGAGATCGAAGCGCTAGCCAGCATGCCGTCGAAGGAAGAACTGTATTCGAAGCTGCTGTTCCTGATTAGCGCACCGGCACAGCGTTTGGTCACTGTGATGAATGCGGTCGGCCGGAACCTGGCAGTGGTGGTCGATCAAGGCGTGCAGGGCAAGAAGTTTAAGGAAGCATAGATGCCTGTGTGGGGACGGACGCCTTCGTCCGTCCAGCGAGCGCAGCGAGTGTGGTTTTGGCGGCTGCGCCGACGTGGTTAAGTTTCGCGGCCAAGAGTGCCCGCGCCACATAGCCGAAAGAAGATTTGGTTATCCGAAGTCAGGGGTTGCGCGGTTCACATCCGGGCGTTGTCTGGCGCCAGGAAACGGACCCGCCGCACTGGAAACCCGGCCCAAAGATAACGAAAGCAAGCAAATTCATAACTCGAAGAGTGGAGAACTTAACATGGCAGACCTGCAACAGTTGGAAGATTCAATCGTAGCCTTGTCGCTGCTGGATGCGGCGGAGCTGGTAAAGAAGCTCGAAGCGCGCCTCGGCGTCTCGGCCGCTGCTGCTGCTCCAGTGATGGCAGCTGGCGGCGGCGCAGCGGCGGCAGCGGCTCCGGCGGAAGAGAAGACGGAATTTACCGTGGTTCTCAAGGAAGTTGGCGCCAACAAGATCAACGTGATCAAGGCCGTCCGCGAAGTCACCAGCCTGGGCTTGAAAGAAGCCAAGGAACTGGTGGATGGAGCGCCGAAGAACATCAAGGAAGGCGTTTCCAAGGACGAGGCTGAGACCATCAAGAAGAAATTTACCGAGGCTGGCGCTGTCGTCGAAGTGAAGTGACCGCGTTTAGCGGGCGTGAGCGAAGCGGGAGCCCGCTGCGGTCATCCTGAGCGTTCTTAGCGAAGGATCTGGGAGCTGCGCACGGCCTAATGGTCGCTGCCATGCACCGGATACAGTGCAAGAGCCAGGAAAACTCACGTTCTAGTTGTGAAGCCGGGGCAGTGGTGTTAGCATCTAAAGAACACCGCTTCCCCTAGCCTCACTCAATCGCGAGCGAGACTCGCAAGGGAAGCTTGGGCACTGTTCCGCGGGCAGGCGGGACGGAAACGGCCGAAGGAACTGGCGCGAAGAATTAAACATCAAGATTGGCGAAACGCCTTGCACGGCGTCTGCGGGAACGCTTGTCCCTGCGGGCGCACCGTCGTGTTTTCCACGCTTCACTGCAGTTTGCACAGGTTCAAAACAGCTTAGTAGTTTGGCGCGATCCGGCGCCCCACATTCCGCGGGTAATCGCAGCACTCGGCTGCGCCTGACATTGGGAGTTTCTTGACGATGAAGAATAATGCCTTCCGTAAACGCTTTGATTTTTCAAAAATACCAGCCACCATCCAGATCCCGAATCTGATCGAGGTGCAGAAGCGCTCCTACGACCGTTTTCTGCAGATGGATAAGCTGCCCAGCGAGCGCGAAGACGGCGGATTGCAGGCCGTTTTCCAGTCCGTCTTCCCGATCACCGACTTCCGAAACGTATCACAACTTGAGTTTGTGGATTACGCCATTGGTAACTGGGAGTGCAAATGTGGTCACCTGAAGGGACTACACCATCTGCGTACAACTTGTAAGAACTGCGGCAACACGGTCATCACCGATCCGTTCCATCCCGGCGACGTGCTCTGCCAGAAGTGCGGCACTTACAACTCCAATACGCCGGATTTCTGCAACAAGTGCGGCGACCCGGTTGGCCTGCAACTGAAATATGACGTGGCCGAGTGCGAGGAGCGTGGCATGACCTACTCCGCGCCGCTCAAGGTCACGATGCGCCTGACCATTTTCGATAAGGACGCCGAAACCGGCAACCGTTCCATCCGCGACATTAAAGAGCAGGAAGTATTCTTTGGCGACGTCCCTTTGATGACGCAGAACGGCACCTTCATTATTAATGGTACCGAGCGAGTCATAGTCAGCCAGTTGCACCGTTCGCCGGGCGTGTTCTTCGAGACCGCCAACAACCGCACTTATTTCCTGGGCAAGATCATTCCTTACCGCGGGTCTTGGGTCGAATTCGAATACGACCAGAAGAACGTGCTCTACGTCCGCATCGACCGCAAGCGCAAGTTCCTGGGAACGATCTTCCTGCGCGCTCTGGGTCTGCGTTCTGGCGAAGACATCCTCCGCTCGTTCTATACCGTGGATCGCATCGCCATTAAAGACAAGAAGCTTTTCTGGACGCTCGATCCCACCAGCGAGAAGGCTACCAACCTGCTCGGTATGAAGCTGGCGCACAGCATCAAGAACAAGTCCGGGGACGAGATTGCGCACTCCGGCCGTAAGTTGAATGCAGCCATTCTGAAGGAAATCCAGAAGGCAAAGATTTCCGAGATTGAGGTCGACGTTACCGATCTCGAAGGTGCATGGGCTGCCGCCGACGTGGTCGACACGACCACCGGCGAAGTGCTGCTCGAAGCCAATACCGAACTAAGCGCCGATAAGATTTCAAAGATTCTTGACTCCGGCGTGGTCGAGATGAGCCTGTTCTTCCCGGAGCGCGACGATGTGGGCACGGTTATCAGCCAGACGCTGAAGCGCGATTCCGTGAAAACTCCGCAGGAAGCGCTGATTGAGATCTACCGCAAGCTCCGTCCCGGCGATCCGCCAACCCTGGACACGGCCACTGCCCTGTTCCATGGCATGTTCTTCGACCCGCGCAAGTACGACTTTTCAAAGGTCGGCCGGCTCAAATTCAACATCAAGCTCTTCGAGAACCAGGATGCCACCAGTCTCGACAAGCGCACCCTCGATCCCGACGATTTCTACGCCACCATCGGCTACCTGCTGAAGTTGCGCAAGAGCATTGGGTCGGTCGACGACATCGATCACCTTGGCAATCGCCGCGTTCGCGCGGTTGGCGAGTTGATGGAGAACCAGTTCCGCATCGGCCTGGTCCGCATGGAACGGGCAATTAAAGAAAAAATGTCCGTTTACCAGGAAATGTCCACGGCCATGCCGCATGATCTGGTCAACGCGAAACCGGTAATGGCGGCGATCCGCGAGTTCTTCGGATCGTCACAGCTCTCGCAGTTCATGGATCAGACCAACCCGCTCTCCGAGATCACGCACAAGCGGCGTCTCTCGGCGCTTGGGCCGGGCGGTTTGTCGCGTGAACGCGCTGGATTCGAAGTGCGCGACGTTCACCCTACGCACTACGGCCGCATCTGTCCGATTGAAACGCCGGAAGGCCCGAATATCGGATTGATCTCGTCGCTGAGCTGCTACGCCCGCATCAACGACTACGGCTTCATCGAATCGCCCTATCGCAAGATCAAGGCTGGACGTGTGATCGATTACGTCACCGTGGTGAACACGGGCGACAGCGACTACAAAGTCGGCGATCACATGGAGAAGCATGAGATCGAAAAGATCAATGCCGACTTGAAAGACAAACGCAAGAAGCCCGCGCAGATCGATCCATTCTCCTTCTATCTTTCCGCATGGGAAGAAGACCGGCACACCATCGCGCAGGCCAATGTGGAGCTTGACGACAAAGGCCGCATCGTGGCCGAACTGGTCAACGCCCGTAAGGCTGGCAACTTTGTGCTGGTCAGCCGCGATGAAGTCGATTACGTCGACGTCAGCCCGAAACAACTGGTTTCGGTCGCCGCATCGCTGGTTCCGTTCCTTGAGCACGATGACGCGAACCGTGCGCTGATGGGGGCCAACATGCAGCGCCAGTCCGTACCCCTGCTCCGCGCGCAAGCGCCGATCGTAGGCACTGGAATGGAAGGCGTCACAGCCCGCGACTCCGGGGCTGTGGTTCTCGCCCGCCGCAACGGCATCATCGATTCAGTCGACTCCGACCGCATCATCGTGCGCGTCGAGGGCGAGCACCATCCCACGCAGCTTTCGCGTGAGGTGGGCAGCGATATTTACCAGCTCACCAAGTTCAAGCGCTCGAATCAGAACACTTGCATCAATCAGAAGCCCATCGTAAAGAAGGGGCAGCGCGTATTGAAGGGCGAAGTCATCGCCGACGGTCCTTGCACGGATCACGGCGAACTCGCACTCGGACGCAACGTGCTGGTGGCCTTCATGCCGTGGCGCGGCTACAACTTTGAAGACGCGATTCTCGTCTCCGAGAAGATGGTGAAGGATGACTACTACACTTCACTGCACATTGAGGAGTACGAAATCGAGGCGCGCGACACCAAGCTCGGTCCGGAAGAGGTCACGCGCGACATTCCCAACGTCAGCGAATCGATGCTGCGCAATCTGGACGAAGCGGGCGTGATCCGCATCGGCGCCAGCATCAAGCAGGGCGACATTCTGGTCGGCAAAGTAACGCCCAAGGGCGAAACTCAGCTCACGCCAGAAGAGAAACTGCTGCGAGCCATCTTCGGCGAAAAGGCTGGTGATGTGCGCGACGCTTCGCTCTACTGCCCGCCGGGCATCGAAGGCGTCATCGTCGACGTAAAGATTTTCTCCCGCAAAGGCCAGGAAAAAGACGAGCGCGCCAAGTTCATCGAAGGCACGCAGATCGGCAAGCTGGAAAAAAACCTCTCCGACGAAATCCGCATTCTTACCGACGAGCGGCTCAAGCGTCTGGAAAACATTCTCGGCGGCAAGGAAGTCCAGGCCGATCTGCACGACGAGCGCACCAACAAGCGTTTGTTGACCAAGGGCAATGTTCTTGACCGTGACGCCATTGAGCGCATCTCCACCCGCAACCTGAAGCGCATCAAGTATGCCGATAAGGATCCGCGAGTGAATGAGCAGATCGACGAGATCGAGGAAATGACCTCGCGTCAGATCGACGTGCTCAAGAAAATCGTCAACGAGAAGAAGGAAAAACTCACCAAGGGTGACGAGCTACCGCCTGGCGTGATCAAGCTGGTCAAAGTCTACATCGCCATGAAGCGCAAGCTCAGCGTTGGCGACAAGATGGCCGGCCGTCACGGAAACAAGGGCGTGATCGCCCGCATTCTGCCGGAAGAGGATATGCCCTACCTCGAAGACGGAACACCGGTCGAGATCGTCCTGAATCCCCTCGGCGTACCCAGCCGTATGAATGTCGGGCAGATTCTCGAAACCCACTTAGGTTGGGCAGGCTATACCCTGGGCGAGAAGATCGGCAATCTGCTCAAGGAAAATACGCGCACGGAAGCGATCCGACGCGAGTTGAAGGCTCTGTTCAAGGACTCGAAACTCGCGGACACCATTGGTGAGATGGGTGACGAAGAGCTAGAAGCTTTGGCTCCTACACTCGCTCGCGGAGTCTACATGGGTTCGCCCGTATTCGACGGTGCGAAGGAAGGCGAAATCAAGGCGCTGCTCGAGCATGCAGGCCTTCCGACGTCGGGCAAGACGACTCTGCATGACGGCATGACCGGAGATCAGTTCGAACAGCCGGTCTGCGTCGGGTACATCTACATGCTGAAGCTGTCGCACCTGGTGGACGACAAGATTCACGCGCGTTCCATCGGGCCGTATTCACTTATCACTCAACAGCCTTTGGGTGGCAAGGCGCAGTTCGGCGGACAGCGCTTCGGTGAAATGGAAGTCTGGGCCCTTGAAGCTTACGGCGCAGCATTCATTCTGCAGGAGTTGCTGACCGCGAAGTCCGACGACGTATACGGCCGCACCAAGATTTACGAGGCCATCGTCAAAGGCGAAGCTGCCATGGAGCCCGGCGTGCCCGAATCGTTTAACGTTCTGATCCGCGAATTGCAATCGCTCTGCCTGGATGTGGAGTTGATCAAAACCGGGGAGAAAAAGCCCACGGCCAGCGCGGCGGCAGACTAATAAGCGCCGCCGTCTCGGCGGGCAGAAGAGTTTTTGAAAACGTTTCGCAGGGCCAAAGCTCTCAGCCACTGCGAAACATAAAAAACTGGCAACCGGCCAACGACTGGCTGCCATGAGAGCAGGAAGCGGAGGAACACCTTGTTTCGTTCGAGCCCGTTCGAAATGCAAAACACGATCGCCGATTTCGATGCCATCAAGATCAGCCTCGCGTCGCCGGAAAAGATCCGGAGCTGGTCCCATGGCGAAGTCACCAAGCCTGAGACCATCAACTACCGCACCTTCAAGCCCGAACGCGATGGCTTGTTCTGCGCCCGCATCTTTGGTCCGGTAACCGACTGGGAGTGCTTGTGCGGCAAGTACAAGCGCATGAAGCATCGCGGAGTCATCTGCGACAAGTGCGGTGTGGAAGTCACATTGTCAAAAGTCCGCCGCGAACGCCTGGGCCACATCGAGCTGGCTTCGCCCTGCTCGCACGTGTGGTTCTTCAAAGGACTGCCCAGCCGTATCGGCCACCTGCTCGATATTTCCCTGCGCGACCTCGAGTCCGTGCTTTACTTCGAAGCCTACGTAGTGGTCGAGCCTGGCGATGCTCCGGTGAAAGAACGCGAGGTCATCAAGGACGAAGCCAAGTTCCGTGAACTTGATCAGCAGTACCGTCCCGCCGGCTTTAAAGCGATGATGGGTGCCGAGGCGATCAAGGAGCTTCTCAAGCGCATTGACACCGATGGTTTGTCCGTCGAGCTGCGCGAGAAGATGAAGAACGAGAGTTCGCTGCAAAAACGCCTCAAATACACCAAGCGCCTGAAGGTGGTCGAAGCCTTCCGTCGCAGCGGCAACAAGCCCAGCTGGATGATTCTTGACGTGATCCCGGTCATTCCACCGGAGCTCCGTCCGCTGGTTCCACTCGATGGCGGACGCTTCGCTACCTCCGATTTGAACGATCTTTACCGTAGAGTCATCAACCGCAACAATCGGTTGAAGAAACTGATGGACTTGCACGCACCTGAAGTCATCGTCAGAAATGAAAAGCGCATGCTGCAGGAAGCCGTCGATGCGCTGTTCGACAACGGCCGCCGTGGCCGAGTATTGCGGGGAGCGAACAACCGTCCGTTGAAGTCTTTGTCCGACACACTCAAGGGCAAGCAGGGACGCTTCCGCCAGAACCTGCTCGGCAAGCGGGTGGATTATTCCGGACGTTCCGTCATCGTGGTAGGTCCCGAACTCAAGCTGCACCAGTGCGGACTGCCGAAGAAAATGGCGCTCGAATTGTTCAAGCCGTTCATTTATCACCGGCTGGAGCAAACCGGCAACGTCACCACTATCAAGCAGGCAAAAGAGATGGTGGAGCAGCAGGAGCCCATCGTCTGGGACATCCTCGAAGAAGTCATTAAGGACCATCCTGTGCTGCTGAATCGCGCTCCCACCCTACATCGCCTTGGCATTCAGGCGTTCGAGCCGGTGCTGGTGGAAGGCAAAGCCATTCGTATTCACCCGCTGGTCTGCACCGCGTTCAACGCAGACTTCGACGGCGATCAGATGGCCGTGCACATTCCGCTGTCTCCCGAAGCGCAAGTGGAAGCCAGCGTCTTGATGCTGGCCTCGCACAACATTCTTTCGCCCGCGTCCGGTCAACCCATTACGGTACCTACGCAGGACATGGTGCTCGGCCTTTATTACCTGACCAAAGGCAAGCCGGGCGCGAAGGGTGAAGGCCGCGTCTTCGCCAACATCGAAGAAGTTCTGCTGGCGCTCGAAATGGGCGAAGTGGAAACGCTCACTCCGATCCGTCTGCGTTATACCGGCGAACTCATCGACCTGACCACAGCCTACGACGACCAGGACATCATTCATACCGAGCCGATTCACGTGGAGCGCATGTTCGTCAACACCACCGTCGGACGCGCCATTTTGAACGATCACCTTCCCGAGGGCATGCCTTACATTAACGGCTTGCTCAAAAAGAAGGGTATCGGCGCGCTGGTGAATTACGGCTATCTGCGCTTTGGACTTGAGACCACGGTCAAGATGCTCGATGAAGTGAAGGACTTCGGTTTCAAGTACGCAACCAAAGCCGGGCTCTCCATCGGCATCGACGACATGGTTATTCCTGACAGCAAGAAGACGCTGGTCAAGGACGCCGAGAAGCAGGTGGTTGCGGTGCAACAGCAATATCTCGACGGCGCCATCACCAACGGTGAACGCTACAACAAGGTCATCGAAATCTGGTCGGCGATCACCGAAAAGGTTGCCGACGAGATGTTCGGTCAGATGCAGAAGCGCGACAAGGAAGGCTTCATCAATCCGATTTACGTCATGGCCGATTCCGGCGCTCGGGGATCGAAACAGCAGATTCGCCAGCTCTCCGGCATGCGCGGCTTGATGGCCAAGCCTTCCGGCGAAATCATCGAGTCTCCCATCACGGCGAACTTCCGCGAAGGTTTGACGGTGCTCGAATACTTCGTATCAACCCATGGTGCCCGCAAGGGTCTGGCCGATACGGCGCTCAAGACGGCGGATTCCGGGTACCTTACTCGGCGACTGGTCGACGTGGCGCAGGACGTCATCATCAGCGAATACGATTGCGGCACTGTGGACGGCATTTACGTCCAGGGAATCGTCGAAGCCGGCGAAATTATCGAACCGTTACGCGACCGCATCGTGGGCCGCGTTTCGCTCGAGAAGATCAAGGACTATGACGGCAACGTGATCGTCGATATCAACAACGAGATCACCGAAGAACTAGCTGTATCGATCCAAGCCGCTGGAATCGAGCGGGTGAAGATCCGTTCGGTGCTCACTTGCGAGTCGAAGCGTGGCGTTTGCGTAATGTGCTACGGCCGCAACCTGGCATCTGGACGCCTGGTTGAACTCGGCGAAGCTACCGGCGTCATCGCCGCTCAGTCCATCGGCGAGCCCGGAACGCAGCTCACCATGCGTACCTTCCACATCGGTGGTACTGCGTCCCGAGTATCCGAGCAGTCGCGCCTCGATGCCAAGAACAACGGCACCGTGCGCTTCATCGGACTGCAGACCGTCAAGTCGAAGTCTGGCGATCTCGTAGTCATGAACCGCCAGGGCTCGATCGCAGTGGTTGACGAAAAGAATCGCGAGCGCGAACGCTACTCCGTGATCTACGGCGCCAAGCTCAAGGTCAACGAGGGCGATCAGGTGCAGCAGGGAAAAGTGATGGTCGAATGGGATCCTTACACCTTCGCCATCCTCACCGAAATCGGCGGCGCAGCGCAGTTCAAAGACTTGCAGGAAGGCGTCACGCTGCACGAAGAAGTGGACGAGGTTACTGGGCTGTCTCGTCACGTCGTGGCCGATTCGCCCGACGAGAAGCGCCAGCCGGCGATCGTGGTGAAAGGCAAGGGCAGCAAGCGCTACCTCATGCCTTCCCGCGCTCACCTCATGGTGCAGGACGGTGACACGGTTTTCCCGGGAGATGTGCTGGCGAAGATCCCGCGCGAAACTACCAAGACCAAGGACATCACGGGCGGTCTGCCGCGCGTGGTCGAACTGTTCGAGGCGCGCAAGCCGCACGAGACCGCGGTCATCAGCGAAATCGATGGCACGGTGAAGTTCGGCGAAGTCTCCAAGGGTCAGCGCAAACTGTATGTGCAGGCCGATAACGGCACGGAAAAAGAGTACTCGGTGCCGCGTGGCGTTCACATCAACGTGCAGGAAGGCGAACGCGTCAAGGCGGGCGAACCCCTCATGGACGGGCCGCTCAACCCGCACGACATCCTGGCTGTGCTCGGCGAAAAGGAGTTGCAGTCTTACCTGGTGAACGAAATCCAGGAAGTCTACCGCTTGCAGGGCGTCAACATTTCGGATAAGCACATCGAAGTGATTGTCCGTCAGATGATGCGCTGGGTGAAGGTCGAGGATGTGGGCGACACCACGTTCCTGCTGGAGCAGCAACTGGATAAGTTCCGCTTCCGCGAGGAGAACGAGCGCGTGATCAAGGAAGGGGGCAAGCCGGCAACCGGACGTCCGCTGCTCCTCGGCATCACGAAGGCTTCGCTCTCGACCGATTCGTTCATCTCGGCGGCGTCCTTCCAGGAGACTACGCGCGTGCTCACCGAAGCTTCCATTCAGGGAGCGGTCGATCACCTGCGCGGCCTGAAAGAGAACGTCATCGTCGGCCGCCTCATCCCTGCCGGAACCGGCATGGAGTACTACCGCAACGTGCGCCTCTCGCCAGAAATGGAAGAGGCCGCGGCCAAGGTACAGGCGGAAGTCTCGGCAGCTTACGAAGAGGCCGAGCGCGCTCTCGAAATGATGCGTCACGAGGGCGAAACCGAGGAACTGGCTGCGGAGTAAGCCAAATTAAGGTTAAATATCGGGGGCGAACGCGTTCGCCCCCGAGACCCTTTTTGGCAACTAAATAGCAATGCACGCCAACCCAGAGCGATTGCAATTCGAGGAACCTGCCTCGCTTCCCTCGTTGCGTCTGGCGCCTTCTCGCCCTAAGCTAGGACCAGCGATGCTTCGCTTCTTGCGCCTCTTGCGGCTGGCTTTCTGGCGTGCTTTTCAGCACGACGCTTTTTCCATCGCCAAGGCTTCCGCCTATTCTTCCATCCTTACGTTCTTCCCGGCGTTGTTGGTTGTAGGCTCCGTCCTGGCCACATCGCGAAAAGGCGCCCCGTATCTGCGGGAAGTCTCATACGCTCTTTCCCGTATTCTTCCAGCGGGGAGCAACACGGCGATGAATTTTCTGCGCAATGCGGGGCAGCGTCCGGTAAGCCTGTTGATCACGGCGTCCTTGCTGACTCTGTGGACTGCCTCCGGCGTCATGATTTCCTGGATGGAAGGGTTCCGCCGCTGTTACGAGCTGCCGAAAATCTGGGGCTTGGTCAAGGAACGACTGGTCTCGTTTCTGTTGGTAGTCTTCGCTCTTGTGCCCATGACGTTCTCGACGCTCCTGGTCGCGTTTGGCAGCAAGATTGAGACCACGATCCTCTTCTACACCGCGCATGAATTCAGCGCCTACATCCTGCTGATGTGGACTTGCATTCGCTGGCTGATTGCCACCCTCACCAGTATCGCCGTGATTGCACTGATCTATCACAATGCAGTTCCGCGCACGCAGCCCTGGCACAGCGTTATCCCAGGCGCCACCCTCGCCACAGCGATGTGGTTTTCCTCCACGTTGCTGTTTGGTTTTTACCTGCAACACTATGCCGACTACAGCGTTATTTACGGATCGCTCGGCGCGGCCATCGCTCTGCTGGTCTGGATGTATATGGTTTCGCTGGTGGTTCTGGTGGGCGCGGAGTTCAACGCCATGCTGTTTCCCCGCGCCATGCTGGGGAAAGAGCTGACAGCGATCAGTCATCCTCGAGCATAAGTCCGCTCAACCGGACGAAATCATACTCCGGAAGATGCCGAATCTGCCGATCTCTATTCAAGGCAGCCGTTCGAAGCGAGGATCGCGGCATGTACGTAAAGTCGCGCGCATAAAGTGGCTCGCAAAACAGTTACAATAGTTTCCTCCTCGTTGGGCAATTCTGACGTCAATTTATGAAAACATCCAAACAAGAAATCGCAAAGGAAAGTTCTTCCGTGGCGCAAGGTGTATCTTCGGATCAAGCGCGCGGAGTCGCCGCCCCTCGCCGCGCCAAGATCATCTGCACCATCGGGCCGGCCTGCCACTCCGAGGCCGCAATGCGCGATCTGATGCGCCTCGGAATGGATGTTGCCCGCCTGAATTTTTCCCATGGCACGCACGAGGATCACGCCCGCAACATCGAACGCCTGCGCCGCGCCGCCGAAAAAGAAAATCGCACCATCTGCATCCTGCAGGATCTGCAAGGTCCAAAAATCCGCACCGGACGCCTCACCCGTCACGAACCCGTGCTCCTGAAGAGCGGCTCAACCGTTGTGATTACTCCGCGGGACATCACAGGCACTCCCACGCGCATTTCCACGACGTTCCAGGATCTTGCCCGCGAGGTCAGCGTTGGCGCGCGTATTCTGCTGCGCGATGGATTGATCGAACTGCGCGTGCGCACCGTCCGGGGCAAAGATGTGGTTTGCGACGTTCTGAACGGCGGGATGTTGGGTGAGCATCAGGGCATCAACCTGCCCGGCACGGCTTTATCGATTCCAGCCTTAACCGAGAAGGATCGCAAGGACCTGGAGTTTGGCCTGAAGCACGGCGTGGACGCAGTCGCGCTCTCTTTCGTGCGCACCGCCGCCGACGTGAATATGGTCAGGCAAATCGTGGCCGGACTCGGCTCTGATACACCCTTGATTTCTAAACTTGAGAAGCCGCAGGCCATCGACAACATCGAAGAAATCTTGGAGGCCTCCGACGGCATCATGGTCGCACGTGGCGATCTTGGTGTGGAAATGGCTCCGGAAAAAGTCCCGGTCATTCAGAAGCATGTCATCGGCCGCGCAGCTCAATGGCGCAAGCCGGTGATCACGGCGACGCAAATGCTCGAATCGATGGTCGAAAATCCACGCCCTACGCGTGCCGAAGCCAGCGACGTAGCTAACGCCATTTTCGATGGTAGCGATTCGGTGATGCTCTCCGCAGAAACCGCGAGCGGCCGCTATCCCCGCGAGGCTGTCGCCATGATGGCGCGGATTGTGATCGAAGCGGAAAGCAACATGGGAGAATTCACCCAGCGCCGCCGCCGTGACCGTCGAGGCCTCTCCGTCGCCGAAACCATTTGCGAATCGATCGCGCACGCGGCCGAGGATCTGCCCATGGGCGCCATTGCCGTTTTCACCGAGACCGGAAATACCGCCCGCATGATTTCCAAATACCGCCCGCAGGCCGCCATCTATGCCTTTACTCCCAACGCTACCGTCGCCCAGCGCACCAACCTTTATTGGGGCGCCCATCCCATGAAGTGTGTGCCGGCACTATCGGCCGAGCAGATGGTAAGCGTCGCAGAAAAAGAATTATTGGACCGCCGCTTGCTCAAACCCGGTGACGTGCTCGGAGTCGTCGCCGGCACCCGCCAATCCTCAGGTTCTACGAACTTCATGCGCTTGCACACGGTCACCGCCGAAGAAGCTATTGACGCCGCTCAACCCAAAGCCAAGCGCGGCAAAAGACCGTAAAAGCTATAATCGCGTGGTATGTCCCAGGAGTATTTATCCATCGCGATCTGGGAGCCGCTTCCCGATATGGAGGCGGCTTCGCTCGAGACCATGCGCGAGCTCAACGCTATCGTCTCCAGAAAACGATACGGTCGCGACCTTCTCTACCGCGGCGGCGACTCTCACTACTTACTCCTGCGTTACTGGAACTCCGAGCAGGCCCGGAGCGACGCTCAGGAAGATCCCGAGGTGTTGCGATGCTGGGCGCGGTTGGGAAATGAAATCAGAATTCTTAAAGTCTACGAGAAGCTGGAAGAAATTGGCGTTTGAATCATGCCGTCTGAATCGACCCCGCAAGTTTACACCGATGTAACGGTGGACCCGTTCGTGCGGGGGTTCCTGCATCGTCCAATAAGCTCCAGCGGCCAAGGATTGGTTCTGACTCATGGCGCAGGATCGAACTGCCAGGCTCCGCTGCTGGTTGCAATCGCCTCAAGTTTCACGGCTGCGGGTTTCCTTGTGCTACGCTGCGATTTGCCGTTTCGTCAGGATCGCCCCTACGGCCCGCCCTCGCCGTACGATGGCAAACGCGACCGAGCGGGACTGCTGAATGCAATTGCAGCATTGAAAAATCTGGCTAGCGGCCCGGCCTTCCTCGGCGGCCACTCCTATGGCGGAAGGCAATCAAGCATGCTGTGTGCCGAACAAACAGAAGAAGTGCGCGATCTAGTCCCCGGCTTGCTTCTGATGTCTTATCCTCTGCATCCCCCTCGCAAGGCTGCACAACTCCGCACCCAGCATTTCTTCAACTTGCGCACTCCGGCTCTCTTCGTCCATGGCACGCGTGATCCCTTTGGCACGATCGATGAGGTCGAGCAAGCCATAAAATTGGTTCCCGCGAAAACAAAGGTGCTGACGGTTGACGGCGCTGGGCACGACTTGGGATTCAAAGGGAAATCGAAGCGGCCGGAATTGCCGCCAAAAGTCCTGGAGGAATTTCAAAGTTTTTTTACGATTTAATCCGCGCAAATCCCTGGGCGACCGCCCTAATTCACCCATCCCGATTTCGATCCACCGTTGCCTTTGCGCGGCCCATCATCTGGTGGAATGTAATTCCCGTGCTCGTCGAACTCAACCTTGCGGTCGTGCTTTTGCATGTAGACTTCAAATTTTTTCGCTGCGCGTCGCCGCTTCCAGCGGTAATATTCGTTCCGCAGGCTGAAGTAGCGTTCGGAAGATGCGAACATCAGACCTTTTTTGGGGAGGAACTTGAGATACAGATACCCGAACAGCAATCCTCCAAGGTGAGCAAAGTTGTTAACGCCGCCTGTCTCCTGGATCGCACCCACCAACGTCAGAAATACGATGCCCCAGATAAAATATTTGGCCTTGATCATGAACGGCAGCGGGAACATCATGATCTCGCTCTCGCCATACAGCACGCCGAACGCGACCAACAAACCATAGATCCCGCCCGAGGCCCCAATTGTAGGCGTTGCCGGGGAGAGCCCGAGGATATGTGTGTAACTCACCGCCACGGTGGTGAATGCCGCCGCAACTGTACAGAAGAAATAGAATTCCAAAAATCGCTTCGATCCCCAGTCGCTCTCCAACTGTGAACCAAACATCCAAAGCGCCAGCGCATTGAAAAGCAGGTGGAGCAATTCGAGGTGCAGGAAAGAATAGGTAATCGCCTGCCACAGCATTCCATGCACAACCAGCTTTGGGATAAGGCCCAGGTAGACGAGCACCCACTCCCGAGCGAATGGCGAGACGAGCCTCAGCACCGCCATCATCAGGCAAATTCCGGCATAGATCAGGATCAGCCGTTTCACCCAGCGCGTGAACGGAGGAAGGCTTAACGAGATCGTACGTCCGCGATTCATCGGCACGGGTGGGCCTCAATTAACGCCAGGAAAAAGAGTTGCAAGAACTATGGTATCAGGTTGCGGCCCGGGAAATTCTAGCGCTGCGCCAAGGGCACGACCGGCAAGCTTCGATGTCCCTGCGTGTCCACCGCCCTCACTGCAAAGATGACATTGTCCTTGGAAAGTTTCAAAGTTGCGCGAGTCACATTGCCAATTTTCTCCACATGTTCCCATTCCGGACTTGTCGTTCCGCGCCAGACAATCTCGTAGGCGGCAGCCAATCCTCCCGGAGAATTCTCCCAGGTAAGCGTCGAATCATTCTCCAGATCCTTGGTCAGTATGTGAACATTCGCCGGAGGTGCCGGCGCCGACGCCAATGACGCCAGCGTTGCCGCGTTCAACCGTGCCACATGCGCTACATAATCAAAGTCCACAAACTTGGGAAGGTCGCCATATTCAATGCCGTTCTCAGTCCGGACATTCTGATGCTGGTGATGAAAATCCTCGAGAAACTCAGTAAAGCGTACCGCGGCAAATCCCTGCTGGTTGAAGGAAGAATGGTCTCCGCCGCGCAAGTACCGATCCAGACGGAATACGAGCATCGGTTTCACGCCCGCCTCGTAAGTGCGGCCGGCGTCGGCGATGTAGCGAGCGAGCTGCCGCGATGCGGAGTCGTTTTCACCTCCCAAGCCGCGAATCCGACGGATGTCCTGCTCAGTCGCCGCCGCAGGCAGACCTTCGGAAAATACTCGCACGATGGAGTGATCCTGCTCAGCGCTCTTGTCGCCGCCCACGATGTCATTGTTCAGCACAGCCACCAGATTCCAATTCTGTTCTTTGGCCATCTGGGCAAAGTGGTGGCTGCCGTTCAAGCCTTGTTCTTCGCCCGCCACGGTCAGGAAAATAATGGTCGCCGGAAACCTCAGCTTGCTCAACACGCGGGCGCATTCCAGACTCACTGCCGTTCCGCTGCCATCGTCGTTCGCTCCCGGGGCGTCACCCTTCACGTCGAGCGTGTCGCTGTTGCGTGAATCGTAGTGTCCGGTCACCAGCACGATGCGCTTTGCGTTCTCCGCATTTGCGCCCTTAAGAACCGCATAAACATTGGAAATTTCAGTGGGCTGCGGAATTCGGTCCGCGGCCGGCTCTGTGAATGTGTCGGTCTTCACCTCCAGGCAGCCGCCGCAATCCTTCGAATAGCGCTCGAATTCAGACTTGATCCACTCCCTTGCCGCTCCAATCCCGCGGCCAGCGCCGGCGGACGATGGGTCCTGCGCTGAGATGGTCGAGCGCGTCCCGAAACTTACCAGCTTCTCGATGCTTCCCCGGATGCGTTCCGCCGAGACTTGTTTCAGCGCAGCGGCGATTTGCGGATCTAGAGGCATGGGATCCGGGGGCTTGGGTTCAGTCGCGCGGGGTTCGGACGCAGCAGCCCCGCCGCGCGCAATCGCCGAGGGCGGGATCGTCAGCATTAGCGAGAGGACCACAGTCCAGCATCTTTTCTTGCTTAGAGAAATCATGTAGGCTCCGGAGGATGAAATGTCAAGCTTGGCGACGGGTTAACGCCAAATTATAATCTTCCGCTCTACAGCACTCGCCCCCTTGACCTGCGGCGGGGAAGAATCTAAATATTATCAGTGGTATCTAAGGATGGTATCGAAAGGAAGTGAGGAATCATGGTTCTTTGTCCTGAATGCGAAACTAATCTGGATGTCGAAGAAGAAGAGGTCGACGAGGGCGAGATTGTTTCATGCCCCGAGTGTGGCACCGACTTCGAAGTCATCACAACCAGTCCGCTGGAGTTGAAAGCGGTTGAAGAAGGCTATGTGGAAGAGGAAGAAGAAGTGGAAACGGAAGACGGTGACGACGCTTAGCGCCTGCCGTCTTCGCCTCGGGCTCCGCAGCTTACCTCTTCTTGCCATTCTCCTGCTTTCTTTCTGCGCCCTTGCTCCCCAGTTCTCCCCTGCGGCCTATGCGGGTTCCGCGCCCAAAAAACTGAAACCGACGGATCCCTATGCGCTCATCTTCGGCACCGTCTGGGGGCCGGACGATCATCCGGCTTACGGCGTGAAGGTCACGATCCGCCCTGCCTCTGACAAGAAAGCCCGATGGGATCTGTATTCTGACCATCATGGCGAATTCGCCCTGCGCGTGGCTGCTGGAAAGAACGACTATATTGTTGGCGCCGATCTCAAAGGAGTGAAAACTGCCGATGGCCACCCCGTCCACCTCGTCGAAGAGGTTCCAGTCCACGTAGAGTATGATGAACGCGTGGATATTGGATTACATCTGGCCCGCTAGCTCCACGTCGAGTAGGGCAGCAGAAGGACAAACGACAAACACTCCCATGATTCTCAGACCATCTTTTCGGTACGCCGCGCTTTCCGCGTGCGCGCTCCTGCTCGTGCTCTCCGTGACTGGCACTGCCCTCGACAAAAAAGACAAGCAGCAAGGCCGTTTGCTCTCCGGCAAAGTGCTCGATCAGCAGGATAATCCCGTGGTCAGCGCCGTTGTTTACCTCACCAATACCCGCACCCACGCGGTGAAAACCTACATCGTCGGGCAGGATGGTACCTACCGCTTTCCTGGACTCTCTACCGTCGATTACGAGGTCTACGCTCAGTACAACAATCACAAGAGCGACACCCGAACTGTCAGCCAGTTCGACGACCGCTCACAGGTCTACATCGACCTGAAGATCGATACCCGCTAGATCACGTAAGGCTAGATCACGTAAGGCTGGAGCAAGTAAGGCTGGAGCAAGAAAAGCCGTTCAAAGACTGAACGGCTCTCCTGCGTTTCCTTACGCTGCCCATTCCAGATGGTAGTGAAGCTTAATGCGTGATTTCGTAAGCCGTCCCTTCGCCGTAAAGGCCGCCCGATCCCGTCGTCCCATAAAGATTCCCGGCAGCATCGAATGTCAGGCCGGAGATGGGGTTATACCCGTCTCCGTCGTTGTCGCTGAAATCATGCAGTGTAGTTTCGGTCCAACTCCCGCTGGCGGCGGGACTCAACTCGAACGCCGTCCCGTGGCTATGGGAGCCACCGAGCAGCGTCACTCCATAAAGATTTCCGGAGGTGTCGAAGATCAAATTGCCTGATGGATTAATCCCATCCGGACGCTGATTGTTGAAGTTATACAGCACCGTCTCGGTCCAGCTCCCGTCCGCGGCCGGCGTCAATTCAAACACGATGCCGCTGCTGAGGTGACCGCCGCCCGAGCCAGCCACGCCGTAGAGATTTCCGGAGCCATCGAAGACAAGGCCTGCGTAAGGATAGCGCCCGTCTTCGATGTTCTGGCTGAAAGAATGCAACGTTTTCTCCGCCCAGTTGCCACCCTTGAAGCGGTGCAACTCGAAAACCGTGCCACATCCGTATCTGCATTCGGCAGACTTGCCGCCGCCCGCGGAAGTCATGCCGTAGAGATTTCCGGAACCGTCAAGCAGCAGACTTCCGAAAGGAACGCCGCCGTCGGAGCCGCCCGTAAAGTGATGCAGCGTCGTCACCGTCCAGCTTCCGCCTGCGCCGCGCGACAACTCGAACGCCGTGCCTTGTCCGTAGGTCCCGCCATTGGCGGTTGTTCCGTAAAGATTGCCGGCGGCATCTGTAATCAGGCCCGCATGGACTTCCCACCCGTCCGAGCCCTGGAAGTTATGCACGATGGTTTCAGTCCAGGCTCCGCCCCCCGAGGGTGACAACTCAAATACCGTTCCGCAGCCGAAGCCGTTGGTGCAATTTCCCGTGCCGCCAAATTCCGTGGTCCCATAGAGATTGCCGGAAGCATCGAAGACTAGGCCGCCGGTGGCCCCGAATCCGTCGACGCCATTCGGATTGAAACTGTACAGCACAGTCTGCGTCCAGCCAGTCGCCGTCGGCGTCAGTTCAAACACCATACCGTTGTCATAATCGCCGCCATAAAACGCGGTTCCGTAGAGATTGCCCGAGGGGTCGGAGATCACGCCGGCAACAGGCAGGACGGATCCCCCAACGTTGTAAAAGCTGTACAGCACCTTCTCCTGGCCAGCCGCGGTCTCCGCCGCAAACAAGCTCAGGGCAAAGACTGCTAGAACTGCCCTCAATCCGATGGAAAGTGTCTTGCCTTGCATTCGTTCTCCTCTTTCACTAACCCATTCATAAGGTCAGGGTGATTTTGAACAGAGCGCCGGAGGAGGCACCCCCGCCGGGCGGGGGTACTATATCACGGCCATGGGAGCAGCGGCCCGGATCGGAGGTGTAGGCCCGGTTCGACTCTGCGCGGGTACGGTTTCCGACGTCAGCGAGTACAAAGGCCTGGTTGCAACAGTTACGTCCAGGTGGCCCGTCACTCGGTCACATGGCCGGTTGCCGAAGTCGTATAAGCAAGATTAGTGTGGGCATAATGATCTCGATTCGCACCGCAACGGAGCACGATGCAGTCTCAATCTCGCACGTGCACGTGCAAAGCTGGCGGACGACCTACGCTGGCATCGTCCCCGAGGAATACCTCGCCACTTTGAACGAGGCAGAGCGTGTGCTCCTGTGGCGAGAGTGGCTCACCCGTGACATACGGGTCTATATCGCCGATCTGGACGGAGAGATAGTGGGTTTTATCAGCGGAGGGGTGATTCGTGAGCCACTCCAGACATACGATGCTGAGTTGTATGCAATCTACCTCTTAGAGCAGGCGCAACGGCAAGGGATCGGAACAGCTCTTCTCAAAGAGGTTGCAGAATCGCTGTTGAGCAAAGGCTTCACCAGCATGATCGTTTGGGTACTGGAGAAGAATCCTTCGAGACACTTCTACGTGAGATCGGGCGCGCAGATCGTCACGACCAAAGAGATCCAAATCGGGGGTGTGACGCTATCTGAAGTATCCTACGGGTGGCCTGACCTGCAAGCGATCACATCGCTCAAATAGTTCTATTTCCGCAGCGGACGAATCAACCACAAATCTTTAGTCTGTATTCGCCTTGCATTCGCTGTGACGAGGTCAGCACACGGCCATGCAACTCTTGTGCGTTTTCCGGGTTCAATATGTGAGGATAGTTCTTGCGTGGGAGGAGAACCTTGAAAGGATTGCACGTGTTCCAGAATAAGAATGGTTTTAGGTTGGCTGTGGTCGCGGTGGTCGTGACCTTCATTTTGACGGCCCTATCAGCCTTTGCTCAAGAAGGTACGATGAGCCCTTACCAGGACGAACAGGATGGCGTCAGCGCTGGCGGCAAGTGGATGCAGTTCCGTTCAGAAGACAAGATGACCGGCGCGAAAAAAGTTCGCTTCGAACTGCTGGCCAATAACTATTTCCGGCAAGACCCGGATTACAAGCCTCGAGTCGAGGTGATATGCACCAACGGTAAGTACCAGTACGCTGACTTCAACATGGGTGGTCGGCTGGGACGACCGGACTATCCCGGCTTCTGGGGACAGCCGAAGATGGAAGTCAGGGTCCGCATCGACAGCAGCCACGACAACAAAGGCTGGAACTGGGTGCGCGGCCGGTTTCTTTCCATGGACAAGGGTACTGTCCGCGGCATGATTGGCGCCCAGGTTTTCAATCTGGAAGTCAGAACGAGGACTGGTCCCCAGATCGCCGAGTTCTCCCCAGCGGGGTTGAATCTGGATGATGTAAAACGCGCGTGCGACCTAACTCCGCATAAGCCGTAACAACTTCCACTTTCTTGCACGAGACAAGGCTGAGCTTCCGGGCTCGGCCTTTTCTATTTCCCAGACAGAATTTCGAATCAGATCTGCATGACCGTCGGCGCTGCCCTGTCAGTTACTTGCGTTCCTCGCCATTCTGCTGTTTCACTGGAATCATCCTGCAGGTGAGGCTGGGGTGACAATGGACGGTAACGTAATTCAAGGGGCGGCGTTTCTGCTGTTCGTGGTCGGAATTCTGGTCTACATAGTGATCCTTTACAACGGGCTGGTCCGGCTGCGCAATGACAACGATCGCGCCTGGGCCAACATTGACGTGCTGCTCAAGCAGCGTCACGACGAGATTCCGAATCTGGTGGAAACCGTCAAGGGATACATGCAGCACGAGCAACAGACGCTGGTGGGCTTGACGCAGGCACGGGCCGCTTCAATGAATGCGGCCAGCATCGGGCAAAAGGCCCAGGCTGACCTGATGATGACGGGCGCCCTGCGCGGGCTATTTGCGGTCGTGGAAAATTATCCGCAGCTCAAGGCGAACGAAAATTTTCTCAAGCTGCAGATGCGCATCAGCGAGCTTGAAGAGCGCATAGCCGACCGGCGCGAATTTTTCAACGACGACGTCAACACCTACAACACCCGCATAGGCCAGATCCCTGAGGTGTTTGTGGCGAGCTATATGAACCTCAAGCCCCGCGCCATGTTCAAAGTCTCCGATGAGGACCGCCGGCTGGTGGAAGTGAAGTTCCAAAGCCAGGGCGCGGCCGGGGCATAACGGCGGCTGTCTTTCCCAAGAATTCTCACCGAGGGATCTCAGCCGAACCCCTAGGGCGAAACAGGGTGTCTAAAACCTCCTTACTGAACTCCGCAGTCTTTCCTCTGCCCGAATAATTCAGTGAGTGTACGCCTGCCCTTCTTCCTGCAACTAACTTTACATAAAGTTAATTTCGCGAACACGATGAAAGGTGGATTCCGATGAACAAGCTTATTCGATCGATTCTAAAGACCGCGGTTTACTTTTTGGACCAGACCAGTAGCTTCACAAGCGACGTGCGGGACCGAGCCTACGACGGCCTGGACCGGGCTACCGACCGCGTGGCGGACCTGCGGGAGCAAGCTGAGGATCTGTACTCAGGCGACGATCATACGGTCCGCAATGTGCTCACCTTTGTGGCCGGAGTAGGCGTAGGTATTGGCGCGGCTTTGCTGTTTGCCCCCGCCAGCGGTGAGGAAATCCGCGGCCAGATAGGCGACAAAGTGCAGGACATTGGTGACCGGGTGCGGGAACGCTTCTCGTCTCGAACCTCAACCGGTACCGAAAGCCACTGACGTTTTTTCAAGACGCATGGAACAGCCGGCAAGCGCATGTCCGACACTTGAGCTGCGTCCAACCGACTTAAGCAGAAACGCAACGAGCCCTCGCCTTCCTGGCCGTTACAACAATTCAGGCCAGGAGCCTTGCGGCATCTTTGGCGTAGTAAGTGAGGATAATGCTGGCTCCGGCGCGGCGGATGCTGAGCAAAGACTCCATCATGACTCGGTCGCGCTCGATCCATCCGTTGCGGGCCGCGGCTTCAATCATGGCGTATTCGCCCGAGACTTGATAGGCGGCCAGTGGCAAGTCGAAGCGCTCGCGCGCAGCAGCGATCACGTCAAGATAGGGCATGGCCGGCTTGACCATGATCATGTCTGCACCCTCTTCGATGTCGAGTTCAATTTCTCGCATGGCCTCGCGCAGGTTGGCTCCATCCATTTGATAAGAACGCCGGTCGCCGAATTGCGGAGCGGAGTCGGCAGCCTCGCGAAACGGGCCGTAAAAGCCAGAAGCAAATTTCGCCGCGTAGGAGAGGATTGGAGTGTTGATGAAGCTGGCTTCGTCTAGGGCGCGACGGATGGCGGCGACCCGGCCGTCCATCATGTCGGAAGGGGCGATGATGTCGATGCCGGCGCGGGTGAGCGAGACCGAGGTGCGGGCAAGCAGTTCGAGGCTGGCGTCGTTGTCGATCTCAAACTTGGAGTCAACCGCCCTGGCCACGATCGATGCCAGCTCGTCGATGACCTTTAGTTTTTCCTCCTCGGTCTTCACCTTCTTCACCGCTACTCCACGACGGGCACTCAGCGCGTCTCTGGCAGCTGCGCCCAGCGACGTTGGGTTCGCTGAAGATTTCACGATCCCGCAATGTCCGTGCGACATGTATTCGCACAGGCAGACATCGCCCATTAAAATCAACTCCGGCACTACACTCTTCATGGCTCGGGCGGCTTGCTGCACGATACCGTCATCCGACCACGCCCCGGTGGCGACGTCATCCTTCTTATCAGGGAGACCGAAGAGAATTACGGACGGAATTCCCAAAGAATGAACTTCTTCCGCTTCTTTCACCGCCTCATCCACCGAGAGATTGAAGACTCCTGGCATGGAGCGGACTTCCTTGCGCATGCCTTCTCCCGGGCACACGAACATGGGATAGACGAATGCGTTGGGGGTGAGCCGGGTCTCGCGCACCAAGTTGCGCAGGGCATCCGTGCGGCGAAGACGACGAAGACGGGTGACAGGAAAAGCCATAAAGTACCGGTGATTTCCGAGCCTGGCACAGCTTTCAAACTCACCGGCATGGGCCTGGAATAAGCCGTGCCAAACTCGGATTAATTCTAGCAGGAGCCGTGAACTGGAGAGTGACGGCGGTCATAGTTCTTGGCAACGAGTGCCGCAGTCTCCGCAACTGGCGTAGAGTGACGAAAGTAACCAACGCAGCGCCGAAAGCAATCTGGGAATCGCGGTTTTTTTCCATAAAATGGGAGGCGGATGAGTCCGTTCCAACGATATCGCTGGTTTATCCGCGCAGGCGCAGTCACGCTCGCCTTTGCGGCCGCCTCGCTCGCCATCTCGCGCGGGCCGGCGCTGACCGCGTTGGTTGATGTGGGATATCTGGTTCTAACGCTCACCATCGGCGTGGCCGTGCTGGTGAATGCGTACTTGACGCATGGGGCCAGCCGACGCTTCTGGGCATTGATGGGATCCGGTTATATCCTGTGGGGATGCAATCAGGCCGGCTGGGCGTATTACGAAGTGGCGCGGCGTGCGATCGTGCCCGATCCCTGGTCGATGGACATGTTTCTCTTTCTCCACCTCATTCCAATGATCGCGGCGGTCGGATTACGTCCTCATCGCGACGAGGGCGAACAGAAATCCCGCGTGGGTGCGCTGGACTTCCTCCTCCTGCTGGTTTGGTGGGTTTTCTTGTACGGTTTTGTCGTAATCCCTTCGCAGTATGTGTCCGTGAATGTCGCGGAGTACGACCGAAACTTCGGCGCACTTTATCTGGTGGAGAACGCTGTACTGGTCCTTGTCTTGGGGATTGTTGCTCGTGGAGCCCCTGCCGGGTGGAAGAAGGTATACCTGAACCTCATGGCAGCCAGTGCTTTCTACGCGGTGGCTTCGCAAGCGGTAAATTTCGCAGTCACCGCCGGACTATATTCCACGGGAAGTTTGTACGACGTTCCGCTGGTTGGGGCAGTCTGCTGGATGGCGGCGACTGTCCTGAGCGCGCGTGAATGGCAACTCCAGGCCGCCCCACCCACGGGCAATGACAAGTGGGGTGCCATGGCCTTGCGCCTGGTCATGCTCGCCATTCTTTCCTTGCCGGTGCTGGGCCTATGGGCCTTCGGTTGGGACAGTTCGCCGGCGCTCACCCGCACGTTTCGCCTCTTTACCGTCATGACTGCGATGCTGGTTCTGGGCGTCTTCGTCTTTATACGCCAGTATCTGCAGGACCAAGCCCTTATCCGTCTGCTGGAGGACTCGCGGCGCAGCTTTGAAAATGAGCAGCGATTACAGAACCATCTGGTTCAGCGGGAGAAATTAGCCTCTTTAGGCCAGTTGGTAGCGGGAGCCGCGCGTGAAATCGACCATCCCCTGACCGCAATCATGGGATATTCAGAAAAGTTGTGGTCGAATCATCGCTTGACGACTGAGCAGGATACGCTGCTGCGCAAAATTGTCCATCACTCGCAGCGGACTCGCGAACTGATTTCGAACCTGCTCAGCTTTGCGCAACAAAGTGCCGGAGAGAAAACGATGGTGGACCTGAGCACCCTTTTGCTGCGCAGCGTGCAAATGCGCGAACTGCAGCGGCACGATCAGAAGATCCGCATCGAAACCTCACTGCAGCCTGACTTGCCCAGGGTTTGGGGAGACGGGCATCAGTTATTTCAGGCCTTCGTCCAGATCGTGGAGAATGCCTTGGATGCCCTGGAGGAAGGGGGAGGAGGAGTGCTCCGCGTCAGCGCGCAGACTCACGAGGGAGATGTGGTAGTGCAGTTTTCCGATAGTGGGCCGGGCATCAAAGAGCCGCATCGCGTCTTCGATCCTTTCTACACCACGAAGGCGATCGGCAAAGGCACCGGTTTGGGACTCAGCGCAGTTTATGGGGTGGTACAAGAGCACCGCGGGCAGATTACCTGCCAGAATAAGCCGGAGGGCGGAGCCGTGTTCGTGCTGCGCCTTCCCACGGCGATGGAGCCCGCCGCGCATGCGGTAGCGGCGAAAGCATAGCACTCTGCGCCGGCGCATCCCAACATAGTCCTGCTGGCGTTAGTTTCCGCTTTGCCCAAATCCGCGATGCGTGCCTCTATCCGGTCGGGCTCGCCCTTCAGTTAATATGAATTCGATGTCTGAATCGCTCATCCATAATTCCGCTCGCGTGCTGGAGTTCGATGCCCTGCGCGATCTGCTGCGCGTATACGCTTCCTCGCCCCTGGGCCATGGGCGAATTGCGTCCCTAGCTCCCTCTCTCGATTCCGCGTGGATTGTTGAGCAGCAGGAATTAGCCGAGGAGGTCCGCGAGTTCCGCCGCGTCGGCGGACGCCTTGATTTTTCTGGACTCCTCGACATCACCGAATCGATTGAGAAGTCCCGAATTCGTGGAGCGGTGCTGGAAACCACGGATATCCGGGATGTTGTCCTGGTGGTGGACCGCGCCGCGGAGTGGCGCGAGATTGCGCTGCATCCTCCCGCGAACATGCGAACGGACTGGCAGCGCGTCCGGACGCTTTCAGAATCCATACCTGATTTCGCCGGGTTCCTGCTATTTTTCCGCAACAAGATTCAGCCCGACGGGACGCTGGAAGATCGTGCTTCTCCCGAACTGGCGCGGATTCGCCGTGAAATTGAAAAGCAGCGGCGCGGCATTCAGGAATCATTGCGGGGATACTTGCGCAAGCTGGCTGAGGGCGGCGCGGTGCAGGACGAATTGATAATGATCCGCGGCGAGCGCTTTGTGATCCCCATCAGGATTGAACAGAAGCGGCGGGTGCAGGGCGTGGTGCATGGAGCGAGTTCCAGCGGCCAGACCGTGTTCGTCGAGCCCATGGAGACGATCGAGCAAAACAACGAACTGGTCCGGCTGCTCGATGAAGAGCTGGCCGAGATTCATCGCATCCTGATCGAGATGACGCGGCACATCGGCGAAGAAGCGGACGAAATCCTGGGATCCCTCGATGTGCTCTCCGAGTTGGAGTTGCAGTTTGCCAAGGCCCGCTTCGCCGAAGAGTACAACTGCGTCGCCGTGCGTTTGAGCAAGGAGGTGCCTGGGCGGATGATTCTGCACAATGCCCGCCATCCGCTGCTGGAGCGGAATTTAAAGCTCAGAGGCGGGGCAGTAGTCCCAATCACCGTGGAACTCGAAGGCAGCCGCCGCCAACTAGTCATCACGGGTCCCAACACTGGCGGCAAAACGGTTACACTCAAAACAGTGGGCCTGTTGGCGTTAATGGCACAATCGGGAATCCCGGTTCCCGCCGATCGCGCCGAAATGCCGGTGTTCGATTCAGTACTGGCCGATATCGGCGACTACCAATCGATCGAGCAGAATCTCTCCACTTTTTCCGCCCACGTGACCAACATCGATCTCATTTCACGCACCGCTACTGCACAGTCTCTGGTGCTACTCGACGAACTCGGTTCGGCGACGGACCCGGAAGAAGGCGCCGCGCTTGCGGTCGCCATCGCCGGATACTTCGGCCTCATCGGCTGCATGACCATCATTTCGACTCACCACACGTCTTTGAAAGTCTACGGCGCGAATACCCCGGGCGTGATCAATGCGTCGGTCGGATTTAACGAGACCACATTGCAACCCACCTACGAATTGAAAATGGGAGTTCCAGGAGCGTCGGCGGGAATCAATATCGCGCAACGCCTGGGACTGAATCCTGCGATCATCGAGGCGGCGCGGTCGCGGCTGGGCACACAGGCGCGCGATGTTGGCGAGTTTCTGGACCGCCTTCATGCCGCGCTGCGCGAGGCCGAGAGCGAGAAGCTACGGTTGAAGACGCGCGAGCAGGAATTGGAGCGCGAGAAAACCCATCTGGCTGCGGAGGGAAGAAAAGAACAACAAGCCAAGATTCGCGAGATGGAGAAAAAACTAGAGAGCGTGTTGCGCGACTTTGAATATCACGCGAGGGAAGAAGTGAACGCTATCCAGGACAAAGCTGCGGCGCAGAAGGTTGCGAAAGATGCCGAGCGCCGGGTCGCCAGGTTGCGGCGGGAATTTCGCGAGCAGTTCGATTCCACCGTTGTGGCGCATGCCAGCGGGGCGGACCGGGGCGATCCCCATGCTGAGCCGCAGGTCGTAAAGTACGTATCCCAGGGCGACAGTGTGAAGCTGAAATCCACCGGCCGCGCGGCCACGGTCTTGCGGAAGTTGGATGAGACCCACTTCGAAGTCGCAATGGGCGCGATGAAGATGAAGATTACGCGCGACGATATCGCTGCCGTGATTTCCAGCGCGCGTACGGGCGATTCTCCAGTCAAGGCGGCGCGAGCACGGGGAATTTCCGTCTCGCTGAATAACGAGAACGAAGGCCAGAACACGCCGTCGGAGATCAACGTCATCGGCTTTAACGTGGACGATGCCACGAGCGCCGTGGAAAAATTCGTCGACCGTGCCTTTCTCGCCGGACTGCCGCGGGTGCGCGTAGTCCACGGCAGCGGCATGGGCATCCTCCGCAAAGCCCTGCGGCAGGCGCTGCAACAACATCCGCACGTGGAGTCGGTTGCAGAGCCCCCACAGAATGAGGGCGGAGGCGGGGCGACCGTGGTGGAGTTGCGGGTGTGATCCCATCTCAAGCTATGTTGCTGAAACGGTTATATTTATGTTGCTTCCAATTGAAGGATGAAATTGGAGGATAATATATCAGACAATGAGGGGATATTCGTATGGCGACCTCAGCACGGATCACTCGACAAAAGATCTCACCACGATTTCGTCCTCGACATTGGCTTATCTCGAACGGTTAATCCGTGATGGCCAAGCGCGAACGTTGGCTGAGGCCATTGACTTAGTAGTTGAGCGGTTGCTGATTTATGAAAACCGCGAGCGCCTCGCCAACGACACAGCGGCCTACTTGAAAACATGACCGAAGAAGAAGCTGCGGAGGAACTGAAACTGGAAGCAGCTCTCTCCCAAAGTGCCGGGGGAATTAACTTTGACGAATAGTCCTCTGCCGCGCCGAGGGGAGATATGGACCGCGAATCTAGGTAACCCGCCGATCCGTCACTGGGTGCTGATCGTTTCTCTCGATCAGAGAAATCTTAGCGATCGTAGGGACTCCGTGCTAATCATTCCATTCAGTAGTAAGGGACCGGCAAGAGCGACCGTAATCGAGATGACTGCGGGCGAAACCGGTTTGCCAGGGCCATCGTTCGTGAAAGGCCATTACATGCAAGTTCTAACGCGTGAGAAGAAAAATTGGCAGAGCTTTCGGCAACACAAGGCTAACTGTTGAAAATCTCTTTTACGCCATTGGGGTAAAACCGACAGGAGCAATTTGCGTAAGGCCGCTCGACTCCACAACCCACACACTAGGGCACTCACGGATTGGGCACTTCATCATCAGCAAGTGCGCTTCGATATTCGCGCAGAATGGCGAGTTAGTGCCTTCGCACTCTCACCCTCAATACAGAAAGTTTCGATGAAAAGAACACACTATCGTGAAAAAGCTTTCTCCTGTCACTTTTGCCAGTTCCGTGCCCCCGGCCTCCCTCAATAACATCTTTTACTGGGAAGCCATAAAGTGTCTAATGGCTCCCGCTGAAGCATGAGGATGGAGAGGATTATGACCAGCAGAAGAATTGTTCTTTCGGTAAGTCTTTTAGCAGTGTGCCTGTTGGGCTTGGGATCGGCCTTTGCCGCCGACAAGGTTAAAGGCAAAGGAGTGATCACCTTACGCTCGGGAAACACCCTGACCGTGGAAACTGACGAAGGAACTACAACCGTGATTGTCGCCTCTGATACGAAAGTGCGACACCCAATAGGGCTGGGTGCCAGGAAAAAGGAAGTCGGTCAAGAGGTCCTGATCCCGGGACTCAAGCTAAAGTTCGAAGGAACCGGTGATCAGACCCAAGTGGCCGCCGAAACGATAACCTTTGATCAAGACGATCTCAGCGTAGCCAAGGTGATCCAGGCCGGTTTGAACCCCACGGCTCAACAACAAGCCCAGAACATGCAGGCCTACCAAGCCAATAAGAAGGCGACCGATGAAGAAATTGCGGCCAACCAGGCGGCCAACCAGGCAGCCATCGCAGCGGCGAAGCAAGACATCGCGGCCAACCAGGCGAGCATTGACGAAGTTGCAAAATCCACCCAGAAGCGCTTTTCGGAGTTGGGTGACTTTGTCGTGAAGGGTGAATACACGGTGTACTTTGGCACCGGGGATTACAGCGTTTCGGGGCAGGACCGGAATGCGCTTGCGGATTTAGCAAAGAAGTCCCTCGCCTACGAAAAGGGCTACGTGATCCAGGTGGCGGCCTATGCCGACTCGGTGGGCACCGCTTCCAGCAATCAATTGCTGAGCAAGGAACGCGCTCAAGCAGTTGTCGCTTATCTTCTTCAGGAGTGTAGCGTTCCAGTTGGTCGGATTGTCGCGCCTGGTGCAATGGGTGAGACCAACCCCGCCGCCTCGAACGAGACTTCTTCCGGGCGAACTGAAAATCGCAGGGCCGAAGTCAAGCTCCTGGTGAACAAGGGCATCGCTGGTGCCAGCGCCGGCGGAAAGTAAACGGCCCGTTCTCTTTCCTCTTCCTCAAAACGGAGGTGCCGACTACGACGCCTCCGTTTCCGTTTGACCCTCTTGCAGGATAGTTGGCGAAAACTCGCGATTTTACTCATTGCTTCCAAACTCCCCGTTGGCAGACCTCCGACCCTCAGATGCCATAAGCCCCCGTGTCTGCCTTAGGTTTGTGAAGATGATAATTTCGAAAGTTATTTTGCTTCTCCGGCAAGGGGTAACGAGTAAATGCAAGAATCGGCTGTTTCTAAGACTCCGGCTCAGTCGGCAGCGGGGCAATGAATTCCAGTCCAAAACAGAATCCGCTCCGGTCGCGGACGATGGCCATCATCCGTAAGTGACACGGAATCCCGAACTCAATCTCCAGTAGATCGCCCGGTTTCAGCCAGATTCCGGCATACAACTCCATACCGCCTTCACTTAACTCCGTGCCCAAACCAGGGACCATGGTGGTTGAGAAGCCGTTTGAAACGACCACGCGGAGCGGCAGGTCTACGGGATGCCGCTGCCATCGGCGGGTGCTCGGAGAGGGGGGCATTTTGGCCGATGATGACCGGAAGCGGTCCTCAGTTCAAATTACGAAAGTGCAGCAAGCTCCGCTGTTCCCGCGGGTCGTGGTTGTCGCAAAATCCCGATATCACTGATTGACGTTTGACAGGTTCTGAGCGCTATCGCCTCCTTTCCACAGGAATCGGTCGTCCACTTCCCTGCGTTTCTGTGACCGATTGAACTGGCAATCTCGGCTTCGTATGAAACCCTGTCACCAGCCTGTAGACGTGGTCTTAAACATCCTGACGGCTTTGTTCTGCCCGGCCATTATGACCCCACCACCTTGAATTTTGGCACGCCTTACCTTGCGTTCAGCCGAAGCAACTGTGCGGTGGAAGAACCCGATGAAACGTGCTAGCCTTCGGCCGGAGGTAATCAACAAAATGAGAGTGCTTGTATCTTGTCTGTTGTTGTTCTGCCTTTCCGTGTCCGCCTTCGCGGGCGAATGCGTGCTCAAAACTACGCGAACAGCCTGCCCCGGCAAGGAGAAGGAATCCTTCTCCAAGTGCAATGGTCAGGCAAGCTGCGATGAAAAAGTTGCTGCTGATTCAGAAAAAGACTGCGCGGAGAAAGCGGCGAAGTCTTGCGATAACAGCCGTCCCGCCATAACGAAGAGCAAAACGGTGTCCGCTACTTTTGACGGAAAGCCTGTCTCGGGTGGCAAGAATGTTTGCGCTGCCGAACGACCGGATTACAATAAGTGCGAGCAGTAGCTTGAGTGGGAGTACGTGACCCTGAAAAAACAAAGCGGCGGACATTCGCAATCCCTGCGAACTCCGCCGCTAATCTTTCTTCGGGTAACGCCTTGTAGAAACCGCTACGAAACTTAGGCTCGCGCTCCAACCGCCGCCGGCTCGGGCGCGGAGACGCTCTCATCCTTGCCATTCGGCTTTTGCTGGACAGGCGTTCCACCTTTGCGGATATCGATGCCGCCCTTGAAGAACGCTCCATCTTCAATGGAGATGCGCGCCGCGACCACGTCGCCGGTGAGCGATCCATCGCTGCGGATGTCAACGCGCTCACTGGCCGTC
>Ga0210393_10000533_pt1 | contig 34163 bp, 39 predicted proteins | sample IncBWC27OmetaG_FD_160068 | JGI IMG/M metagenome (GOLD analysis project Ga0210393, IMG submission 160068) | Forest soil microbial communities from Barre Woods Harvard Forest LTER site, Petersham, Massachusetts, United States - Inc-BW-C-27-O ...
CGTCGGCATAAACGTACTCCAGTCCCAGGTGGTCATGCATCTTCTGAAGCAACTCGGCTTCCCGGAACGGCTTGCTGATGAAATCGTCCGCGCCGATCTCCATCAGCGCCTGGCGGTTCTCTTCCATGGCGCTCGCGGTCACCGCGATGATCTTGGGTTCTCGGCCGCCCGCCATGGGACGGATCCGGCGGATCGCCTCATGCCCGTCCATCACCGGCATGCGGAAGTCCATCAGGATCAGATGCGGCCGCCATCTTTCAAATTCCTGGACGGCTTCCACTCCATTGGTCGCCAGACGAATCTCGAAACCAAGGGGGGCCAGCAGCTGAGCGAGGAGCTGGCGGTTGTCTTCGATGTCGTCGGCAATCAGCACTCGACACTTCGGCTGCCCGGGCTGGAGTCTCAGCACGTGTCGGGGTTTGTCGTGGGTTTGAACCGCCTGAGCCTCCCCTTCTTTCAAGGGCAATTGGATCACAAAGACGCTGCCTTTACCCACCTGGCTGGTGACGGTGATGGCTCCGCCCATCAGGCGAATGAACTCCTGACTGATCGCGAGGCCCAGCCCGGTTCCGGTTCCCGTCTGCTGGCCGGTTTTGGTTTGCTCGAAATGCCGGAACAACTTGTCCTGGTCGTCGCGCGAGATGCCCGGACCCGTGTCTTCGACTTCGACTCGGAGATTAGGCCCGCTGGCGGCTTCGCGGTCTACGTGCACGCGCACGCCGATGCCGCCCTGCTCGGTAAATTTGACGGCGTTGCCCAACACATTGATGAACACCTGACGCAGCTTGTTGATGTCGCCCACGATGTATCGAGGGACATCGCCGATCATTTCCACCGAGAACGAGATCCTCTTCTCGTTCGTGCGAACGCGGAACATCATCTCCAGGTCGTTGAACAGCACTGGCAGATCGAATGTGGACGAGTTCAGGGTCGTGCGGCCCGCTTCGATCTTGGACATTTCCAGGACGTCGTTGATCAGGGCAAGCAGGTGCTCGCCGCTGCGGTTGATCGTTCCCAGGTATTGGCATTGTCGGGAGGTGAGGTCCTGGTCGCGAAGCATGAGTTGAGAGAACCCCAGGATCGCGTTCATCGGAGTTCGAATTTCGTGCGACATGTTGGCCAGGAAGACGCTCTTGGCACGGTTGGCTTGCTGCAAGGATTGCTCGTAGCGTTTGCGCTCGGTGACATCGCGGGCGGCGGCAAACACCCCCTGTAGCTTCCGGTCGCGGTCGTGAAAAGTGCTCGCGTTGTAAGAAACCACGGTTTCCTTGCCGTCTCGGGCGCGCGCGGTCAGCTCGTAATCGGTCAGTTTGCTTTCGCCGAGCACCAGTTTGATCCCGGCCTCAGCTCGGTCGGGATCGGTGAAGCAGTCCTTGAATGGCGCACCGATGAGTTCATCGCGCGTGCATCCGGTGAGCGCCTCCATCTGCTTGTTCACGTCGGTGATGATGCCGCGCGGATCCGTCGTGATCAGCGCATCAATGTTCGATTCAATCAGCGAGCGAGTATAGAACTGCTGATCGCGCACGCGCTGGTCGAGCAGCATTCGCTCGGCTTCCACCTGCTTGCGTGCCGTATTGTCGGTGCCGATCAACAAGTAGCCGATGATTCCCCCGGAAGCGTCGCGCAACGCCGTGATCGACACGATGGCGGGGAAGCGGCTGCCATCCTTGCGGATGTAGGTCAACTCGTAGATGTCTTCGATGCCGCGCGAGGCCTTGAAGACCAACGCTTCGAATCCCGGCGTAATTGTGGTCCCCAGCTCGGCACTCAAGGCTTTGGCGCGCGCGATCACTTCCTGCGGATCGGAAATGTCGGCCGGGGTAATCTTGTTCATCACTTCGGCGGCCATGTAGCCCAGCATGCGCTCCGCGCCGACGTTGAAGATTTGAATGACGCCCTTCTCGTCGGTGGCGATGCTCGAGAAGTTGGCACTGTTGAAAATCGCGCTCTGCAGGGCCCCGGCCTTGATCGCGGTACCAATCAACAGATAACCGATGATGGCGTCCTGCGCGTCGCGCAGAGCCGTGACGGACACCACCGCAGGGAACCGGCTGCCATCCTTGCGGATGTAGGTCAACTCGTAGATGTCTTCGATGCCGCGCGAGGCCTTGAAGACCAACGCTTCGAATCCCGGCGTAATTGTGGTCCCCAGCTCGGCACTCAAGGCTTTGGCGCGCGTAATCAATTCCTGAGGATCAGAAATGTCGGCCGGCGTGATCTTGTTCATCACCTCGGCGGCCATGTAGCCCAGCATGCGCTCCGCGCCGACGTTGAAAATTTGAATGACACCCTTCTCGTCGGTGGCGATGCTCGAGAAGTTAGCGCTGTTGAAGATCGCGCTCTGCAGGGCTCCCGCTTTGAGCAGTTCTTCTTCCGCCATCTTGCGCGCGGTCACGTCTTCCATCGCCAGCACCAGCAGTTCCCCGTGGTGGCCCGCCTGAAGCTTGCGGGCGTTGAGCAGCATCACTCTGCGCCCGATGATCGGGAAGGTGTGCTCCAGCTCGAAATCGTCGAAAACCGAACTCTTCGGGACGATCTCCTCCAAAAGGGTTCGCAGATCAGGGATGTCCCACTGGCCGTTGCCCAGTTCGTAGATGAGGCGTCCCTCGGTCTCTCCGGGAGAGACGTGAAATGTTTGATAGAAAGCACGGTTGGCGGAGCGGACGCGCAAAGTTGCGTCGAGGATCAACAGGGGCTCGCGCACCGTATCGACGATGTTCTGGGCGTAATTCTGAATGTCCTCGACCAGGGGTTCGGTTTTCATTGAGGCTGTCGCCCCGTGTGGTGAGAGGTTGCTAAGGAGGGGTCAATGGTCAGGAGAGAAATGCCTCCGGTTGGGTGTTCCAGGAACTGTCGCGCCTAAAGGCGGTCGCTGCTCTTTTCATCATCTGGCCGCCTCCAGGACAATTTGGCCGGCGTCTTGTTGCGAGGGCTTCTCGGCTCGAACCAAAAGCGGTTCGAGGAGACCGTGGATCTTGTCCTGGGCAGTTGCCAGCTTTCCGACAACATGGGTCGTCGCGCCACAACCGATGCGCTCTTTCGCCTTGTTCAAGTCGCCCGTCGCGTTCCACAGCCCGACGATCAAATGCGCGTCGGGAAAACGACCCTGGAGACGTTTGCAAAGATAACGCGCATGCGCCGAGGCTGTGGGGGGCATCGCCGAAATGCAAACCACGTCCGCCTGCCGCTGCTCGACAAGATCAACCATCTCACTGGCGAGTGCCGACACCGAAACGGCTTCGACCGTGCATCCTCTCGTTGCCAGGAGCTGCGCGAGCATCATCGCCGCGATTTCGTCCGCTTCGTCACGTGCGGGCAGACAAAGGACGCAAAGGTTTGACGAGTCGGTCGATGGCACGATGCGAAGATCACCGTTGGCCTCCTTTTGAGCCTCGGCGTCCTTCTTTGCTTGAGCCTCCTGCTGGCGCTCGCCCAATTCTTCGACCGTTTCCTTCAAACTCTGGAAGATGAACTTGTGCCTGTCCTCGTTGATCTCTCCGCGTTGCCAGTGAGTTTGCGTCATTGCCAGGGCTGGGACGAGCACGTTGTCATACAGTTCGACAAGCGGCATGTGCTCGAGATATCCGTAAATCAATTCGGTGGACTCTTCCTGATCCCCGGCCAAAAGTCGCTGATAGATGCGCTTGGGGGGCTCGAACACCTCATCGTTGCCCAGCAGAATGTCCAAGAACGAGAGCTGGGGCACGTACTTGCCGAGCACCATCAAGCACACCGTCAACGGAGTCGCCAGCAGCAGCCCGACGGCTCCCCAGAGCCATGTCCAGAAGACCGCTGCGACTAAGACAGCTACTGGCGACACGCCCGTGTTCTTGCCATACAGCCACGGCTCGAGCACGTTGCCGATGAAAAGCTCCAGACCCCCAAATAGTCCCAACGTGAGGATGGGGGCGACCCAACCCGTGGAGAGAGCCATCGACAGGCCGATCGGAATCGCAGCGGCGATCCACGCGCCGATGTAAGGGATGAAGCGCAAGGCCGCTCCCAGAATTCCCCACAGGATCGCGCTGGGCACGCCAATCAGATACAGCCCGATGGTGACCGAAATGCCGAACGTGACATTGAGCAGGAACTGCATAGACAAGTATCGGCTGACCCGAGCGGCCGCGTCTTCGATGGCCTGGGTCGTCACGGTTACCTGGCCCTTTCCGACCAGACGGATGAAGCGGTCGCGTAGGTCCTCGCGTCGGACCAGAAAGAAGATCACGAGCACGACTACGATGCCCGTTGAGCCGAGCACCTCCAGCAGCGTGCCGAACATTCCGGTGATGACTTGCAACGGGCTCGCTGGCGACGAAATTACTCGAACCGAATAAGGGTGTTCGCTGCGCTCCGGCGTTTCCTCGTCTGGCCCCGCTTTCGATGAATTCTGGCCTTTGTCCTCGATGGTCTTTGTGATCTTGCTCAGCGCCGCGCTGACGTATTCATTCGTCGAATGCAGCTTGGCTTGGATGTTCTTCTGGTACTCAGGAAGTTGCGGGGCCAGGTTCGTCATTTGAACGAAGGCCATCCACGCGACGGCGCCCAGTACCGTGGAAGCCAGAACCGCCGTGAGCAAGACCGACGGAATGCGACCCAACTTCCATCGCTCGAGCCGGTCACAAACTGGGCTCAGCAAAAAGCTCAGCAGGACGGCCAGCGTTAAGGGAACCAGCACCCCCTTGGCTAAGTACAGGGCCCCTGTAATCACGGCGATCGATGCCAGCGTCAGCATCCAGGAGAACTTGGCGAACGGCTCTGAAGATGGCATGGAATCGTCTTTTGAAATGCCGGCGCGCTTTCACCGGCGGCAGAACTTGCAAGTCGCCCTGTTTCAACAACTGTCTCAGTTCGCGCCTTCGGACGGTTGCATCGGTGCAGTAGTCTGCTCCTTGGTCTTCTCAGTCGGAGCGACGGCTTTGTCCTTCGCCCGAGTCCCTAGGGCTTCCACTTTTGCGACCACCTTTTTCTCGTCGTCCTTGAACTTGGCCGAATCCGCGCTGAGGGTGACGTGGGATTTGTCGTCGGCTTTGTCGGAAGCGACGCTGAACCACTGTCGATAAAAGCCGATGCCCACGACGACGGCCACGACCAGAGCGAGCACAATCATCACACGTTTCATAGGAGTCTCTCCTCAGGGAATCGGGCGAGAGTTTTCACCGAGCCACATCCCGCGCTCACGTCGCCGGGAATGCGCAGCCGTGACAAACCCATCTAGATGGCTCTGCGGCCCTGAATCAGGTTGACGATCAAAATCACCACCGCAACGACCAATAGAATGTGGATGAGATTGCCGGCGACGCCGAATCCCAATCCCAACGCCCACATCACCAACAAGACCAACAACAGAGTCCACAACATAAGTCACCTCGAAAATGAGAATTGTCCGGAGATCTGAACGACGCTCCTGTTCGCTGCCAACTCGTCCCTCGGACGATTCATGCCGACTTGATCTCGTCTGCATGCCAGCTGCTTTCGCTATTCCCCATCGCGACGACCTCACGAGCCATTTCTGGCGTGCTTCCAGTCGCCACACCCACCGCGCTCGGCAGCCAGGGGTTGGAGCTTGATTCGGTAAAGGGACCCGAGAGTTGGTATTGCTTGACCGTTTGGGTTCGCACGTAGGCATCGACGAATCCCAGCAGCTTCGCGTCGATCCAATCCGCTACGGAAGCAGCAGGCACGCTGTCGAGCGCCACGGTCAATTGGTCGTGGCCTTGGAAGCGAAAATAGATCGGCAGAATCTCGAGGTCGTAGGTCACTAAGACGTTCTCGAACCCCGCATCGGGCGACACGAAGAAGGACAACTTCGTGCTGGCCGGATACTCGGCAGTCTTTTGAAAGCGACAGCACCATTGCGATTCGGTGTCCGCCTCCGCGGGGGACAACAGCGCGTTGGGAAAGAAAGTCATCACCTTCTCGATGCGGGGACGCAGGACGCCTGCCATAAGTTGCCGGGCTGCGCGTTTGTACGCGTCAAGGCGCAGACCAGACGCCTCTGTTGTGCGCTCGCTCGTTTCCTCTGCGGCTTGCCGCTTTTCGGTGACCAAAGCCAGTTTGACTCTGAGTTTGTGTTCCAGCTCGTTCAAATCGTTCATAAAGCACCTTTCAGATTGCTTCCGCCGGAGACTGGGGGAGGCGGCCATTTTGCCGATCGCGGGCTCGCGTGAAGGCATGCACCGCGTCCATCACATCGATCGGCACGGCAAGAACCACGGTATTGGAGGCCGTCGGGCCCAATCCGTCGATCGTCTGCAACGTGCGCAGTTGCATGGCTCCGGGACTGGCCGCCATCGTCTTCGCCGCTGCCGCCAAATTGTCCGACGCTTCGCGATCGCCTTCGGCTTTGGTGATCGTCGCCCGCTTTTCGCGCTCGGCCGAGGCCTGTCGCGACATCATTTTCTTGAGTTCTTCGGGCATGTTGATGTCCTGAATCCGAATGCCGGTGACCTCCAATCCCCACCCTTCGATGTCTTTCTCGACGTTGGCTTCGATCGCTTTGCCGATCTGCTCGCGTTCCACGAGCAACTGGTCGAGCGTCATTTGGCCAATGACGTCGCGAAGCGACGTTTGGGCGTATTGCGAGATCGCGTAGCGATAGTCCTGTACCTTGATGACGGCGTCCGCCACGTTATCGACCTTGAAGAAGAAGACGCCGTTGATCGTCACGGGCACGTTGTCTTTGGTAATGACCTGTTGCGCTGGGATATCGGTGGCCCGAATGCGGATGTCGATCATGCGAACCTGATCCACCAGGGGAACGACCATAAACAGCCCCGGGCCGCGGATGCTGTGGTATTTTCCCAGCCGGAAGACGAGCGCTTGTTCCCACTGCGCCGCCAGCTTGATGCTCGACGCGGCAATGATGTCGAGCACGAACCAAATCGCTGCGACGAGAATTGCCAGAACGGGATTGAACATCCCGACCAGCGCCACCAGCGCAGCGCCGACAAGGAGCAAAACGACAAACACCAACCCCGAGATGTAATTGATCACTCGAATACTCCTGGCGTTACGCCCGCTTCTCGTTGCAGCCCTGTGAGGTCGAATCTTTTCAACATCAGCCCTTCCGATCAGAACCGTACATGGTGACGGGTACGAGCACAGGAGGGCTTCCGTCGTTCCCCTTATCCCCTCGCTTCGCGTGGCCAAATCGACGTTGAAGATCACCCGTGAGCCGTTCACGCTTTCCGGCGAGAGCGGTCAAGTTGTTGCCAGTCAGCTTGCCCCACTGCTCCTTTACCCGGCCCCGCACCTGCCTCCAACTTCCCGCAATCTCGTCCCAACGCATGGCTACCCGCCTCTCGGAAATGGAGTTGCCGAGCTTGCGCACCTGATGAAACTCGCCACCGACGTCTCGATGACGCACGGACCCGGAGGAACGACGCGTGTGCCTCGCCAATTAAAAGCCGGTCGGAACGCGGCCGATGAACATGAGCACGACCAACACCAACAGTACGAGGCCCAGCAGACCGCTCGGGGCGTATCCCCAGTTGCGTGAGTGCGACCAAGTCGGCAGTCCGCCCAGCAGCAGCACGATCAGAATGATCAACAGAATTAATCCCATGGCCGTTCCCTTTACAAAAAGAGGCAATTGTTCATCGACTCGCGGGCGTCCTGCGAGAACATCTCGCGCCTGGCGAGTCACGGTGTCTCAGTCCAATGTTTTTCCTCAGCTCTCGACGGGGTCAGCACGCCGAAACCACGCTCCCGGTCTCGTCTTCTTGTCCGTCCCCTCTCCAGGTCTCGGCGGAGATGCCGTGGGCCAGGAGGAACACTTGCACCATGGTGCCGGTCGTAAACACCTGCACGACGGTGCCGGTCGTCGTCTCGACCTCTGCGGCTGCCTCTCGCACGTCGACACCGGTGATTCTTTTGATCTCCTTCCGCAAAGCCTCGGCGTCGTTGGCAAACAATTGCCGATGAAACTCCTGCACTTGCGTCGCTCCCTCCGAGCTCTTCGCAAGGCTCTTTTCGGCCGGCGAAAGCGCCTCGTGTAGAGTGATCACCAGCGTGTCGTCGCTCAGCACGACTGCCACGGATTTCGGCGCGTGGCCCGTTCGCTGCTTCTGCAGAGCGCTAGCCGCTTGAGCGATTTCCTCTGCCATCTTTGAACTTGGTTGGGCCATCGATGTCTGTCCTGCGTTAGGTCTGGGACGACGCACGAATGGGAAAACAAGCGGCTTGGGCTCCGTCAGCGCAACAAAAAAACCGACGTGATCGAACACCCTCGGGTATTCGACCACGTCGGTTTACTCGTCAACGGGCTCCCCGCGATCGGGTCGCCCTTTATCTAGTCAGCCGACTGTTTTCAGAAAGCCAGACCGGTCTGGCTCTTCGCATGCATCATTATATCGAAGGAAAACCAAAAGGCAAAGTGCGGCCCAATTACATCGCGGCGTTTTCTTTTCGATTGTCTTTGTGAGTAGCGGCGAGCCGGAAATCAAAAAAGAGAGCCGACGTGGGCGCGTCGGCTCTCTTTCCGGTCATCACTGTGTTTAGATCGGCTTCACATTTTCGGCTCTCGGTCCTTTCGGGCCACGCCCCTCGGTGTAAGACACGCGCTGTCCTACCTCGAGCAGCTCATAGTCCGACCCCTCCACGTTCGACGAGTGGAAGAACATGTCTTTGTCAGTTCCGGTGTCGATGAACCCGAAACCTTTGTCGGTCTTTCGCTTGATCGTACCTTCTGGCATCTGCAAGTCCTTAAGAGAAGAAGCGGTTTAGCCTACCCAAACCGTTGTCGCATCTAATTACGTCGTGTGGCATGTGGGCTCTTAGTCGAGCGTCATTCGGGCACCGTCATTCCCGAGCGTTTGCGGTTTTGCGTCGGGGCGGGACAGGTGCGAAGGTAACCCAGGAGATCGGAGACTTTTGCGGTGGCAAGCGCCAGACACGAGTCCGCGCCCCCGTAATACATGCGGATCAGTCCGCTGGCTTTATCAAGGATCCACCCGCACGGAAAGACGACGCCGTTCACGTCTCCCCACCGTTCGTACGGCTGTTCCGGCGCGAAGATCCATTCGTCGCTGCGGCGAATGACGCGACGCGGATCCTCCAAATCCAGCAGCGCGAGGCCCAGACGATAGATACATCCTCCCGCGGTGGACCGAACTCCGTGGTACATGAGCAGCCAACCCTCGGCTGTCTCCAGCGGCGGTGGACTTAAGCCGATCTTGTTGGCATCCCACCAGGCCCCGCGTCGCGCGTGCAAAAGAATGTGGTGGTCTCCCCAATGGGTGAAGTCGGTCGAGAAGGAAAGCCAAATGTGCGCCCCCGAGCTGCCCGCGGATACGGGTCGATGAATCATTGCGTAACGATTGCCAAACCGACGGGGAAATACCGCGGCATCCTTATCTTCAGGAGGCATGACGGGGCCAAGACGCGTGAAAGAGCTAAAGTCCTTGGTGGTTGCCAACGAGACGAGTGGTCCGCTCGGCGAGTACGCCGTGTAGGCAATCACCCATTCCCCACGTTCTTCGATCCACGTCAGTCGCGGATCTTCGACCCCCCACTCTTCTTCCGGGAAGTTGGCCGGTTCGGGGGAGAAGCTGGGCTTCGGATCGATGTGCCAATTGGAGATTCCGTCATGACTGCGCGCCACGGTTAGGTGCGAATGTCCGCGGCGATCTTCGACACGAACCAACAAAAGGGTTTCATCACCCACCTGACCCGCACCGGCATTGAACACGGTGTGGGCTGGGTACGGCCAATCCTGGGCCGTCAGGATCGGGTTGGAAGCGTGCCGGTGGAACAATTCCGTGTAAAGGGCCGGCGGTTTCAAATCTCGAAGCATGTGTGCTTTCTGGTATGAATCCTTCGTTGCAGTGCACTGCGACTTACGCGACTTCCAGCGAGGTCGGCTGGCTCGGGCGAGGCATCGAGTCGAGGTCGGCACTTCGCACTTGGGTCCACAGATAGGCCAGCGTCGATTCGGCCCCCTGATTCCGATTTACTCCGGTTGTTTGCAGACCGTCGTAGCAGGCACCCGAGGTCGCATCGACGAGGCTCTGGCACATGCTGTTTGCACCACGGAACCAGCCGTGCGCCCGTTGGAAGACAGCGCGGTACTTCTCGTCGCCAAGCAGCGCGAACGCGGCAAGCCCCGCGTCAGCCATCGTCGCGGCCTCCACGGGTTGCTGATCGTACAAAGCCTTTTCCTCGCCGCGCGGGAACCAATCTCTGTTTCCGATCGGCCAGAATACGCCGTCTGATGTTGTCTCGTAGTCGAGAAACGCAAATGAGGTCTTCGCGACCTCTAGGAAGCCGTCTTGCGGCCATTGTCGCGCCGCGACGAACAACGCATGAGGCATCACCGCGTTCGCGTACGTCAATCGCGATTCAAACCAGGGCCAGTCGGTTCGCATCGAACGGTGGAAACACTCCACCAGACGCTGCGCGGCGGATCGGGCCAGGCTGTCGAACCGCTCATTCTCATGGACGCCCTGTGCCCAAAGATGCCCGCAAGCCAGAATGGTGTACGCTTGGGCGCGCAAGCTGCGCTGGTCGGCGAGTGCGGGAAGGACGCCTTCAATCAACTCTCGCGCCAGCAGCCTAAAACCCTCGGGAAGAGTGCTTCCAGCGACTTCCGCCAGCGCGAGCACAGCCTGTCCCTGGCAATCGCCAGTCCCTTCCGCGTCAAGCCAGTCGCGCTGGTAAGAAAGAAAATTATGGAACCCACGGACCGAGCACTTCGCGTGTTCCAGGAAGCTCAAGTAGTTCGACACGCGGCCCAACATGCGCTCGTCGGGATTGCGGTCCCAAAGCCTTGTGCAAAGCCGCAACGCGCGAGCATTGTCGTCGGTCGTGTATCCGCTTTCGCGCCGAGGAAGGCTGTAAATCGCGTGTTGAATCAAGCCTGTTGAATCGGTCATGCGATCCAAGTGGTCCAGTGCGACTCCGTCTGCACATTCCTTCACAAGCCACCTCCCAAGATTTTTGCGGGCTGCGGCGACGTTCGCTTTGCGAGCCGGTTCTGACCTGCTCTTGGCCGTCGGACGTTGGCTGCAGAGGCCGCCTCCGTAAAGCACTCCAGATAGCGCCGACCCACGTTCGGCCAGAACATGGGTTTCGCGTATTCATGTGCCCGCGAGCGAGTTTCGGCCCGAAAAACGGGGTCGCCGAGAAATTGCAGCGTCGCAGCGGCCAAAGCGTCGCTGTCTCCGAAGGGCACAATCAGACCGCGGCCATCGGCCAGCACCTCTTCGGCGTAGAGATAGGGAGTGCTCACGACGGCTCCGCCGGCGGCCAATGCATAGGCCAACGTGCCACTGGCGATCTGATCTTTTCCCGGATACGGCGTCACATAAACGTCGCAGGCGTGCAGGTGTTCGAGCAGTTCGTGCAATTCGAGGAATCTGTTCACGAAGCGAACATGACCCCCCACGCCGAGTTCGGCTGCCCGACGCACCAGGCTCTCACGATAGATCTCTCCCTCAAATCGCTTCACTTGGGGGTGGGTGATTCCAACCACGAGATAGAGAGCTTGCGGACAGGCCTGCACGATCTGAGGCATCGCCTCGATCATCGATTCCAGGCCCTTGCCTCGATTGATCAATCCGAACGTACAAATCACCTGGCGGCCGGTGAGGCCAAGCCGTGCCTTTTGATCGCGGCCGGATTCGTCCTCGACAACCGGCACGCCGTGCGGAATGACGCGAACTCGTCTTCCCGGCACGCCGTAGACTTCACTCAAGAGCTTGGACGCGATTTTCGTCATCACGATCATGCTCTGGCTGCGAGCGGCCAAAGTCCGGATCAGGCGGCGCGCCGCGGGAGCCGGTTGGGTCATCAGCGTGTGAAACGTCGTAACAATCGGCTTGCGACAAAGGCTCACAAAATCCAGGACGCGATCGCCCCATTCGCCCGGATACAGACCGAACTCGTGCTGCAAGCTCACGACGTCGCAGGGGCCGTCGTTGGCAATTTCCGCGGCTTCGGCATAAGCGTCCGGCCGCTCGTTATCGATGACGTGGACCACGCGGGGATCATCGTGGTCGACTGTCCGTGTCTTCAAAATCGCCGCCACGGAGCTGATCGCGTCGCCCGCCGCGAGGTCGACCGCGTCCGCGGAATCCTTCGTGAAGGTGGCGAGCCCGCACTCTTCGGGCGGGTAGGTCGATACAAACAAAGGGCGAACGAGATCCACTCTGCTCTCTCCGAGAAGGAATCTTGTGAGAACATTGCCGGGACGGCGGCTCCTGAGCCGCGCGCGACGCGTCCTCGCGAACGGGCTCGAGCCGGCTGGCGTGAAACAAAAAAACCGACGTGGCTGAACACCTCAAAGGTATTCGGCCACGTCGGTTTACTCGCCAACGGGCTCCCCGCAAGCGGGTCGCCCCTCATCCAGTCATCCGACTTGTGCCTGTGGAAACCAAGGTTGGCCTCGGCCCTCCACTGGACTCATCTTACCGCGTTGATCCGAGGACCGCAAAGGCGCCCCCGCGAATTCGGCCCGTTGGCATGGTATGATCATCCCGAACTGACGGCTGTTTCGATTGCCACGGCTGAAGGTTCGTAATTCCAAACAAAGGTCGTCTCGAGAATCCTGATGAAGACGCAGGGAGAGATCGAAGCCGCCATTTGCGAGGGAATTACTCGTTTCGAGCAGGATTACATGGGCCGCGGGCCCAAGGACATTCACACCCATGTGATCGGCGATCTGGTCGTTGTCCGCCTCAAAGGTGTATTGACGGCAGCCGAACAGCAGTTGGTCAAGTCTCTGTCCGCCGACAAGGGAAGAGACCTGCTCAAAGAGGTGCGCACCCATTTGATCGAGACGGCACGTCCCGTGATGGAAGCGATGATTCAAAAAGCCACCGGCGTCAAAGTGGTCAGTTTACACCACGACATCAGCACCACAACCGGCGAAGAGGTCGTGCTTTTCACCCTCGCCGAGCCGTGTACTTTTCGCGAACTGAAGAAGTCTCGCGATTCGTAAGTTGTTGCAAAGTCTTCGTGTCGATCTCCGTCGTCGGGCCTTAGCGCGTATTTGCGGTGAAGCAATTCCGCCTGAAAGGCTCGCACGCTGAATTGTTGTGGAAGTCGCCTGTCGCTATAGACACCCACCCGTTCAGCAAGCGTGGCAATTCAGACGTACTGGGAGCGAATGTGAGGCGGGCAGTTTCCATCGCGAAGCCGGTTCGGCGAGTAAACCCGCAGTGTCTATCCTTTACGGCCCGAAATGGACATAATGGATCACATGCGAACACTAATAACTGATACGCAACTCACCTTCATTTACGCGCAGTCTGATAAAATGACCGCGCGGGAGATCGGCAAGGGAGTTGGATTGAAGCCTTACACCGTAACCATTGCTTGTCGAAAGATGGGGGTCGTCCCGCTAAGACACTCGCTAAAGTTCGTGGCGAAGCCCCGGTTTACCGTCAATTAGTTGCTTCTGAGAGACCCACAAAGCCGCCTGAAATAGGGCGGCTTTTTTGATGCCCTGCTCGGGCAGGTGAATGCGTAACGGTCCGGCGGGTCATGAAGCAAGGGCCCAAGCGGTGTCAACGTTGCCTCAGAGCGGCAAGCTTCCCCTCCAACCCGGTCAGACTTTCCCTTTTGCATCAATGCCTTGTGTCACTGGTTGCAACAACGACTCGATTCTTCATTGGCAAGCCATGTTGGGAGCGGGGATGATTCACGCCCACACATCGCGTTCTCGGGCTGTGTCCGCTAGAATGTCGCATTCCGTATCTCGGAGTGATCCAGGGCTGCTGAGAAAGTCTATACATTGATCATCAGAAAGGAATTCAATGGCCAAAGGAAAGGTTGATCGCACGGACCCGCGTAAGAATAAGAGTCTTGCCATTCGCATGGCCCTCAAGAAAATGCCCGGAGCGAAGGCGAAGGACATCACCGAAGCCGTTCAAAAGGAGTTTGGCCACAAGGTTGGGCAGAACATGGTCTATATGGTCAAGACCAAGAGCAACATGGCGTCCGACGGCCGCCCGAAGCGATCGAAGAGCGCTCCGCGCGACAATCCGATGACGACGGCCGCGGCCTGGATTGATGCAATCAAAATTGGGCGTCAACTGCTCAAGGCCACAGGCAGCATTGCGAATGCCACCGCGCTGCTGAAAGCGTTGGATAAATAGGTGTGAGTCGACGCAACGGCTTGTCTGCGTGGTTGGCACACGATGAATCGCCCCGCTTCAACGTGCGATTTGGGGAGCATGTGCATTCAGCCGGACCTGCTCTGCCTTCCAACTGCGAAATGAAGACACTCTGGAACAGCCGCTGGCATCGAGCCGCACGGCTTTGTAGCGGCCGCTTTTCTTGAGTGTTTGGTGGCCTGCGACACTTGAAACTCGAAGTCACTCTTGCATTCAGGGAAATGGAAACCGTTCGATCACACCGAATGGATGGAAGGGTTGCTCTATCAGAGTGGTTTTTGCGGGAGTGACGCGGCGCGGCTCCGGCCGCAACGCAAGCGGGAACTCTGTCCTTGGGCGGACACGCACTAACATCGGCGCGCTGCGTGCGAGGCGCAAAGCTCCGCGACGTTTCGAGGAAATGTCTTTCGGAACAGGCGTGCCAAGACGCCAAAGGCCACGCTAACCTTGTCAGGAAGCGTGGCCGATGGGAGTCGTGACTTGACGATTGTCTGAGAACCGGCTGCGAAACGACGCTATTCATGGGCGAATGGCCGTTCCTACATCGTGCGGGATCCTGCCATCACTTCGGACTCGTGACCGTAGCCTCCGTGGCTGCGAAGAATGGTGACGGCCGCTTGTTTGCGGTCCCCGGCATGAACCGTCACAACAATTCGGCCGGCCCTCAGCTCGCCGTCGTAGTACTTGGCGTGTTCCTCGGGAACGCCCCAGCCAATTAATGCACCGCTCAGCCCGGCCACGGCCGCGCCCCCGGCCGCATTTGTCAGAATTGTGGCCAGCGTGCCTGCCGCAATCGCTGGTCCGATGACTGGGATGACTCCGGCAAGCACGCCTAATCCAATCAAGCCACCCACGCCGGCTCCGGCCACGGCGCCCGTGACGGCGCCATCGCCCATGTGGGTGGACTGCCAGTTTGCAGCGCCCGTAAAGCGCAGGGGTGTTGGCAGTTTTCGCAAAGGCAGCAGTCGATGTTCCCTTAAGTTAGAACAGGATGCGGGTTCGATTCCCTTCGCCTCCCACTTCGACAGCCCGCAACGCATTTATTTACAGTCACTTACGTCTTTGCAGGCGCGGGTTAGTTTCCCGCCATCTCAAAGTTTCACTCGGCGGACAGCGAGTGTGAAAGTGCTTGCCTCATCTGAGGTTCGAGCGCGGTCGCCGCAGCCTAGCCCCGTCGCTTGTTAAGGTCGCTGGCTGCATGGCACGCAGCGCCGGTGGAGCGCGGTCCGAACGGAGGTTCGCGACGCCGCGATCGTGACCAATCCTCCAACTGCTCACACCACTGTGCGTCGGACAACACACGTCGCACTTTTCCCTCGCATCGCTTCGAAAAACTCGGAATGAGTTCTTCGCAATCGGCTCACCTTTGCCTGTGCGCTCCGTCGTAGGGCCTGGGATGTTTCTGCAAGCGAACGCTTTCTGAATTCGAGTTCAAATCGCGTCCCGACTGCGCAGATTACCGAGAGCGATCGGATTGCACTTCGGTGAAGAAAATGCCGTAGAAAGCCGCGCGGAACTGCCAGTAAACCACGAACCAGAGAGCCATTACCACAAGACCCGGCACAATTCCGCCCGGATCCATCAGGGCATGGAAAAGCAGAATGTTGACAATTAATGGCCCAGCGATGGTCAATGCCAGTGGAACGGTTCGTCGAAAGAGAAACAGCACTCCCGCGATCAGTTGCAGTGCAAACACAAACACCAAGTAGTGAGACGCAAACATCACCGTGAAATATTGGCCGGCCATCTCGGATGGCGGCGGGGGCTGCGGGATAAAATGCAGAAAACCGTTCAAACCGAAGACGATGAAAACGAGCGCGAGCAAATATCGCGCGATGGTGGAAGCGATCTTCATAAAGGTCTCCTTCTTGGCCTGCGTTCTTTATGTAGTGATACTGGCGCGCCGGTGGAGTTAAGTTGCCTGAACCGGGAAATTCACTCGGGCCCACGCCGAGAAGTTCGTCGGTTGCCGGCCCGCGATTCTGTTTGCGAGCGCAATGCGGTCGTGCGAATCCGAACCCAAATAGGTGTGCGCTTGGAAGTAACTCAACATCTCTGCGATCTCGGCGGCCCCGGGGAAGAACGAAGCGAAAACTTCCGTTGGGACTTGCTTGAATGAGAATTCTTGACCCTGTCGCTTTAGCGTGTCAACGATTTCTTTGAAGCTTAGAAAATCACCGACGAGGGGCAGATACTCGCCATTGCCGGCTTCATTCGGGTGTGCGAATGCTCCGGCAACAAGGTTGCCAAGTTCGCGAACGTCGCCCATGTGAATGCAACGCAGCTCCGGATCAAGGGGAAGAGCCCAGCCCACGGATCCGGCTGCCTGCTTCTGCGGAGCCATTACGCCCACAAGATTCTGATAGAAGAAAGGCGCGATGACGAATGTGTGATGCACAAAGCCGGCTTCTTTCACAATCCGATCAATCCTGGCCTTGCCGGTAAAGTGGGGAACCTCGAACTTGCCGCCGCTGATCGCTTCGACATCCGGGAGCGTTGACCAAATAAAGTGTTTCACGCCGGCTTCCTTGGCAGCGCGTACCGCCGCGGTTGCCTGCTTAAACTCGTCCGTGCCTGATTCCCAGAAATTGGTGACTAGAAAAACGCCAGCGGCTCCTGCAAAGGCAGCATTGAGGGTTTCCGGCCGGTCCAGATCGGCCTGGACGACTTCCTCGGCGAGCGCGCGATGCTTGCCTGGATTGCGGCTCAAAGCGCGGACCTTGAATAGGCCGCTGGCTTGCAGGGCACGCACAACTCCGCCTCCCTGCTGTCCCGTTGCGCCGATCACGGCAATCAGTTTTCGATCGTTGGGTGACACGTCTATTCCTTTCTATTCTTTGCCTTGTGTCGTTCGACGCTTGCCCTCAGAGTGAGATGAGCGACTTTGCGGCGTCTCGGCATCGGCGGCAGCTCAGGGTAGCTTGTCGAAAAAGAGATAAAGGGCGGCAATCCGGCCGTCCCGGGCAATGATGAAATCAGTCCCGGCATAAGCGGGCGCCTCACCAGGGCGGCCCGATACCCATTGGATCCGCCCGCCATTGCCCAACTCCTCGGCCGCGGCAATTGGCTGATAGCGAAAGTCAGGGTGAGTAGCCCTGATCGCGCCCGCGATGCGATCGATCTCGTCACGGCCACGGTGGGCGCCCTGGCTGGGATCGTAGAACACGCCATCTTCGGTGAAGATCTCGTCAATCGCCGCGCGGCGACGCGCGGGGTCATTTTCACCGAAGACATCGTGAAGATTGCGGGTCAGCAAGATCGAAATGCTGGACATGGCTTGTCTCCTCGGCATCGAGTGCGGCTCGCGATATCTCGACCCGGAACGGCTCTGATTTGCCCTCGCACCGATCCGGCGAGTTACCTCCTCAAGGAATCGTACGGCCCATCTCCATTGAAGTCAATTATATTGATGTCAATATAATTGAAGTCGTGGTATAATTCAGGGTCTGATTGGGTAAATGTCCCGAAAATTGGGTAACTTCCATGAAGAAAGACGTGCCGGGACCGGTGCATGCCTGGCTGGTGATGATGAAGGCGATGCAAGCCATTACGCGATATGCCCTGGCAAACCTCCAGGAAACCGGCTTGGGGTTTTCGGATTTCGCCGTCCTCGAGGCTCTGCTTCACAAGGGACCGCTGCCCGTGAACGTGATTGGTCCGAAAGTCAATCTCACGCCCGGATCGATCAGCGTGGCGGTCGACCGGCTTGTCGCCAAAGGCTTAGTGAGCCGCGCCGAGTCCTCACACGACAGAAGAGTACGCATCGTGGCTTTGACCCCCCGTGGAAAATCCCTTATTACGCCAATTTTCCGCGCGCATGCGGCGACGATGGAGAAAGTGTTTTCCGGCCTTTCGCGCGACGAAATCCGACAACTGGAACAGCAATTGAAGCGCATTGGAAAACAAGCGGAATCGCTATTTGACCAGAGCGTTACAAAGTCTCGCTCGGTAAAGGGGCGCGTCTGAGCACAGACGCCCTTCTCGGCTCGCGGTGAAAAGCGAAGGGAGTTGTGATGCGACTGGACGACAAGCGAGTGGTGGTCATCGGCGGGAGTTCGGGTATCGGATTGGAAACCGCCCGACTTGCTCTGTCGCTAGGAGCACACGTCACCATTGCCGGCCGCTCCGAGGATCGACTCGGCCGAGCGGCAGCGACCTTGAAGAACGAATCGGACCGGTTGCGGACGGCCGTGGCAGACATGGCTGATGGGCAGTCCATCCAATCTCTGTTCTCCGGCGAGTCCCAGGTCGATCACGTCTTTGTCCCCGCCGGAGAGCTCCGCCCCGAAAGCGCCGACCTGCTGACTGGTGACATTTCCGGCATGCGTTCGATTCTCGAAGTGCGGTTGCTGGGCGTGGCGCATGTTGTCCGGCACACAAAGCCCCTGATGAAGAACGGGTCGATTGTCTTGATGTCCGGTTTGTATGCAGCACGCCCCGCCGCCGGCGGGGCAATGGCGGCGGCGGCCGTCGCGGCGGTGGAGGGGATGACTCGGGCTCTGGCCCTGGACTTGGCCCCGATCCGGGTGAATGCCGTCGCCCCTGGCCTGATCGACACTCCACTCTGGGACACATTTGGTCCGCAACGCGAAGCAATCCTTGCCAGGGCGTCGAAGCTGCTGGTCGGACGCGCCGGACGTCCCGAGGAGATCGCCGAAGCCGTTGTGTTTCTGATGACCAACGGATTCGTCACCGGAGTTGTGCTGCCGGTCGATGGTGGCGGAAGTCTGGTTTGAGAGATTCGCTGGCCAGGGCAGTGAGGTTGCCGATCATCGTTACGACGCCGCGCGAAAGCCTGTGGGGGCCGACGTTCTCCGAACTCGCGGAGTGTTTGCCGACCGCTCTCAAAGCCATGGCCTCCTGATGGACAATTTCGAATCCAAGACCGGCAAAGTGGTCCAGAAGGTGTCCTAGCTGCTCCAGAAGGTTTTCTTGTTCTCGGTGCTGGGGCGAATCTGTATTTTGGTTCAGTTGTCGACAAATACGGACGTCCGTATTGTTATTTGGGAAGATTAAGGAAGGCCACTTTTGGCTCTTCCTGCGGTCCTTCGCCCTCCACGATCAAGGAGTTCACGATGTCACCGGTACAGTCGGGAAGAGACACAGATGGAAGGCCACTTGCAGGCAAGGTCGCGCTCGTCACTGGCGGTTCGCGGGGCATCGGTGCCGCGATCGCCAAGCGGCTCGCTACGAATGGTGCGAGCGTCGCCGTCACTTACTCTAAAGGCACGGACGCCGCAGCGGCCCTGGTGAAAGCAATCGAAGGCGCGGGCGGGAAGGCGGCTGCGATTCAGGCGGATGCCGCCGACGCCGACGCAGTCACGAGGGCGGTTGAGAGGACAGTAACGCTCTTCGGCCGGCTCGACGTACTGGTGAACAACGCCGGCACAGCGATTCCGATGAAGGTCGAAGAGACGACCCTCGCTGACTTTGATCGCGTCTTTGCGGTCAACGTCCGCGGCGTCTTCGTCGCGACGCAGGCGGCGCTCAAGCACCTGAAGACCGGCGGGCGAATCATCATGATCGGCTCGTCCCTGGGCGAGCGCGTGTTTATGCCCGGCATGGCGCCCTACTCCGCAACCAAGGGGGCCGTCAAATTGTTCACGCAAGGGCTCGCGCGCGAGCTTGGAGCGCGCGGCATTACGGTCAATAACGTTCAGCCGGGGCCTATCGACACCGATCTGAACCCAGCGTCGGGTGAGTGGGCCGTAAACCAGAAGGCCGCCGTTCCGCTGGATCGGTATGGCAAGGCTGACGAAGTCGCAGCGCTGGTCGCGTTCGTCGCCGGCCCGGAGTCGTCATTCATCAACGGTGCGAACCTGACAGTCGACGGCGGCACCAACGCCTGACTCAGGGTGAATTGACCATCACGCAGGAACCGCCTCCTCGGCGATGCCATTCAGCAGGAATGTTAAGCCAGATTTGGACCGAGACTCTCGAAACACGATTGGGAGAACTGAGATGCATGCCATGAGAGCGGAAACATTCAGTGGCTATGAAGGGTTGAAGCTCGTCGATCTTCCAAAACCAGTGGTCTCGGACGGAAGAGTATTGCTGCGAATGACTGCAGCCGGCGTCACGCCGCTCGACAATACGATTCTCTCCGGCAAACTTCCTCGGTCGAAGGCGCCGTTAGTGTTGGGCAACGAAGGAGCGGGCGTGGTGGAGGCTGGAGGCGGAACGGACTTTCCCGTCGGCTCGCATGTGATGTTCACCGGCGTCTATGGCGTTCTAGAGGATGGAGCCTACCGCGAGTGGGCTGCCGTGCGGAAAGAAAATCTTTGCGTGATACCTAAGGGTGTCGACGACGTGAGCGCCGCAAGTATTCCGGTCGCGTATCTCACCGCCCACATGGCACTCACCCGCGCTGGCTTTCAGGCAGGCAAGACCGTGCTGGCACCGGCGATCGGAGGATCGATCGGCAACGCGGTGACGCAATTGGCGCGTGCCTTGGGCGCAAAGCACTCCATTTCGAGCACGACCAATCATGCGAAAGCCGAGCAGGCGTTGGCGCTCGGATTCAACGAGGTCATTGATACTTCCCTCGAGAAGCTGGGTGACGGAGTGCGTCGGATCACGGGCGGTTACGGCGCAGACATTGTCATCGACGGAATTGGTGGCGAAGTCTTGAGCGAGGCGCTCGGAACGCTTGCGCTGGGCGGAAGCCTCACAACATTGGGGTATTCGGCAAGCCGCAAGGCCACCATCGACGTCACCAATCTGATCTGGAACGCGCCAGCATCCAGAGCTTCAACATGTTCGCTCAGCCGCAGGCGGCCTTTACTGATGCCTGGAACGCTATCGTCCCTCTGCTTCAATCGGGCGCGATCAAACCGATCGTGGCTAAGACCTTCCCGCTGACAGAAGCGGCTAATGCTCTGCGTTACCTGGTTGAGGGCCGGCCCTTCGGCAGGGTGGTCCTCACAACATGACACGCATTGATGAGAGGACGGCAGAGTCGCCCAACTCTTTTCGACATGTGGACCAACGCGCACTACGCATGAATAAAAGGAAGGTGTCCCATGGCTAACGTGGTGAAGAAACACAGCATCTCCTCTGAACTCGCACAAGAAATGGTGGACGCGGCGGTGGCGAAAGCCACAGAACTTGGCGTCTCCGAGAACGTGGCGATTCTCGATGACGGAGGAAATCTCAAGGCGTTTACTCGGATGGACGGAGCGCCGTTCGTTTGCATCGAGATGGCGCAGAACAAGGCGTACACAGCTCTGCTCGGCGTCTCCACGCAGGAATTCTTCGACTTCATCCAAGGCGACCCGTCGCTCTTGGCCGGCATCCCCACGCTTTCGCGCGTCGCGGCGTGGGGCCGAGGATTCCCCATTAAGGTGAACGGCGAAGTCGTTGGGGCGATCGGGATCAGTGGGGCGCCCACTGTGCAGAACGACGTGGATTGCGCGAGAGCCGCCCTGGCGCTCGAGCCCGATGCGGTGTCCGCTGATTGACGCTGAGGCCGTCGCCGGATACCTCGCGCAGCTAATCGAGATCGACATCGACACTCTGGCGAGGATCGAGACGCTGGGCGCGTTCGCTTACGTCTGACGGCAACGCAGACAGGAGGGGTTCACATGCTCAGTCCGGCTGAAGACTACTATCCAGATCACGATGCGGGGAGGCTGGCTCCGATCGCGGCCAGTACAGTAGCGACGTGGAAGGCCCCCGCGTTCCTGGAAAACCTCGCGGTCGACGCCGAGGGTGGCGTATTCGTCACGGTCTATTCGCACAATCGCGTCGATCGCTACGATCCGGCTACAGGTGCGACGACGCCATTCGCGGAAGTTCCGGCGCCGCCGATGGGGCTTGCGTTTGATGCCGGCGGCGCGCTCTGGCTGACCGGCGGCACACTGTATGAGGGGCCCGGGTTTATCTGGCGAGTCGAGCGGACCGGAGCCCTCCGGCAATGGTGCGAAATTCCGGACGCCACCTTCATGAACGGCTGCACGATGCACCCGGACGGTCGAACGCTCTTGGCCTGCGAGAGCGCCTCCGGTCATATTCTCGCGATCGATCTTCGCGAACCTGGACACTGGGACGTGTGGCTTCAGGGAGATCAACTCAGGCCGATCGTGCCCAAATATCCGGGGTCCAACGGGATCAAGATCCACCAGGGTTGGGCGTGGATCAGCGTCTCGGGACGCAGATTGTTTGTCCGCGTGCCGATTCATCCGGATGGATCCGCCGGCGCTATCGAAATTGCGGCTGCGCGCATTTGCGCCGACGACTTCGCATTCGGAATGTCCGGCTCCCTCTACGTCACCACGCATCCCGAACACACGCTGGTTCGCCTTGAACCGTCCGGCACTCGCACGACATTGGCAGGGCCCGAACAGGGTATGGTCGGGAGTACAGCCTGTGCGTTCGGAAGAGCGCCCGACGACGAGCAGGCGCTCTATGTCACAACCGATGGTGGCTTTCTGATTCCCCACGAAAGTGGCATTCAAGACGCGAAGCTCGTACGGATGGAAGTCGGAGAATCGGCCTGGCCCCTGCTGCAACGAGGAGTATCAAAACCATGAGCCAGACAATCCAGGAGAGAAATAAGGCACTGGTAATCGAGGCCTTCAACACACTGTTCAATCAGCGTGACTATGTAGCGGCAGAGTCCTTCTGGTCGTCCAAATATGTCCAGCACAGCGCTCACATCGCGCCGGGACGCGCTGGCCTCTTTAATCTGGTTAGGACCTTGCCGTCCTCGTTGAAGTATGAGCACGGCACGATTGTCGCTGAGGGCGACCAGGTAATGGTCCACGGACGCTTTTCCGGTCTTGGAACGCCGGCAGCCTGGGTCGTCGTCGACATTCTGCGAATTGAGAACGGCGTGTTGACCGAGCACTGGGACGTCATCCAGGACGAGGCGACTCGAGAGCAATCGAAGAGCGGTCGGCCAATGTTCGGGGACTCGTTCCCGGTCCTTCGAGGAGAATGCTGATGACTACCCCCGTCGTTTTGATTACGGGCGCGCTCACAGGCATCGGGCGTGCCACCGCCTTGGCCTTCGCACAAGAGGGCGCGCAGCTCGTTGTCTCGGGCAGACGTGAAGAGGAAGGTGAGAAGCTTGTCGCCGAACTCCGCAAACTCGGCGCTGAGGCCGAATTCGCGCGCTCCGACGTGCGTCACGAAGCCGACATCCGAAGCCTGGTTGACAAGACCGTCGCGCGTTTTGGTCGCTTGGATGTAGCCGTCAACAATGCTGGCACCGAAGGCACTCCTGGTCCGGTGACGGAACAAACCGCCGAAAGCTACGCGGCCACCTTCGACACCAACGTGCTGGGCACGCTGCTGAGCATGAAGCACGAGTTACGCGTCATGGTGCCCCAGGGGCACGGCAGCATCGTCAACGTGTCGTCGACATACGGTCGATCGGGCGGCGCGGGCGCGTCTGTCTACGTTGCCAGCAAGCACGCGGTAGAAGGTCTGACCAAAGCGGCCGCGCTGGAAGTCGCGGAGTCCGGCGTACGCGTCAACGTCGTCGCTCCCGGACCGATCGAAACCGGAATGTTGAACCGATTCACCGGCACTGCCGAGAAGAAAGCCGCGTTGGTTGCTGGCGTACCGGTGAAGCGCGTCGGCAGACCCGAGGAGATCGCTCAGACCGTCCTGTTTCTCGCGTCCGACAAGGCGTCTTTCATGACGGGTGCATCGATCGCCGTCGATGGTGGGAAACTGGCTCGCTGATTCTGTTCGGTCAACATACAGCAGTGTATGGTCGGGGAGTGAGGCAGGCCGGCCCGCCCCCTGACCCATCGCTAAGGAAATTCTTGTGGCATCGACCAACGTCGCACAAATCGCCATCCTGGACGATTATCAAAACGTGGCGCTCGAGATGGCCGACTGGTCGCCGCTCGCTGGGCGTGCAGTTGTCACGGTGTTCAATGATCATTTGTCAAAAATCGACGAAATCGTCGAGCGGCTCCTACCGTTCGACGCGGTCTGCGTCATGCGCGAGCGCACGCCCCTTCCACGGGCCGTCATCGAGCGTTTGCCGCGACTGAAGTTGATCGCGTCGACCGGTTCTCGCAACGCGGCCATCGATCTCGAGGCCGCCGCCGAGCGTGGCATTGTTGTCGCACATACGGGATACGACAAACACGCTACAGTCGAGATGACCTGGGCTCTCATCCTCGCCAGCGTGCGTCAGGTCGCAATGGAAAATGCCAATCTGCGCGCCGGCGGCTGGCAGCGGACAGTGGGCGACGGTCTTAAGGGTAAGACCCTGGGTGTTGTCGGTCTGGGCAATATCGGTTCCGATGTCGCGCGGATCGGGCTTGCGTTCGGCATGGACGTGATCGCTTGGAGCCAGAATCTCACCTCAGAAAAGGCGCAAGCCTGCGGAGTGCGACTGGTCTCAAAGACGGAACTCTTCCAGAACGCCGACATCGTGACGATCCACCTCGTCCTGAGCCAAAGGACGAAGGGCCTGGTCGGAGCGGCCGAGTTGCAGGCAATGAAGCCATCGGCCAGACTCATCAACACCTCGCGTGGTCCGATCGTTGACGAGTCCGCGCTCATCGCGGTTTTGCGTGAACGCCACATCGCGGGCGCGGCTCTCGACGTATTTGACATCGAACCGTTGCCAGCGGATCACCCGTTCCGGTCGTTGGAAAACGTCCTGTCCACACCCCATATCGGGTACGTCACCCGAGACCTCTACCGGACTTTCTATGGGGATTCCGTCAAGAATATTGCGCGGTGGTTGGATCAACAGGCCTGACTAAGTTCGCCATGCCCAAACCTTCTCATCGAAACAAGATCTTGACGGAGGGACTGAAGGTTCTTCTGGCGCGCGGTTACGTCGGCGCGAGCGTTCGGGACATTGTTAAGGCCGCCGGTGTCCCGCAAGGTTCGTTCACCAACCATTTCACGTCGAAGGAGGCGTTCGCCGAGGAGGTCTTGGAACTCTACTTCGCGCTCGGTCGCAAAAACATGGACAAGACGCTGCTTAACGACTCGCGACCGCCTCTTCACCGCCTCCGCCAGTGGATCGAGCTTCAAACCGCGTTCCTCAGGCAATATGAGTTCCGCTGCGGCTGTTTGATCGGCAATTTCAGCGTCGAGGCGAGCGACGACAGCGAACGTATCCGAGTGCGCTTGACGGGGATGGTCAAGGAGATCGTTGAGGCGATTGTCTATTGCCTGCAAGCCGCGGTGGACGCAGGCGAGTTGCCCGCGTCGACGGACGTACGCGAGCTCGCCGGCTTCCTCTACTCGTCGTGGCAGGGAGCGATTCTGCAATCGAAGGTCGAGCAGAGCGTCCAGCCGCTCAAACGCTTCAAGGACGTTCTTTTCACGCACATCCTTCGCTGAATGGAGATGGTCTGGTTGGGCTTTTCCGCGCCGATGAATGAGCCGCGTCACGGTCACGAGGTTAAGGCCACCGCCGCACGAGGGATCAGCTGCTGCCCGATTACGCCGGCGGCGCGGGCAAGAGATTATTCTCATGCCCTCATGCTAAAGAGCACCGGCGAGGGCCACGTCGAGCCAACCGTTGTGATCGCGGCTCGTTGATGAGAATTTCGACTCTAAACAGTCGCGAAATAGCGGTGGGGCGTGACACCCAGCGTCCGTTTGAACATCACAATAAAGGCGCTGGCGCTTTCGTAGCCGACGTCGAGTGCGACCGCGGTGACCGGGCGGCCGGCGGCTAGGAGTCGTAGGGCGTGGAGCAGGCGTAGTTGCTGTCGCCATTTGCCGAAAGTGAGCCCCGTCTCCTTTTGGAACAGACGCTCGAGAGTGCGGACGCTGAGCGTGGCTCGCTTGGCGATCTGTCGAGTTGAGGCGGGGGCGTCGAGATTTCCGCGCACCCAAGCCGCCGCTCGTTGGGCCCGCTCGTCGGAAGGCCATGGAAGTTGGAGAGGAATGGTCGGCAAGACGCTGAGCTGATCCAACAAAACGCCGATCAAGCGCGCTCGCACGGGATCGCGCCGGTCCAACATGCCGAGGGTGACCGTGTGCCGGATCAGTTCTCGCAAGAGGGGTGAAACGTTGACGGCACAGCATCGTTTGGGGAGCCGGCCTGAGAGTGCGGTCGACAGGTAGAGCGTCTGCACGAAGACCGCGCCCGTCATCTCAATGCCGTGTTGGACTCCCGCCGGAACCCATACGGCCCGATTGGGCGGTACCACCCAATCGCCTTCGGCCGTTTGCACCCACATCACGCCTTCGTTCGCGTAAATCAGCTGGTGCCAGTCGTGTGTGTGCGGCGGGATGGTGTAGTCGTTGGTGTGGCGGACGACATAGCTGCGGACGACGAGACTGTCTCCAGCAGCGCGGACGACCCGTTTTCGAGTGTGACGCTTTTTCGACATTAATTGGCATTTTAGCGAGAGATCGCCTGGGCTGCCAAACTCTAGGATGGGCCATCACTGGGACTCGTGCTGAAAGTTCAGGATGCCAGACTCAACGAATCGGCGCGAAGAGATGCGACGTGCAGCACCGCCGCTGTGTTCGTCTCCTTGATTGCCTCGACGAGTGCGGCCAGCGCCGAGTGGAGCGTCTCGCGCGGACGGTCCGTTGCACAGATGTAGCTGGCGAGCGGCGCGATGACCTGTGACAAGTTTTCGTTCGAGATCGACTGACGTTGCATGCGGCTGATGTTCATGATTGTCCCCTGTAGGCAGATTTCACTCGTTTGACGTTCCCCGCAATCATTTGGCGTCCCACAGCACAGTGCTGCGGGTCACGATTGCTGTTCTGAAGAGTAGTCGTGCGGCACCGTGGCAAATCGACACCAAGTCCGACCTTTCGAGGAAAAAAGCGGGCATCCCGCCGATGAACCGGGCTCCCTGCCAGGTCGGAGAACAGCGACTCGGCCAACCTGAGATTTAGTCCTTAAATGAGGAGAACCAGCAGATGTCGAACAACCTCGTCTTTTTCGCCGTGCATGCCGAAGACGTCCCTCGGGCTCAACGGTTTTATGAGAAAGCGTTCGGCTGGAAGTTTCAGCCGTGGGGCCCGCCGGGCTTCCTGATAATCGAGACCGGCGACAAAAAAGATCCCGGAATCACGGGCGCTTTGCAGCAGCGCTACGAATTGGTACCCGGCCAGCGTCTGACAGGCTATGAATGCACCATCGGAGTCGACGACATCGACGCCACGGAGTCGGCCGTCGTTAAGAGCGGCGGCAAAATCATCATGCCAAAATGCGAGATTCCCACGGTGGGGCACCTGATCAAAATCCAGGACCCAGAGGGGAACATCGTCTGCGTCAAGCAGGCGGCGTCAGCATAGGATAAGTTGCCGATCTGCTCGGCGGTCGAAACTGCGTCCGCGGTTGTTTAGGTCGCGGTTTGGGCCTGCTGACTGATGGTGCCCGGTTCGGTCTTCGCCGCGCTCGATGGCGCGTCGTAGCCAAATTGCCGGATGACGCGTCCCCAGCGGCGAGTCACCTCGGCCCGCTGTTCGTCGGTCATCTGATAGCGATTCGTCCGATAGTCGGCGTTGCCGGCCAGGTGCACCTGCAACTTCGGCAGCACTTGCTCGAAACCGCCGAGTCCCAAGTGGTCGTACATCTTCGCCATTTCACCGACCGGATCGCCGACCAGCTCTTCGTACCGCAACTCGTAGAAGCGATCGAAATCGATCAGGCCCTTCCCTTCCTCGATTTTGTCGTAAACGCGATCGAACGTTTTGAGCACGTGTTCTTCGAGTCCATCGAACGTCGGGCGTTGCAGGCCGAACGTGATGTATAGGGATTTCCAGAGGTTGACCGTTGAAGGGAAAACGACGTACGGATCGCGAACAATGTGCACGAACCGCGCGTCGGGGAACATCTCGAGCAGAGTCTTGATGCGGCAGCTATGCGTGGGCGACTTGAGCACGAGCCGCTTGTTGTGTTTGAACGTGAGCTGTTTGAGGAATCGCAAGAACTTTCGTTTCCAAGTCGCTAGGGCGCGGGGCGAGAGCCCTTCGAGGTCAAGATACTCCTCGAATTGCGGCGGGTGATTGGGAAAAGCAATCGTGAGGTACGGCGACGGCAGCCCCAGGTTGCACAGGGCAAACTCGTCCTCTTGCGGGCGGTTGAAGCCGGCCGCCATGTTGTCCATCGGCCGCACAGACAAAGAAAAGAACGGCAGCCAGCGGCTGATCAGCCCCTCGGTCAACAAGAAGTGGTTGGGCTCCATGCATTCATAGGTGCTGGGGCCCACGTGTCGGTCGTCGAGCGCCAGAAACTCGTGCAACAGAGTCGTGCCGGTGCGCCAGTGTCCGATGATGAAGATCGGAGCCTGATCGATCGGCGTGCGCGAGACGCGCCGGCCGAAAATCAAATTCTGAATGCCGCGAAGCAGCGTGTGCGCCATGCTGACAAATGTCACATAGATGACGACGTGCAGGACAGACCAATGAATGTGGAATCGATTGCGACCGAGCAGGCGGATCCAGGCGAAGAAATCGCAGCCCGCCCAGATCATCAGCTGATACCAGGGCGGCGGATTGACGGCTTTGGGACGAGTCGGGGGAGCGGACTGGCTTTCGACTGCTGTCATGGAGCACTTTCGCAACAAGGACCCAAGCCAGAACGTCTCAATCGCGGCTCAAAGGATTCTGGAGCGGGGCCGATTTCCTGATGCCTGTCGATCCTTCGATGGTAACAGGCCAGGCGACCGGTTTGCCCCTTGGCGGGACGTTCGGCGGGCGTCAAAACGCCTTCGACTCTCGACGCGACGCAATTCTGTCGGATGGGCCGGTTGACGCTCAATGTTGCCGGAAGAAAACATCGAGGCAGCGGGCGTGCCGGGACACCTATCGCAACAAGCCATTTTGGGTGGCACTGGCGGCTTGTCCGCCAGTGTTTCTGCGCCGTGCCCGCTCAAGACCACTGGCGGACAAGCCGCCAGTGCCACCCGGTCAGCTGTGTTACGGTTCACTTCGTCGGCGTGGCGTTCTTCATTTCATCGACGAGGCGAAACGTCTCGTCGAAGAACTTCTCTTTGAACAGATCACCGATCAGCAGATCGGTGAGGTTCCCCTTCTGCTCAGGGTTCTGCTTGACGTAACGGCCGAAGCTGAAACCGTCGTAGTACTCGATCACGAGCCGCCGCATTCGGTCCATACCGCGTTTGAAATCGGGAGCCCATTTGCCGAGTTGGGCGGCCGACGTATCGTTCCGCTCGAGGCCTTCGTTGATCGCATCCGCGGCGAGTTCTCCCGACTTGAGGGCCAGCAGCACTCCCGAGGAATACAGGGGATCGAGAAATCCGTACGCGTCCCCGGCACAGACCCAGCCGTCGCCCGCTGCTTCGCGAGAGCGATAGGAATACTCCTTCGCCACCCGAAAAATGTCGCACCGCGTGCCAACAGCGATCCGCCGCTTGATCTCGGGACAGAGTTCGACCTGGTCGAAATAAATCGCTTCGTGATCGCTGCCATCGCGGTTCTTGAACAACTCGTCGAACGGGGCGACGATGCCGACGCTGACGACGTCATTGTGCAGCGGGATGTACCAGAACCAGCCCTTTTTCCCCTTCGTCTGCAGAACGATCGTCGCTCCCTCGTCGCGGCCCGTGTCGCGGTAGGCACCCTTCCAATAGGTCCATACGGCCCCCTTGCGCAAGTTGGAATCCCATTCTCGCAGGCCGAGCCGGCCGGCGATCATCGTCGATTGGCCGCTGGCGTCGACGACGACCTTGGCGCGAATCTCGCTCACCGTGCCGTCCTCAGTGGAGAATTTCACGCCGACCGCGCGTTGGCCTTCAAACAACACTTCCAGCACGCGGACGCCTTCGTGGACTTCGACGCCGTGCTCGCGGGCGTTGTCCAGCAGCATTTTGTCGAATTCGCTCCGCAGCACCTGCCAGGTCTGCGAGCATTCGTGCGGCTTGTGATCGAGGAAGTAAAACGGCTCCGACAGTCGGCCGCTTTGCCCGACGAATTGAACGCTGTGCTTTTTGACGAAGTGGCTCTGCTTCATCTTGTCGAGCATGTTGAGCCGCTTGAGCGTCCAATACGTTTCGGGAATCAACGACTCGCCGATATGAAACCGCGGGAAGTGATCGCGTTCGAGCAAAACGACGCGATGCCCTTTCTGGGCGACCAGCGTGGAGACGGTTGATCCTGCGGGGCCGCCACCGATCACGACGACCGGAACTTCCTGCGGAAATTGCTCTGCTTTCACCATGAGAGTTCCTTAATGAGGCAATTCCGTTGATAGTTTTTCCGCGGGCCGTTGTCCAGACCGCGGGCGCGCGGGAGGCTTAACGTCGAACCACGAGCCATTCGTGGAATCTGCCAAAAAAGTGCTGTAGGATGCGAAGATCGCGGCCGCGCCTGAGCGATAGTCCACGGCTGAACATCTTTCAGCCGATTTTGACCGCACGAGGGAGATTGAGATGATCCGGCGGAACTTTGTCACGAGCGGCAGCGCGGACAGCGGCCTGCATCACGCCCGTTGCTATTCCACTTTCGCAGCGCTGCTTGGGGCGATCTTAGTTTCGAGCGTCGCAACTACTGGCTCGCTCCGAGCGCAGAGTTCGGGTGAATACGATCGCCCGGGCAAGAATCCGCATCAGAGTCGCTCGGCGGTGATTGCCAAGCACGGAGTCGTGTGCTGCGCGCAACCGCTGGCTGCCGAGGTCGGACTCGACGTGCTGAAGGCCGGCGGCAATGCTGTCGACGCCGCGATCGCCACCAACGCCATGTTGGGTCTGGTCGAGGCGGGCTCCTGCGGCATGGGCGGCGATCTCTTCTGTATTTATTGGGACGCGAAGACTCAAAAGCTGTACGGTCTCAATGCCAGTGGCCGCAGCCCGTACGCGATGACCCGCGAGGCGCTGCGGCAGCAAGGTGTCCGCGGCCTCTCGGGTGTTTACTCGTGGACCGTTCCCGGTTGCGTCGACGGCTGGGACCAATTGCGGCAGCGGTTTGGCACGATGAGTTTGGCCCAACTCGTGGCGCCGGCGATCAAATACGGAGAAGAGGGTTTCCCCGTCAGCGAGGTCATCGATCGCGGCTGGCCGCGGCCTGGGCGAGACTCCAGCATGACGGCGACCTATTGCCCCAACGGTCGCGTGCCCGACGTCGGTGAGATGTTTCGCAATCCCGAATTGGCCGCCAGTTACCGAGTGATCGCCACGCAGGGGCGCGACGGGTTCTATCGCGGTCCGATTGCCGAACAGATTGTCGCCGCCAGCCGAGAGCGTCACGGGTTCTTCGAGCGGAAGGACTTTGCTGACCACACGTCCGAGTGGGTCGAACCCGTGTCGACGAACTACCGCGGCTACGACGTGTGGGAGCTGCCGCCGAACGGTCAGGGAATCGCCGTCCTGGAGATGCTCAACTTGCTCGAAGGTTATGATCTGAAATCGATGGGCCGGCAGAGCGCCGACTATCTGCACCTGTTTCTCGAAGCCAAGAAGTTGGCTTACGCCGATCGCGCGAAGTATTTTGCCGATCCCGTGTTCCATAAGCTGCCGGTGGCGGAGCTGATCTCAAAGCCGTACGCCGAGCGGCGTCGCAAGTTGATCGACCCGCAGCACGCGGCGACTTCGGTGCCGCCTGGCGATCCGCTCTTGGCGAGCACCCACGACACGACGTTGCTCGTTGTCGTCGACAAAGACCGCAATTGCTGCTCGCTGATTCAGAGTAACTCGGCCCATTTCGGCTCGCGGATTGTGCCGGGCCATGTCGGCTTCGTGATGCAAAATCGTGGCTCCGGATTTTCGCTCGACGGCCAAAGCTGGAATTCCCTTGAGCCCCACAAGCGACCCTTCCACACCATCATCCCGGCATTCGTGACCAAAGACGGAAAGCCCTGGCTCTGCTTCGGAGTGATGGGAGGCGACCTGCAGCCTCAAGGACAAGTGCAGGTGCTCGTCAACATGATTGACTTTGGGCTCGACGTGCAGGCTGCCGGCGATGCCGCGCGCACGAGCCATTCTGGTTCGCAATCGCCGAGCGGCCCGAGAATGGATCCTTCGGGTGGCAAAGTGACTGTTGAGAGCGGCGTGCCCGAAGGTGTGCTCGAAGAACTCGCCAAGCGGGGACATTGTGTCGTGCGCGGCGGCAGCGGCGGCGGTTACGAGGGCATCCGCATCGACCAAGAGCACGGCACGATTCACGGCGGCACAGAGGCTCGTAAAGACGGTGCGGCCGTCGGGTATTGATCGGGCGCCGTGTGCCTGACCGCCACGGCCTAGTCCATCGTCCTAGCAACACGCGGCTGAACGAGAGTCGCTCAGCCGCGTCTCTGCGCAGACCTTCGCGCGTTTACCTGCTCGTCTTTTTGCTGGGGACCCTGGCCCCTTTTTTTCGCGCTTTCGACAGGCCGATGGCGATTGCCTGCTTTCGGCTTTTCACGCTCTTGTGGGACTTGCCACTTTTGAGCGTCCCCTTCTCTTCGCGCTTCACGGCCCGTTTGACTTCGCTTTTCGCCTTCGCACCGTACTTCGCCATGGCTTCCCTCAATTTCTTTGAGTCTCAGGTCCTCAACCGGTCGCACGTCTGACTCTTAAAGTTCAAGTGACGCGCGACCGGTTTTGCCTCGCGCGATGCTCACGCTCGATTCGCTTTCACGTTGACCACTCCCTCGGCAATCTCCGTGAGAATCTTGTCCGCGTTTCCTTCTTCGTCGAGCGTCTCCTGCAGCTCGTTGGCAATCGCTTCCCGGCCTAGTTGCCGAGCGAACGTTCGGGCCGTGCCGTACGCCGCCATCTCGTAGTGCTCGACGCGTTGAGCCGCGGCGATCAATGCGGCGTCCTTCACGCTCGGATCACCTTTCGCGCCGATCATCTCTTCACCTTCGGCGATCAGGCCTTTCATCGCCGCGCATGTTTCGCGTTCGGGGCTGCGTCCTAGCTTTTGGAAGACTCGTTCGAGCCGCACGACGTGCCCCTCGGTCTCTCGCAGGTGTGTCTGGAACGCGCTTTTGAGATCGGGAGACGTCGCGGCTTCGGCCATCTTGGGCAGTGCCTGCGTCAGGCGTTTTTCAGCATCGTAAAGGTCCTCAATCTGCTCGATGAACAGATCTTCAAGGGAGTTGAATTCCAGGCTGGTGAAGAGTTTCATGAAAGGCTCCGTTTCCTTTTGGGTGTGAGCGCGAAATCGGCCGCTTGGCGCGGCACGTTCCTGCTAACGTGCAAAACGCGTTCCGGTTCGGAAATGGAAGAGCCCGGCTGACCCAACTTCGTTCTCGACACTCTGGGCGTAACGGTTTAGGATTGAGGTGCCGGACAAAGATTTTCTCCGCGCCGTGGAACCGAGTCCTCATGCTTTTCGCGCGCCGTTCTCCCACTTGGGGGTACTTGATCGCCGTTCTCGGGTCTGCGCTCGTCTTCGGCTTCCGCTACAGCACAGACAGTCCGCTACGAGGGTTCTTCACCTCCCTTGTGTTCCTACTCGCCGTGCTGGCCTCGGGGCTGGCGGGCGGGTGGAAACCGTCGCTGCTGACGACGCTCGTCTGTTTGGCGAATGAGCGGTATTTCTTCACAAGTCCCAAGCATTCGTTCTCGCTTCCGTCGAGCGCCGACACGATGCGGATCCTCGTATACGGGGTCAGCGGCGTTGCCGTCGGCCTGCTATGCGAGGGGCTGCAGCGCGCTTGGAGGCGCGTGGCCGAGCGTCAACGCCAACTCGAACGGGAGATGAACGAACGGCTCGCTGTCTCGCAGGAGCGTTTGCAACTCGTCGACCAACTGCGGGAGGCCGATCGCCGCAAAGATGAATTCCTGGCAACGCTCGCGCACGAGCTGCGAAACCCGCTGGCTCCGCTCAGCAACGCACTGGAGTTATGGGGCTTTGCGAAGAACGACCCCGAGCAGGTGGAAGAACTGCGGGGGATGATGCAGCGCCAAGTGCGCCAAATGACCAGGTTGATCGACGACCTGCTCGACGTGTCGCGAATCAGCCGCGGCAAAATCGCGCTACGGATCGAGCGCGTCGAGCTGCGAGAGTTGTTCAATGTGGCATTGGAATCGGTCAAACCGATCATTGCCGCCAACCAGCAGCGGTTGGAGATTTCGCTCTCCGAAGAGCCCATTTTCATGAACGCGGATGCGACCCGCGTTTCTCAGGTGATCGGCAACGTATTGCACAACGCGG
>Ga0210393_10000534_pt1 | contig 34160 bp, 51 predicted proteins | sample IncBWC27OmetaG_FD_160068 | JGI IMG/M metagenome (GOLD analysis project Ga0210393, IMG submission 160068) | Forest soil microbial communities from Barre Woods Harvard Forest LTER site, Petersham, Massachusetts, United States - Inc-BW-C-27-O ...
TTTGCATCGGCTGGTATGCCGAGCAATGACGTAAAAAAGACTTCCACGTCACGTTGCGACATCGCGGTTTGCGCCATCGCGTCGCCAAGCGCTTTGAACTCAACAAACGATTGCGCGATTTGTCCTAGTTCCTTGTGAACCTGTCGGCCGTCAAACCGCGTGTTGTGGCGCGTCTTAATCATTGCCTTCGCGTTGGCGTGCGCCGCGCGCAACGTGTTCTGGCAGACAACGCGCGTCATCGTGGCTTCGTTGCGCGTTGCTTGGCTCGCGTCAAAGCTTGTCGACATCAAGAGGCGCGGAATATGCCGATCCCCTGCAACGTCCAAGCTACCGTTGAAACGCGCCGTCATCCACAAGCGCTCGCCACTGCCCAAAACGCCAGCCGCGTCTATGTGGAACCTATCGTCGCACGTGATGTACTGCTCAAACCAGTCCCAAACGTCGACAGGTTGCACCAGCTGGTAGCCATCGCCAGCAATGCCCAAAACGTGGCCATTGTCCTGTCGGACTGTGAAGCGCTTATCCGTTTCAACGAAGCGCTTTTCCGGCGCGATATGATCGAACTCAGGGCCGTTCAATGACGCAATCGCCGGAACCTTTTCCACGTGATAGTTGAAACCAGCCGCATTGATCCATTCTTCGCGGCCGGAACCTTGTGGGAGCTCCTGCCCTAGCCTGTGCCAGATTTCGCTGCGCTCGCCAGTGAACGCGAAGGAATAGACGCCGTTAACCATTTCAAGATTGTGAGCCATTTGGATTGCCTTCCAACGTGAAAACACCGGCGCGTCATTGCGCCGGTGTCATCTGTCTAGCATGACACTTCGCCAGTGTCAACTCTAACGCGCGACGATTGGTTTAGCGCAATTCCTCCCTTCGCCAAACGCGCATTGTTTCGCGCGGCGTCATCATGCGCGTGAACTCTTCAACGCCTGTGAGGCAGATCACGCCACCTGTATACGAGAAATCATGGTGTGCGCCGTACGGGCGAAAAAACGTGATGATGTCGCCATCGATCTTGCGCACGATGGCGGTCCCGTAGGGGCCGTCGAACGCCTCGACGCAATCGGCGAGCTTCAATTCGGTTAGGGGGAGTTCTTTCCCGTTCAGATATTCGGTCATTGTCGTTTGCCTTCCCTTATTAAACGCCGTTCAAGGTTCCGCGCCACATGTGCGGCTTGATTTCAACGCGCGGTTTGGCGACATGCGCGAGGGCGCCGCATTCGGGGCATTCGCCAGCCGGGCATATTTCGCCGGGCGCGACGCGTTCACTGAAATCGCTTATGCCTTCCAGCTCGCAAGCTTCGCCTTGCCAATCGCAATCCTCGCACGCGACTTTCGTGCGATCCGTTGCGCCGTAGAATGATGTTTTGAACATTTTGGGTTTGCCTTCCTTCGTTAGTTCGCCTGTCATGTATGGAACATGACAGGCGATTGTGTCAACCAGCTTGTTTCTTGACCGCCTTGAGCCGATCCCGTTCGGCCGTTAACGCCTTGAGGATTTCGCCCACCTTGTACGGCGTGACGTGCGCCACTATCACCTTGGCGATGAGCGGCGCCGGGTCTTGTTTCAGATCGAACAAGCTTCCGTCTTTCTCCGCTTCGCGCTTCCACTTGTCGCGTTCGGCCGACATCGCCTCTAATTCGCGTTCGACCTTTTGCGCTCGCGTTTCCTTTTTCTCCGCTGGGGCTTTGTCCAGTTCCTTTTGCGACTTGTCCCAACGGCGGCGCATTGTCGTTGGATGGTTGCACGTCATGCGCTGGGTTAGCCCCATGTTCTCACGAAGCTTCGCCAGTTCCTCCAGATGGTCGACGCACCACATGGCGTGTGTCCTCGTGGCCTTGTCGATGTCGCCGATCCACGCGTAGAGCGCCATCCACTCGGAAAACGCCTTGATGTAACGCGCGCCGATTGGCTCGTTGGTTCCGGCGCGCAACATCGCCTTGTTGCGGCCGATGTTGAGGAACACGCCGATTTTCAGCCAATCGTCCCACGATTGACCGCGCTTGAGCCGATCCGCCGCGTCGGCCGCCTCTTGTGCTTTCAGCTCCTCGAAAGCGCTATCGAAGCCCTCTTGCGTGGCGTCGGTCATTTTGCCCTCCACTGAACGGGGAGGAAACCGCCGCGCGAGAGCCAGCCATTCAAAGCTTCAACCAGCTCGGCCAAACGATCCGCTGCGATGCGCAAGCGTTCTGCTTCGATAGGCTCGCGTTCAAGATCGAGAATGGCGCGGGCAATCTCTAATTGCTCGCGAAGGTTTGCTGTAGGGTCCATCGGATTGCCTTCCGTTAGAGAACGCGAAGACCGCTGTGTGCGATCCCCGCGCCCATCACTATGTCATGTATAGGGGTTGACAGTCAACCCTATAATTCGCGCCGGGAAATCAAAGATCGTTCTCGAAATAATTCCCAAAAAAAATCTGTGCTTAATCCGTGGGCCAGACGTGAATTGAAATCGTGACGCCCTTGAGCGCGATCCCGTCATGGCTGCGCTGCTGCACGCCAATCGCGGCGCGATACCAGCCTGTTGTCGCCGACGGCGAGACGTAGCCAACGGACCCGTCATCCGAATAGCGACGGCGCGCAGCAATCTCCGCAATCCGCTGCGCCGCGCTCATTGCGTCGGCCGCCTCAATTGGAACGACCGTGAACCGATCATCGTCTTTCTTCTGCGCCGACAGCGTGATGATTTCCGAATGATACCTTTGCATTGCCTTCCTCCGTACTACGACGCCGTGTCGAAGGGCGATGACCAATCGTTCATAAGGCGTCATGTAAGGAGCTTGACACATTTCAGGATTTGGCGCAAGGGGAAGGCGCAACCCCAACGGAGGCAAATCAAATGGCGTTCACTCCAATCTGCGTTCAGTGCGCTCGCGAAATGCGATGCCGCAAAAACGGGTACTTCTTCAAGGACTATCAGGGAGCCGCGATTTGGAGCGGCGACATGTACGCGTGCCTGAGCTGCCCGGCCCAAGTTGTCGTTGGCGTCGCCCGTCAGCCGGTCATGCTCGACGACGACCCGAATTTCGAGCGCGCCGCCTTGCACGCCAGCTTTGAGCTGACACGGTCATGAGAACGCGCGAGGAACACCTTGAATGGTGCAAGGAGCGCGCCCGCGAATACCTCGACCGGGGCGACCTCGCTAACGCCGTCGCCAGCATGGGCAGCGACATGGACAAGCATCCCGAAACCCGGATGGCGGGCGAGAAAATGGGAATGCTGATGTACGTCGCCATGATCCGGATCACTGAGGGCGACGTGCGCGGCGTGCGCGAGTGGGTGGAGGGCTTCCGATGAGCGAGGAGCGTTTCGATGTGTGGCAGTATCTGCCCGACGATTGGCACGAAAAAGTCGGCGACAATCTGTCGGCCGAGGACGCCGTCAAACTGGCGCACAGCTACACGACCAGACCGGCCGCGCAGATGGGCGTGATCCGCATGGTTCGGATCATCGGCCTCGACGACGACAGCGTGTGTTTCGAGTGGCAGTTCGGCAAGGGGGTGACGTTCAAATGACCCACCCGCACGTCCTGATCCTCGACATCCGCTATTCGGACCCGAATTTCGTCGGCTTCATTCCGACGTTCCTCGACCTCGACGATCCGCGCCCGGCGAAAGAGCAATTCGCCGAGCGCTACGAGTACGGCGGCTGGCGCAACCAAGAGGGCTTCACTGCGATCAACGGAACGCCAACGCTGCAATATCCCGGCGATCCGCCGCTCAAGCCGATCGCCGTCATGGCGATGCGCGAGGAACTGATCTTCGTCTACCTCCATGGCTATGTGTCAATCTTCCAGAAGGACGGCACGTTCGGAAGCGTGCCGGATGGATTGACAAACGCAGCGTAAAGCGTATGGATTGACAGCCTACAACATAGAAAGGAAGGCAAATGAAACTTTTATTCGCCGCCGTTATCGCGCTCGCGCTGACCGTCCCGGCGTGGGCAGGACGAACGTGCTTCACGCATTGCACCCCGCAAGGCGATTATTGCTCCACGTCCTGCTACGACTACTGACACACAAAAAAGGCCGCCGGGCGGGGAACCCGGCGGCATCTAACCCGGAGTAGAGCCGTTCCCCCGTGACGGGAACGGCGCTAAAAAAGCCTGTTAACACGCGCAACGTGCAGGCGACAACCATGAGTAATGGCGACACCGACGAGCTGACCGCCCGGATCGACCGCCTCGAACGCGAACTCGCCAAGCTCCAAAGCGAGCGCGAAACCGTCCTCACCGGCTGGCCGAGCGCGCCCACCATCGCGCAGGGCTTCATGGCCGGGCGCTGGCAACGCCGCGACGGCGGCGACTATCCGGGCGAGCTGTCGATCCCCGAAGCGCCATCCGACCAGAATTACTACGGGCGCTATCAGAACACATGGCAACCCGTGGTGGAGGAAGCGCCCGGACTGACCGCGCGACGCTCGACCTACGGCTGGGCGCGGGCGAGCGCCGGATCGGCCGTCACGTGGATGTCGCTCGACGACATTCTCGCGAATTTCCAGCCAGCCGGGGAATACGCGCCAGCCGGGAACTACCTCGACAAGGCGGGCGGCCAGATGACCGGCCCGCTCATCACGCGGGACGGCGGCAGCCTGACCAATCCCGGCCTCGCGATTGGCGACAACTCGACCGGCTTCTATCGCACCGGCGGCAATCTTTTGGTCACGACCGTCAGCGGCGTGGGCGTGATGCAGATACAACCGGCGCTCGCGGCGTTCTTCATCTCGGTCAATTTCACCGGCAAGCCGCTCAACGCCGTTGGCGATCCGGTCCTCGCCGATGACGCGCTCAATCTGCGCACGGGCGATGCGCGCTATGCGCCAGCGGGCGGCAGCGGGAATTTCCTGCCGCTGTCCGGCGGCAATCTGACCGGCGACCTCAACATGATCGGGACGACCGGCCCACCCGTCATGGCCAAACTCAACCTCTATGTGCGCGGCGCTAGCCTCGCGTGGAGCGAAACCGACAACGCCATTGTGTTCACCAAAGGCACCGGCAACTATCCGCTCGTCGTCAGAGCCAATGACGGCACCAACCCGCAACCGATCCTCGACCAATCGCTAGGCGACGCTCGCTATCTGCAACTCTCGCAAGTTGACAGCCTTCGCGCCAAGCCGGTCATTTACAACGTCCCCGCCGACATCGTCATTCCGGGCAGCGGCGATTGGACGCAGATCGCCAACATCCCTTGCACCCTGCCGCCGCGCCCCGGCGTCACGTCGATGCTCATGGTCAGCGTCAATTGCAACCTCAAGGGCGTCAACAATGTCGCTGGCATTGGCGCCCGCGTTCCCATCTCGCCCACACCGGAGCAGCGCATCTTCGGCTTCGGCGGCACCGCAGCCGACCCCGCCGCTGGGTTCTCCGTCAATTTCTTTGTCACCCCCGCCGCTGGCGTAACGACGCTCAATGTCGCGGTGCAGTTGAACGCCTTCCCGATCACTGGCGGTTCGCCGATTACCTACACGGTCGCGGGCGGCAACATCCTTGTGCTAGACCGTTCGCAGATCGTCATCGTCGACCTTGGACCCACCTGATGGCGGCTAAACCGAGCATCCGAACCGGCATCTACGACCTCCTAGGCGCGGTCGAAATCGACACCAAGGAGGAAGGGCGGACCCACGTCGAGCCGTGGCTCAGTCAACGGCTGGTGATTGACGCCGTCGCCAAGGGGCTCAACGAGGGCGTCCACGAGTTCGTCGTCCTCAAATGCCGCCAAGTCGCCATCACGACGGTTTGCAGCGTGATCGAATTGTTCTGGGCGCTCGCCAATCCGGGCGTGCAAGGCGCGATCATCGCCGACCGCACCGACAACCTTGAGCGGCTGCGCAGGATATTCGCCGCGCTCCTCGAGACTTTGCCGCCAGAGTGGCGCAGCTCCGAACACCGGCTGACCCAGAACAATCGCAACGGCATGGCGTTCGCCAATCGCAGCGTCATCGACCTCATGGCGGCGGCCAGCAACCCGGACCTTGGCGCATCCCGCGCGCTCAACATGATGCACGCCACCGAGTGCGGCCAGTGGAAGTCGCTGGCGGGCGTCGAGAGCTTGAAAGCCAGCCTTGCGCGCGTCAATCCGCACCGGCTCTACATCTGGGAGAGCATCGCAAACGGCTTCAATTGGTTTTACAACCACTGCCAGCAAGCGAAGACCGACCGCCACATGCGGTTCATCTTCGTCGGCTTCTGGGCCAATCCGACCTACTCGATTGACAAGCACGATCCCGACTACAAGGTCTATTGGGACGGCAGGCTGGACGACGAGGAGTTAAAGCGGGCGCGTGACGTGCGCCAGCGCTACAACATCATCGTCAAACCGGAGCAAGTGGCGTGGTGGCGACGCGAGGCGGAGTTCCGCGCGGAAGAATATATGTTGAGGCACTACCCGTGGAACGAGAGGGAATGTTTTATCGCATCGGGGTCGAGTTTCTTCCCCGCTGCACGCACCCTCGAACTGGCGGAGAGCCTAGCGGAGGGACCACCGTACAAGGGCTATCGGTATCACTTCGAGGATGCCTTCCTTGGCTCGTCGATCGAGCAGACGACGAACAAAGACGAAGTGCAGCTAAGAGTGTGGGAGCCGCCGGAACCGGCGGGCGTGTACGTCATCGGCGGCGATCCGTCGGGGGGCGGCGGGGGGGACGCTAACGACCACTCGCTGCAAGTCCTGCGCTGCTACGCCGACAGATTGGTTCAAGTCGCCGAGTTCCAATCGAACAAGCCGCTGACCTATCAGTTCGCGTGGGTTCTTTGCCATCTGTGCGGCGCCTACCGCGACCATCTGGCGAACGTCGAAGTGTCGGGCGTCGGGGCCGCCGTCATCCCCGAAGTGCGCAACCTCCGCCAGCTCGCGCAGCGCGGCATCATCCAAGCCGAGCAAGGCAGCGACAGCATCCTCAACATGGTTGGAGCCGTCCGCTGGTTTCTCTACAAGCGCGCCGACACGCTGGGCGGCGCGGGCAACGTCATCAACTGGAAAACCAATCAGGACAACAAGCAGGCGATCTATAGCGCGCTGCGCGACAGCCTCATGCTGCGCACGATCGAGCTGCGGTCGATCCGGCTGGTCAAGCAGTTGCAGGCGATCGTCGAAGATGAGGGCTGGTTAGGGGCCGGGCCTGACACCGGCGAGAACGACGATCTTGTGAGCGCCGTCACGCTGGCGCATCATACGTGGATCGAGTGGCGTCGGCCGGGCCTGATCGCCCGCAATCTGACGTGGGATAGCGTCAAAGGCGAGCCGCCGCCGCAGAACATGGGGACCGTGCTATCGTTCGCGTTCAGCGAACACATCCGGGCGATCAACGCGCGATCGACCCGGCGCAAAGAGGCTTTCTAAGTGACTTCATTCCCGCACTGGAGCGTTTGGCGCGCAGCCACGGGTTAGACACAACCGCGCACTTTCTGCGCATGGCGAGGAACAAAATGGACAAGGAACAGTCGTTTGGCGAGCGCGCGGTGGGCCTGAGTTTCAATCCGAGCGGTTCGGGCCTTGTTGATAGCTTGAAGCGGGCATCGGCGGAGTTCGTCGACGCTTGCAACAACGAGCGCCAATTAGCCACCGATCCCGAGGTCAAACGCATGTATTCGGTGGCGATCACCGAAGCGCAGACGGCGCAGATGTGGGCCGTGAAAGCGGCGACTTGGAGGAGCTAATGGCGACGCAACCGAAGCCGAAACCGAAACCCGAGCCCGAGCCGCCCGAGCCTAAGCCCGAGGAAGACGACGCCGCCGTCGCGGAGCCCACCGAGGGGCCGATACCGGGCGCTTCTCTGCTAGATCGCGTCGACGCCCTGTTCACCAGCCACGTCGCTTTGATCGAACGCGTCGAGAAGCTTGAGGAGCGCGTCGCCGCGCCGCCGATCGGGCTGGGCCGTCGGCCATGAGAAGTCCGCTTGGCATCGTCGTCGTCATCCTCCTGATCCTGATCTTGTTCGGGGGCTTCGCCGGGCCGCGCTTCAATCCAAACTGGCAGTATGGCTATGGCTACGGCACGCCCGGCTTGGGGATCGTCGGCGTCATCCTCGTCGTGTTCCTCATCCTCTGGTTGCTGGGCTTCGTCTGATGCCGATCATGCGGACCTACATGTGCGGCGAGTGCAGCCACCGGATGGAAGTCGTCCTGTCGGCCGAGCAATGGGACGCGCCCCCGCCCTCGTGCGAGAGCTGCGACGCCCGGATGGGGCAGGAGTTCAAGCCGCCCGCGATCGGCGGCTCAGTTAGCATGAGGGCGCATCGCGTCGCCGAGGACATCATCGCCAACGACTACAAGGTGGCAAACGTCCAATTCGACAACCGGCAGGGCGGCGTGCCGAAGGTCCGCTACAAGGATCAATCGGCGACCGCGCTGCAATCAACGTGGGGCGGCCAGATCGCCAACGCGCTCGAAACCGCCGCCGCGATCGGCAAGCAGACCCGCCGCGAGAATGGCGGCTTCGACGGGCTCGACATGCTCAAGGCGAACCTTGCCAGCGGGGCGCAACCGGACCTAATTGAGGCGAGTAGACGGCGAGCCATCAAGGTCTGGTAGCGCATGGCGCTCAAAATCCCGAAACAATCCGGCGACCTCAAGCTCTGGATCAGGGAGATGATCGACCAGTGCATGGCGTCGTCCGAGGAGCGCGGCATGATCTATTCCCGCGCCGCCCAATACTATTACATGGGCTCGATGGACAATAGGGCCGCGCTCTACAACAAAACCAAGCCCTTCATCGACAAGCTCGCCGGTTTCCTCATGCAGCCGACCGACGTGCGCTTCCAGCTCATCTACGACAGCGGCGAAGACGACAGCATCCTCGAACGCTCGCAGCTCGTGGCCGAAAAACTCAGCATGGATTTCCGCCAGACGGACGCGGACATCACCTTCGCCGAGGCGGTCGTGTGGAGCCTCGTGAACGGCTGTCAAATCCTCAAAGTCCTGCCCGACGGCGACAGCGGCACGTTCAAGACCGCCCCCGTGCATCCGCAGAATTTCGGCGTGCTTTCCGAGACGACCCTCAACCTCGACGAGCAAGAGGCGTTCTGCCACGTCAGCTATCCGACCAAGTCGCGGCTGCGCACGATGCTCCTCGAACACCCGCGCTACGAAGAAATCATGGACAAGCTGGAAACCCAGCCGGGGCCGATGCGCGAGGAGGAGGAGCCGACCTACTTTCACCAAATGGTTGTGGGCGGACTGCAACCACTGGGGGACGTTGGCGACGCGCCGAGTAGCGCGGCGGGTATCGTCAACGTCTTTCCCGTTCCCACCCCATGGCGACCGCAGCGATCGTTCGCGCCGACCGTCAAGCACTGCGAAGTGTGGATCAAGGACCGCGACCGGGACGAGGATTGGACGACGATCCAAGTCATCTACGGCGCGGAGCCGATCATCATCGAAGGCGACGACACCCGACGCAACCTGTCGCGCGTCCCCGGCAAGTCGAGCTTCGTCAAGGTGCAGCCGCAGCCGACGCCCGGCTATTTCTGGGGCCGCTCGATGATCGCCGACGTTCAGATGTTGCAGGACATGCTGAACAAGCGGATGCGCGACATCAAAGTAATGTGGGACCGCAATGTCAACGCTCCACAAGTATTCAGCGGGTTCAGCTCCGTCACCGAGGAACAATACTTCAAGATCGTCAATGAGGGAGGCTTCATTAATGATCCAAACCCTAACGCAAAAGCGTCAAAACTACTGGACCCGCCGCCGGAAAACTACTTGGAAGAACTCGAATTTATTTTCAAATTGTTTGATGAAGCTTCTGGGTTCTCGCCTATCATGTCTGGATCAGGAGAGCCGGGCGTCCGAGCTGGCGTCCATGCTCAAACTCTGGTTAGAACTTCGTCCCCCCACCTCATCAAGCAAGCCGCCACGCTCGAACGGCAGCTCGCGGATTGTGGGTGGCTGGCGCTCCGCATCATGCAAGCCATGGACGCCCTCATCTACACCACCGCCGATAGCCAAATCGAATTTCTCCTCTCCCAGCTACCGGGCAATTTCCAAGTCCAAGTCGACAGCCATAGCGCGTCGCCAGCCTTCGCGGAGGACAATCGTCAGGTGGCTATTGCGCTCGCTAGAGCGGGAGCGATCGACGCCGAGGATCTGATCCACATGCTCCACCCGCCGGGCGCCGAGCTGCTTTTGTCGCGCTTGAAGCAACGGCAGAAAGCCCAAGCCGCGCAGGCGAAGGAGGAAAAGACCGAAGGCATGATGATGCAGCTTTTGGGCATCAAGCCGGGCGGCGGCGGCACGCGCAAGAAGGCAGGCGGCGGCAAGCCGACTTTGCAGTGATCCGATAATCGGCTAGCTTCCCGCCGTCCCGGCCCTATCCCCTAGGGCGAGAACCGCGCACACGGGATGACCGTCCCCGCTAGCAGATTAGCCCCCGACGCGGGGGCGGCCTCCGGGTGAATAGCAGATGGCAGGCGACGTAACCGACGACGATCCCGAGATGGGGCAAGACCAGCCCCCGCCCGGTGGCGCTCCTCCCGGTCCTCCCACTGGCGGCCAGCCGCCGGGCGACACTGCGCCGATGCAGGGAGGCGACCTCGCAGCCTTCGCCCGTTCGAAAATGGGCGCGCAAGTCTCAGCGCCCGGACCCGGCAACCAAGCCGACAGCATGAACCTCATCATCCAAGCTATCCAAACCTTGAAGCAGGCGGGGCTTGGATTGCAGCCCGGATCGAAGCTCCATTCCGACGTCTTCCGCACCATCAGCCAGCTCTCGCGCCACCTTGGCGGCGCTGGCAGCATGGGACCGGCCGTCGGCATCCAGAAGACGATGATCGGCGACCAGCTCAAGCGCACCATCCAGAACGCGCTGCTGCAAAAAATCATGGGCGGCGGCGGGCAGGGTCAGCCCGGCGGCGGCCAAGGCGGCGCTCCGATGCCCTCAACCCCGCTACCGGGGAGTTGAACCCCGTGCTACGACAGCGCGCTCAATTTCGAGCAGGGGTCCGTGACATGAACAGATTTCTTTTGGCCGCCGCCCTCCTTGCGGCGACTGTCGTTCCCGCCGCTGCGACGTTGCAAATCGAAGTGTTCGACAACGGCGCGCTCATCGACAACGTGACGGGCATCACGACCGGCGCGGCAAGCCTCACCGCCAATGACGCGAACTTCGCCAACATCACCATCAACGCTCAAGGCTCGCCGATCCTGCCGAACGCCGACCTGTCGAGCGTCACCCTCGACGCCACCGCAGCGCTGGGCTTTACCGGCTCGCACACGCTGACGGTCGACATCCTGCAAAGCGCCATCTTCGGGACCGGCAACACGCTCTCGACCTTCACCGTCAACGGGCTCACCAACGATCCCGGCCCGACGACCGAAAGCACGTTCGCCAATGGCGGGTTGCTCGCTTCGCACGTCTTCCCCGCCGCTTTGCTCGATGGCTCTTTCGGGCCGGTTTCGGCGGCGACCGGCGCGTTCAGTTCGGACGAGACGCAGTTCGCGATCGACTTCACCGCGCCGCGTCAGTCGTTCGGCGGCTCGATCCAACTGACGACCGGCGTTCCCGAGCCGTCGACTTGGGTCATGCTGGGGATCGGATTTGGCTTCATGGCGTGGGGCGCTTCGACGCGCCGCCGCGCTCGTCAACTCGTAGTGTAATCTATATGGGTTGACAGTCTAACCTAGACTTGGAGGAAAAGATGGCTCAGAACCGTTCATACGACCCGCCCATCACGTCGCCCCCGGAGACGCCGCCGAGGACGGTCCTCCAAGTCGACACCCAATCGGAAGTCAGCGAGTGGGGCGCGATCCCGAAGGTCGTGCCTAAGCCCGAAGGCGGCGTCCCGTTGCAGCCTTCCGTCGTAGGCAAGGACAACAAGAGCTAAGGATCGTGGCCGACCCGACGGCAAGGGGAGGGGCGAGGCGGCGTAGGGCGCAAGCCCGAGATGACCGCAACGGCATAGGTCGAGTATCGGCGGCCCCTTCCGCCACCACTTTAGGAACGTAGGATGCCGCGCACCATCTCGGACGAGGAATACAAGTACCTCCAAGACAAGCGGATGACCGCCGACTTTGTCGAGAGCATCTACAACGATCCGCAGTTGAACAAAGAGGCGAAGCGCCTCATCAAACGCAAGTACCCGAACCTCGCCATCCCCGACTTCGATATTGAAACGAAGGTCGAGCAACGGTTCAACGCCGAGGATCAGAAGAAGGCGAAAGAGGCGGCCGACGCGGCGGCGAAGGCCGATCGCGACGCTTGGAACGCCAGCCGCGCCAAAGTCCAGAAGGAATACGGCTTCACCGACGAGGCGATGAAAGACCTCGAAAAGTGGATGCACGAAAAAGCCGTCGCCGATCACGAAGTGGCGGCCGAATACAGGGCGAGCAAGAACCCGCAGACCTCAAGTCCGACCTATGACAGCCAGTTCTGGCATCATGAAAAGGCGGACGGTTTCGCCGAAATCGCTAAAGACCCGGAAGCGTGGGGACGCAAAGAAATCCTAGGCGCAATCCACCGTGACGAGGAGCGCGCCCGAGGGAGATGACCTATGCCCCTGCTTGGCGCGGGTATTATTCCAGCCGGTCCAATCGGTCTGGAGCTGCAAGCGACCGTCCGCCGCGTCTTCGCGCAAATGGTCGTCATTTTAATCTACAAACAAAATCCGCTCCTCGCCCTTCTCCTCCGTAACGCTATCCGGGCTAGCGGCGGCGTCTCGCCGTACACCCAGCCGGTGCAGACCGGGCAGTACGTCCAATCGAGCTGGATCGGGCCAGCCGGGCAGTTCAATCTGCCCCAAGACGTGGCCGCGACCGTCAACGCGGAGTTCAACATGTGCGCGCTGGCGACGCCGGTCAGCTCGCTGGGCCTCGAACAGCTCGTCACGCAGGACGCGATCGCCGTCGCCTCGCGCCTCATGCTCAAGCTGAACGATCTGAAAAACAGCTCGTTGCAGGCGCTCACTTCCGCTTTGTTCGGGCCGCCCGTCACCAACGTCCTGCAAATGTTCTCGCTACAGGACGCCTACGGCAATGCGACCACCGCGCCCACCTATGGCGGCTTAAGCCGGGTCACTTATCCCGATTGGCAGGGGCTCGTCGTCGCGGGCGCTGGCGACATCCTCACCCGCGCCGCGTTCATCCCCAACATGCTCGCCGCGGTCAAAAACTCAGGCGGCGAGGCGTTGGATTTCATGGTCTGTTCGGTCGAGGATTGGACGACCTTGTTGACGGATTTCATGGCCGTCGAACGCTACAACAACGATCCCAGCTCCCGATGGGGCAAGGATGACCCGGTCAATTCCGGCTTCCGTGGGCTTTTGCTCGGCGACACGCCGATCTTCTTTGACTTGAATTGTCCGCAGGGTACGGCCTATGGCTTCAACTCAAAATACATCACGCTCGTGGTACACGAGGATGCAAATTTTGCGTGGACCGGCTGGTACTCCACCATCCCGCAAGGCCAGATCGCGAGCGTGGGTCTATCGATTACTGCGCTCAATCTGGTCTGCTCTAAGCCATCGACCGGGATGCAGATAACCGGCATCACGGGAGGAGCGCCGTTCTAAATGCTGCCCGTCAGCGCATGGCCGCCCGGACCTCCCGGCGCTTCGCTGTCGCCGTTCGGGCAACCGCGTCAAGTCAAGGTCTGCGGTAACGGGTTCGTGATCCCAAAGGGCGCGTGGATCGTCGCCACCGGCGCAAACCGCGTCGTCATGTTCTACCCGCCCGTCGTCAACGTAAATCCGGCGCGAACGCCGGGGACCGGACTACTTCCGGGCTCCATGCCGCGAAATCCACCCACCAAATGCGGCCCGCCGAAGCCGTCATGGGAGTGGCCCAAGTTTAACGACCAAGTGGAGTGGTATCGGGCGCACGGACGGAATGCGCCGCGCCCCGGCACCCGCCCGCCCAACTGGTTCGGCTGGAAATTCGTCCCCGCGCCCAGCTCCACCCTCGTTCCTTCCGGCGCGTCCGGGCTCGTGATCGCCGACGGCCAGAACGTCGTCATCACCGGCAGCGGATGCGCAACGATCACGCAGGCGTACAGTGTCTAACGGAACGCCCCCAATCCAGCCCGCGCCCGTCCCGCCGTCGATCGCGGGCATCCCGCAGCCCGTGTTCGGCAGCGGCTCCGCGACCGTCCCTGCCACCAACGTCCCGATCACCGGCTCGCCGATCCTTCCGCCGCCGCTCATCACCAATCCGCCCGGCACGCCGGTTTTCCCGCCCGTCTCGCCGAACACCGCGCCCGTCCCGGTCCCCGTCGGCCCGCTCGTCGGCCCGGCCGTCGGACCCGCGCCGGTCCCGCCCTCGATCCCCGGCGTCCCACAGCCGCAATTCATCCCGCCCGGCAGCGCAACCGTCCCGGCGAGCCTGTTCCCCAGCTTCACCACGACGCCGCCCTCGCCGCCGATCGTGTTCGCCAATGTGTTCAAGATCGGCGCGATCCCGCCGCCGTTGCCGTCGACGCCCGGCCAAAACCCGCCGCCCGTCGTGCCTTCGTCAGTCGCCACCATCCCGCAACTGCCGTGGAACCCGAACCCGAACCAAGGGCCGGTTAACACCGTCCTGCCCGGCATCACGCCCCTCACCTCGCTCCACGTCGGGCAGTCGCTCGCACTCAGCACCGGGACATGGACCGGCAACGCGCCGTTTACCTATTCCCGCGTGTGGCTGCGCAACGGCTCGCCGATCGTAGGCGCGACGGGCGCTGGCTACACCCTCGTCGCCGCCGATCTGGGCGCGACGATCGGCGGCATCGTCACGGCGAGGGACACCAATGGGCTTGAGACGAGCGCGGGCGCTCCCCCTGTCGGGCCGGTCCTCGCCGCCATTCCGGTCGTCGGACCGGCGACCTTCAACCTCACCCTGCCGCTCACAACCAACCAGCCTGTCGGGACAGTCACCGCCAGCAACAGCCCGACCGCCTTCGCGATCACGACCGGCAACCCCGCCGGTTATTACGCGATCAGCAACGCGGGCGCGCTGACCGTCACGGCGGCGGGCGCAGCGGGCATCCCAGCCGGCACGGCGAGCTTGGGCGTGACCGCAACCAACGCAGGCGGCACGAGCCCGGCCGCCACCATCACCGTCAACGTGGCCGCGCTCCTCGCCGATCCCGAGGAAACGGACCTCCCCTCCCGGCACGCCCCCACGCACCGCACCGCACACCACGCCGCGCCGAGGAAAAAGCGGTAAAGATGGTTCATGCTTGCGGCTTACATCAGCGAAGTGCAAAGCCACCTGAATGACACTCAGGGGCAATTCTTCACGATCCCGCAGCTAACCTCGTTCATCAATCGCTCGCGCCGCCGCATCGCCGCCGTCTCAGGCTGCATCCGCGTCATCCCGCCCGGAACGCAAACCAAGCCCAACCGCGAAGTCTATCCATTCTCCGAATGGGACAGCCTCGTGCAACAGCTCGTGCCGCAAGCGCAGTCGATCCGCGCCTGCCGCTCGCTCGCCATCGGCATCGGCGGCGCGTGGCAGGAGGACGCCGACGGCATCTGGTCAATCACCGGCGGAACGTGGAAGCCAGTGTGGAAGCGGCTCGTGTGGACCGATTTTCAAGGCCGGTTTCGCATCTATGGCGGAACGTTCTACGGCACGATCAGTCAGCCGGGCTGGTACGCACAATATGGCGTCGGCCCGCTGGCCGCGCTCTACCTCGCGCCAATCCCGTCCATCGCCGCGCCGATGGAAGTCGACCTCACCATCATCCCGAAACCGTTGCTCACCGACGGCGACCTCGAGCCCATTCCCTACCCGTGGACCGACGCCGTCAGCTATTGGGCGGCGATGCTCGCGCTCACCCAGCAGCAGCGCAAAGAGGATGCGCAAGCGATGGCGGAGCTGTTCAATTCCGACTTGCCCATGTGCGCCGCCGTCGTCTGCCCGCAGATGATCCAGAACGTCTACGGCGCCACGATGAGGAGCGCGTGATGGCGAAAGACGCGGGACAGATGCACGGGCTGCACCAGCTCATGCGCTCGTGGTTGCTGGCCGAAGACCCCTACGGCGTGAACAACCGGATCGAGCCGACCATGGGAACGCCTGCCCCGGCGATGATGGGCGGAGCGCCAGCGCCCGCAGCTCCCGCCGCACCCGACCCGCGCGCGGCGGCGGCGGGACCGCAAGCCGTCGCCAATCAGCTTTTTGGCGGGCAGGGCGCTCGCTATTCGGAAGCCGAGCGCGATCCGCGAGCGCAGGCGTGGGGCGAGACTGCCGTCGAGCGGTCGACAGCTCCGCCGCGTCTCAACGAAGGCGAGCGCAACGCGGCAGTCCCAGATCGCGCGTCGATGGCTGGCGAGAGCGCTGTCGATAAGGCGCTCAATCCGCCCATGGGCAGCGGCGGCGGCTTCTGGGCGCCGGGCGAGGCGGCCGACACGGCGAGCGCCGTCGGTCAGCAAGCCGTCGAAGGCGCGCTGGCGAAGAAAGCGCGAAGCAAGGTGGCGAAGGGGCGGCTCACAGACCCGCAAGACCCGGACGACCGTCAACCCGAATGAGTGACGTAACGTGCCGGGCTTGACATATGCCGATCCAATCTGATAATCCTTTTGACCTGACAACGGTCGAGCAATGGCGCGGATTGAACCAACAATCCAAGCGCGGCTCGATCGACGATCAAGAGGAATGGTGGAATGAGAACTTCTTCGCCATCGGCCCCGGAAATCTGCGTACATGCTGGGGACCGTCTGCTCCCATTTACACCGCCCCGGCGGGGCTCACGATCCTTCGGATGTTTTTTGGGTTCTACGGCAATCAGACGCCTCAGTTTGGCGCTCCTCCTCCCGGTGCCATGGGTTGGATGTTTCTATCTGATGGCACTATTGATGAAGTTGATTTGGCAAGTGGGGCGACGACTAGCCTCCGCACTTTCGGCACCATCTGGAACCCGGTAGCGCCGCAATATTGGGCGAGCGCGAAAGTCTGGCGACCGGCGTTCATCGGCTCGACCGTCGGCCAGCAAGGCGGCGTCCTGTTCGGCAGTCCCGCCTTGTCGCCGACCGGCGGCGGACCCGGCGGCCTTTACGCGTGGGACGGGGCGACGCTTTCGTCGCCCGGAATGCCCGCCCCCGATTGGCTCACCGATCTGCAAGAGACGGACCCCGGCACAACCCCGCCGCCGATGCCGAACGGCTTGCCCGGCATCTATGCGATGGAAGTCTACAGCTCCCGCCTCTGGGTCATCGGCAAGGATGTCTGTTCGTTCTCCGCCCCCTCGAACGGCGCTGATTTCTCGACCGTCAACGGCGGCGGATCGTTCGGCTACTTCGGCGATCGGCTCGTGTACTCGTTCATGGACATCGCAGCGAGCGCCGGATACCTCTATTTTTTCGGCGACAGCTCGATCGACGCCATCAACAACGTCACCCTGATCGGCACGCCCGGCCAGCTCTCCCAGCCGGTCACAACCGATTTCAATTACTTCAACGTCGATCCGCAAGTCGGCCAGCGGTTCCCGCGTCCGATCGGACGGCTGGGGCGCTACTTCACCATGTTCAACGGCGCAGGGATTTCGCTCCTGCAAGGCGGCGAAGCCGTGCCGATCGGCGACAAGGTGACGGGCGTGTGGAACACCCTCGACACGTCGCAATATTTGCCCACGTTCGCCCCGGCGACCATGTTTGGTTTCCGCGTCATGCTCCTCAATGGACGCTTCACCGATCCGTTCGGCGTCACGCGCTCGTTGTTGCTGATGTTCCACCCGACCAAGGGCAACGAGTTCTGGTCCGTCGCCAGCCAAGGCTTGGAGCTGACCAACATCGGCGCTTACGAACAGGATAGCATCCTCACGCCCTACGGGACGGACGGGCGCTCGCTCTATCGGCTGTTCGCACAGGCGAGCCCGACGCTCGTCAAGCGCCTCTCGACCAAGCAGCTCCGGGTGACATCCGGCAAGAACTCGGCGCTCACGCTCAAGAACGTCAAGCGGCTCTTTGCCGAGATTGCCGACAATGACGGGCGCGGCGTCTCGATGACCGGAACCGTCACCAGCGGCGGCGGCGGCATCCCCGGCGGCGTCGAGAGCGTCGATTTCGAGCTCACGCGCGGCGTCCCGTTCGGGATCGTCCCCTCGCCCCTGCACGGGGCCGGGATTTGGTCCGCTATTGACCTTTCCACCAAATCGCCGGATTTTACTTTGGAGCGGCTCCATCTGGCCGCCGAAGAACGCACCCTCTTTGGTGCGTAGAAAGTGCGAAGGTGACGCCACGTCGCGTCTTTCCGCCGCGTGGCCTTGCTCAACATCAGGAGAACGCCATGGGTCCGAACACGCATTGGGATGACTTCACCGAAGATCGACGTGGCCGTCGGCGCGGTCGAAGGGGCAGGCGGCGGTAAGGCCCATGGCAAAACGGCTCCGACAAACGCGACGCGCGCGTCGCATCCGCGCTCGTAAGCGCCGTTAGGCCAATGCGCCGAACTGGCCTCCGCAACACCCAGAATTTGCAGAGGCAGCTCAAGCCCAAAGGCTGGCGTCTGCCACGGTGGACGCCTCGCCTCAATTCGTACCGCAAAGGCAGGAGGATGTGATGGCGAAAGGCATCCGGCTTGGACGCCGCAGCCGCGTCGACCCGGCCGGGAAGGCGGGCGGCCAGAAACGACCGTCAACCCGCGTCCGCCGAGCGCGCGGACACCGGCAAGGAACCGGGCGCGGCAGACGAGGGCGGAGGAACCCATGAGACGATCGCCGGGTCGAGGCGGCCGAACCGGACCCGTCAGACGCGGCGGCCGACGATGAGCGTTTGGGTCGTCATACACCCGGAAAGTGATCTGCCGATCGCCGGGATTTGGCAGAGCATGGAAGCCGCCTCCGAACACTGTCCAACCGACTATGTCCTGCTTAAAGTGGAATTGGACACAGACCTAACGGCGGCTCCGCAATGACAATTCTCGGCATTGACATCGGCGCGGGCGGCGCGCTCGCCGTCTTGACCGACGCGGGCGAGCTGCTCGACGTGCAGGACATGCCGTGCTTGCGCGACGGCCCGGCAAAACGGAGAACCATCAATGCTCCGCTCTTGGCTGAAATCGTCTACAAGTCTCACGCCACTAGAGCCTTTGTTGAACGCGTCGGTCCTCGCCCTATGGAAGGAGCTGTCGGCGCTTTCTCCTTCGGAGATGCAAAAGGCGTTGTCCGTGGCTGTCTTGCTGCCGCAGCTATACCCACCATCTTCATCACCCCCGTCACATGGAAGCGCGTCGTCGGCGTCCCTCCCGGCAAAGACATGAAGGACATGGCGCGCTCGAACGCCATCAACCGCTGGCCGAGCAAAGCCCAACTGTTCGCGCGCAAGATGGACGACGGCAGAGCCGAGGCGGCGCTGATCGGGCTCGCCGGGCTCCTGCGCTTCAACGATGTCGTCGAACTCATGCCGGTTGACCTTTTGAAGGCCCGCGCCGCTAAGGGGTAGTCCATGCGCCCCCTACTCGATCTGCAATTTTTCGCAGATTTGCCGAAATTCCTCTGGTTCGATAACGGCGACGGCGGCGACGGATCATCCGGCAGCGGCGGCGATGCGAGTGGCGGGGACGCAGGCTCGCCGGGCAGCGCGAGCGCCGGGCCATCCGGTCAGGGCGGAACGGCGACCGGCGCACCGGCGGGCATGGGCGTCAGCGGCGAAGCCGCAGCTCCCGCTGGCACGAGCGCGACCGCGCCCGGAACCGGGCCGGGAACCGGGACGGCGACGGCCGACGCCGGATTTGGCGGTCAAGGCGGCTCACCCGGAGGTGTGTCGGGTGGCGTCGCGGCGAGCGTCGGCGCCGGGCCGGGCGTCGCAGCTTCCGGCGGCGCAGCTCCCGGCGGAGCGGGCGGCACGGCGGGCAGCTCGACCAGCGGCGGCGGGACCGGCGGACCCGGCGCGGCGACCGGAGCTGGCGGCGGCGCTACCGGTGGACCGGGAGCGGCGACCGGCGGCGGCGGCGGAACCGCCGCAGGCGGATCGGGCATCAGCGCCAGCGTCAGAGCGGCGCTCCAAAACCTCTTGGGCGGCAACCCGGCCGACGCGCTCCGAGGCGCGGTCAGGAACTCCGCAATCGACTTCGGCCCACCGGGCGTCCCCAGCTTGGGCGTGCCGGAAGGCGTCGGCGGTCAGGGCGCCGCGCCACGCGGCACGGTTTCGGTTTCATCGCTTGGCCCGCCCGGACCCAACTTAGCCCAGTTAGCGCAACAACTGTTCGGATCGCCGCAAGCGCAGGCGGCGCGCAGCAGCATCTCGGCAGACACCGGGGACGAGTTCGGACCCACGAACACCACGAAAGGCACGGGCAGCTCGACGGCGACTGCCGCCAATACTAACGCCGCGCCGAACTTTGGCGGCAAGGGCTTCGGCAGCGGCTCCCCAGCCGCCCCCTCGTTGTCGATCGGGCCGGGCGGCATCGGCTCCGACGCCGTCGCAGGGGGCTCAAGCCCGAATGCGGCTCCCGGTACGCCATCATTGTCGATCGGACCGGGCGGCATCGGCGCGGATGTCAACGCTGGACAGGGCGTCTCAACCTATGGCGACATGAGCGATGCGAGGGGCTTCGGGGGAACAAAGGGCGTCGGCGATCCCGGCGCCGCAGGCTCCAGCGCCGTTGGCACGCCTGCCACCACCACCGCCCTAGGCGGTGGACCCGGCAACGCGTCGGAAAGCCCGACAGGACCGAGCGCCGCTGCGCCAAGCTTTGGCGGCCAAGGCTTTGGCGGCTCCACTGCCCCGGCTGTCGCGCTTGGCGGCGGTCCCGGCAACGCGTCGGAAAGCCCGACAGGCACGCCAGCCGCGCCCGCAGCCGTCACCGGGCTTGGCCCCGACGCTGCCGTTTCCGCCACCGTCAACTCGCCGACCAGCGTCCCCGGACTGAGCCCGCAAAACCAAGCCTTAATGGATCAAATACAAGCCGCAGTCGTGCAAAATGTCCTGAACTATGCAGGCGTGAAATTCGGTCCCCCACAGCGCGAAGGACAGCCGCGCGCCCTTAGCAATGCTCCGCCCGAGGCGTTCACGCTGCCCAACGCCTCGCCTCAACAGCCGTCATCCCTCCAGCAGCTCATTCAGAGCCTCGTCAGTGGCGGCGCTCCGGGTCCGGGGCTCTCCAGCCTTGCCCAAAACGCCCAGTTCGGAATTTGAGGTAACATGGCGCGTGGATCGACAGCGCAGAAACGAGCGCGGCGGAAAAACCTCCGCCGAGCGCGCCGTAGGCGGCGCGGCCCCGGAAAGAGGAAGTAAAATGGCGAGCGAACGCGAATGGCCGAGGACGCGGGAGACGGACGGGACGGAGCGCGGCAGTCCGAGCGCGTTCTATCAGAGCCGGGATGGCGTGCTGAAACAAGGGCGCTCACTCGCCGGGCCTTTGCGAACGGGAACCGAGCCCCGCGTCGGCCCGCGCGCAGGCGGGCGAAGCGCAACCGGCGAAGGGCGTGACAGCGACTTCGGCATGGACAGGATTTCGCCGCGAGGCTTCGATCCGATCGGCACGCCCGACGATCGCATCGGCCCGCAGCCCTCAAGCGATCTTGTCACCGAACAAGTCCGACGCCGCCGAGGCGACTAAGCGATGGCGCGACCGGCCATTCAGCGAAAAGATGGAGCTGATCGCCGCGATCGAGGAGGTTCGCGCGTGGCGCTTCGGCTCCGACCGGCCGTCGTGGTTGCGGCCAGCCGCGCAGTCGGCCGCAGAGCTGGGAGAGTGGCTTGACCGTCAGCCTAAAGCCCAAAAAAGCCTTCGATTGGAATAAGCTGACGTGGGGGCGGCCCGATAGCGTGCCGTCGAAGCTCTGTTCCTATTGCTCCGCCGTCATCCCAGAGGATGACGTGCCGCTGATTATGTCCAACGCCGAGGGCTGGACGGTGCGCTTCTGCGAGAAGTGCATGGAAGACATCTGGGGCCTCCGCTCGTGAGCATCGTCAGCCTCCTGCACTACCCCGACAACCCGCGCGCTCAAGCCGCGTGGGCCTTCGATCACCAGCAAGAGCATCAAAAGCTGATCGCCCAGATGCGCGACCCGAGCCAATTCAACCTCATCAACTATTTGCTCGATCCGATGCCCGGCGACGCGATGAACGGCGCAAGCCTTTGGGACATGAACCACCAGCAAGCCCATGACGACGCCGCCAACTGGTTCGGTGTGCAGCCGTCGCTCACCCTGATAGACAGCACGACCCAACAGGCGGGTCCGTTCCAATGGTTTCTGTTCATCAATTCCCAAGAACACAACGCACTGAACCAAGCAGCGATCGCTTTCGGCCACGCCTGATTACCGAAGACGACATCGGCTGGATGCTTGAACTCGGCGATCGGCGCTATCCCGGCCGATACGACCGCCTTGGCACCGAAATGTGGTTCCGCAACATCGTCCTCAAAGGGCCGATGATGTTCCTGCCGATCCGCAGCGACCACGCCTTCTGCATCGCCATGCTGTCGACCACCCCTTGGACCCCGCACACCCCCGAATGCAACGTCACCTTGGTCTGCGCCGACGAAGGCAAGATGTGGCAAGCCGTCATGCTCCTGCGCGCCTCGATCGAGTGGGCGCGGCGGCGCAAATGCTCGATCTGGCGGCTCTCCTCCGAGACGGATTTCGATTTAGAGCCGATCGCGCTAAAACTCGGCGCCACAGAAGCCAACGTCCGATGGCAGTTGAGGCTCACTCCATGAGTTCTGTCGGCAGCGAAATCGGCGGCAAAGCGGCTGGCAACTTAGACGTCAACCAAACCCAATATCCATTTTTCCAGAGCCCCGGCGGGATCACGCCGCAGCAATCGGCGCTCTCCGAATACGACTACGGGCAGAACCTCACCGAAGGCCAAGCGCAGTTTGAAGGCTCTGGCGAGGGCGGCGGACCCAGCCTATCGACGATGGCGAGCCAAGTCGCGGGCGGCGCGAACATCGGCAAGGCGATCCAATCCGGCAGCATGAGCGACGTGAACCAAGGCGCGGAGCTTGGCGCGTTCGAGAACGCGATCGGCATCGACCAGCAGAACAACCAAAATCTTTTGGCAGAAAATGAGCAAAATCTGCAAACCCTCGTCTCAGGGGTAGGCAACCAGCAAGGGCAGGCGGGCCTCGCGGCCGGGTTGAGCGGAGCGCCTCTCCCGACGACGGGGACAGGTTGATGGGCAACAGCAGCGGCAGCAGCAGCACCGGCGGCAAAGGCGGCATTTCCGGCCTCGACACCAATTTGCAGCAAGGCCAGTTCGAGTTCGGCCCGAGCCAGTTCGACCTTGGCGCGATTTCCGACGCCATCGGCGGCAACGACGCCTCGACCACCGCCCGCTACAACCAGCTTGGCATGGGCGGCTCCACGCCCGAGCTGCAAGACCTCGCCAACCAAGCCAACTTGGGGCAGGCGGCGATCGGGCAGGAACAGACCCAAGACGTGACCAATCCGGCCTTCAATCCGGCGTTGCAGACGGCGCAGACCAACATTCCGACCACCGCCGTCTTGGCGGCCGATCAGGCGAACCAACAGGCGGGCCAGAAACTAGGGGCGTCGGCGGGGCAGGCTTTGGGAACAGCGGCGGCATTCGCATGAGCAACGTCGGCGACGCATTGAGCGGTGGCGGATCAAGCGCGAGCGGCGTCAACGACCAGACCTTCGCCGACGCCACCCTTGGCGACCAGATGCAGGGCGGGACCGGCGATTTCACCGGCGGCGACGCCGGGGGCGGTCCCACCGAGTTCAACCAGTTCAGCGATGTCGCCAACGCATTGAGCAGCGGCACCCCGGCAGGGGCCAGCCCGACAGTGGCGCAATCCGCCGCCATGAACCCGCCCGGCGCAGTCGCGCAGACCGGCGGCGATCCCGTCGGCGCGGCGAGCGGCACGCAATCGTCAACCGACCCCGGCTCGAGCCCGACCGGCCAAAATCAGCAGCAGCAGGGCGGACAGAACAAGAACCAGCCGGATCAGAACCAGTACGCGCCGAAATCCGCCACCGATCAGCTCAGAGCGTTGCTCAAGCAGCTATCCGGCAAGCCGACCGGCCCCACCGGACCCACCGTGCCAGCGGCTCCGTCCGCCCCCTTCGCGCTGCCGACGCTGGCGGCCGGGCAGACCGGGCCGCAGGCGACCGGCCCACGGTTCGCCGGGCAGGCGCTCGATCCGGCCAATCAGGGCGGGCTCGACGCCGCCGCGAGCATGGCGACGGGTCTGCCAGCGGGAGCGAGCGACCCAAGTTTTAATCCGCTAACTGGCGAGTGGGCCTCGACGCCAGCCGCCGCCTCGATCCCGCCCGGCGCAGCCCAACAACCGAGCGCAGCCGTCAGCCCGCCCGCCGCGCAAGGCGGAGGACGGGACATCACCGTTCGTAAGGCGGCCCCGCAGGCGATGCCCTTCCCGCAGAACGAGCCCGGCGAAGTCGCGCCCGGCGGGCCTGCCCTTCCGACCCGGAAACCGACGCAGCCGCCGCAAGCGGCGCCACAGCCCGAGCCCGCAGCCAGCGAACCGGCGGAGACGCAGGAAGGACCGCCGCCAGCCGCACCCCGGCTGTTGCAAGACATCTCCGGGGCCTCGCTGGGCAGTCCGACCGCGCTCCGCGATCTGGCGCAGGCGGCGCAGATCATCCTGCCGCTGGTGGGCATGTTCATGGGCGGCGGCGGCCGACGCGGCGGGCATCGCGGCGGGTGGCAAGGGATGCGCGGCTTCCGCCCGTTCGGTGCGCCGGGAGGCTTCCGAGGCGGACATCCGGGCGCTTTCGGTCATCCGTCTTGGCGCGGCTCGTGGCCCTATCACCATCCGATGCACGGCTGGGACATGCACCACCACCATCCGGGCGGCGGCTGGCTTCCGCTCAACCCGGCCGAATTGCAGGGCTTGGGCGGCGGACAGCAAGGCGGACAGCCGGGCGCGCAAGACCCGAACGCGCCTGACCCGGATCGGCCGCCGAAGGAGACGGGCGGGGAGGTTGGGCCGCCCTCCGCGACGCCGACCTCTGGCGCGATCCCCGGCGTCGGCGCGAAGGATGTCGACGACTACACCCGGCAGGCGGCGAGCAAGTGGGGCATCGACCCGAACGTAGCCTCGAAATTTTTGGGGCAGGAAAGCTCTTACGGGCAAGCCAAGCGCCCCGGCGACAACGGGACCAGCTTCGGGCCGTTCCAACTCCACTTCGCCCCCGACGGCCGGGCCATGGGCGACGACTTCCGCCGCGACACCGGGCTCGACCCGCGCGATCCCTCGACGTGGAAGGCGCAGATCGACTACGCGATGAAGCGCGCCGCCATGGGCGGCTGGGGACCGTGGACGACGACGATGAACAAGTTGGGATATGGTCAGTGGAGCGGCATCACGACCAATCGTCGCTTCGCAGGCCAGCCGAGGACGAACGTGCAACCCTCAAACGTGGTCAAGGCGGCGGCGATCCCAACCACCTTGCCGCCGTCGAGCCAGCCGATGGTGGCGGGGCCATAGGTTAGACTGTCAACCGTATAGATTGACACATGTCAGATACTTTTGGAGCCAGCGACCTAAACGCCGATACACCGGGGCTTGGCCCTCAGTCAGGGAACGAGCGCGGCCCGCCGGTTCAGCTCCCGAGCCAGTTGCAGGGCTTGGTGCGGCACTTCTTTCAGCAAACTCAGGGCAATCCAAACCCCAAATTCCTTCCTCCAGCTCCGGGGCCGGGAGGCGCTCAAGGCGGTCAGCGCAAGAAGCCCGAATTGGGGCCGGTCGACCCGCCCGATCCGATGGTGCGGAGCATCGCCCCCTTGCCCGCCAATGCGCCACAGCCGCCTCCCAAATTCGCGCCATTCACGCCGTCCATGCCCCGCGACCATTCACAATGGGGCCAGCCCGAGGCGTTCCCACGGCTCCCGCAATCTTTCGAGCTGCCGGGGATGTACCAGAAACTAGGCGGCTATTTCGCCCAAAACGGCAGTTTCGCGAGCGCCCCGCTGGGGGCTGGCATGGCGGCCTTCTCCAAGGAGTACCAAGAAGGCTACATGAAGGGGCAGGAATGGAAAATGAGGATGGCGAAGGAGCAATTGGGGCTCCACGCCGCCCAACTAGCCGAACTCGAACAGCGACAATCAGTAGAATACGCTGATATTTACAATATGTACGCCGAAAAAGGCGGCGATCTGAACACGAACACCATCGGCGGCCGAACCCTGCACGACGCGATCTGGGCCAAGGCGGTCGAACTCGGCGACAAGAACGTCATCGCCATGCTTGAGGACGGGCAAAGCGTCGAGAAGGTGCGCCGCTACCAGATGGATCACGAGGCGCGCATCCGCGACCTCTCGAAAGCCAACGCCAAGCAGACCGAAGCCGACGCGGCGGCCGAACTCTATGGGCTCCACCCGCCGAGCGCGGCCGGAACGGACCCGTGGGACCGTGGACCGACCCAGCCCGGAGAAACCACCCAGCCCGCAGCCCCCACGGGCGAAGTCGCAGGCCCCGGAGCGCCGTCAGGCGACAAGGACACCCGAGCGCCGGGCGTCGGTGATCCGCTCGACAAGACAAAGCCGTCGGACGAGGGCGAGAACGCCGACGACATCGGCGACCCGGAGCAAAGGCGGATGCACGACGCGTCCATCTCAGTTCTCAAGGGGATCGAGCCCCAAGATATTCCCAAATCCGTCCTCCCCTATGCCGGGATCAACGCCCGCACGATGCGCGACAAGATGGGGAACATCATGGACCGGGCGAAGCGAGGCGAACTCGCCCCCGACCAAGTCATCCCCGAAATCCGCAAGCAGATCGGCGGTCAAGTCGCCAATGACCTGCAAAGCGTCCTCGACTATCGAATGCCCGGCGTCGGCGGCGGCGGGCAGGGCGGCGGCACCGGCGGCAAGGAAGGCGACTACAAGGCGTTGCTTGGCAACATCGCCGCCGTGATTGATCCGGGCGATCCGGCCAAGGGACGCGGCGGGTGGGTTGCCGCCAACTATCAGGCGCAAGAGCGGTTCCGAACCGACGTGAACACGCAAACCGTCATCCTGCGGTCGAACAGCCTCGCCGCCGACGGCAACTCCGTCATGGCCGACCTCAAGGAGCTTGAGCGGCGCGGCGTCCCCTCAGAAGGGCTCGATCTATCGAGCGTCATCGAGTACGCGAAGCGCGATCCGATCTACTCCAAGCTGGCGGGCGATTGGAAGGCGTACAACGACGCCTTCAACACCGTCGTTTCGGCCGGGCATCACACCGAAACTGGCGCGCAGGCGCAAGAAAGCGTCGCCCCCGTGTCCTACGCCTCGCCCTCCGCCTTTCGGGCCGCGATCAAAGGCCACATGCAGGACGCCTTGGGCTATCTGGAAGGCGAGCATCAGCGTTGGGAGACGATCGGCGGCAAAGAACACAACATGCCGAGCTACAACCCGAAAACCGAGAAGCAGCTCCGCGACCTCCGCGACATGGACTATCTGACCGGAACCATGCCCGGTCAGACCTACACCAGCAAGAGCGGCATCACGAAAACTTGGGTTGGGGGGAACCTCAACCCCTACGATCCGAGCAACTGGAAATGAGCGACACCGACCAATTCATCGGCGATTTGAAGTCTCAATATGGCGAGCCCGGCCACGACAAGTCGCATCCGATGGCGCCGTGGGGCGGCGGCTTCCTGCAAAAAGGCATGGAGTACGGCGCGGCGTTCGCCAGAGGCGGCTTGCAAGGCGCGCTCGACGCGCCGGGCGTTAAAACCTTTTCTTCAATGGTCGAACCGCAATTCGTCAAAGATTTCCTGACTGAGAAGAAACACCCCGAGGTCGCAGGCGCGGGCAGCTATGTGACGCCCGGAACCGTCGCGCTTGGCGCTCTGCCCGACTTAGGCATGTTGGCGGCGAAGGCAGGCGCCCCGTTGGCGGTGCGGGCTGGCTCGAAACTGGCGCAGAACGCATGGAAAAGCACTCTCGGCGGCGCGTCTCAAGCCAAGACCGACACCAAGACGCCGGAAGAAGCCGCCAGCAACGTCTCACGAGGCGCGGCCGAAGGCTTGGGAACCGGCTTGGCGGTGACAGGCGCGCAGGCCGCCGCCCGCTCGATGCCTTACTGGATGCTCCCCGCTATGATCGCAGGCGGCGAGCTGGCGGGCGGGCGGTTCATGCCGTGGCACATCCGGCACGCCATCGCAGCCGGATTGACGGCGCTTGCCCTACGAGCCGCCCGAATACCGGCTGGCCTCGTCGGCGCTGGCGGAGAGGCGGCGGCGCAACAAACAGGAAACGAACCCGGTGGCAGTGAAGGCGAACAACCCGAGCCATTCTAATGACCAAGTCAACTGATCCGCTTGACATCAACGGACGCCTCTATAAGCAAATCGGGCGGTTGCTCGACGACCTCGAAAGCGCCGACCGCGACGAAAAAATGACGATGCCGCAGCGCATCCAATCCCTGATCGCCGTCGGCCGGATTTTGACCATCTTCGCGACCCTGCGAAAAGGCGACTACGATTATGGCAACTCAGGAAGCGCCGTCCGAAAATATGCCGCCGCGTTCGCGCGCCCCAATGACCCTCGTGGCGGAAAAGGCGCTCCCCGATCCACCCGCCAGCCTGTCCAGTTTGATAGCGGGAGCGACGACGGCGGCGCAGACGAGTTCGACGCCTAAAACGATGGCGTCAATCGCGGCGGGGCTCCCCTCGCGTGAAGGCGAATTTCAGCACCGCAGCGCGTGGAAAGCGGGCGTCATGGGCGCGCTCAACCTACTTGCGGTTGTGCTTGCAATCCGGCTGACGCTCCTCGTCGCGGTCGCCGGGGCGATCTACCTCACGATCGTCGCCGCCAACGCCCCGGACCCTTACCGGCTAGGCGCGGTCGGGATTTACACGCTCCTTGTGGTCGGCCCCATGGTCTGGCTTGCGAGCCGCAAGTAGGAAAATCGGCCAATCGTGAAGGTCTTTGTGATGCTTCACGCACAACCAAATCACGTCGAGCGGCTTGCTGTAGTCAGGATGGTGCATCTGCGCCTCACTGCCGCAGACGGCGCAGCCTTTCTTTTTTAGCAGTCCCCGCGTCAAATACGAATGTGCGTAAGCCCGAGCACTCTGCCTTTCCCGCTGTTCGCCGTACAACGGGTGGCTTTTCCGCCAATTCCGCCTGTTCGCGTGTTTGTCCGGCATTGCTCCGCTCCCCATGGTCTGGCTGTCCAGCCGGAAGTAGCGCGGCCAGACCGTCTTTCAGCGGTCGCCACTTCACGCCTTAGCCCTTTTGGCTTCGGAGAGCGACTTCGCCCTCTCCGACCTCGCCGCGCGATCCTCGTCCGTCAAATTTACGGTCCTCAAGGGGTTGGCTCCCATTCTGTAAGGCCAGTTCGGACACAAAACCGCAACACACTTTCGGACTTCATCCGATTGCTCGCCGCAGCAGTCCATGCATTTCGCCCTGATGACCTCCAAAATGGGGGCGGCAACTAATCCAGCCTCGTCAAATTCACGTCTCTCAATTTGGCGGGGATCGCGGCCGATGAGTTCTCCCCCGTCGACCGCAAAAGGCGATTTTTCCAGCAAGATCGCACGCGCCGCGTCTTTCCGCTCGCGGGTCCAACTGTCGATCGGGGGGATTTTCACTGCCAGCGTCGCCAGTAGCCGACGAACTCGCGCGCTTGGTTCAGCTTCGCCGCCACGCTCGCGGGCGTGTCAGGCACGATCCGCGCTTCGCCGTCCGACAGCTCGATCGACTTGCCGAACACCGCCGCCACCTTGAGGAGCGTCGGCAAATGCGGCTCCGTCACCCGCCCGGTCATCCAGTTGTAGATGGTCGCCTCAGAACACCCGGCTTTGTGCGCCACATTCCACGCGCTCATGCCCGAACGGTTGATGAGCCGCTTCACCGCAACAAACACGTCGCTCATGCTTCCTCCCCTTTCGGCAGCTCGCAGCCCAACAGCTTGCGCAAATCCGCCTCGTCTTCCGGCGTCAGCCCGCGCTCCTCCCTCAACTCGGCGACGACTTCGCAGTTCGCGCACCGCGTCTGCGTATCCGGGCCGCCGTAGCTGAAAACATTCGACTTGCAGTCGGCGCAGATAAACTCATGTGGGCGGTGCGTCGCCAAGATCGCCATCCTCCGGGTTGATGAGCCTCAGTTGCACGTACTCGTCGGACTGATAGGCGACGTCGGCGGGCGTCTCGACGTGGCGCACCACGGAATAAGCCCCGAGCGCCTTCGCCCGCTCCGTCGTCTTGTCGAGAGCATCGCAAAAGCTGTCGAGCGCGGCGGCGAGGATCGACTGATAGTGGGGATCGCGAAGAATGATCTTATGGAACGGCGGCGTGCGCGGGTTGTAGGTGTAGAAGTGGACCGCGTCGAACTCGTCGCCGACCAGCAAATGCCCTTGGGTCTGCGCGATGTAGGCGTCGTCCGGGCCTTCAAGCAGATATTGGAGCTGGGTCCACGGCGCCGGGCTCTTGATTTCGAGGCTTTCCTTGTGGCCTTTGAAAATCCGATCCGGGCTCGCGCCGATCCGGCCGTCGTTCGACGTGACGAAGCCGCCCGGCTCCAAGGTGACTTCGTTCACGAACTCGAATTGCTTGACGGCGTAGGGCTCGTTCTCTTTCCCGCCCGCCACCCATTTCACAAATCCAATTTCGTCATCCATCGTCTCGTGCAGTAGCCGTTCGGCCACTAGCCGATAGAGGTACTTGATCGCTTGCTTCGACGGCGCTCCCGCTGGCGTCACGATCTTGTGGAAGTTGCTGCTCGTCGGCTTGCCGAGGCGTAGCCGATACCACTCGCCCGACCCCTGTTCGACCCGATAGAGCTTCATGCGCTTCCTCCAAAGCCTTGAGCCTCGCCTCGATCGCCGCGAACCGCGCGTCCGCGCCCCTCGCGAAGCCTTCCATGTACACTGCCGCTTCCAGCATCCTCTGCATCGCTTCGGTTTCACCCGCCACGAGCGTTTCGATCGCCGTGAAGTCGCGAAATTGTCCCGGCTTTCGTTCGGTCATGTTCTCCCACTCCAAGTCTTCACGGTTCGTGGCTTTCGCCTGCGCGTCCGAGCCGTAGCGCACGAACACCGTCCAATGGTTGAAGCCCGTAATGACGCCGCGTTCGAGCTTGCCGCCCGTTCCTTCCACCAAAAGATAGCGGTTGCCGGTGTAGAGGACCGTCCGCCCGATGTCGGCTTCCGTCGGCTCGATCATTTCTGCGCCATGATTGACGCGGCGAGCCACGCCACCGTCGCCAGCACGGCGAACATGAACAAGCACGCCAAGACAACGCGCGATGTCTGGGTCATTGCCCTTGCAGCCTGACCGTCATTGCAGTCGCTCCCTTAAAGCCGTCATCGCCGGATCAGCGTCTGGTAGGGGAAGATCGAAAGACGGTCCCGACGACGGCGGGGGATGCTGTGCCGGGACCGTCTCCCGCTTGGCGATGCGAACAACCGGGGGGCGATTGTTCCCTCCGCACCGCTGCGCCTGTGGATACTTCCAAATCGAAAAACAGTGTGGCGAGGCCCATGTGGGACTTGCGACCGCCAGTGTGAGGAAGGCAGCGAGGCTCACCCTCAAGCAAATTTCGGAGCTGGACCCAAGGCGCACTTGGTCGACGCGATAGATCATCTTTCATCTCGCTTTGCTCGCTTTGCTTTTCTTTTTCTCGCGCAGCGCCATCACAAGACGCGGAAAATCGCGCTGCCGGATGTCCTGCAAACTCTCCGCGCCCGAAACCATCAGTCTGAGAAAATTCGCCTCGTCGCTCGCCGTCGCCGCGATCAGATCGGTCAGCTCTTTGATTTGCGTCGCGTCAATCAGGGCTTCCATCGCGCCCCTCGCGTCGTCGTCCTTGCCCCTGCGAACGACGTTGCACAAATCGTCGACAATGTATCTTTTCGCGTACCTCCGCGACGAACCGCGCGCCTGCAACGCATTGCGCCCCGGTCCCGCGTCAGGCGGCAGCGTGTAGGTCGACGTGCGCTCCCAGCCCCAGCCCGAAAGCGTCCCGGTGATGGTGATGCTTTCCTTGTTGTCGACTGAGGCGAACGAAATCGCGAAACCGTGCTTGGCGAGAAGCGGTCTGAGAATGACATCCATGTTCTCGATGGTCGTGAAGCTGTAACGCCCCATGACCTTGCCGTCCTTCACCAGCTCGACGGTCCCGTCGCGCTCGACTTGCGGCAGCTCCGCCGACAGCGCCGCGAAATGCTCCATGAAGGCTTCGCGCGCTTGGTCGCCCAAAACCTCGCGGCGCATCCGCATCACGACTTCCATCTTGTCGGCCGGGATGTCGGGATTGGCGAGCATCTGCATGAGGACGCCCGCGAACGTCTCCGCTGGCGCGGCCCGCTCGACGCGAACGATGTCGCCCTTCTCGATCTGGCCTTCGTTGCCTTGGTCGTTCAAACTTCCTTCCCCCTTTGCAGCGCTAGCAGCATCTCCAGTTGCGCGATGCGCTTGCGCAAGTCGTCGATGATGTCGCACAGGGCGATGATGGCTCTGTCTTGGGCGTTCATTGCATCCCTGTCGTCTTGTCGTGGATCAACAGAAGATCGCGAACCACCTTGATCCATTGCTCAAAGATCGCGTCGCGCATCTCGCGCTCGCTGCGATCGTCGCCGTGGATGTGATGGTTGCCCAGATAGGTCGCCATCGTCTCCGCCAGCGCCGCGCCGATCGCGTCCGGGTGTTCGCCGGAAAAGATGACGTGGCACATGCCCGCGAGAGCAAGCGCGCGGTCGGTCAGCTCGTGGGCTTGCTCCCGCGTCGTCATCAGTCAGTTCCGGTCAGAAGCGCCATGATCCGGGCGACGGTCGCCGTGTCGGTCTTGGTGTGGATCAACCGTCCGTTGACGTAGACCGCAATGGCGACAACATCGCTGCCCTGCGTCTCGCCGAACAGCTCACGCCCGATCGCTTCCGTACTGGCCTGACGCGCTCGATGCGCGTCCTCCTCGCGTAGGTGTTCGTTCATCCGTTTTTCTCCCGGTTGTGGATGCGCTATGACATACCCTTGACATGACGCCTCTGTCAAGTGTAGGGAATTACACAAATGAGCTTTGAACTCAGCCTGTTGATCCTCGTGGACAAAGCGCCGCTGCCTGCGATCGCCACCGACTTGCGCGCCGTCGCGCACAAGCTCCGCCACCCCATGGCCGACATTCTCGCCAAGGTGCCGGGCGACACCCTCGCCGCCCGAGCCCGCGCGATCGGCGTCTCGCGACAAACGATGTACGTGTGGGCGCAGGAGAAATTCCGGCCAAGCACAGAGCAAGCCACAATCATCGCCAATCTGACCGGCGTGCCGGTCGACGACATCCGCGACTATCAGGAGGGCAAAGATGACGGGACCAACGGCGCTGGAAAACCGGCTCGAAAGACGCGTCCGCGATTGGCGAAGGCAAGCCGCAGCCTATCGAGCGGCGCAGCTCGATTGCGAGCCAAGCGAGCAGGAGTGGGACTTAAACCGGGAAAACGCGGACAGGCTGGAACAGTGCGCAAGCGAACTCGCAAGCGACCTGTCGGCGGGGAGAGTGTTTAGGCGGTCGCAATACGCGCCTAAGAACGCCTTTGAGACGTTGAAGTCGGAATATTGGGACGACCCGAACCCACCGCGCCGATAGGAATGCCCGACTTTGCCCCCTCCAGATGCCCCTGCGGCTACCCGTGGGAACTCTGCCCAAGGCGGGACGAGTTGTTAGGCGAAGCCGCTTCGTGTCCCCTTGTTGTCGATCGTGAGCGCCTGATGGCGCGGCGTCCCGCCGGTCAGCCCCAGATGGACCCACGTGTCATATTCGTAAATTAGCTGGTCGATCCCCAGCTTCTTCATGTGGGGCGATAGGGCGACGCAGATGGCGCGCGGCGTGCCGTAGCCCGGACAACTGAAATCCACCGCCAGCCCACTCATATGGGCGGAACTCTTTGAGCCCCCAACCGCCGCGTTCACCGCCGGGCTGCGATAGCCCGAACTGACCAAGATTGGCTTGTCGCCCAGAATGGTGCGGACCTCCTCCATCACGTCGGCTGTGCGCTTCAAATTCGCGCGCTCCGGGCTCCCCACCGGCGGCACGTTGGGAATGCCTTTTCTGGCCGCCGTCTGGCTGTCCGTAAATTCCTCAAGGGTGAAATGGGCGGTGAGTTCGGTCATGGCGCCATCCTAGCACCATTTTATTTAAGCGTGTCCAAGCCCCGGAAACTGGACCGATTTGGGCATGTGTCATGTATCTGGGTTGACAGTCTAACCTACCCGCTCCCCACATACCTTTCGCGTGAATAGGGATTTTGCCCCATGGTCGACTTGCGCCAAATCGCGTGCTTTTCCGAAGCCTCGAGCAACGCCAGCGTATTCGCAAGTAGAGCGCAGTATAGCACCT
>Ga0210393_10000535_pt1 | contig 34146 bp, 37 predicted proteins | sample IncBWC27OmetaG_FD_160068 | JGI IMG/M metagenome (GOLD analysis project Ga0210393, IMG submission 160068) | Forest soil microbial communities from Barre Woods Harvard Forest LTER site, Petersham, Massachusetts, United States - Inc-BW-C-27-O ...
TCACAGTTCACCCCACTCTGAAGCCGAACCCACAGCGTTCACGTTTGTTTCGAATCTAATGCCTGTTCCAAACGCTCGCGTGCCTTCCGGACCTTGTCCGAGTCTGCGCGGTCGATCAACCCTTGCATCTCCTCAGCCGTGACGGTTTGGCCGTTCGCTTGCCTGAAGAGCACATTGAGCAGGATCGCTCGCAGCGCCACCAACTCCGCCAGAAGTGCCAGCTGGCCAGTAGCAGCGGAATCGTTGGCAGACTTCGGCTCCTGGCCGTTCAGGCTCGCCAGCAGGGCCTCCCGACACCACTCGCTCAGAGTCAGCCCGCCTTTGCTGGCTACCGCCTCCAAGTCCCTGAACTCTTCCTCGCTCACTTTAGTGCTCAGGGTCTTGGTCCGAAAAGGCGGCTTTACCACGCTTCACCTCCCCAAGCAGGTCGATCGCTAGGAAAAGAACGGGACTGCGGTTCCACACGAACCCCCAAAAGAATCAATAAGTTTACGTACGTAGACTTAACATCTGCTCTATGACCTCTACCTGGTTTGTTTTCAACAAGTCTACGCACAGCTACCTGCGGTCTACCTGCAGCACCCATTCTGGGGTGACGTGTCATTCTTCAGCCGCTGCGAAGCAGCGTTTCCGAAACTAACCCGGATCCCGATCCATTTGACCCCAGTAAACATGAATCAGGCGCCTTGGGGACCCCCAACTTGACCATCCAGGAACCGGCGGATCTGCTCCAGGAGCCATGGGGGAGGCGGCTCTTTATAGTCCTCACTCCCGGAGCTAATCAGCATCCCGTCTACAAATACGTTATGGGCGTCACCATCTTCTGGCTCCATGAGCGCGAACAGAATCATTGCCTGGTCCCGTTCGGCAACATATGCCCGGCGATCTCTCCTATCCAGCAATAGGGATTGGCAAGTCGGCGGGTCAGCTCCCCTCCTCATGATCTGTTCAAGCGAGGGCCGTTCGCTTCCGGACGGGAAATTCCCGTACAGGGTGGGATATCGGGTTTCGGGCAGGTGTGGGGCTATGACTGGGTGATGAAGAAACCAGGACCATAGGCTCGCGTCGGAAGGCAACTCGTCGCCGCCATCGCTGTAACCAAATTGACGGGAGCCGGCTACATACCCGAACTGAACGAAACGTAGATTTCCCCTGTATCCGAAAGCAGCCTCGAACGAGTCGGGTACCGGAAACGGGAGTGGGATTGCCCCGACTAGCGTTGGCGAAACTCCTTGCTCCGGAACCTGCCAGCCCAGTTTTTGGACGGTGCGCCTCGCCTCCTTCACGAGATGCCGATGGACTTTCGACGCCGCCAATCGAGTACGATGAATTCCGCTCACAGATTTCATTGCGCGATCCTCTCCCGGCAGGGGCGCCGAGTTGCCGATTGCACATCGGCAAAAACCTCTCTGAGCTCTTCGGGTCTTCCCGCCCGTATGTATGCGTCGTAGGCGTCATTCATGGTGGAAAGGGCTTCGTCTTCCCTGAATGCCGATTTCAGAGCGAAACTGTACTTGAGCCAAAGTTTTGGATCGGATCTATCGGCTTCGAGAGCTTTGGCGCAGCACTCAAGTTCGTTCTCGTACATGGCAAGCATGTGGTAGGCGAGGGACATTCCTGTCCACGCCCTAATGTTCTGGCCGGTGTTATTCGGGTCGAGTCGTAACGCACGATTGAAAACTTGTATTGCGGATTGCAGTCGTGCTCTACTCGTTTCCTCTAGGTCTTGGGTTCGGTAAAGGGCTACACGGCGGAGCGCGAAACCGAGATTGAGCCATGCGCCAGCACTCCGAGGACTGGTCCGGTGTTGCAGTAGGACCAGAGCGAGCACCTCGGGAGCGGAAGCTGAAAGGTTTGTGGGAAGAAGAGCGCCATCCGCGTGCATGCCTCCCAAGAACCGCCCGGCGAAATCGGCCATGCTTTGGCTGGCCAGGGCCCTGGATCGTGCGCCCGCATGCCAGCGGAGCACTTCCTTGATCTCGCTGGGCATATTCTCGAGAAATTGGTTTTCGACGTCTGTCACGGTCGGCCAGTACTTTCGCAAATCAAGCTGGCGTTTGTTGCTTCTCTATCTGGACCAATTCGGGCTTCGCTCTTTTCCCAGCACCCAAATCAACCTCTTTACCTTTGGCGTAGATAGGATGGCGGCCATGCATTCGATTCCATTCGGCCAAGGTCACTGTCTGATGCAAGTGTTCCACAATCTTTCGCCAACGACCCCCGTTGTATGCGCAGAAAGTGATTTCTCCTTCTTGGGTTGCCACAGGGGTCTTTGAATCGGACATCGTTGCGAAGTCGTAGTTGTAAAGATCTTGGAAGCTCATCGGGGTAATCATCACCAGTTTCCAAGAATCCGCGTACGAGTAGGCCTGCTCCGACCAACTTGGATCACTGCCGGCAACTCGATAAAAACAGTCCACGAGCAATCGGCGAAGCTGGTCAAGTCCAAAATCGGCAGGAGCCATAGTTCGATCAAAGTTGCGTACGGCTGAAATCGCAACCATTGCTTTCGTGATCGCGGGTCCCCTCCCGAGGTCTGTGATGTCCACAATGTCCCGTAAGAATTGCTGCACATCGAAGAACTTTGCTACGGGGACAATTTCTCGGGTGCGGGAGTTGATGAGTATCGGGGAGAACATTCCTTGATTGGGATGGATATCGCAGAAGAGGCTGCCTAATGCTGCCTCAGGATGTAGCACATCGCACAGAGTGGCGAAGGCCGCGTAAGCAGAGACGGGAAACCAGTCGCGCATCGGTTCCCACCCAAATGAAGTCTGAGCCTGCAAATCATAGGCGGTTTGTGAAACCGGATACCGCCTCGCGTAACGCTCGTCAGCGGAAATGTCTTCGTCCCGGCCGCAAAAGATTACCGGTTGAAAGATAATCCCGTGGATCTTCTCGATGTGATCTGCCACAAACCGAATGATGTCGCCAACACCGTCATTGTTCAGTCCGTTCTCGACAGTCACCTGCAGTGTCGTTTTCATTCCCGCGGCGGCAATATTGTCGAGGGCGCCTCGCTTCACCTCCATATAGTTGCCGATCCCGCGATGACCGTTCCCCTCTTCGGTAACGCCATCGAACTGGAGATACACGGCATGGAGTCCAGCGACCTTTGCCTTGACCGCAAAATCCTTCTCTTGGGCAAAGCGAATTCCATTGGTGGCGACATGTAGGCGATGGAAGCCCTTGCTCTTCGCATGCCGGACTGCGTCCAGGAATATCGGCGACAGCGTTGCTTCTCCTCCAGAGAACAGAACGTTAATCTCGCGTTGAGGTTTGAAGGACGTTGCTCTTTCAAACAGCGCCGTCACGTCCTGCATATCCAGTTCGTGGACGTAGCTCGCGGCATTCGCGTCCATGTAGCAAGGCGAACAGAACATGTTGCAGCGGTTGGTGAGGTCGACGATCAGATATGTACCGCGCCCTGTCCTGATACTGTTTGCGCCGTGATTGTGCACCATTTCGTCATCGGCACATTTGAAGTCCTTGCCAAACCCGAGGTTCTCCATTCGCCGAAAGAAAGCCGGATGATTCGAAAGCACATCTTCAAACGGGCCATGCTTTTTGCAGGCCTTGCGCATGAGAATGCGCCCTGCTTCCTCCACGATCTGCGCCTCGATCTTTCCCGGCCGATCTTTGAAATCAACGAGACTTGCTTCACCTCTGGTCACAGCCTCCACTGCCTCACGATTGCAGTCCGGGCAAAGCGACAGAGTTCGTCGCGGTACGCCGGTCGTCATTGGATCTCTCTCCCAGCTGCTGCGAAGGGGAATGGGCGCCCAAGACGGCTGCGGAAGCTTGCCGTGCGGCAATATCGAATTGATGCTTCTAGCGAAAGACCATGCGGCATTCGATATTGATGTGGTGAAGCTGGCTGACTGGGCAGACATAGTACGGAACCTCCTGTGGGGATTCGCTCAAAAGCGGGATTACAGAAAACAGCGACAGCATGGGGGAACCCTGCAGAGAAGTGGTTGGCTTATTTTACATCGGAATAGGCTATCCAAGAAGGAATATTGGTCGCCAGGTCGCCAGCATCGCCAGGGCTCGCCAGTAGTCCCCCGTTGGCAGCAGCCTTGACGCTCCCAACGAACGTCTCAGATTCCCGAGTCGGTGAGGACAACGAGACCGTACATTTCAACGGCGAGGCCGGCTTGCTTTACGTCCCTCGATTCGCGCCGTCTCGCGACTATTCTAAAGTCTTGGATCTCCTGTTAAGCTTCGGCTAATGCAGCGGCGACATAGCTATATCTGGGCGCTTGGCGCTTTTTTCGTTGCCACCGTCTTGGGCTTTCACGGACGTTCCAACCAGCCAACGGTCGTGGACACGAATTCTGTGTCCTCACCATCTCTTTCCAAAGCGCACGCCGAATCAGCAACTCTATGCGAAATTCTGCTGACCCAGTTTCATGGGTGTACCCACGCTCTGCTGCCGAAACCCGTAGCTCTTGAACTTCGTTCTTTCCGGATTAGACAACTTGCAGACTTCGTAGACGTTTCGTCTGAGCTGCTCTATAATCCAATCCAGCGGCGCCCTCCACCAACCTTCTCCTAAAGAGCAAATCTCAAACCGTAGCGGTATGGCTCAAATGACCGAGCCATGTGATTGCGTTTTCCCGAGCAGTCTTTTAATCGGGTCTGCTCATAGCTCTGAAGAGGAGGAGTTCACATGAATCGATTTGGACAAGTGTCTCGCATGCTGAGATTAGGATCTCTATTTTGTGCACGGCTTATGCAGTGCTGTGGAATCATCGCCGTGCTGCTCGTTCTCACGCTGACAGGGGTTTATGCCCAGACGCAGCGACGTGAGACGAAAGGTGCAGACCCGATTGTGCAACCCGCTGTATCTGCGATCCTTGCTTGCCTTCGGACGCTTGCCCGAACGCTGCCGTGACAGTCTAGTCGTTTACGGCTCTTCAACAACTTACAACTACCGCGAGGGCTACCCAAGCACGCTGTAGTCGCCCAGGGACGTGAGTTTTGTGGAACGAGTTGTAGAATGGTTTTCGCACACTCACTTGCCCAAATCCTTGATCAGGTGGTTCGCGATTCTCACGCCGGCGTCTGCGCCTTTGTCGTTGCCAGCGGCGAACATGAGAACGAATAACAGTCCCCTGGAGTTGTAGAGATACCCCGGCTTCGCAACCGCCGCGAATTTCTCTCTTAACTGCTGCAGGAAAAATTCGGTGATTTTCTCTTGGTCTGCCGTCTTATAGACCCGCTCAACTGGCTTTACGGAATCGATGAGCGATTTCCATGAACTCGTTGAATAAAAGTCCTTTTTCCATTTGTCTGTTCCAAAGATACCTGTGAGCTTATCGGCCCATGCTTCAGGCGGCATACCCTCGCTCACGAGCATTCTGTTGATGGCGGCATACGGGAACAGAATCCACAGATCAACTGCCCTCGTTTTCGCGAGAGCCTCGATGACCTTCCATTCCACACTCGCACCGAACGGATCGAGGAATACAACGGCCCGCTGCTTCTTGGTATCCAGGCCAGCACACCAGCTCAATAAGGCAGTATTCGCGTCTTCGTTGATGACCTTAATGTCGAGATCCGAAAACTCCTTCTTGAGCGCCTCCAGCTCGGCGCATTTCCCAGGATCCTTCTCAATGAAGACATAGTGGTGGAACGGTGGATTGACTTCCAGTGCCCGGCGAACGCTTCCCTTGCGAAATTCCTCCTCAGCTTTAAGCAGGTCCGGGTCAGCTTTGAAAAACCCCTGCAGCTTGCGGCGAGGTATTTCCCCTGTGCCAGCGAAGGCATCAACGTAGTTGGTTTCAAAGAATCGCGCTTTCTCGTTGCGGTCGAATATCTTTCGGTATACGCGCAGATATTCGCTGAGGATCTCGAGCTTCTGCTGAGTCCATAACCCACCGAACATGGATTGTTGCGTCAAACAGCAATTGTCCCAGATGCAAACCGCCAGTCAAGCCGCAACTGACGACATTAAAGAATAGTGTTGTCCGACCAACATTGGCGAACAAAAGACGAATATTGTACACTTTAGCTCATGGCGCGTTGCCGTGTCTCGTTCACGGGCTCTGATGGAGTGGCACATACTGTCGCCGTTGATGCTGACTCCCGCTATGAGGCAGTGGCGCTGGCCGTCGTAGAATTTCGCGCTGATTCTCTTTCAGAGATTCCCGGTGCGATGACCGAGTTCGCCATCTCGATTGCGCGGCCATGCATCGAGCACAGAATACGGCTCGGACAGGTGACGAAACGGGCTGAGTGCACGCGAGACGGACCGGCTGGAGTGATTAAAAGACAACGCGTTAAGCAATTAGTCGGAAAGCTATGACGCCGTCGCGGCACTTGTCTTCTCGTAAGCAGTTGGTATTATCGAAATCGGAAATGCTCGAGGGGCCACGTGAGCGAGAATTCCAAAATCGAATGGACTGACACGACGTGGAATCCTCTGCGAGGCTGCACCAAAATCAGCCCAGGCTGTAAACATTGTTACGCCGAAACATTCGCTGAAAGATTTCGCGGCGTCGCCGGTCACCCTTATGAACAAGGATTTGATTTACGGCTCGTACCTGAGAAGCTCTCTGAGCCTTTTTTGTGGAGCAGCCCTCGCAATGTTTTCGTAAATAGCATGAGCGACCTGTTCCAGCCAGACGTGCCTGATGCTTATATCGTGGATGTTGTAAAGGTCATGGTAGAGGCGAACTGGCACACGTATCAGATTTTGACGAAGAGATCTGAACGGCTCATGAACATGCTCAACGGTCCTGTGCGCTTTGCTGCGCACTACAAACATATTTGGTGGGGAGTGAGTGTTGAGAATAAGTGTTATGGCCTTCCCCGGGTGAGCCACCTCAGGAAAGCAAAAGCGGCCGTAAAATTCTTATCGGTTGAGCCTCTACTTGAAGATCTTGGTGATTTTGATTTCTCAGGGATCGATTGGGCGATTGTCGGCGGAGAGAGTGGACGCGGCGCCAGGCCCATGAAAAAAGAATGGGTGGAAAGAATTCTTCGAATCTGCAGGAACGACAAAGCGGCTTTCTTCTTCAAACAGTGGGGCGGTGTCAGCAAGAAGGTTCTTGGCCGTAAGCTAAATGGCCGTACTTATGATGAAATGCCTAAGATCCGCAAAAATCCCATGCCATCACGGCAAGAACGCAGCGCAGCAGCGCGATCGTGGGATGAACGAAGCGCACGATGGTCTTCCCACGCCGGCCCATCGCCTACGGTATTTCTGGACCCGGTACTGACGGCGTAATTCCGGCCATTCGCTTCATCAGTTTAGAGCCACTATCGCGTCGAGAATATGATTCAGGTGGCATACCGACGAGCCTCCGAAGCTTTTGAAGGTCGATAGCCTCGATGCAACGATCTGGGTTTGCTGGGAGGCAATCATCTCGTATAACGCAATCGCATACTTGCATCCCGTAGGAGATTTGCTCACGCATGACTCAGGTGTTAACTTCGCGCCATGATTCATGACGACATCCGAATCTCTCGCAACTTCAAAATTCGTCACTGGAAGGCTTTGCACTTCAAAGAGGAAGCTGATTGGGTGCGTGCAGTTGAGATTTTTCACGACCGAATCGAAACCCGATATTTGGAACATATTGAATCGATCCTCGACCACTCAACCAGCGGCTTCGCGGTTTTGACGCTCGAATGCGCCCTCATCGAAACGCTCCAGCAGTTCCGCACCGGAAAGGGTAAGACTCCAAGGAAAGAAGTAGGAGAATATTTCGTCTCCTTCCTGACAGAGACAAGCTTTGGAGCACATTTCGACAGGCCCAAGGCTGAGTTGTTCTACACGTCCATTCGCTGTGGGCTCCACCATCAGTCAGAAGCCGAAGGCAATTCCAGGATTAAGCGGGGCGGCGGCAGACCTCTTGTCGCGTACACCGCTGACGGAAAAGGTATCGTCATCAACGTTAACGAATTCCATCAACTCTTCAAGGCAGTCCTGTCTGAATACGAGGACTCGGTACGCGATCCTGCGAAGACGGATGTTCGGGATGCATTCAGGAAAAAGATGGACTACATCTGCAGGGTCGAGGGAAAGCCCGAAGTCGGAGATGCGGCCGTCCCATGACAAGAACTTCCTTGCGTCAATTCGTGCTTTGTTATACCGGCGACATGACCGCAATGATCATCGCGATTGCTTCCCAGAAGGAAGGGTGGTGTCGGCAAATCTACGCTGCACGTCTCGTTGCCCGTGAATATCCATCTCGCACAGCATGACAAATCTCTGGGCATCAACATCCCCGAGTTCAGCAGCTCGGTGCACCATATAACAGTTTTCTAAGTTTGCAAGCTATTATTTTGTTGTTCGCCGAATCGCCGCTTCGTTGAACATACTTTTAACAAGTACGGGAAATCTCGAAGACAACGCCCACAAGCATCTGATCAAGGCGTTGCGCGATCACCACAACCTCGTCGAGACACTGAAATTTGATCAGGTAATTAGCTACCTGAAATTCGACAAAGCCAGCAAATGGGCTGCTGTCGATGCCATTGTCTGCAAAGCTGATACAGACCGGGAAGGCATCGCCACCTATACGCTGCCTCGAGCGGTCAGCCTTGCGTCGTCATTTCGCGATATTCCAGAGACTTGCGCGATGCGAGATGGGAGGAAGTGGAGGTCGATTCCATTCATCGTTATCTCAGACCTTGACTATCAATTCACCTACCCTTCCGAGATAAACAGGCTCAGTATCACCATCATTCGTCCCACCTCCCATACCAGCGATACCACCCGGAAGATCAGCGATACCGTCGATGACTACATCCGGAAGGTGCTTGAGGACTACCACGACCTCGGCATGATGATTACGTTCGAGAAGGGACGCGCACGCATTGGGCCGGCCCTCAAGAAAAAAGATCCCGAGATGGAAAGCTCGTACTATTACGCCCCCGCAGACCGCCGAGACAACAAGCGATTCATGACCGTTATGCGCGATAGTGAAGGGTTGCGGGCCGATGTCGAGCTTTTCCAGCAACTTCTTGATATGGGTGCCAGTGAACGACAGATGCAAAGGTTTTTCGAGGACAACCCCTTCTTTTTGACACAGGCTAGGATGGGTATTCAGGTCTCACACCCAAGTTATGCCACCAATCGCTGGTCTCCGGATTTTGCCTTTACGTCGATCCTCGGCTTCACAGATGTGAAGGACATTCAATTGCTGGAAATGAAGGGGCCAGCCGAAGAAGTGCTGAACACCTACAAACATCATCCAGGATTTACTGCCAAGCTCCACAGCGCCATCGACCAGGTTCGGCACTACGGCAAATTTCTCAGTCACCCAGCAAATGAAAGGAAGCTTCTGCAACAACTTGGCTATATCCCGACGCAATCGAAACTCGCAGTTCTAATAGGAAAGGCCATCAATAAGGATCAATACATTGAGACTTTTGCAGATGCGCGCAGCTATGTGCCGGATGTCGAGATCATCACCTACGACAAGATTCTGGAAACTCAAGCCGCGCAGATGAGCCGAATCGTCATTCCTGACTTCGATGAATCGCCGATACGTCTCGCAGGCATTTCAGGTGGGGCTTTTCGTCTCTGAAAGCCTCTTCTTTTCCTCTTTCAGTTTCCGCGCAAGCTTTCTGCTGACTTCGCTAATCAAACTGTCGGAGGTCTCCAACGTGAAGCGGAAATTGTGCGCAAAGCAGCCAGTAGCCAAACGTATTGCCGACCAGGAGAAAGGATAGGCCTGAAGAAAACCCGAGCAACAACATCGCCGGTGTTTTGGGCCGCGGTAATCGGCGATCCGGTGCTTGTGCGGACTCACGCGTTCATCGTCTACCGGAAACTCACGAAACGCCCCCCTGTGCTGGTTCGGGCTATGAATCGCCGTCTTAATGAATCCGCCCACACTTGGCACACCGAGGGTCACTGAAATCCCCAGGGAAACGTTAGCCGGTCAACCGACAGTCAGTTGGCCCGGTCATAGTCTTGTCCGGCCAGAACGCTGCCGTGACAGCGCTGCGTGAATTGGTTTTACGACGACTTACAGACCCGCGGGGACTGCCAAAATAACCCGGAAGTCGTGCAAGGCATCGGATTTTGTGGGCTTGGTTGTGGGTTGGAAATTCTTCGCTACTTCTCCGCCGCTGACCTGACTTTACCTTCCTGCTCATCCCGATTTCTTGATAAAGGCTTGTATCAACGGCGCGGCAAACGACACCAACACCGTCAGGCCGGACGCAGTCATATTCCAAAAGCCTATCGGCCTTAGCTCACGGATCGCCCCTAATTTCGCAATTATCGTTTGTGATTCGGCGCCCGAGTTCACGAGCTTCGCTATGATTTGCATCCTGCGAAGCTGCCAGGCGCGCCACGTAAGGGCCAATGGAACCGCAGTCACAATCGCCGTCACCAGCCACAAAACGTGAATATCAATCGCCTCAAACCCGAATCGGTAATCCCCGTGAACGATGATCTGGTCCCAAAAGATCGCGGTGTACACGATGAACCCTACCGATATGGCAAGAAAGATCGCCTGCCAGTGAAGCAGCGTCTTGGACAGCTGTTCCATCTGGCGAAAGTCTATAGCGTCGTCGGAGCTCTCCTCTGCCATCCTGGTGCGCGTCTCGCCCGCCCAGGCCGCCCATTCGACCCAGATGACAGCGAGCAGCAACGAGAAGATCACGAAGTTGAACTGCTGGACGATGTAAGAAGCCCGGTCCACGTCCGGATTGGGGTAGGCAAACACAGTGCGGCCGGCTTCGGCGGTGTTTGCGTACAGTGTTCTAAACAGCAGCGGCAAATTGCTAAAGGCAAAAATACCCGCCGCCATTTCCAGCGTCAACCAGGGTCTTTGAAAGAATCTCAACGAGCGCAGCAGCGGTGGCCGCAAGATGAACGCGGCAGAACCCAGCCCGAAATACATGATCGGCCAGAAGTACGTGATGATATGCAAATAGAACGGCTGGATGCTGAAAGGCGGGGACTTCCGCAGCTCCACCTCCAATGCCTGCCTGACGCTGGCTTGCTGCGCCGTCGCAACCGGATCTGCCGCGATGTGCGCGTCAATTACCGCAATTTCCTTCCTGATCCGGTCCTGATCCCGTTCAAATTCTTTAATTCCGTTAACGACTTCGGGGTACTTCCCTTCCATTACGATCATCATCGACGGACGGTAGAAGACCCCAGAGTGCATTGCGGTGATGCCGGGAATGAGCAAGCCAAAGAAGAAGGACCCCGCAACGATGGCCGCGAACCAACCTAGCAGCTGCAGGGGCGAGAGACTACCTATTCCCGATTGTTCGAAATGGGTTCCGGAGGCCACTCCCGGTGAAGCGTACTACAAGTTTGAAGGTAATGAGGTCACTTTCTATGGCCAGGTCTAGGCATCATTGGTTGATCCGGTTACTCGCCTACTCGTCGATTTGCCTGAGGTGATCTCGACTGGGCGTCGATAGCGACATGAAGTCTCCGCCAAAGTCACGGGCGCGGGGAATCCCAGGGGCAGGGCTACAGTGTCATGTCACAGGTGCATTGTGGCCCGGTATGATCGAGGCGATTACGTCAAGGTCCAATTCGACAGCAATGTAAATGGCTTGCCATCTGAATGGATGTGGGTGGACCGCTGCGGTGAGAAACGACAGCTGGTGTTCGGCAAGCTGGACAATGAACCCATCGTGAATTCAGAAGATCTGCGGGGCTCGGCCACGAGCTCGTCATAAACCACGAAAAAGTGCGAGAACACAGAAAGCCCTGGCAGTTTCGCACCGACCAGCCGCGTGACCAGGGCGCTCAACGCTAAAGCCGCAGGAGCTGTGGAATTGGAGACATGTGGAGTTCGAGACGGTCGCGCCAAGGTGCCGGCTTCCCTGATAATGATAATAAGGTTGATTTCCCCAGGCCTCACCGCTATGGTGAATTGTGGTGATATACTCCCAGCCAGAGGGCGAACCGGGTGACCAGGGGCAAAAAACGAAAAGAAAAACCGACGCCTACCGAGAGCGCGACTGTACGCGCAACGATAAGCTTCCCTTCCGAGATTTACCAGACACTCGAAGACATCGCGCGCCAGAAGAAAGTGTCGCTCGCATGGATCGTGCGCGAAGCCAGCGAGCAATATATCGCGGACAAGTGGCCATTGCTGGCGCCCAGGAAGGGGGCATAAGACTTTGTGGTGGACTCGCTCACTCCAAAGGAACGCTCCGAAGTCATGGCGCGCGTGCGCTCCAAGGACTCGCGGCCGGAGCTTGCCGTCCGCAAGATTGTCTTCGCGCTGGGCTACCGCTACCGGCTGCATGCGAGGGCTCTGCCAGGTTGTCCCGATCTCGTGTTCCGGCCGATACGCAAGGTCATTTTCGTCCATGGATGCTTCTGGCACCGACACTCCAATTGCGCTTTGGCGCGCATGCCCAAATCGCGCATTGACTTCTGGACCACGAAACTGGAAGGTAATCGCAACAGGGATAATCGCAACAAGCGATCGCTCGCGCGGGAGGGCTGGAAGGTGCTGACCATCTGGGAATGCCAGCTTCGGGACGCGTCGCGCGTCGCGAAGCGAATCAGGAGGTTTCTCGATGAGGAGCGTTGAACTCTTCGCCGGCGCGGGGGGACTCGCCATCGGGATGGCCAAGGCGGGGTTTCATCACGCCGCCGTTATCGAATGGAATTCCGACGCATGCGAGACCTTTCGCGAGAACAAACGCCATCACACACATCACGTGGAGGAATGGCCGCTGCACGAGGGCGATGTGCGCGACTTCGACTACGGAACCCTTAACGGCGAGATAATGGTCGTGTCCGGTGGACCTCCGTGCCAGCCATTTTCGATGGGTGGAAAGCACCGCGGCCACATGGACGAGCGCGACATGTTTCCCGAGGCCGTGCGCGCCGTGCGCGCGCTGCGCCCCAAGGCGTTCATCTTCGAAAACGTCAAGGGCCTGAAGCGCGACACGTTTGCGACTTATTTCGAATACATCCGCCTACAGCTGACCTATCCAGGCCTTCTGCGCCGCGAGGCCGAGCCTTGGCGCGACCACTGCAGGCGACTGGAAAAGCATCACACCGCGCGAGGGGCGAGCTCCGAATACAATGTTGTCTCGGAGTTGCTCAACGCCGCCAATTTCGGCGTGCCCCAGCGTCGCGAGCGGGTATTCATCGTCGGCTTCCGCAGCGACCTTGGGGTAGGGTGGAGCTTTCCGAAGGGAACGCATTCCGAGGAGGCCTTATTGCATTCCAAATGGATCGCCGGCGACTATTGGGACCGCCACGAGGTGCCGAAAAAGCAGCGTCCTGCTTTGGAAGTCCGCCGGGCGGCGCGCGTAGAGAGGCTGAGACGCGGTGAGTTGTTCGTGGAGGGCCGGACGCCCTGGCTCACCGTGCGCGACGTCATCAACGACTTGCCCGATCCGGAGAGATTTCCCAACAGCACAATTCCCAATCACCGCCACAATCCGGGAGCGCGGACTTACAAGGGACACACCGGGAGCCGGCTCGACGAACCCGCGAAGACGCTCAAGGCGGGCGATCACGGCGTGCCGGGCGGGGAGAACATGCTGGCGCGCGCGGATGGATCGGTCCGCTACTTCACGGTGCGCGAAGCGGCCCGATTGCAAACCTTCCCGGATGATTACATCTTCCACGGGGCGTGGACGGAGGCCATGCGGCAGCTAGGCAACGCGGTTCCCGTCCGCCTGGCGGAGGTGGTGGCCCGCTCCGTGGCCGCCAGCCTGCGTACCCATTCCGAGCGCTGAAATGACAATTACCCCAATCACCGATTCGCAGAATTTCGATCTGACACCCGACCCGAGAGTGCTGCAAATGCTCGGTGAGATCGATCTCCCGCAGTGGCGATGCGTCGCCGAGCTTGTCGACAACAGCATAGATGGATTCCTCAACGCCGCTCGGGCCGGCCACCCGATTGAAAACCCGGAAGTCCTAATCTCGGTTCCCAAAACGGATTCGGCATCGGCCCGGATCACCGTGCGGGACAACGGGCCCGGCATGTCGGGCGACACGCTGGAACAGGCGGTGAAAGCCGGGTGGACAGGAAACAGTCCGCTTCTGAATCTCGGACTGTTCGGCATGGGCTTCAATATCGCGACGGCTCGCCTGGGCCTTGTGACCGAGGTGTGGACTTCGCGCGAGGGCGATCCCGTCGAAATCGGCGTCAAGATCGATTTTGACGAGTTGCGGATGTTGCGCACTTTCAAAGTTCCCCGGCACACGCGGACCAAGGTGGATCATTCGGCCCATGGCACCGAGATCGTCATCTCGAAGCTCAAGACGGATCAACGAACCTGGTTCGCCCGCGGGGCAAATGTCACCGGCGTGCGCAAACAACTCGCGAAGGCCTACTCTCCGCTGCTGAGCCCCCAAACCGGCCCAGCCGTGTTTCGGCTGGAGCTGGGCGGAACGCGCATCCAGGCGCGTCGCCACTGCACATGGAACGGTGATCGAGCGATGGAAACCCCGCATGGGGCCGTGCACGCGGTCGAACGCTTCAACGTGTCCCTTCCGCCCCGCCGCTACTGCACGGCTTGCATGACCACGGTGCCGGAAGACGCGGTTGGATGCCCATCGGGCAACGCCTCGTGCAATGTAATCTCAATCGAGCGGCACGTTCGCGGCTGGGTCGGCATTCAACGCTACCTCGACGACACCGACTATGGGCTCGACTTCGTGCGCAACGGAAGAAAGATCGAGCTTGCCAACAAGGATCTGTTCCTGTGGCGCGAGGGAGAGAGCTCCGAAATCGAATATCCGACGGACGATCAGCGCAAACGCGGCCGCTTCGTTGGCGAGATTCACATCGACCATTGCCGGGTTAGCTACACCAAAAACCGGTTCGAGCGCGACGATCCGGCCTGGGACGAAATGGTGCGTGTCGTGCGCGGTGAAGGGCCGCTGCAGCCGCTCAAGGCCAAGGGTCTCGGATATGGAACGAATGGCAGCCCGCTATTCAAGCTGTTTCAAGCGTTCCGGCGCACGTCGCCACAGGGGAAGAACGGCCTCTGGTCGCGCATTATGGTCGTGAAGGACAACGACCGCGCGGTCGAGATGGCGGACAAGTTTCAAGAAAACGACCCGGAATATCTCGACGACGAAAAATGGTGGCAGCTTGTCCAGGAGCAGGACAACGTCGTGCTCGGTGGGCCGGGTCCGACCGTGCCCGGCGGCCCGACGCCCGCTGCTCCCGACATTCCACGGGGATTCATCGACGAGCCGCCGGCGGCACCCGCTGCTGGCGGACTGTCGAGCGCGCCGCAGCCACCCCCGGTGGCGCCAAGGCGGCCGATCTTCGAGCTCACACGCAAATACGTGCACCCGACTTATCGCGTTGAATACGACGTGCAAGGATTTGTGGTAGCGCCGAATGACCCAGAACTCGGTCCGGGGCATCCCTGGACACTTAAGTTGACGGACGTGGCGACGCGGACCTACGCGTTCCTCGTCGATATCACGCACGACCTCTACCGATCGGCGACGATGACTCCGCTGGACGCGCTGCTCACGGAGCTGTCCTATCGCACTGTCGAGTTTCTGCGCGACACGGCGCCGGACGCCACGCTGGCGTCAATTCTCGCCGATTTCCGCCGAGAATACTGCGTCGAAACGCGCCTCGACGCCGGCGACATCATCGTGCAGGCGGGCAACGTGCTCGCACAGATCGCGCAATCCCTTCCGACGAGCTTGGGCAATGGCGGAGGAGAGGTGCTTTACCAGGACCTTAGCGAACCCGATAAGGCGTACATCGGGCGCAAGATGGTCGCGCGCGGCGTGGCCGCTCCCCGCGACGCCATAACGTCGGGCGCGTTTCTCGCTTACGCGGAGCCGCAGACCATCCGGAGCTTTTTTTCGAGACATCCCGAGCTGTTTCTCGACGGAAAATACTGGGAAGACACCTATGCCACCCTCGATTATGGAGCGGCGGACGTGAGCGAGGAGGCTCGCGGATTGCTCAGGGCGCGTTACGACGGCTATCTCGCGGACGCGGTCTGGCTCGCCGGCCAGTCGCCGGCCGACCTGGAGCGCAACGGCCGCGACGCGCTAATCCGCGCGACGCTATCTCTCAGATTGCTCTTGCCCGACACGGCGGAGTGACGTGGAGACATTCCTGGATTCACGGCGATTGCTTAACGGGCCCTGGCAGGCATTCGAGCGCGATGTTGCCCGCCTTCTCGTCGCCAACGGCTTCGAGGATGTGCGCGTAGTGGGCGGCAGCGGCGACAAGGGCGCCGACGTACTGGGCGTCAAGGCCGGCGAGCTTTGGGTCGTCCAGTGCAAGTTCGTCACAAACCAATATCCCTCTCCCGCCGCCGTCGACGAGGTGGTGGAGGCGTCACGGTTTTACGAGGCCAACCGGCTGGTGGTCGCGGCCTCGCGCTCATTCGGCCCCTCGACCTTCGCCGCCGTGAAGAAGTGGGCCAGCCTCGGCATCAAGGTGGAGTTGCTGTCTGCGGCGACGTTGATCGAGATGGCGCGCCTGTCGCCGGAATATGCCTCGGCTCGGCGCGAACTCCGCAGATATCAAACCCACGCCGCCGAGCTGTTCATCGCCACGTTGCGCGAGACGGGCAGGGGCCAGGTCGTTCTGGCCACCGGTCTCGGCAAAACGGTGGTGATGGCCGAGGCGGTCGCGCAACTCTACCGCGACGGCGCGATCCCCGAGGAGCGTGTCCTGGTCATGGCGGGCACGCGAGAACTTGTGGACCAGCTGCAGCGGTCGTTCTGGGACCAGTTGCCCAAATGGATTTCGACGCACCGCCTCATGGGCGGCGAGGAACCCTCCTATTGGGACGGCATCACCTTCGCGACCGTGCAAAGCGTGCTTTCACGCGCCAAGGATCTCCCTCGTTTCGGGCTCGTTCTAATCGATGAGGCGCACCATGTTGGCTCCGAGAGCTTTCGGACGGTAATCTCCACGCTCGCGGCTCCCATGATCGGGGGCGTCACCGCCACTCCGTGGCGCGGCGACGGATACGACATTGATTCCCTCCTGGGCCAGCCGGTCGTCAGAATCGGGATCGCCGAGGGCCTGAGAAACGGCTTTCTTTGCGAGGCCGACTACCGGCTGCTGGCGGACAATATCGACTGGGAGTTCGTTCGGGATCGCTCGGCGAATAATTACTCCATCCAGCAACTCAACCGGAAACTGCTTATACCGACGCGGGACGAGGAGGCGGCAAAGATCATTCGCGACGCGTTCACCGCGGAGAAGCGCCGCGCCGCCGTCGTTTTTTGTTCGACCGTCGTTCACGCGCAATCCTTCGCCGGCGTGCTGCGCTTATTTGGATTCCGCGCCGAGGCGATCACCGGCGAGATGGACTCGCGCACGCGGGACAAAACCATGGCGGCCTTTCGGAGGGGGAATCTCGACATCGTCACCACGCGCGACCTCTTCAACGAGGGCGTCGATGTGCCGGACGTGGACATGATCGCGTTCATGCGGGTGACGCACAGCCGACGGATCTTCGTTCAGCAGCTGGGCCGAGGACTGCGCATCAGCCCGAACAAGGACAAGGTGGTGGTGCTTGATTTCGTGAGCGATCTCAGACGCATCGCGGAGGTTATCGAGCTTGAGAAGGCGATAAAGGGCGGTATCGAGACGCTCAGGCTCGGAGGCCGCCTCGTACAGTTCCGCGACGCCGGGGCGAGCAACTTCATGCTTGACTGGATGAAGGATCAGGCGGATCTCTTTAATCGCGAGGGCGATCCGACCCTTGAACTGCCGCGTTTTGAATATCCAGAAACGGGCCCCGGAGGCAATGTGCAATGAGAATTCCCGACGATGTTCGCGATCGGCTCCGAGAAGCGGTATGGTCCCGCGCCGACAAACTGGGATGGTCGGCGCTCAATGACGCGGAACGAGCGCGGCGGTACGAGCAGTGGAGCCGCGATCCGGAAATCGGTGGCGCGCTCGCGCACTATATGGACGCCCGGAAGGTTCGCGTGTACATCAAGGACTCGCTCCTCAAGCCCTATGAGCGCGCGCGACTCTCGGGCACCGAACAGCAAATCCTGGGACGCCTCGGAATTCCGGCCGACAGCGCGGTCTCGCGGCGGTACATCAAACCGCACGGGATCGAATTCGCCGATGGCAAGATAGTCTCCTGGGGAAACAGCAGGGACTGGAAACTTGTCCTGATGGCGATGTTTGAGCGCGCGGCCTCCACGCCCGGCTCCTCGGCCTTCGGCACGGTCCTGATCGAGAACGGAAAAACCGGCGACGCGGCCACGCGGAAACTGGTGCGGACGGCGGCCAGCCGCCTTGGCATCGAGCGAATGGAGTGGATCGACTGATGGTGAAGACGCAACGGATCTGACCGCGATGAAAACAACCTTTCCAGGATGGTGTGCCAAGACGCCCGAGGATCTCAAGGCCTTGTGGGATCGCGCAATATTCGTCCCGGACACAAATATCCTGCTGCACCTGATACGGCATTCCGCGAATATCCGGGCTCAGCTCATGGCGGTTTTCGAGCGCAAGAAAGACGCGCTTTGGATTCCGTACCATGTGGGCGCCGAGTTCCAGCGCCGTCGCCTTGATGTTCAGCAGCAGGCTCTCGACGCCTATGACCGGCTCGCCGAAGAACTAAAGGCGTCCGTCAATCAGGCGCGGAACAAGCTGAGTCAGTACCGCGCCCATCCGGTGATAGATATCGACCGCGAACTTGCCGCGCTTGACGCGTACCTTTCGGACTTTGAAAAGCGCATGGCCGCGGCCCGGTCGAAACATCCCACCGCGGAGCTCGCGGCGAGTTTCACCCGCGTGAGCGAGCTTTTCGCCGGCCATGTCGGCGCCAAGCCCACCGAAGAGCGCCTGGCCGCGATACGCAAGGACGGGGAAGAGAGATACGCGAAGAAAATTCCGCCCGGATTCGAGGATGCCAAGAAGGACACCGGGGATAAATTCGGCGATCTCATCATCTGGAAAGGGATGATCGAAAAAGCCAAAACCGACGAGCGACCGATAATCCTTGTCACCGACGATGGAAAATCCGACTGGTGGTACATTCATCACGGCAAGAAGGTCGGTCCGCATCCCGATCTTGTCGAGGAGTTCCTGGCCGCCACCGGCCAACAGTTCCATATCTACGAGTTGCCCCAATTCCTTCGCTACTCGGTGGAAACCGGCTCGGCCATTCAGGCCGAGGCCGTTCAGAAAATCGCCGAGACGATGATCGCGGATACGCAAGCCGCCACAGATCAATCCGCAGCCTCCGAGCGCGCCTCGACGATCAAGGTCCTGCGCGGAGAGCTGAGAGGGAAGGAGTTCGAGCTCGACGGTCTCATCAAGTCGCTGATTGACTTCCCGCCGAGGATGGGCGAGACGGGACCGCCGAGAGATGATACGAAGAGATCGCTTAAGACGAGGATTGGCGAGCTTTCAATGGTTGTGAACACCTTGAGGGATCGGTTGAGCGCACTTGAGTCGGAACCGGTCGATGCAACCCGATCCTGACAAAAAGGTGAACACTCTTCCGAACCACATGGGGTTGCGAAGCGGAATCGGCATCCAGATAGCCTTCCGCAAGAAATCCAGGGATTCGTCAATTCGCCAGGCAGACAAAAGCGTTAACGTGTGACCAGCAATCTCCTTCATTTTGCCGACGTATTCCCGGCTCCATCCGGCGCTGTGCCAAAGCGATCCCTCAGCAAGGTCCCCCGACGCGTTTTCCGGCCGGAACCCCACAATTGCAGGCTCGACATCATAGGCTACCGTATACGTGTCTACACCAACGCTCCCCAGGATTGCCTGGCTGACGAATTTCTCTGCCTCGTCCCGAGTAAACCTTTGTCGCAGGCAGAGGAACGTGGCTCCCCCTCCTTCTTCGCATTTGGGGCCAGGTGCGGGAGGTACACTTCGGAGATCCTCTTCGCGTCCGTATGTCAGGCAGGTGTACCTATTCACCCACGCGCCGTTTTTCTGCTCAGCAATTAGGTGTAGCGCTGCAAAAGTGTAGATCCCATGCGTGAGTTGGACAGCTTGTTCGAAGGGATTATTGGTCACCTGTCAGATTCCAGTCGGTATGCCGATGCCAGATGATAGCGCTCGGCCCCCATTGCGGGAGGCTTTTCTCCTGCCAGGTTATCGCAATTGTCTGATAAAAGAATTTATCGGAAGTGACAATCGGAACCGGATTCACTTTCGACGCTTATGAATTGCAGCTACCCAGGTAGTCAGCGCATCAATGTCGGCCTTGAGTTCCGCAGGCGCTGGCACGGGCGCGCGGGCCGCCGCGGCCTTGTCGTGACCGGCCAGCCACGTCGAACACTTTGTCATCGCCGTCTCCACGGCCTTGCAATCGTCTGGAGTAATGTCGGAAATCTGTGCAATCTGCTGCGTCTGGACGCTCGGCCTGTAGCGCTCGACAACGCCGCCCAGTAGCACCTCTTCGAGGGCACGCTCCCACGCTTCGCGCAAGAGGCCGTAGAGATATTTGACGTCTTTCTCGTAAGCGTCCTGATGCCCGTCGCGCGAAAGCTTGTCGGCAGCCTGCCAACACTTGTTCAAGTATCCCATCTTCTTCTTCACCGGGAGCGCAACCCACGGCAGCTCTTCCTCGCACACTCCCGCGCCTTTGGAGAGATTGCGAACATGCTGATCGAGCACTCCGACGCCGAGATCATCGGCGTATTGCCTCAGCGTCAACAGGAAAACCACGTCATGCGTGAAGACTATGACCTGTCGGGTCTTCGACTCCTCGACCAGCCTTCGAGCCACGCCGTTGCGCCACTGAAAATCAAGGGAAGACACCGGATCGTCGAACACAATACCTGATGGGTCATCGGCCGTGCTGAGTTCCGCGAAGAACGCCGCGATGGAAAGGCAGCGTTGCTCGCCTTCGCTTATCACCTTCTGCAACTCGACGCCGGGCGCGCGTGTTAGGGTCAGCTTGTGGTAGAAGACGCCATCCGCGCCTCCAAGCTCCTTGAGTTCCACCTCCACGTGCCGGAACGCGAGCCTGCCTAGTTCCTCCTGAAAACCTTTCTTGAGTTTCTGCGACACTGTCGTTTTCGTGACCGCCGTGCTCTTGGTGGTTATCGCCTGGGTCTTCGTATCATCGAGGCACAGGCCGTAGGCCGCGAATTTCTTGCGGCGTTCTATGTCATCGAGCACTGTCTGCCGATGCGCCCCGAGCAACTTGCGGGCGCGCAGTTCCTGCGCTTCGGCCATCATGCTCTTGCGCGGCTGACCGTTCGAGCTGGTGCGTAGCGTTTTGATCCGTTCGTCGAGCTGCGTGGAAAGCGCTTCCGAATCCGAGACGACAGTTACGAGGGCGGGGCAGTCAGAGGCCAGGTCGTTGTCGTCGCTGAGAGCTAGAACAACAGCCGCCCGCCGTCTCTCATTCGACGCCAGTCCCGCCCCGATGACGTCCGCCGTGGCCTCGTGCTCGATGCGTACCTCCTTGAGCGTTTCCTCGACGGCCTCGGTCGTCGTTTTCAGATCGGCAAAAGCCTTTCGCCGTCGCGCGAAGTCTTCCCGGATCTGCCGGAGTTCGCGTTCCACCGTCGAGGCTTCGAAATCCTCAAATTGCTTGAACCTGTGGGCCGCCGCGTGGTCAAGGTCCTGCTGGCAGAGGACGCACCGCGCGCCATCTTCCACCACGGGAAACGGCTTCTCCCGGTAAGCTTGCTCTTGCGAGAAGCGGCGTGCCGTCTCCCAAAGCGCCGTCCAGGAATCGGTCCCCGTCCCTGGCATCAGCCCTTGCGGAAACGTGGCGTTGCGCAGACGCTTGGATTCCTCGTTCTTGCGCCGTCCCTCGGTTCTCCCATCGAAGACCGCTTTGACAGCCCCATCGGACAGTGCCGCCTCTACATCCTTCGAATGACGAACAAGTGCCTGAATGCGCCCCGCACGCACGGTTAGCTCGCGGATCAGTTTCTCGGGGTCGTTGGCCTGCAGGTCAAGCAGCGATTTCTCCAGCAGATCAAGCCGGGCTTCCTCCTCCGCAGAGAGTCGCGCGAGGGCCTCTACAGCCTCCGGCTTCGTCAATGAGCTGACACTCGCGAGAAAGCTGGCGACGGCGGTGCCTTCCGGAATCGCCGCCTGCAGGGTGGCAATAGCATTCGCGCCAAGCGCGCGCTGCTCGGATTCGAGTCTCGCGCGAATCGCCTTGCATGCCTTCACAAGCTTGTCGAACAGATCCAACCCAAAGGGGCGGAATGCAACGTCGGTCTTTTCCGTGAGATAGACAGCGGCGCAGTGCGTGTCGAACACGCTCACGCGCGAGACAAATTCGTCTTCACCGCCTCCGCCCCACTCGCGTGGATCGGTTTCCGCGCCCACCTTGTACTTAATGGCGACAACGGGTGTAAGCGGCGTCGTGCCGGAGATCACATTGCCAAGAATATTCTCTTGTCCGCGCGCCCTGCACGCGCTCTTGAGGATGCGGATATAGCCTGTCTTCCCAGCGCCGTTGTCACCATAAACCACTGTTAGGCCGAGACCGAATTTGAGTGTCTGATCCTCCGCCAGTGCATTGACGCCCCGGTGGTGGAAAATCGAGACAACCGAGACGGGCGCGCCCACCGTCTTGTCCGGCACGTGTTCCTTGGCGAGCGGCAAGATTTCCTGTTGTTCCGCAAGACCATGGGCGCTCTTGCAGATCTCAGCGAGGGCGAGAGTATCTTCGTCGGTGAGTTCGCCCTGGAGAACGAGGCGGCGCAGCGCGTCCCGCTGCCAGACGGGGCGGTCCTGTGACCATTCGAGAATTTCTTGCAGTACCGTCACGCTCGCTTGACCGATTTGCGCTTCTTACATTTCCGTACGCCACGGCTAATGAGACCACACACCAATTCACTATTCCTGAACCTGAACCATAAACCACTGAATGCAAACCCGATAATGTATTTTATCGGGTTAGAAAGTCATGTAGGGGAGTGACCGCTCACAAGAGCCGACAACGGCTTTCTCCGCGCGTGCGAGAGCACGCGAACCATCACCTCCCAGATGCCCGTTTCTGGAACGCTTTCGCATTCCCGATGATTCGTTTCGAGAGTGCTGCATGCGATTCGGCGTATTCCCGGGGTCTGGTCAACCGCTGACCGGTGCGCTCTTCCTGCTTCTAATGAGTTTGATCTCTTCAATATATTCCGGGGGGCGCCTCGTATGCCGGCGCAATCGAATAGCCTCTCGTTAGGCTATGGAATGTAGGGCAGGTAGCCTTTTCCGTGCTCGGCTAGATTGTAGGTACTCCACGTCGTGTCGCATTTGTTGAAAACGTTTTGCAGGAACTGGATGCGATCAGCGTCGTAGTAGTTTTGGTCCGAAAGATACAGCGCGAGAATGGATGAAGCGTAAGCGGTCGCAGGTGATGTGCCCAGGCACTTTCCGAGGCTTCCTTCGCCGACCCACTCGGTTGCCTGCTGGTGATCATCCTCGTCGCCGCCTGGCATGACAATGAATTGGGAATGGCTAGGGTCATAGTTGCTGAATGGCGAGCGGGAGAGAGCACTGTTGATTGAGCCGACGGCAACCGACAAGCCGTAATCGGCAGGCTTGTCCACGCCTTTGTGTCCTTTGTTGCCGGTGGCCGAGACAATAATGGGTGGTCCAGTTTTGCCAGCGTCGACGTGTACGATTCCGAGGAGAAACGATTCAAGGGTATGGGAGATTACCGGAAGATCGTGGCCACAATTCGGGCAGTTGGAAACGCTCTGACCGCATTGGGGACACTGAATCGAGGTCGAAAGGCCGAAGCTGAGATTGATAATGTCGGCATCGAACTGGAACGAAGCCGCGGCAATACCCAGCATCGCGTTCCAGAGCTTGAGCCTGGTACCTTCTGAAATGCGAACGGAATGGATGCTTGCATCAGGAGCTACATCGCGGATTATGTCGGCCATCGCCGTACCGTGCCCGAGCGCGTCTGTCTCCTTGCGGTTTCCCCGCTTGCAGACATCGAGAAAGCCAGCCAACACCCCTGTCTTCTCATATCCTGAATCGACCACGACCACTTTGACGCCGGCGCCACTTATCCCGTTCTTGCGAGCGTCCTTCACGTTAAGCCGGTCGCAATATGTATCATGCATAGATTGAGTCGATCGCAGGGTGTAGTTGATGCCAATCCCGCTGAAAGCGGAGTAGCCGCATTGGAAATTCGGCTCGATATTTGCGATCCCGTTGTCGTCACCTGGTCGCCGATGGTCGCATGCGTCGCAGAGTAATTCGGTTATGGTCGCGATCTCATAGCCGGGCAAGGTTTCGATCAGGGCGTATCTCAGCGGAAGCCGTTCGTCCACCGCACCGTCTCCAAGCTCGAACCTCCGTAGATTTTCGCCGAGTGTGCCGTGATAGAAAAGGTCCCGACGGTCCCTTAACGAGACCTGAAGTCGTTCCAGAGCAGCGAGACCCGACTGGTTGTTATAAACGCTCACGATAAGGTTGCCGCCGATTGGTACCAGCGGGGTCGTCGTCAATCGGCGATATTTAGAGGGAGGCCTGGCGCGCACTGTCATATCCCCTTGCCATACTCGGTCTCCGAACGGGTCGTGTCTTTTTTCAGCACGTTCCGCTGACATAGGCTGGCGAGTTTATCGTCGAGATTGTCAGGTCGAGCGAGCTTGGGATCCAGTCGGAAGCTTTCTTCAATACCAGTCTTTGTCGCGCCCCGAGGCCCGAGCATCACGGAGCGATTTCTCTCGATCGAGCGCACGACCGCGGTGTAAACGTCGAGGTCACTGTCGCTCAAAACAGCCGCCGAATCCCAGACTGCTTTGCCGGCACTTACTGTTGCCGGCGCGAGCTTGAGAAGCAGGATGGGAGAAACTAGGAGAGTGACCGCCGCCGCCGGAACAACTGTTACCGCAAGAGACAGCAAGGTCTGCTTGATACTGAAGAAATATCGATCTGTGCCAGGTATGCGAACATGTAGTTCTCCGGCAAGCACACCTCCGTCCGACGCATTCTTGGGGTCGTCCTGAAAGATTCGGAGGAGTTCGCGAACGCCCTTAAGGTACTGCTGTTCGGCCTCGGCGAGCTCATCGGGGTAACGTTTTGCAAGGTGACCACGGACTTCCTGCGTTAGGAACAGCTCTCGTAATTGGTCGTTATCTTCCGGATCCAGGTATGCGTAACCGTCCATCGAATCGTATGGCATGGTTCTCCTTCACGCCGCGATTCTCATCGATCGAGATTTGCGTGTATCTCTGAGTCTCACAATTATGCGCTCCTTCACCGTTTGAGACGAGCTTTTTCTTGTCGAGCAGAAGCCAATGTCTGTGATTCCACCCGAGGTACGGGCAGGCGGAGATTGTTCCGGGCCCCAAGTCGGCTTCGGGGAAGTGTGGAACGTCGTCCCCTCGTCGGTCGCAAGCCTAATGTAAGCAGGCGCCCCCGCGCGGCTTCCTTCCAACCGTCCAGGGAATGATCACATCCTCTGTCATCAAAAATGGCAGGTTCTTCCTTGCCTAGAAGAATTGGTTTGGAATTCCTCGGATTTCGGCGCTGGGATCTGCGTGCACGCAAGATTGGGAGGCGGTGGAAGGAGCCACCTCCTATGTCGACCAAGAAACAACCAAGCAAGTCTGCCAGTTGCTCGAGTCTGACCGTGCCAGAACCAGATCAATTGAAGATGTCCGTGCTCAACATGCTGGCATCTGCACGTTCGCGTCGGAGCTATAAACACGCCATCGAGAAATTCATTGCTTGGTATTGCTCTAAGCCTCGATTGGGGTTTAATCGATCCGTCGTGGTGCGATACCGCTCATTCCTGGAGAGTCTTTCCCTGTCCGCCGCTACGATCAATCTTCATCTTTCTGCTATCCGGCGCTTGGCGGGTGAAGCTGCGGAGAGCGGTTCGTTAAGCTCATTCGTTAAGCTCAGAGCTGGCAATTGGAGTCCGGCGAGTTAAAGGAGTCAAACGGCTCGGCCGGAGGATTGGCAATTGGCTTACTGGCGATCAGGCGCAAGAGCTATTGAATGCCGTTTCTAAAAGCACCCTGCGTGGCAGGAGAGATGGGCGCTGATCGGACTGCTGCTCGGGTGCGGTCTGCGGCGCTCGGAAGCCGTGAACTTGCGATTCGATCAGCTGCTATTGAGAGAAAGTCATTGGGGTCATCGTGGATATGGTTGGAAAGGGTGGCCGACTGCGAACCGTACCTGTGCCGCGTTGGTGTAAAGGTCTGATAGATGTCTGGCTCCGCGACTCACGAGTGGCTGAAGGCAAAGTATTCAGACGAGTTTCGAAGAGCGGCAACTGACACCTTAAGCTCCTGCGTGCGGTGAACTGCGGATTCAAAAACAAGAACGGCTGATCGACCTTGTTGCGACACAGTTTGCGCCGAGGAAGGGACTCAAACGCCGTCCCTTCCTCGGACTCCATCCCGGCTTCGCCGTGCTCCCCAGCCCTCTTGCCAATCAGAACTCCGGTTCGATTTCATTTCAAGCGTTTATGCGCCTTCCGACTAAACACACTGAGGAGCTCTTACTGCTTCCGGCATTCCAACAAACAAGCCCAGACAAAAACACATTCTCCGGGTCACAGCGGAAGTGGTACAGCCTTCGGCTGGTTTTCCTTCCTCATTCGTTTCACGGCGAAGTCTGGCGCTCCGGTCGGCTCCTTCTGTCAAGCTCGCTTGTGCAGCTCTGCGCGGCGCATAAACCAAGACCGCGCCGTGCTCGCTTCCGCGCCTCCGGCTCCGCTCCGCTCCGGAGATTGACAGCGCCTCCCTGCGCTCCTTCCCTCGCCAACTATGAAACGAATGTTTTTTATTGGCCTGTGAAGGCCTAAGAAAAAGGGTGAATTAGACGCTAATGCGCGCAGAACTCCAAATCGTGCTGGACAGTCTCGAACAGATGGAGCGGGAGCAGTTGCCGCAGCTCCTTGGCGAGCTCGAAACTATTCGTGCCACTGCCCTGATGAAGATGTCCGCTCCGTCGCCCTTGCCCCAGCGTGATAAGTTGCTTACCATCGAGTCGGCTGCCGATCGCATGGGAGTGAGTACGGATTACCTCTACCGCAATTCCAAGATACTGCCATTCACTCGACGCATGGGCCGCAAGCTCCTGTTTTCGTCGGTCGGAATCGATGCTTATATCAATCGCAGTCGGCGCGCGACAGCTTAGCGGCAAGCTGTACAATGATTAGCTAAGCGGTAAGCTGAGGACGTCACAGCGCGCGGAATTGGAGTCGGGGTTGAGCAGAAAAGACGATATGTTGTGGCAGGCAATGAGTGAGATGGGGCGGCGCGGTGGTCTAGCCGCAGCCAAGAAAATGACTGCGAAGCAACGGACAGAGCGAGCCCGCAAGGCTGGTAAAGCGCGTCAGGCGAAAGCCAAGGAGGCGAAATGAGGGGTGACGGCAGACTGTACAAGCATCCAAGCAGTAAGTTTTGGTGGTGCGAGTACTGGCTTCGCGGAAAGCAATACCGCCAGAGCACCGGGGAAACGGACGAGAAGCATGCGACGAAGTTCCTGAAGCGGAAAATCAGGGAGACCGAGAACGACAAAGAGGGAATCAAGCGATTCAGCCCTCCGCAACAGGAACGCGTGACGGTCAACGAGATTCTCGATGACCTGGTCGGGCATTACAAGCGGGGAGGCGAGAAAGGCGTTCCGCGGGAAGTGTCACCGCAGATGACTTCCCATCTCAAACCATTGCGCGAGTTCTTTGGTGAGTTTCGGGCGATGCAGGTTGGGAGCAGGGACATTGAGGCATTCAAGTCCCAACTAAAGGTCGCCAAGAAGGCCAACGCTACGATTAATCGATCGCTGCAACTATTCTCTCAGGCTTACAGCTATGCCCTAAAGTCCGAGCCTCAAAAGCTGAATCGTGCTCCCATGATTAAGCGGTATAGCGAGAAAGGCAACGCACGCAAAGGCAAATTCACTCCCGCCGAGGCCGAGGCAGTGTTTAACAATCTGCCGCCATACATGGCCGACGTTGCCGAATTTGCCTATGAGACGGGCCATCGCTCCGGTGAGATTCGGCAGTTGCGATGGCCGCACTTGGAACCGGATGTTATCCGCATTCCAGGGTCAATCACGAAGAACGGCGAGGAAGAACAGATTGCATTGACCGAGGAAATTGAAGAAATCCTAGCTCGCAGGAAGAGCGACAGGCGCCCGGGCTGTGACCTGATCTTTCACCACGATGGAGCGCCGATTGTCGATTACCGCAAGTGCTGGCGTTCGGCCTGTGTCTGTCTCGGACTGGGCGCCTACTACTGCCGTGATTGCCGCGATGCTGAGTGCAACTACACCTTCAAGCTGGATGCCAGCAAGAAATGCTCGGCGTGTGGAAAGTCATGGAGCGAGAATCCGAAGTACGTTGGCAAAATCTTCCATGACTTTCGGCGTAGCGCGGCACACGAGTCATGGAAATCCGGCAGTTCGGTGGAGGATTGCATGAAGATCACCGGCCACAAAACCTCCAGCATGTTCAAGCGCTATGCAGACCTGTTCAGCGATGAAGAGCAGAGGGCTCAACAGCGCGCAGTTCAGAACCGCCGGCGCGAGTGGAAGAAGGCGCAAACCGCGAACGTAGTCACCATGCCAACACGTACGGCCGTTCAATAGAACCCGCACATTACCCGCACATTTAAAAGGGGAGCCTAAATTTAGGCTCCCCTAACTTTATGATTCCATTGGTTGCGGGGGGTGGATTTGAACCACCGACCTTTGGGTTATGAGCCCAACGAGCTACCAGACTGCTCCACCCCGCACATCGATCATAGCAACGGCTGCGACCCATCGTCAAACCGGAACAAACCTGGGTGACGTCAAGCTGCTTGAGTAAATTAGGTTGAGGGTGCGGCTTTTCCCATTCCGGGTTGAATCGCTCGAAGATGGAGTAGATGATAAGGTCGACGCTTTCTAGATTCACAAAGCACACCATGGGCCTGGTGCGGCGACGCACTCGACAAAACAGCGTTCGATCACGTAGGTGGTGCGCAGTTTGCGCCACAGGTGCCGGGAGAAAACGAAGAACGAGAGCAACTCGGGTAGATCCTGCTGCAGCCGCCGGATCATAGCGGCGTAAGCTCGGCCCCAGCGTGAGCGAAGAGTGTGAAAAGCGGCTTCGGACTGGGCTCGGTTTTCTACCAAATAGATCGTTGGGCTCCAGCCTTCATCTCGTTGTAATTGCGCTGGCGTGCTTTCTCGAGAGTGTTGCGCATCTTGTTTACCCGGCAGCGTTGAGGCCGCACGCGGGATAGACGGTGCGAATCGCGACTGCCAGAGCTTCGATTGTGTTGAAAGAGCACCTTCTTACGTTTCGGAGCATCCAAAGCGAGGTGGCTCGAGCTAGGAGAAACGCACGCCACCGGAGGCGACAACGCTTTCGGTGAGCTTCGCAGAAAAGCACAAGCGCGACCTACTTGCGGTCTCGCACCGGGAGTAAAATTCCAGGAGGACTACGGAAGGAATAAACATGTCCAAGAAGAACGCTTCTACGCGCCAAGGAGTGATCAGCGCCGAACCGCGCTTTCACCAAACTGCCGCAGTGCTACAAGCCTACGGCACCGTTTCGCACATGCAGCCGCTGGAACTGGAAGAGCCGGTGCGGCTGGAAATGACGGAGCAACTCAACCTGTTGCTGGCCGATACCATGACCCTGCGCGATTTGTACAAAAAGTCTCATTGGCAGGTGTCGGGCGCGACGTTTTATCAACTTCACCTTCTTTTCGACAAGCACTATAACGAGCAGGTCGAGATCGTAGACGCCATTGCTGAGCGTATCCAGTTGCTCGGAGGTGTCTCGTTGGCCATGGCTGCGGATGTGGCGGAAACTACTCGCATTGAACGTCCGCCACGAGGCCGGGAAGAGGTTCCCGTCCAGATTTCACGATTGCTGGATGCGCATCAGATTCTGGTTCGCCATAGTCGCACGCTGGCGCGTCTTGCTTCCCAACTCGGCGATGACGGCACCAATGACCTGGTGGTGAGCAACGTGCTGCGGCCCAATGAACTGCAGGCTTGGTTCCTGAGTGAGCATCTCGTGGATGCTCCTCTGGTGCGGGCGGAAGATCCGCGACTGCGGAACGCCGGGTAGCATGGAGGCGACGCTGGTCCAAGAAAAGGGCCCGGCGAATCCGGGCCTTATTTTCCGAAGCACAGTCCCTGTAAACCACCACCTGTCTGGAGAGCAGGTCTACTTCGCGGAACCAGCTTTGAGATTGTCGTGGTCGTAGTATTCGTACGCCGACATCGGTTTCTCGCCGCCTTTTTTCCAGATGCGCGAATCTTCCGGAAGCTTGTTCAACACCCGCGCCATCTCACGGATGTGCATAGCCACCGTGCCGCAACATGCGCCGATGAAGTTGATTCCGACATCGCGCGCCTGCAGTGCGTAATCCGCCATCTCCTTCCGCGTGAGCTGTAAAGGATCGAGCGCGTAGGGAAACTCGGGCAGACTGGTGAAATCAGGCTTTTCTGCGGGCGTGCGATAGGCGACAGGTTGACACGCCAGATATCCCGGTACGGCTTTGCGCATCTGCTCCATCGGGCCCAGAATATGCTGCGCAGGACGCAGGCAATTCATGCCGACAATGTCGGCGCCGGCGTCGAACAGAGCTTTTGCCGCGTCAGCTGCGCTCTTGCCTTCGGCGGTTTCATCTTTGTTTTCAAAGCAGATAGTGACCATCGCGGGCAACCCGGTTTTCTTGGCGCGCTCGACGGCGATGAGTGCTTCTCCCAACCAGGAAAATGTTTCGCCGATGATGAAGTCCACTCCTCCGTCGACCTGCACGGCAAGTTGCTCGTCGAAAGTCTGGCGTACCCGATCGTTGGCCGACGGGCTACCAGGTTCGTACATCCACGTCAGGCTGAGGTTTCCCGCGACGAGGCAACGGTCGCCAGCAACCTCACGGGCAATGCGAACCGCAGTCCGATTCAACTCCTCGATGCGGTTCTCCAAGCCGACGGTGGCTAACTTATCCCGGCTGGCATAGAACGTAAGTGCCTGCAACACTTCCGCTCCCGCCTCGCGAAATTCCACATGCAGTTCGCGCAGTGCTTCCGGATGGGTCAGCACCACTTCCGGCGTAAACGGACCGGCACGTACCCAGCCGCGCTTTTCCAACTCCAGCAGATATCCGCCGTCGCCAAGGACGGGGCCTTCCTTCAGACGCTCAAGAATGCCTTTCTTCTTCATGTTGTTTGCTCCTGAAAAGTCTGGTCCTGGATTGCTGCTTTCTAAAGTCGTCTTGAGCTAGTTGAATCTCCCCTTCTTCCAATCGCGCAAAGCCTGGTGCGCCGCGTTTCGTCCCGGCGCTGCGGTTACGCCGCCCCCGGGGTGCGCTCCCGCTCCGCAAAGATAGAGGCCATTCACCGGCGTCCGATATTGCGCCCAGCCGGGCACAGGGCGCATGAAAAAGAGTTGCTCCAGGCGCAGATCGCCGTGGAAAATATTTCCCTCGGTCAAGCCGTACGTGCGTTCCAGGTCAAGCGGGGTCAACACCTGCCGTGCCACGATAGCGCCGGGGACGTTGGGGGCGTACTCACCGATCTTCTTCACCACGCGGTCGCCGAGCAATTCGCGCTTCTCGTCCCAATTTCCTTCGCGCAAGTGATAAGGAACGTACTGCACAAAACAGGTCAGGATGTGCTTGCCCTTTGGCGCCAGCGAATCGTCGGCATTGGATGAAACCACGCAGTCCACCCAAAGTTCTTCGGGGATCTCGCCAAACTTGGCAAGGTCATAGCATCGCTCGGCAAACTCGAGGGAAGGAACGAGCGTATAGAACGTGCGCTCGAGAGCGGTCGCGTGCGGGGAAGTCCCGGTGAAGCGAGGTTCCTCCGCCAGCACCATGTTCACTTTCGCGCATGGGCCTTGCATCTTGATGCCGAGAATCGCGGACCGAAAATCATCGGGCAGGTCCGACGCATCCATCAGACCGAGAAAAGTTCGCTTGGGGTCAGCGTTCGACAGGATCATGCGTGCTCGCAACTCGGTGCCATTCTCCAGCACCACGGCGCGAGCACGACCGTTGCGGACGTCAATCCGCGCGACCGAGGCCGACGTTCGAATCTCAGCTCCAAGCTTGCGTCCGGCCGCAGCCAGCGCCTTTGTGATCGAGCCCATTCCGCCCATCACGTGTCCGTAGAAGCCTTGCAACTCGTGCTCTCCACCGCTCAGTAAATGAAAAAGCAAGCCGATCGCCGTGCCCGGCTGGTAAGGTCCGCCATGCTTGCCATAAACATTGTTGGCAAGAAACATGGTCTTCATCTTTCCCGACTCGTAGTTACGGTCGAGAAACTCTCCCAGGCTGCCAGTCAGGAATGAGACGAGTTGCGCAACTTCCGCATTCGTAATTCCCCGAAAGCGCCGGCCCGTGCGAAACAGGCTCATCCAGCCTTTCAATGAGGAGGCATCGACCTCGGGCGGAGGTTCCATGAAGAACGGCTGCAGATAGCGCGCCAGCTTTTTGAGCTGATCGTCCACTTGCACGAAGCGAGCCGCATCTCTTGGAGAGATCTTGGCGAACTCTTGCCGAGCCCGTTCCCGCTCAGCCCACCAGGGTACGACGTGACCATCGGGGAAGGGAACCTGGATCGCAGGGTCACATGGAATCATGCGCAACCCATGATCGGCCAGTCGCAGTTCAGAAATCACTTCCGGGCGTAACATGCTGGCAATGTAAGATGTGGTGGAAACGCGGCATCCCGGCGCGATCTCTTCCGTGACGCAGCATCCGCCAACGATTTCCCGGCGCTCGAGCACGAGCACGGAAAGTCCGGCGCGCGCCAGGTATGCCGCCGCAGTCAATCCGTTGTGGCCAGCTCCGACCACAATCGCATCGTAAGCTTGGTCCGGGGCTTCGATTTTGCTATGACCTATGGTCACTCCGTCCACTCGTCGACCCGATCACATTACTGGAATCATCAATAAAAATGAAATTGAAATTCGCTGCGCTCTCCTATATGCTTTTGTGACTTAAAGTCATCTCTATGTCAGGAATCGCCAGCAATCGGGCAACCCCTCCGCTCTACCAGGCCGTTACTCCAGCGCGTCCGCGCTCTGACGCCAAGCGCAGCCGCATTGTCGAAGCTGCCATGCAGCATTTCGCCGAGCACGGTTATCATGCGGCTCGTGTAGGCGATATCGCTTTAGGTCTTGGGATCGCCAAGGGTTCGGTTTTCCAGCATTTCGGCAGCAAGGATGGTTTGTTCTTCGAGGTCTACAAGCGGGCCGTACGCTCCTTTCCTAAGTATCTGGACGCGCCCCCGGAAGTTCGGGCTGGCGGCTTCTTCGCGGTGTTGCATTATTGGCTAACGCGCACGGAGCATCTGCTGCACGAGGATTGGATTCCCTACCGGATCGCGTTGCTGGGGAACTATGGTACCGACCTGAATCTGAGGCGCGAAATCAATCGCTTCCTGATCACTGAGGATCCCTACGGTACCGTGCTGTTTGTGCGCTTCGGCTTGGACCGCAGCGAGCTGCGCAAAGACATGGACGTGGAAATGATCGTTTCCATACTGGATTGGACCATGGAGCGCTTTCAGGACGCGTTGTTGACCGCGGAATTGGATCCCGGGCTGTTCCGCCGCCAAGGGGAACTGGCTGAGAAAAAAGAAGCTAGAATTCAGCAGTTTCTGTCCGTGTTGCAACGGGCGATCGGGGCCGTGCCAGTCGCTTCACGGGCTGAAGGCTTCAAGGAAAGTGCTGGAAAGGCATCGTCTGCAGGACGAAGTCAGCGAAGACCTATTGTGAAAGTGTCAGCAAGAACGAATCGAGCCTAGACCAATGCCAGCTTCTCTGGAGAACATTCTCGCGAGCTACGACGACCGCGCTCCACTTGCGGAAGCGTCCACCATTCCCGCGCCCTGGTATATCGACCCTCGCATCGCGGAACTTGAGCGCCTGCAGGTCTTCAGCAAGACGTGGCAACTCGTGGCGCGCACGGAGCAAGTTGCGACCGAAGGAAAGTTCGTCGCGACCACGCTGGCCGGAGAGCCTATCGTCGTGGTTCGCGGCAGTGATGGCGAACTGCGCGGCTTCTATAACGTTTGCCGCCATCATGCGGCTGCGGTCGTCACTCAGCCCTGCGGGCAGGCGGCCATCTTGCAATGTCCTTATCATGGCTGGAAGTACAGCCTTGACGGATCCCTGAAAGGCATGCCTGAGTTCGATGGCGTGGAGAATTTTGATCGCGCTCAGAATGGCCTCGTGCCCATCCGAGTCGAGACTTGGGAGTGTTTTGTCTTCGTGAACCTCGATTCTCAGGCTGCACCGCTGGGTGCGTTTCTAGGTGGGCTG
>Ga0210393_10000536_pt1 | contig 34116 bp, 30 predicted proteins | sample IncBWC27OmetaG_FD_160068 | JGI IMG/M metagenome (GOLD analysis project Ga0210393, IMG submission 160068) | Forest soil microbial communities from Barre Woods Harvard Forest LTER site, Petersham, Massachusetts, United States - Inc-BW-C-27-O ...
TGAAATGTGCGCGCCTTAACAGCGCTCACTGTCAAGCCAAGACGCCTAGCGGTCTCGGCGCTGGTCAGGCCCTGCAGCTCACGGTGCAATACGACGATCCTAAGGTTCTCTCGAAGCCGTCCAATGGCTTGAAGCAAGACCGCGCGGCGTTCGCTTTCACAAAGGATGTCTTCTGGTGTAGGTCCACCGTCAGCAATCTCCCCACTTCCATCACCTTCTGCAGCATCCACACTATTTTCATGAAGCGGCTCTCGTGTGCGGCGCTGGCGCAACAGCATCAAGGCTTCGTTGATGACTATCCTGGTGAGCCATGTCGAGAAAGTGGAGTCCTCGCGGAACTGTTGCAGGTTCACGAGTGCCCGCTGAAACGCGCGCTGCACCGCATCTTCGGCATCCTGCTGATTGCGAAGGATGCGGAGGGCCGTGAATTGGGCTTTGCGCCGGTGACGCCTATAGAGTTCTCCAAAGGCGTCGCCGTGTCCGGACTTGGCCTTCGCAACGAGCGTATGCTCGTCGCATGTGCTCTGAGTACCCGCAACCAGGGGCAGGTCTCTGAGTGGGTTTACCTCCGGCTGAATCTCGAATGCGAACATAACTCCTCCTTGTCTTCTTTCGTCCCCCGCGCTACCAGCGCCCACCGTGCGCTCCGCCATCCACGTGAAGGACTTCGCCCGTGACTTGACGTGCGTTAGACAGATACAGAACGGCATCGACGATGTCGCTTATCTCGGCGATGCTTCCCATCGGTTGCAGCGTTTGGAGCTCTTCTTTCGGGTTCTCTTTGTGCAATGGCGTATCCACGACACCTGGTGCAACGGCATTGAAGCGGATGCGGTGCTTTGCGAATTCAATCGCCAGGTGGCGGGTGACGGTGTTCAGGCCGCCTTTCGTGAGCATGGAAACAGAGCCGTTTACGCCGGCCATCGGGTTATCAGCGAGTGCGGCAGAGATCGATATCACGCATCCCGATCGTTGCTTCAGCATCAGCTTCACCGCGAGTTGCGTCATATGGAGGAATCCCAAAAGGTTGACGGAAACGAGGGTGTTGAAGTCGTCCGTAGTAAATTCCGTGAAAGGCTTCGTGATGTAGATTCCAGCGTTGTTCACGAGGACATCGACGGTTCCGAAATGAGTGACCGCTGCTTCCACGCTTTTCGCGGCGGTCTCGTGATCGCGAATGTCTCCGTCGACAACAACCAGATCTGGTGCGGAGCGCAATGACTCGCTGGCGCGAAGCGACGTTGCGACAACGCTATAGCCGCTCCTCAGAAAGCCATCGACAAGCCCCGCACCAATTCCTTGCTGCGCTCCCGTAACAATTGCTGTCTTGTTCTTTGGCATATCGCTTTCCTCGGACCGCGCCTTGAACATGCGTAATTAAGCCAGCGGGACGGGGAGGAAACAATTGAACGAAGGTATCGGCAATACCTTCGTATTGAGGCGCGGAGCGAGCGCGAAAAAACGGATCCTTCCTTCTTCGCGGTTATCCAATGCACGACGCACTAGCTGTGGCCACACCGACAACAAATAAGGAGTGCGCCAATGCTTCGCATCGAAGCAACAATAAAGAGCGACAAAACTTTCCATTTTCGCTCACGGGGACCGACGCCGACCGCATCAGTGCCAAGGTGAAGACCTTCCCGCGGCTACCAATTGGTCCTCGGATGTGCTTGTTTGCTGGGGACGGCCAAGCTCCTACTGTGGGCCCTTCTCAAGTCGTGGCTCTTCGAACCGCAGCGTTTAATGCCATAGTATTTCCAATACCATCGTCTAATTGTTTCGCTTCTGCGCCTCTGTTCTTATTGACTCGCCGTTTGGAAATGAAAGATGTATAGAAGGGAAACTAGTTATGCAACCAGAAGCGTCAAACGCAACGACACCTGCAAGGAATTCGCGTGCCACACGAAAGCTACCAAGCGCCGAGGAGCGCCTGGAGGAGTTAGGCATTCAACTTCCGTCACCGCCGACACCTTTTGGCTCGTATGCCGAAGCCGTTCGCAGCGGCAATCTCTTGTTCCTGAGCGGAATGCTACCGACCGAAGGACACACTGCCAAATTCGTAGGTCGAGCCGGTGCCGAATTCGATGTGGAAACAGGCCGCCAGGCCGCTCGTCTTGCGGCCCTCAACGGCCTTGCGGTCGCACGCGAATACCTTGGCTCACTCGACAAAATCAAGCGCATTGTCCGTCTCGGCGTATCTTTGGCAACAACGGAAGATTGCCGCGAGCACCCCAAAATCGCCGACGGTGCTTCGGATTTGCTACAAGACATTTTTGGCAAGGATAAAAACCCGAGCCGTCTCATCAACGGTGTCGTCAGTCTGCCTCTCGGCACGCCCGTCGCGCTCGAGCTGATTCTCGAAGTGGCTTAGTCAAACCACATTTTAGAGCCGCACAAAAAGGAGATCGCAGATCGTGAAAACTCGGTCAGGCTTTTGGCAATGCTAGACGAAGCTTGCCAGCCATCTTCACCAGATGGACGACGTCGGAAGTTGTCCAGTCTTTCAACTCCTCCAAAGTCTTACCGAAGTATTCGAGGGCTGGTTGATTCACGGTCTCGAATTCGCCAGAGGGTGTCGTAACCACGACATGGGCCGGAATGCTCTCGATGAGCAACTGAAGCTCGTTCCTCATTGCCGTGCTCCTGGCAGTGCTCGTTTAACAAGGTTGCGCCTTTCAATTTCTGCGTATCCACAGCGTGGTCGGACTCCGCGTTTGGAATGCTACGGATTTGTCCGGTCACTCCAAGTGTCCTCGGGCTGTCTCGGTTTTGTGGTTCCGCCGAGTCGGGTTTGAACTCAACGAAACAGAGCACCTGCTCGCCAGGCAGGTACTTTCGCTCGGGAGCAGCCCAGACGGTGCACGCGCTCGCCCAGATGATCCTTATCGCGATGTCCACGCAGCCCGTTCTGAGCGAGCCAGAGAACTGAAATGGTTCTCGAACGCGGGTTCAAAAGCTGGGCGGAGAGAACATCCATCAATCTCCGCACAGATTTGGGCCTTCGTCCCTTTGAACCTCTTCTGCCCGCTCAATTGGCCTCTTACCTTGAGGTACACCTGTGCACGCCGCTCGACATTCCGGGAATCCCTCAGAATGTCTTAGATCAATTACTGAAACACGATCCTTCCGGATGGTCTGGAGTCAGCATCCAGAGATTTGGCCGAGCGTTAGTCATCTACAATCCGGAGCATTCTTCCGGGCGGCAATCCAACGACATCATGCATGAACTCGCCCATCTGATCCTTGACCACAAGCCCACCGACCACCGTAATCCTTTCTCAGGACGGGTCGCTCGTGATGCGCAGTTTCAACCAGCAGCAAGAGGAGGAAGCGGATTGGCTTGCCGGGTGCCTGCTGTTGCCCAGGGATGCTCTCGTGCATTCCGCGAAGGCTGGACTCACCGCACAACAAATTGCCGACAAGTATTGTGTTAGCGTGAAACTCGCTACCTATCGCCGGCGCATCACCGGGATAGATGCGCAAATGCGAAGAAGGCGCTCGTACCATTAGGCTTGGATTTCGTCACTCTATATGGTGACGACATAATCTCAGTTGTCACGTCCTGGCATGTCGCGTGTTAATGTGTCGTCATCTTATAAATTGACATTCATAGATTTAGAGTCATATTATATTGTGACGGAGCACTTATGAATCGGCAGTTCAGAAGCTTACGACGATCCCAGCTCGACCGCAGCGTCGCGGCAGCTAAAAGCTTCCCTCCGCGTCCTTCCGGCGGGTGGATCGCTGCCGTTCGCGAAGCCCTAGGCCTCAGTCTGGCCGATATAGGTCGGCCCCTCCACGTGCCGAAGCAAAACGTACAAATGTTCGAGCGCGCGGAAGCAACCGACCGCATCACCTTGGCGACACTGCGGAAAGTCGCCGGAGCCATGGGCTGCGATCTGGTCTATGGCTTCGTCCCGAAGTCCGGCTCGTTTGAGGAACTCGCAGAACGTCCGGCGCGCGAAAGCGCCAGTCGCGACGTGCAACGCGTCGTCCATACGATGGCGCTTGAGGACCAGAAGCCTGAAAACACCGATCAACTGATTGAGGATGAGGCTCAGCGGCGCTTGCACCGCGACAAAACAAAATGAACTTCATCCTCAATCACCGATATTCCGACGGGAACACCCCGATCCGCCCGGAAGAAGCTGAACAGCTGATTCCGAAAATCAGCACCGTAAAAGAACTCAACGAATACGAGGCACTAAACATCCTCGCAGCGCAAACGTGGGCGTTCAGCAATCGCACGATGAACTCAACAAACCCCCTGGAAGAGTCATACGTCCGCACGCTCCACGCCAAGATGTTTGACCAGGTCTGGAAGTGGGCAGGAACGTATCGCAAGCATGAATTGAACATTGGCTGCGACGCACGGGAGATCATGCAACGCATTCCGCAGTTACTTGGGAACACGAAGTATTGGCTCGACAAGAAGACCTTCCCGATCGACGAATGCCTGATTCGCTTCCATCATCAACTCGTCTCCAAAATTCATGCCTTTCCCAACGGGAACGGGCGCCATGCGCGAATGATCACGGACGTGCTTGCCGTTAAGTTGGGGCGCCCTGAATTCACCTGGGGAGCCGGAGCGAATCTCGTGGCCGAAACCGCTGCGCGCGCGTCCTATCTGGCGGGCCTTCGTGCCCTCGATGCAAATGCGGACGACGTGAAACCTCTACTGGAGTTTTCGCGCTCGTAAGTCCCCGATTTTGAACCGTTCGATTCAGTCTGAGTCGATCCACCGTGTTGTCTGGGGCTACAGTGTGTTCTGTCGATGTTGTATGCAAAACCGCACGTGACCAAAGAACGTTACATCAAAGCTTTTGACCCGGCAGTCTTGGCGGCGATGAAGACTTTGGAGACGACTTTGGACGATTTCCACAAATGTTCAGCAACTGTTCAGCAGGTGAATTGAAGTAAATGTGGTAAGCTGTTGATAACAAACCGCGGAGAGGTGGCAGAGCGGCTGAATGCGGCGGTTTGCTAAACCGTTGTAGGGGCCAAAACTCCTACCGGGGGTTCGAATCCCCCCCTCTCCGCCAGAAAATATAAGTGGTTGATTCTTGTCCCTGCTGTGCCGCGCAAAGCCTAGTCGAAGTCTCCTCGAATCACGCGGCACTCAACGAACAGGACCGATGATCCTGTTCAGGATTGTCGCAAACGCTTCACTGCTTCCTCGGTGAAAACTTGCCACGGAGGCTGCGAACATTTCATCCTGCGTGACTAGATCCCACGCAATCTCATAGCGGGACTCCACAGCCAGCTCTCGAATGAATTCACGTTGTGCTCGTCCGTTTCCCTCGCGAAAAGGATGCAAAGCGTTGATCTCGCCAAGGTAGTGAGCGGCGCGTTGGCAGAATCCCTTAGAATCGTTCCCTCGCAAATATTGCTCGCCGGCGAGTTGATGAAATAGCTTCTGCAGTTCCGCTCGGATGTGCTCTGGTCGAGCGAAAAAGGAGTTGCCCTTAGCGATCGGCACTGTGCGGAATTCTCCGGCCCAGGCGTATACGTCTTGGAAAACATGCTTATGGATATGTCTCAAATGATCCGAGTCAAAGGATCCGCGAATCGGGTTTTCGTGAAGTTCGAGGAGTCGTGCGAAGAAATGGTCACTTTCAAACTGGTTCAGACGATTTGCATCGCGAATGTCTGCTAGGTTGCGGAGGACGGACGTATCCGGGTAGAGATAGGGATCACCCTGAATGTTGGCTTCTTGACTCAATGCCTGGAGTAGAGGCGTTTAACCGCAGCTGTCAACTGCTTCGCTTCAATCCGACCTTCGATGTATTCGTTCGCAAGCGCTATTACTTCTTTGCTGGGGGCCAAGTCCTCGAGGCGGAGCGTTGCCAGCACTTCGCGCACACTTCTTTCGCGTTTGGCACGTGAAGAAGCATCAAGACGCTTAGGAGGGACGGTCGTTGTGCTCATCAGAGTCCTCTCAGAATACCTCTATTTTACACCAGATTGTTCCAAAACATGGCCGATTTCGCGGCTAAGCCCGCACTACCAAATCCTGAAACTTGCAACGTACTTCGGGACAGGCCTCGTCCGAACGATTCTCTCCATGCACTATGAAGTGCTTCTCCGATACGGTCCTAAGCCAGCCCTACGATCCGGGGCGGATCGCTTCGTAAGCTGACTTCCAGAAATCCTTGGTCACATTCGGCGGATCAGCAGACTCAAACGGTCCGCCGGCGATCGAATTCATCTACCCTAGGTTTACTTTCGAGGTTATGAATCGTGGACGATCTGCGACCATCCGATTCCAAAGCGGTTCAAATATTTTCTCAGTCTATCTGCATCGTTCGTGCTTGCCTTGTAGCCTCGCGAAACACCATACAACCTGCGTCCGGCATCTGAGAGGGAGCGAGAGTTTCGGCAGACTCTAATCACACTCGCGAGTTGCACTTGATCAAAGAAATCAATGCCGTCAAGACGCTCTTTGCCCAGCAATTCCGACAAAGTATCTTGCGTTTCACTGGACTCCAATTTTGTCCAAGCGCTGCCGAGGCGTTCGATTTCCTCGCGAACAAGATCGACTGAAATTCGCCCGCCTGGCGCCAAGGTAGCCATGCGGACGATGGCAGCGTTCAAATCTCTGAAATTGCCCAGCCAAACAGCCGCGCCCGAAAGGGCGTAATCCTGAAAGAGTTTCCTCGCCTCTTTACTAAACGTGACGCGACGACCGGACCGCTCGGCATACTGATCAAGCTCGAACTGGATGTTTGGTTCAATGTCCTCGGGGCGCGATCTCAGTCCCGGCAGCGTAAACGGCCAAAGATTAATTCTGGCTAGGAGGTCCTCGCGAAATCTGCCTTCGCGAACTGCCACCAGCAAATCGCGGTTCGTACCCGCAATCAGTTGAAAGTCGCTGCGGACTTCGCGATCGGATCCAAAGGGTAGGAACGTTTTCTCTTCAAGCGCCCGGAGGAGCATCGCTTGTTCGTCTATCCCCAGTTCACCAATTTCGTCGAGGAAAAGCACTCCTTTATCTGCGGTTCGCAAAACGCCAGGCCGGTCGCGGAGCGCGCCAGTGAAGGCACCCTTTACGTGGCCAAATAATGTCGACATCGCGCCATCGCCCCGAAGTGTTGCGCAATTCACGTCGATGAAATCGCCGGTAACGGCATGTCGCAGTTTTTTTAGCTCGAAAATGCGACGGGCGAGTTTCGATTTTCCAGCGCCTGTGGGCCCCATGAGAAGCAGAGGATCGTGTGTGGCGACGGCGACTTGCTCAATGCGATCAATTAATTTATTGAATGCGACGTTTCTCGTATCTATCCCACCCTTCAGATAGGACACGGCGTCGCTTTGCTCTTGGTGGAAGCGGGAAGCGATCCTGTCGTATTTCGATAGGTCCAGGTCGATGATTTTGATGGTTCCGGGCGCGGTACGGTCGCGCTCCGGCGAGGACTGCAGCAACCGTCCCGGCAGGTATCTCGATTCCGTGAGAAGAAAAAGGCAGATCTGGGCGACGTGAGTGCCGGTGGTGATGTGGATCAGATAGTCTTCGCTATCTGTCTCAAACGGATAGGTGCGTGCAAATTTGAAAAGGGTTTCGTAGACGCGTTCAAAGTCCCACGGGTCGCCAAATTCAATCTCGTGAGATCGGACCGTGGTTTCGGGGGAGACAGCAGCCACGTCCTCGGCTACACGGCGTGCCAACGACTTGTCTCGAATCCCGTGCAGGAGTTCTAAACGTCTTACGACGAAGTCCGCTTGTCGGCAGATGGCGACCGTTGGCCGCCAGCTCTGCCAACGGTCTTGCATGCGTCCGGCATCGAGGGTCGTGCCCAATAACCCGATGACCACCATCGGCTTTGAGTCCATAGCTATTAATATAAACTACTATCCTATAGGCGCGAATACAAAAGAGTGCAAATTGGCCTAGACAGAATATATGATGCATTATCTATGACATAGCGTTAAAAGCGAATCGGCCCTATCCCTGCACTAACAGCGTTGAACACGAAGAAAAATGACTGAGCGATGGTTCGTGAGCGAAATCGGAATCGCGAACCAAAGGGAGCGCAGGGTCACCAATACCGACCCTGCGCCTCTTCGGATTAAATGTGAAGAAAGAGTAAGGAGGGCGCTATGGCAGACGCAACCTACAACGTAATCGTCCCGGAGAAGGGCCTGCCCATCAAGGCTTGGACGAAGGGAGTGCAACTGGAAGATCAAGCTCGTCAGCAGCTTTTGAACGTCGCGCAGCTCCCTTTCATTTTCAAGTGGATTGCCGCTATGCCCGATGTGCACTGGGGCGTTGGCGCGACGGTGGGAAGCGTCATTCCGACGAAGGGCGCAATTATTCCGGCCGCCGTGGGAGTGGACATTGGTTGCGGCATGATGGCGGTGCAGACTGACCTTAACGCAAGCGACCTGCCTGATAACCTGAAGGGCATTCGCGCTGCAATTGAGAAGGTCGTTCCACATGGCCGTACCAATCATGGTGGCCGTGGCGACGTGGGTGCTTGGGGTAATATTCCGGTTCGCAATGAGGAGACCTGGCAAACGTTGAAGCCTCGCTACGATGCGATTCTCGAAAAGCATCCTAAGCTGGACCGCGGAAACCACTCAAACCACTTAGGTACTTTGGGAACTGGCAACCACTTCATCGAGGTATGCCTCGACGAAGCGGAAAATGTGTGGTTCATGCTGCACAGCGGTTCGCGTGGCGTTGGCAACCGCATGGGCAGTTACTTCATTGAAATCGCCCGCAAGGACATGCAGAAGTTTTTTATCAACCTGCCCGACAAAGATCTTGCCTATTTCTCAGAAGGCACGGAACACTTCGACGACTACGTTGAAGCGGTCGAATGGGCGCAGGATTTTGCACGCTTGAATCGTCACCTGATGATGGAGCAGATCGTTGGCGCAGTGCGCGCCTCAGGCGAACTCCGGCCGTTTGTGGCCGAACTGAAGGCGATCAACTGCCACCACAATTATGTGGCTCGCGAAAGACACTATGGCCAGAACATTCTCGTTACACGCAAAGGCGCAGTCCGCGCCCGCGAAGGCGATATGGGGATCATTCCCGGAAGCATGGGTGCGCGTTCCTATATCGTCCGCGGCAAGGGCAACATGGAAAGCTTCATGAGCTGCAGCCACGGCGCGGGTCGCGCAATGTCACGCGGAGAAGCCAAGCGTCGGTTCTCCGTAGAGGACCACGTGCGTATGACGGCGGGTGTGGAGTGCCGAAAAGACGCCGACGTGATCGACGAGACGCCAGCCGCGTACAAGCCAATTGAATCCGTTATGGCCGCTCAGGCTGATCTGGTGGAGATCGTCCACACCTTACGACAGGTTGTGTGCGTGAAAGGATAGTCGGAAAGCAAGGAGATGTTTCGCAGGAGAACCACACTACGGGAGCAGCTGCATGATTCGGATTGATGGCTCACTGGGAGAAGGCGGCGGACAGATGTTAAGGTCCGCCCTTAGCCTTTCATTGGCTACTGGAAAAGCATTTCGCATAGAAAATATCCGGGCCAAACGAGAGCGGTCTGGACTGCTTCGGCAGCATCTCACCGGCGTTCTCGCTGCGAGTGAAATCGGGAGCGCGCAGGTTGAGGGAGCGATTCTCGGCTCAAAAACACTCACCTTTATTCCGGGTTCTGTTCGGTCGGGAACCTATCACTTCGCGGTCGGAACGGCCGGGAGTGCAACTCTGGTCTTTCAGACCATCTTGCCGGCACTGATGACCGCGTCTGGACCTAGTGAGATAACGATCGAAGGCGGCACGCACAACATGCAGGCGCCGTCCTTCGACTTTCTCGAAAAAGTCTTCTTGCCTCTCATAAGGACCTTGGGACCAAAAGTTGAAGTCCAACTGAAACGGTATGGCTTCTATCCAGCAGGAGGCGGATCTTTCTTCGCAAAGATCGAACCGTGCCAAACACTCAAACCGATGCAGTTGGTGAATCGAGGCGAAATCACAAGAAAAACTGCGTCGGCTATTGTTGCGAATCTGCCGCGAAATATTGCACAGCGAGAGCTTAATACCGTTGCAGATCTGCTCAATTGGGACTCTCAATCGATGAACATCATTGAAACTAAGAATTCTATTGGACCAGGAAACATAGTTTTTGTAGAGGTTGTGAGTACCGGTTTGACGGAAGTGTTCAGTGGATTTGGAAAGATTGGGAAGAGTGCGGAAAGTGTAGCGTCTGATGCTTGTGAGTCGGCACGGTCATACCTGGCCTCCGGTGCAGCCGTGGGAGAACATCTGGCGGATCAACTACTGCTGCCACTTGCGTTGGCAGGCGGTGGGTCCTTCACGGCGGAGAAACTAAATCGACACGCACGAACGAACATAGACGTCATAGCTAAATTCTTGCGCGCCGAATTTGAAGCGAAACAAGAGAATGAATGCGTTCGCATCGAGGTGCGAGCGAGCAAATGAAGAATTTGCTATACAGTCTTGATCTTCGTAGTTTCAGAGTAGGTCCGAAAGGGGTCGAGACTCTGAATCTTGGCTTGGAGTAGCTCAGTGGTAGAGCGGCCGGCTCTGGACCGGCAGGGCGCAGGTTCGAATCCTGCCTCCAAGTCCAACTTTAAATGAAAGCCGAGACGACCATGCAGGAAAATGGCGATCCAAACCAAAAGCTACAGGCCAACCCGGGATACGTCGTCAACCAACTCCTTCGGGCAATGTCGACGTCGGCAACGCATCCTGATCCTGCGGCCCGCCAGCGCGCACTCGAACGGGTAAAACGGTGGGAGCAGGTCTTCCGAGGGATGTTTGACGGATCGATCTCCGTCGGTTCGCGAACCCCGATACGAGGAATCCCGGGGTGGGTCACTCTGGATGTTGCACACGGGGGATTTGCGGTCGGCAGTCTGGCCGCTGGTGGACCTCTTCAACCCCATGAAACTGATTTGCTGTCGCGACTAGGCCACGGCTCAGACGGCCACGAACGGGCGACCCTAAATGTCTATTACTTAAGCGAATCAGGACGCCGTGACCTGTGCGAGATGCTTCGAACGGGAGGATTCAAGATCACCGTGCCAGAAGAAGGGGCGCTATTAGTCGTTGCTTGGTTAATTGAGCACAAAATGGAGGAACGCGCCCACGAACTTCTGGATTTAATTGTTCCCTTCTTTGATCGCCTTCGATTTTACCCGGTACCGGACGTGCCTCCGATTGTCGAGAGTAATGCGGTGAGGCGAAATACGGTCGGCGAGATTGTCGAGTCACTCAGGCTCCGTCGCCCACAAGTTCAGGTGGGCCGGATGCTCGAAGCTCTGAGGATTTGGCTGCCAATGTACGACCGCGCTGTAGCACTGTTTCTGGAAACCGTTGAGGATCAATGGCCCTGTCGTAGGTACCCAAACGAGTGGCGAATGAGGGCTCAGTCCCTCTTGAACGAATATCAAGACCTTCGCAAAGTCCACAAGCTTTGTGGAAAACCAGATCGACCCAAAGAGAACTTTGCAAGGTTACGGTCCTATATGAGGGCCTGCATCGACAGCCCTTCCAGATTGTCGGGGCGGGATGTCGGGATGCTGCGGACGATTCTCACATCCTATCTAAGACGTCATGGCGCTCCGGGATCGGAGAAATTGGTGAGACGTCGCACAGCGCAAGCACAGATTGCAGACATCCCAACCCATGATGCATTGAACCAGGTCCTCTGCAGTCGCCTAGCGAGACTTCCCGGCGATTCTGGCCTTCCGGACATGACGCTAGTTGCTTCACCCATCTCTCCGGAAGAGTCGGCTCGATTCCACGTCCCTCCAAGTTCCGATATGCCGAAGAGCCTTTTGCTGAAGGCTCAAAGATGTTGGCAGGCTCCCATCGAACAACTCGTGCGAGCGAGGGTCATCCCCTCGGGCGAGGTGCTGGCTCAGGTCCTGCCACAAATCACATCACATGTTCAAGGCGCTGATATTCCAGATGAAGATCTTCGTCGACTTTACCGTGCGCTGTATTCTGCGTTTCGGCGCCGCCGGTCACTTTTGCTTCTGAACCTAGAGCACCAAATTAGGCTTGAGGAGCTACCGTGGGCCTCCGCGGTCGACGGCGTCAGGCGGGAGACTCTGAATAGCAGAGGCCAGAGTCGTCAAACGCTCGAACAACTTAGCACCTTGGCGATCGTCTCCTTCCCCGAGAGCATCTTCCCCAATAAGCTGCTTCAGGAACTTAAAGCTCTCTGTACATCTGCGGGACTTCCTATCCCAATCGTGGACGAACTGGCAGCAGACATCTTTGTCGGTGAATTCTCGGTCAAGTTTCTTCAAGCAGCTAAGATCGCGGCCCGTCTGCTTCAGAACTCTTTGTACGAGCGCTATTTCGGATTGTCCTATGAGCGCGTTTTACATATAACCGATGTCCCTGAGGGCCAAGGGCCCCGAGTTTCGCCCGAATTCGCGAGGCTTTGCGAGGAACTCGCCGGCACCGGTGACAACACTGGCCGGTCCGTGGCTCGAAACGGAAAAGTCATTGAGCAAGCCCAGATCATCACCACGCATAACCTGGTTGTGTTATTTGCAATTCTCGATCTGCAGGGCGTCCTGGGTGATCGCCTCCGAGCTTTATCGGAACGCTGTTTTTCCTGGATTTGTCGCCGTGTAGCGGTTAAGACATCCTCATGGAAAGCCGATCTCCGGCTGATCAAAAAGAGCGCCTATGCCTGGAGACAAATGGTATTTTTCCTCTCCTTCATTCCTGACGATGAAGTGCCCTTGTTTCTCGCCTGGGCGGGGAATCATCTGGCAGGGCAGACACTCACGATCCAAGAGAAACTACTTCCTGCGCTTCGGGGTCTTGAACTCGTCGCGAGCGGCCGAGTATTTGATAGAGATGGAATGGGTGGAAAAAATGGTGAGGCACGCAGATTTTTGGGCTGGACCACTGAACGACACTGGGTATTGGGCCCGAATCGGGAAGACGACCAGGGGCCCGGCAGTAGCTGAGCAAAAAGGAAATGCAAGTTTGTTACTCATGTTACTTTTTTTGGGCACTTTGGATGTCCATAGGAGAGACTGGAGGGCACTGGTGAGACGGATGCGACTGCTGAGACTCGATCATAAACGACAGAAAATGAGGGTTTTACAAATGAAGTGACAGAAAACAAGAGAGTTGCGGAAAAAGGAGCAATATAATCCCCCCCTCTCCGCCATAGCACAAATACCCAATGTTTATGCGGGTTCTAGCGCCTTGCTACTACTTTTTCCCTGATTCAACCGATTTAATCTATACGTTTAGTAAATATTGGAGAACTTAGAATTACACGGTCTTGAAGAAACCCGACAGCTCCGAGAGCCGCTGGGTTTCTGCTTACACGATTTTTATGCGGTGTCCTAAGCAGAAGGTTGCAAGTCGCGAATAGGCTCACTGCATTCCCAGATTAGGGCGGCGGTTTGAAGAACCGTCCGGTGGAAAATCTTGTCGCACCTCTCTGCCTTCCTCAGGAAATTGCGTCCGTCCGGCTGCCAGCTTCATAGCGTCACGCCATCACGCAGTTTTTGAGCTTCACTTCTTATCGTTTTCTTTCTTATTCTGCTTGGGGTCTGCGCTGCGATATTCCTCGTCTGTCACCCTTTGAAGCCATTTCGTTTCGCCTTTTTGAGTGGGCGAAACCGCGACATACGCAAACGTACTGTCCGGTGTTGCTCCGTGCCAATGCGCGATCCCAGGAGCGCATTTGATCACATCGCCTTTATGAACGATTTGGACAGGCTTGTCTTTTTCCTGATAGTAGCCGGTGCCTTCCGTAATCATCAGGATCTGACCGCCGGGATGGATATGCCAGTCGAGTTTCGCGCCCGGAGCAAACGTCGCATGCGCCACGTTGAAGTCGAACACGTCGTCAGCTTTGCTTAGCTCGCTGAGCCAGACAGTACCCGTGTGGTTGTCAACCGTCGCCACTTTGCCTTTCGGGAATGGCGATTCCTGCGCCGATAGTTGAGCCGAGAATGCGAACGACAACAAGACCGTAAGAAACAATGCTTTTGTCACTTTTTCTCCTTTTAGTCCGCTCGCTTCCCCGATTCGGTGGCTAACTGCGTCACATCGAGCCGCGCTTTCCATGGGTCCGGACCAGCACCGGCCGTGCCATCGGAACGGAAATCGAAAATCGAGTCCTTCTTGGGATCGTAACGCGGCCAGGGCGGAAGGCCCGCACCATTGGGATCGCCGCTCCTGGCGAAGTTGACCCAGTAGCTTTGCGCCATTCGGGAGACTTTGAGATCCTCTGGTGTGGGCGGGAGTGGCGGGCCGAAGCCTCCGGTGCCCAGGGTGCCGAAAACGAAGCTAATCTCTCCGCCGTGCGGGGTTCCGGCCTGCATCCGTTCCCGCATCGCCACCTGAACATAAGAGAACCGGTAGAGGTACGCGGGCGAACCGTTTGCTGCGAAGGCGCTGGCTGCGAAGCGCGCTGGTTCAGCTTGCCCGAAGTCGTCGTTGGCCTCCGCTATCAGCGTGGCCACATCCGCCGATCCGTCGGGATCGTAGGCCGCCTTTGCCTGACCGCTCCACTGACCGAACCGGGCGAACAGCTGCTCCTTGGTTGTCGCTTTTATCCGGTTACCCGCGGTATCGGCGCTATTGCTTCCGAGCATGATGGGAACACGTGGCTGGCGGTGTGCCTTGTAGGCGGTCTCCGCCGTCTCAGTGACGAGCTTGCCGTCAAGGATCGGAGTCGTCTCGTAAGACGGAGTGCTGGACGCGCCGTGAAGCACCTCATCGGCGCTGAGAGCGCGCAGACGGCCAAGTGCGGCCTGATCAACGCCCTCGATTCCCATTGATTTCGCGAAGTTGATTCCGATGGTCTCGGCCGACACGGGATAGTTAGGATCGCTGCCGTCCTTACTCATCGGCCGCGCGGTGAGTACGCTGTCGCGTGAGCCGCCTGACTCAACGATGGCCTTGTGGAACAGGCCGCGCGCCATTGGCGAAGCCAAGAGGCTGTGCACCGAGACGCCGCCAGCGGAGAATCCAAAGATGGTGACGTTTTTCGGATCGCCTCCGAACGCCGCGATATTTCGCTTCACCCACTGTAGGGCCGCGATCTGATCCATGTACGCATAGTTCCCCTTGATTTCGTCAGGGCGCTCGCGGCTCAACGATGGGAAAGCGAAGAACCCGAAGCGGCCCACGCGGTAATTGGCGGCGACCAACAAAACACCGTTTTTAGCGAACTGTGTCCCCGAGGTGTTGGGCAAGGCGCTTGAGCCGAAAACGAACCCGCCCCCGTAGATCCAGAACATCACGGGAAGCTTCGCCCCTGGGGCGGCGCCAGCGGGAGCCCAGACATTTAGAAACAGACAATCTTCCGACGGTGCCCGCTCTGGAGATGCTGCGGGTGATGGGCGTGCACTAGGTGCTGGAGGCGTACCAGATGCCGGGGGCGGCGGGCCGAACCGTACCTGCATACAGTCCGCCCCGAATTCCGCCGCCTGGCGCACTCCTGTCCACGCCGCTGCCGGTTGGGGCGGCCGCCATCGCAAGTCGCCCACGGGTGGCGCTGCAAAGGGAATTCCTTTGTAGGACACAACGCCATCTTCGAGCACTCCTTGCAGCTCGCCGCTGTCCACTCGCACGACACGAGGCTGCTGCGCGGTGGTGCCAACACCCATCGCCGCGACTCCCGCCAGGAAATACAACAGGAGCTTAGTCACCCTCGAAGCCGTCCCGACGCTGTTCTCACTTTTTAGGCGCATACCATCACTTCTCCCGTTTTTCTGCCAGGTTGTGGGGCAGGTTTTCCGGAGCAAAGCGGGGATGACCTCTTCGGGACCGGATGGCGGAATCCCACGCCGCCTGCGCGACCCGTTTGGTTCCGGATCGCATCATCGCTCTGACATCTTCAACACAGCCTCAGGCAGCCGGGCCCCCTGCACTTCGATCTTCGCCGCCGCAACGTCGATCTCGCGTAGGTCGTCGGCCGTGAGCTGTATGTTCACGGCGCCGAGGTTCTCTTCCAGGCGGTGGATTTTCGTCGTACCCGGAATCGGAACGATCCACGGCTTCTGTGCGAGCAGCCATGCAAGGGCGACCTGCGCCGGAGTCCCGCTCTTCTGGTACGCGATTTTCCTCAGCAGATCAACGACGGCCTGGTTCGCCGCGCGCGCTTCAGGGGTGAAGCGCGGCGAGATGTTGCGGAAGTCAGTCGCATCGAAGGTAGTGTTTGTGTCGATTTTGCCCGTGAGGAAGCCTGCGCCGAGCGGACTAAACGGAACAAAGCCAATACCCAGCTCCTCGCATGTCCGGAGCACTTCGCTCTGCTCGACATCTCTGGTCCAGAGCGAATATTCGCTCTGAACGGCAGTGACGCGCTGCACACTATGGGCACGGCGTATGGTTTGCGCTCCTGCCTCGGAAAGCCCGAAATGTTTGACCTTGCCTGCGGCGATTAGATCCTTCACTGTGCTCGCAACGTCCTCGACCGGCACCGAAGGGTCAACTCGATGCTGGTATAGAAGGTCGATGCTGTCGATCTTCAGGCGCTTCAGCATCGCTTCAACGACTTCTCGAATGTGGTCTGGACGGCTATTCAGCCCACTTCTCCGTTGTCCGGTTTTCAAATCAATGTCGAAGCCGAATTTTGTCGCGATCACCGCCTGATTACGAAATGGTGCGACCGCTTCGCCCACAAGTTCTTCGTTTGCGAACGGGCCATACGCCTCGGCGGTGTCGAAGAGGGTCACGCCTAGCTCGAAGGCTGCGCGAATAATCTTGACGCCGTCTTGACGTGGTGCCGGCGGACCATAGGCCGACGACAATCCCATGCAACCGAATCCCAGAGACGAGACTTCTAGGCCGCTTTTCCCCAGTGTGCGCTTCATCATGTACTTGTCCTGCCTTAAGGGTTATCTGCTCTGACGATAGGGGAACAAACGGGGAAGCGGTAGCCCGATTCTGCCTACTTATTGCCTATTTCTCTTGGAACGCGAGAAATCAGTGGCAAGGCCTGCGGCGAGAGGATTATTCTTTCAAGCGAACGCTACTATCGCTGCCATGAAAAAGATCATACATACCGACGCTCTCAGACCAAACCCGCCACGCCAATTGCGGCCGGAACTAGCTGGCAAGATTGCCTCGCTCATCGGCAATGAAGAGAATCAGATAACCGAGATTCCCGGTCTCAGCTTACACCGGCGGACCGCACCTACGCCTCCCTGCCGCACAACGTATCATCCGGGCATCATCGTGGTTGCCCAGGGCAGCAAGCAAGTGAACCTCGGCAAGAGCAGCTTCATCTACGACGAGACTCACTACCTTTTGACCGCAGTCGATTTGCCGATTGTGAGCTGGGTGGCCGAAGCCACACAGGAAGTCCCCTGTCTCGTACTGTCGCTCAAACTGGATATGTCGATGGTTCGGGAACTGCTCAGCCGTGACGAAATTCACATCGCGGACGCGCCGTCTGACAGTCCCGCCATGTCCATCGGCGAGACGACGCCCGAATTTCTGAGCGCTTGTTGCCGCCTGCTGGATTTGCTGAGCAGCCCGCAGGACATTCCTTTTCTTCACGGCCTGATTCAGCGTGAAATCATCTATCGCGTTCTGCAGGGACAAGCGGGAGCTCGGCTACGCGCAATAGCGACACTCGGAGATCAAAGCCACCGTACTGCAAAAGCGATTGCGTGGATCTCTGCGAACTATACCAAGCCCCTGCGCGTGGAGAAACTGGCCCAATTGGCGAGCATGGGTGTATCCACGCTGCATCATCATTTCCGAATGTTAACCGCGATGAGCCCGCTTCAGTATCAGAAGCAGATCCGGCTTCAAACCGCACGAAACCTGATGTTGAACAATGGTCTTGACGCGTCCAGTGCGGCTTTTGAGGTGGGCTACGAAAGCGCCACCCAGTTCAATCGGGAATATAGCCGTTTCTTCGGCCAACCCCCTATCAGGGATGTCCGTGGCTTGCGCCATCCCGAGACAAAAGCTGCCGAGCCAGTGACACAGATCGCGTGAGTTTTGAGGAAGGTCTACAAGACCACTCGATGTTTAGGGCGGACACATCAGCTTTGACGCATTCGCCCCAACGCCTTACGCGCCCGTGCCCGATGTCTTCAATCTTTATCTATCAGCAGCACGTCGATCTGGGCGAGAGACCCCTGAAGCTCCTCCACGATTCCGAACTGTCTGCCCGATTGGCCCGACAGGATTGGGCAAGATTTAGGCAGGATCGTTCTATGCAGCCAAAATGCGAGACGCGTATAGTTCCTGTGAGCCCGAAGGGCGGTTTGACAGATTCTCGAGTTAGCCATCAACTCGTGCCATTGCTTGTTGCGGGAGAGTGTAAGCGTGCAGAGCTATCCGCCACCAGCGAAACCTCATTCTTGCACTTGGCGGGCTGGGGCCTGGGACTCAGAGGAGTTATCCACTCAGGAAGTCGCGTAAATTCTGACGGTGCCCTTCGAAGGAGTTATCTATGGTCACTATCACAGTGAATGGCGTCCGACACGAGATCCGAGCCAAAGACGATACGCCTTTGCTGTATGTCTTGCGCAACGATCTGCAACTTAGCGGGCCGCAGTTTGGTTGTGGACTCGCACAGTGTGGAGCTTGTTCCGTCCTCATCGACGGAAAAGAAGTTCGTTCCTGCGTCACGCCAATCTCCACACTGACCGCCAAGCAGGAAATCACCACGCTCGAAGGTTTGCCCGCACGCTGGGCAAAACTGAAGGGTCTTTCTCGGGAGCAGGCCAAGGACATACTGCACCCCGTTCAGCAAGCATGGATCGAAGAACAAACCCCGCTTTGCGGCTTCTGCCAAAGTGGCATGATGATGGTCGCCACGGAACTCCTCGAAAAAAATCCCAATCCCAACGACGCACAAATCAAGGCAGCCTTCACCACCGAAGGCCCATCGCCTCACCTGTGTCGCTGCGGCAGCTACGTCGCCATCATGGACGCTGTGAAACACGCCGCGTCGCTTATGGGAAAGGGGAAGTAAGCCATGACAAACGCCGCAGAAAACACCGTCAAAGATTACCCAGCAACTCTCTCCCGCCGTCAATTCGTCAAAACCGGCGGCGCACTCGTTGTCGGCGTCGCATTCGTTGGCCCTTCCCTCCTCAAAGCTCAAGGTTTCCAGGCCCCGAAAGTCACGGGGGCTCCCTTCAAGAACTCTCTCGATCCGACTCAACTTAGCTCCTGGATCGAAATTCATCCGGACAACACCGTCCTCATTCGCACCGGCAAGAGTGACTTCGGCCAGGGCACCACATTCACGGCATATCGCCAGATTGTTGCCGACGAATTAAGTGTCCCGTTCGAGGCCATCACCACCGTCGTCGCAGGGCACACCGATCAAACGCCCGATGGCAGTGGCGCCTTCGATTTCCTCGGCCGCGGCACGCCCAACATCCGCAAAGCCGCTGCGTACACCTATCAAGCGCTTCTCGATCTCGCTTCAGAACGCCTCAACATCCCGAAAGACCAACTCACTGCCAAAGACGGTGTCTTTTCCGGCGGCGGCAAATCCATGTCTTACGGCGACCTCGTCAAAGATCAGCAACTCAAACTCACCATCCCCGTTACTGGCGATCTGACAGGCATTATGGGATTGAGAGTCGAGGGCAATCCGCCGATGAAGCCGGTCAGCGCCTACACCGTCATCGGCAAGTCGCATCCGAACTCCATCATCACCTCTAAAGTCACGGCAAAAGAAACCTGGGCCACGGACATCCGCCTTCCCGGAATGTTGCATGGACGCATGGTGCATCCTAAAACGCTCGGTTCCACGCTCGTCTCTGTCGGCCAGCTCGACAAATCCAAATTTCCCAATTCGCAAGTCGTCGTGAAAGGGAATCTTGTAGGAGTCGTCGCTCCAACCGAGTGGGAGGCCATTCAGGCTTCGCAGCAAGTTGCCACCGCAACGAAATGGAGTGAATGGAAAGGCCTCCCCGGCAACGAAAAGCTTTACGATTCTCTCCGTAAGGAAGCCGATTGGACCACTGCGCAAGTTACAAAAAGCGGCGCCACAAAGGGCGATGTGCCGGCCGCGCTCGCCAGCGCTAAGAAAAAACTCTCCGCAACATATCACTTTCCCTTCATGAAGCATGCACCCATCGGCCCCACGATGGCCGTTGCCGACGTGAACTCAGACGGAACAGTGCATATCCATACCCACAACCAGAATCCGCAGGCGCTTCGGGGCGAAATTGCCATCATGCTTGGCACCTCGCCCGATCACGTCATTGTTCACACGCATCCGGGAGCAGGGCACTACGGCCGCTCTAACGGCGGTAACTCTGGAGCAGAAGACGACGCCGTAATCTTGTCGCAGGCTGTTGGAAAGCCCGTTCGCGTTCAGTGGATGCGTGCCGAAGATTTGCAGTGGTCCACTCAATCCCCGGCTGCTTTCGCCGATGTCGAATTCGCGCTCGATGAAAAAGGCAGAATCGCCGGCTACCAGATCGACCACTACATGCCGGCCTTCCAGGATGATCGCCCCATCGGCGCTATCCTTGCCGGGCTCCCCACTATGCCTGCGCCAGGAGGTGGGGCAGGATTCTTTCTTTCTACGGCCAACTTCTTGTCTGATCCCTGGTTTTACGATCTTATTCCCAATGTCGCCGAGCGCGGCCACGGCACGTTCCAGGTCGGGCAAAAAGCTTCGCCGCTTGCCATCGGCCTTCGCGATCACAGCATGCGAACGCCCGGCCAATACCAGCAAAATTATCCGCGCGAACTCGCCTTCAACGAAGCTGCAGCACTCGCCGGCGCCGATCCGATCCAATTTCGAATTGATCACGCCAAGGAAGAACGCCTCATCAGTGCTCTCAAGCAAGTTCGCGACGCTTCCCGATGGGACACGCGTCCCTCGCCTCGGCCTGGGGCAAAATCCACTGGCTCAACTCTCGCTCGCGGCCGCGGCGTCTCTGCAATGTTTCGCTCCGGCACATACTGGGCTTGCGTCTGCGAAATCGCTGTCACGCCAAGCACTGGTGCCATCGCCGTCGAAAAATACACTATCGCTGTGGATCCCGGGATCGTCGTCAATCCTGCTCAACTTAAACGCCAAGTCGAAGGCGGTGCCATGATGGGCATCAGCCATGCGCTCTATGAAGAAGCCATGTTCGATGAAAGCGGAATCACTTCGCGGGACTGGAACACCTACCCCATCGCCAAAATGACGGACACTCCCGAAATGAAAGTTGTCCTCATTCACGATCTCAAAGTCGGCGCATACGGCGGGGGCTCTGAAGCCGCAAACGCGTTAGCCGCTCCAGCGATCGCGGCGGCTCTGCACGATGCAACCGGGAAGGCATGCCGGCGGCTGCCATTGAAACGCGGTTATGTGCAACAGCTTTTGAAGTCGTAGGCTGTCGTGTTCTGCCTCGGCTGTAGATAATAATCGAACGTCGAACTTGTTTAGCTCACTACGGATCTTCAGCCGTGACGGGAGTGGCCTGTCGTGACTCTACTTGCTACTAATTTTAACTGATTTGAGGGTATTGGAACCCCCGTAGAATCTGGCGATTGGAGAAAATTAAAAATGAGTGTTGAAAACAAGAGACATACCAACGCTCACCAACCCTTCACCTCCCTCTCACCAACGGAGGTTTCAATCCCCCCCTCTCCGCCATGCTTAATCAGCGTAAGGGTTTACGGGCCGACTTGGTAGGCCGGATTGAATGTACAGTATTGATAATGGACCAGTAAATGCTACAACGGTCTTGTAAACCGCTGTACTCAGATCGGCCTGCCTCGCAAGCAGACGGGCCTAGAGCCGTCGGGCCCTGCAGTGACAGCTCCGTTTTGCCAGGAATGGGTCGAGAGCCGATGCGAAGCCCTGAGATTCGCTTGCTACAAGCCGACCTATCAGGATCTGGTCCAATCCTATATCTATCAAACTCGCTCAAAACTTCCCTTTCGGTCGACCAGACCCACTGGGCGAGACTGGGGGATGGTCCGGGGACGGGAAGAGACTCCCTCAGCCCGGCCCTAGTCTAGGCGCTGCCGCGCTGACCAAGTTGATGTTGCAAAACTAGGTTTTCAGGCTTACATTGGTTAATCCCGGCCTAGAGGCGGGAGCTCCCTAGACCCTTCGCTCTGAACGATTCCCGCCCGCAAAGTCCTGCTTACGTCTACTCCGCCACCTCCGCAAAGACCGCAGGCTGGTTTATCCAAATGTTGAGAAACTCTGTCCCATCAAGGCGATTCACATCGCGCGTCCGGACGCCCGGAAATGTTTGGGTCGATTGGCGGAGTTCCGCGCCGTCGTAGAAGAATTGGTACGCAAGCGCGCTAGTTTTTCTAGGGTTACAGCGGCGGAAACGGTGTGCCCGTTCTCGACGCGAGAGATGTAGCTACGAAACAAACCAGTGCTGTTCTCGATGTCCCCTTGGCTGAGTTTCTTTTCTTCGCGGAGTGTGCGGAGTCTATCGCTGATAACCATGCCGGGATTATTTTCATTAGGAGGGAACACAGGCAAGAAAGAGGACGGGGTGAGAGGCTGATCTCAGGTGACTGGCCACGACCATATAAACTACTTCTTAGCTTCGACTGGCGTGACACTATTCTAATTGGATTTTCGGTCGTTTTGTTTGGAGGGTCTGGGAGCCAGCTCGGGAAGCGGATAGTAGAGTTTGCTGCCGCCAGCCTTTTCCACTTCTTCCATGAAAGTTGTTCCATAGTCGCGCTTCGGATCGGATAGGGCGTACGCCTGGCGCTTGTAGTTCCAACTCTTCGGATTCAAACGTTGCGCTTCTTTGAAGTGCGGTATCGCCTCATTCAGATGTCCCGCTTTATATAAATACTCGCCCAGCCCGAACTCCGCCGAAGCCAAAATGATGTCGGGGTTATCAACGGTTAGCTTCTCGCGGAGTCGCTCCTCGCTCATCGCGTACTCGCTCTGGCTGCCCTTTTCCGTCCAATCTCTCAAAGCGTTCAAATACGGCATGGAATCGAGTCCACTGAAGTTTTTGAACCGGTCATCGACAAAAGCCACTTCGTTGGGACGCACAATCTTTCCCTGTTCGTCGATCCACACACCCGTGGGAACGTTGATCATGTTATAGAGCTTGGAGACGAGATGCTTCTCGTCAATTAATGCGGTATAGGACGGATTGGCGGCGGTAATCCACGGTCCTGCATCCTTTACGCCGTTCGTATCCTGCGCGACTGCGACGATCTCGAAATTCCTCTTTTTGAGCTGCTGATAAATTGCTTGCCAGCCTGGCAAGTCTAGGCGGCACCCTCACCACGAAGCCCACGTAAGAAGCAGAACTTTCTTCCCTCGAAAATCCCCAAGCGAATGGCTCTTGCCGTTGATATCCGGCAATGTGAAATCTGGAGCCTCGAGGGAGGACAAGCCCTGTCTCTGATCGGACCTCAATCCGAAATACCAGGCGGATAAAGCCTCATCATGCGCAACCGACTGGTGTACGAGTTGGGCAAAGCTGGCCAGGTTGAACCACATTTTCCCTGCGTCCTTGCGCACAAACTCCCGCTCTCGGGATTTGGGAATCGGAAAGCAAAGCTCGTTCCGGCATACACCCTGGGGCTTCAGTTCGAAGCCCGTCGCACGCTTGAGATCGTCGGTCGTGATCCATAACTGGCCGGCATCTTGGTCAGCAGCAGCGATCTCCGTTGCCCTGTCGTCGTAGATGATGGTTGCTGGGGTTTCTTTCCCACGTGCTGGAAGACAAGCCAGAGAAAGAAGGAAAAGCACACCAAGCGGAATTCTGGACCTCATCATCGCCTCCCAGTCCTCGAAGCGGTTCCGAATATTCACCCGTACCCACTAGACATCAAATAGCCTTGCCTTATTCCCGCTACCCCGCAAGGGCTGGCTCGGGGCCCGGATCCTTGAGCAGTTCACGTAACGCGCATCTGTAAGTCCCTCGCAGATCTGTAACCTTCACGTTTAGCGCAAGCCTACGGACCCGTGAACAGACTCGGTAAGTTTCTGCGAGTCATATCCAATGCCATCCTTGAAGACGAGCTCTACATTTTCGATTTCCTCAATTGTTTGGCTGGGATCCCCTTTGATCACCACGAGGTCAGCTATTTTGCCTGCTTTCAGTGTACCGACGCGGTCACCTTCTCCTAGAAATTCGGCCCCGTTTTGCGTCGCGATATGAATCGCTTCGAGCGGCGAGAAACCCGCTTCGACGAGAAGTTCCACTTGCCGTTGGTCCCCGAACCCTGCAAGCGCCCCGCCGTAGCCGGTTGGATCCTCGCCGGACAGGAGCACTCCTCCGGCTCTTACAAATTCATGCTCGAACTGCATCTCCTTTTTCAATAAGGCGTCGCTGGATCCTTTGGCTTCGGCGATTTTGGCGCGAACCATCAGGTAATCCGTCCTCGAGGGCAAGGAAAGCGCATCTAGAACCCGGTTTTGAAGCGGCGGCCGATTCGGGGCCAACGTTTCGAAAATTACGAGCGTCGAAGTAACGGCCACGTGATGCTGTACCAACTTGCGTATCACCGCCTGGACCGCTTCGCCATTGACCTCAACCCTTTCCATACTAGGATGATTGTCTGCGTTAGGAGGGCACACGTCTGCCTGTTTGTCAGGATTGAACTCTTGATCAACAATCAACCCGTGTTCCAGATCGTCGATCCCCAAGTCGGCGGCTTCGCTGAATCCTATCGAGCACAGGTGGCCTGTAACCTTGATGCCGCGCGCATGAGCAGCCTTGATCGCCGCTCCCAGTTCCGCTCGCGTGATGTGCATGTAGGCCTTGAAGGAGGTTGCCCCTTCATCGATCCAGTAATTCACGAGGCGCACGGCATCATCTGGTCCACTCAGTTCGTGCAGTTGCGGCGTGTACGATCCCACTCCTTCGAGATAGGGTCCAGTGACATGAATTTTCGGACCCGGAATCTTTCCTGTGTCGATCATCTTTTTGAGCGCCAAGTCTGTGTACGGTTCGAGGCTACCTGTTGTTCGAATCGAAGTCACCCCACCTGCTAGATAAAGTCGCGGGAAGCTGAATCCCATCTCGCCGTAAAGCGCAGGAGCACCTTCGACTGGCGTTTGTCCTGACGCGGTCGGATAGAACATGTGGTCATGCATGCCTACTAAACCAGGAATCACCGAGCGTCCCTCCAGATCGAGCACGCGAACACCCGCCGGGATCGTAATGGCGTTGGACGCTCCAATCTCCTTGATCGTGCCATTCTCGATGAGGATTGTCTGATCCGTTTGAGCCGGAGCTCCGGTTCCATCGATGACGCGGACATGGACGAGTGCTGTCACCGGCGCGTCCACGGCGACGAAGCTCCTTGTTACCGCGGAAAGTGTCGGCCTCTCCTGTGAAACCGCTGTTGTTGCCACCGCCCCGATCAAAAGTGCTGCACCGAATATTCCGCGCATCATCGCTCCTTTTCAAAAGAGAGGGAGCGAGAACTTCGCTCCCCTTCACTCACTGCCTTTAGAAGATGTACTTAAGTCCGAACTGGATGATGCGCGGCGAAACCGTCGTCGCCGTCACTTGGCCGAAATTCGGAGCGTTGACTTGCGTTATCGAAGTTGAGAATTGGGTGGTCGTTTGGCTCGCAAACTGGGGCGTGTTAAATGTGTTAAAGAACTCGGCGCGGAACTGAACTGTGCCGGCCTCGCTCAGGCCACCAACCTTGATGTCCTTGAAGATCGACATGTCCATATTGTGCTGGCCGGGACCGTAGATAACGCCACGTCCGAGAGTTCCGAAGCCACTTCCGTCCCCCACCTGCGTCTGGCACGGAGTGAAAGCGCCTGTCACAGGGTTCGTGGTTCCAAAAGCATTCTTATTGAACAGATTGTTCAGGTTCGCCTGAACGGGGCCGGGATTCAGGATGTTTGCGGCAGTGAACCCCGGGCAAAGCGTCGCGCCAACGACACCCGTGCCAACGAGGCCGTAAATGCTGCCCGCGCTAGTGTCAATGAACGTGAGTGCTGGTCCAGTTTGTGCGACGATTACGCCCGAAACTCCCCAGCCGCTCAGCATCTTGCCCGCAATACCCTCGTTCTTATGGAAGTTAGGCAGATCCCACAGATAGTTCGCAACGAAGCGGTGTCTAAAATCGAAGTCGGCTGGCCCGTAACCCGTGTTGGGATCCAATTGATTGTTGTAGGCGCCTCCCCCAAGAGGGAACGAACCCACGCCGGTGATGTCTGTCAGCGTCTTGCTATAGGTGTAGGCAGCGCCTACTTGCAGTCCGTGGCTCAGCTTGCGGGTAAGGGTCGCTTGTAAAGCGTTGTAGTTTGAATTGCCGATCCACGACGCCTGGTTTAATCCGGCAGGCGCAATTCCGGCAATCTGTACTCGCTGGGCCGCGTTGGCCACTGTGTTCGTCGTGATACCGTTCACGGGATCTGTTGGACTGGCTAAAAGCGCCTGATTGATCTGGTTGGTCGTTTCGATGCGCGTGGACTTGGTTCCCACATAGCCGATCTGGAAGGATGTCGAGTGGTCGAGGGCGTATTGCACACCAAAATTCCACTGTTGCGTCACGGGAGGTTTCCAGTTGGGACTAATCGAGTTGATCGTCAGCGCGGAAGTCGCAGTCCGCTGAACGAAATTTGGGAAAACTTCATTCGACGGAGGATTGAATGGATCCTGGAGCGTCGCCAAACTATTCAACGCGCCCACGTTTGTCTGTCTCGAGAAAAACGGCGGATTCACAATGAGTTGGAACGCATCGTTGACCGGCGGGTGCGTGTAGTACACGCCATAACCGCCGCGCACGACGAGTTTTTCGTTAAATCGCGGCGGTGTCCAAGCAAAGCCCCCGCGAGGCCCGAAGTTGTTTAGCGCCCACGCATTGGCAGCGAACGTCGGATTGCTGCTGCGTGCTATGCCGGCTGGAAGTGTGCCCGGAAAGTTCGAAGCCGCGACGAATCCGGAGTAGGGATTGGCTGTAAGATTGTTGGAAGCCAGCGAGGGCCAGAAGTCAACGAGCTTTCCTTTGCCGTCGGAAGTCTGGCCGAGTCCTTCCCAGCGCAACCCGATGTTCACAGTTAAGTGCGAGTTTACTTTGATGTCGTCCTGCGCAAAGCTATACAGGCTGCTGACGTGAAATTCTCTCGTCGTATCGCCGCAAAGGTCGTCCGAGACGTTAAGGCTGCTCAGGTTTGATCCGCCTGGCCCTGTATTGCCGAGTTGCGCGGCACTGGCCCCGAGAAGAAAATCCTCAAAGCTGTTGAACGCGAGATCTCCGCGTGTGACTTCCTGGTCCGCGGAATCAGCGATGTCTCTTTCCCAGCCAAAACCGGCGCGGAAATTCTGCCGTCCATGAATCCACGAGATTTGATCTTGCGCGGCCCATGCAGTCGGAGCCGTAAACTGCCCATCATTGAAGTTGCCGCTGAGTTCCAGCGAACCAATAGCCATGATCGGCATGAACGGGCTGGAACATCCGGGAGCAAGCCCGATGGATGCGTTTGTGATTTCGTTCTGGCTCTGAACTCGCCCGTCGGCCCGATGATAAGCAACGCTGGCCTCGTTAACCAACGTCGAGCTCACCACGTAAGTATCTTTGATGTTTCCGTTCCAGTTTTTAAACAAATCCGTGGTGCCCGAGCCCGGAACATTCGACGACGTAAACTGCTGCACCTCGGGAGCCTTGGCGTAGAAAAACTTTTCCGAAAGAGTGTTCTTGCTGCTGGAAAGAAAATCAACGTTAACGATGTATTGGTCCTCATTGTAGGTCGACGGCAGGCTGAACGACGCCAGTCCCTGAGGGCCGCCCTGGTTGTCGTGACTCGTAACCGCCGGTGCGCTGGGAATCAGGAAGTTTCCGTTAGGCAGTTTGATGTTGAGCAGGGCGAGCGCGACTGGATTAATGTTCGAACCGTTCGCCGCGATGGTTCCCCCGTTAGCTCCCGAGAGACCTCCAAAAATCGCACCGAGCGAAGCGTCCGTGCGCGTTGAAGGCAATTCCGGCAGAAGCGCTGTCGCGAGGGAGTTGGCACCTTCGCCGTTTACCTGCCTCGTACCTTGGTAGGAGCCGAAATAAAACAGTTTTTGCTTGAGGATGGGGCCGCCAATCGTTCCCCCAAACTGGTTTTGTTTCAGCTCAGGCCGGGGTGCACCCTGGGCATTCAAGAAAAAATCGTTGGCATTGAATATATTGTTGCGCACGAATTCAAATACGTCGCCGTGAATCCGGTCGGTTCCCGATTTCGTTACGACGTTGACGTTCGCGCCTGCGCCCCGCCCGTAGGATGCGTCGTACAGGCTGGTTTGTACTTTGAACTCCTGAATTGCGTCGGGGCTTGGGATCGAAATCCCTCCGATGGAAAGTATGCTTCCGGTTCCCTGTGTCTCCATGTTTCCGACGTCCTGGCCGTCCATCTGGTAGCTGTTATCCATAATGCGTCCGCCGTTCACGAACACGTCGACGGAATTTTTGCCGAGACTCGCCGCGTTGGGAACGGAACCCGAGACGCCGGGCTGTAGATCGAGGATCTGCGTGTAGTTGCGGCTGCTTAGCGGAAGCGCCGGAACGGTTTTGTCGTTGACCACGCCGCCATTCGTCGCACTGTCGGTTTGAAGCACTTCGGCGGATGCTTCGACTATTACCTTCTCGCTCGCCTCTCCGACCTGCAGCCGAATGTTCACCGTCGCCGTGCTCGCTACTTGGACTACAACGCCCGGGCTAGTCTGCGTCTTGAAACCAGTGGCTTCGACCTGCACCGAGTACGTTCCCGGCGGAAGAAGTGGCAAAACGTAATATCCATCGGAATTGCTCTTGGCGGTCCGCGTGACGCTTGTCGCTTCACTGCTAACGGTGATTGTCGCCTGTGCCACTGCCGAGTGTGATGGATCGGTGACCGTGCCCTCAATCTGCCCCGTGGCGGCAGTCTGGCCCCATGCCAGGGAACTGGCTGACAAAGTGCTGAATGCCAAAAGAAGAACGAAAAACAAAGCAGCATTGCTTCGAACCTTCAAGGAACACCTCCCCTTCTTTAGAAACGCCCCCGCGCAGAAAACAGAACGCTGTTCCATTTTTGCGATGGAGATTCGTAGCACTGGCCCTTCGGGAATGTCAAGAAGAGACTCGGAACGCCGTTCCACATCGCGGAACGATAGCGGCGCGCTATTTTTTTAACCCAGGCGCTGGCGGCCCAGCTCGGGTAACTGCAGAACTACGGTTCCGCTAGATTTTTCCCCTTGATTTCTCGGGGGAGGTACGCGGAGTTTTCGCCGCTTTCGCGGCGCAGCGAGGGGAAGAATTTAGAGCCCGGTACCTCTTGGAGCCGGACGGAACCCCAGCTTTTCAGACAACTCTGTGCTTGCGCGCATCAGCGCCTGCTTGAAAAATTCTCTACGCGCGCTTGTCATCTTGTGCTTGAACATCGACAGACTGGTTGCCGCAATAATTCTGTTCGAAAAGTCGCGGATCGGAGCCGCCATGCAGCGCAGCCCTGTCATGTACTCCTCGTTGTCGTAAGCGATTCCGTCTCTACGCACGACGGTAAGTTCGGCAAGTAGTTCTCTCAGTGAGGTTTTTGTTTGCGGGGTCGCTCTGTCCAGTTTTCTTTGATTTTGATATAACATCAGGACTTCGCTCGCCGCGAGTCCCGAGAGAAACACTTTACCCAACGCCGTGCAGTGAGCCGGCGCCCGGTGCCCCATTCCAAAACTAATCCTCACGGGTTCCTTGCTCTCCTCGTGTGAGACGTAGACCACTTCGGTTCCCTGCATGATCGCCAGATGGCTCGCTTCGTGACACTCTCGCGTGAGCTGCTCCAGCATGGGCATCGCAAATGTTAGCAGTGAAGATTGATGGTTGAGCTGCTCTGCTAGGCGAGCTACGCGATTGCCGACGCTATATTTTGAGGTCGGCGGATCAAAGGTCACATATCCAGCCGTTTCAAGCGTGGACACCAGCCGGTGCACGCTGCTCTTGGGAGCTTTCACAGCAACGCTCAAGTCAGTGATTCCCAGCCCCCCCGGACAATCTCCCAGCCTGTCGAGCATTCTGAGTGCTTTGATCAGCGATTTGACCGGTTTCTTTTTCTTGAAGGAAGACACTCTTCTTTTCAGCACCATCGAACCCTCACGCGTGCTCCCGAATTCGTTTTCCCTTTTTAATCTCATCGCAGCGCGTATTGAACCGCAGGCGATTTCGTAGCAAAAATCACCATTCTTCGGATTTCACTCCTCTGCCTACTCGGCGGTAATGTATATGATTAGTTTGGCTTCGGCAAATCGCGCCAATGCGAACCCGCCACTCCAATTCCAAGGAAAAAAGCAACGCGTAATGCTAGAAGAGGCCACCCGACGTCGGAACCGCGTCTTTTCACTGCTAAATGTGCGAACAAAATGGGACAAACCTAGGGTTGTGGTCCCGTTTTTTGGTCTGTGGCTCCCACCATGGGCATCGCGAATCACCAGCATAGGCGTGGGGGGAATTTTCGACCGGTACAGTGGGGAATTTTCAACCGGAATTGACAGTATCGCAGGATCAAGGAAGGTCGCGGATTCAAAACCGGCGATCTTAATCCGCCTTTTTTCACCAGACGCCGGATGGACGGAAGGCAAGTTTGGAAGGGCCTGTACGCCGAAAGCTTCACGCAAGCGAAAAAAGAAGCCCAACTATTGATCTTCACATAATATAGTGACATTTCAAGTGTTCTATGCTATCGTTCGTTCATGGGAAACCCTAAAGGAGTACGACGCGACTTTGTGGCATTAGAACAGCGGCGCCTGCGGGCAGCACGCTTACTCGAAAAGGGCTTCAGTCAGTCGGAAGTCGCTCGACGAGTAGGTGTGCATCGCCAGTCCCTCAGTCGTTGGGCGCAGCAGCTGGAAAAAGAAGGACCGGCGGGCCTGGAGCAAGCCGGTCGAGCCGGACGGAAGCCACGCTTGAGCGCCGAAGATCTGGAACGGATCGAGCGCGCTCTAAAGCGCGGACCGGAAGCGTTCGGCTATGACACGGGATTGTGGACCTCGGCGCGGGTAGCGGATTTGATCGAAAAGGAATGTGGGATCGCCTATCACCCCGGACACGTATGGCGACTTCTGCGGCAACTCGGGTGGAGTTGCCAACGCCCGACCGGACGAGCTCTGGAACGCGACGAGAAAGCCATTGCGCAGTGGAAACGCAAGCGCTGGCCAGAGATTAAAAAAAAGCCCAAAAACAAGGGTTCGTCATCGTCTTCGTCGACGAAAGCGGATTAAGCCAGAGACCGCATCGTTGCCGAACTTGGGCACCGCGAGGACAAACTCCCGTGCTGCAGTATCACTTCAATTGGAAGACCTTGTCAGCGATGGCCGGGGTAACCTGGTGGAACTTTTACTTCCGGCTATTTCCAGGCTCGATCCGCAGCCCCCAGGTCGTGCAGTTTCTCGAGCATCTCCAGCGTCATCTCGATTGCAAGTTATTGGTGGTTTGGGACGGGGCCCGCACTCATCGCAGCCGTATAGTCTGGGACTTTGTACGCGAACAGAAAGGACGCCTATGGCTCGAATTTCTTCCCGCCTACGCTCCGGAGTTAAACCCGGTCGAGTATCTCTGGTCCCACTGGAAACAACACGAACTGCCCAACTTCTGTCCGCAGACCTTCTGGCAGTTGAGCCACTATGCCCGCCAGGCCCTTCGCCGCATGCGCCGACGAACCACCCTAGTAACCGGCTTCTGGGCGCAAGCCGAGCTATTCTGAAGTCACTATATTATGCGATCCTCAATAAGCAGTGGAGTTCCCGCAGAATCACGAACCGTGGCTGCGGTTCAGCCCGAGACCGTTAGGACTCTGAATCGCTTTCCGTTGGCAACTGCGGTTGACACCTACCTCGAACAGAAAAGCGGCAAGTCGCAAAAAACAGTTTATCAATACAAACGAACTCTCGACGAATTCCGGGAGGTTGTTGGGCGAAAGGTTCGATACCTCGACGAGGTTACCGAGAACGTCCTTCGGACATACAAGAAATCCATGGAGACAGAAGGCTACGCCGGCAAAACCATCGACCCTCCTTTGTACTTGGGAAGCGCCGCGTGGTTGACCGACTGGAGCTGGATCGCTATGTCGAAAGGCGAAACGCCATGGCCAGAACGGAAGGCACGGTCGCGGAGAAAGAGGAAATCGTAGTTTCACTAAGTAAGTGAAGCGTGGTTTGTACGTATCCACTGCTCGACGTCATGCTGCAAACTCTGCGCAATCCCGATCATCTCTTCCACTTCTCGATGAGAAATTCCTCCGCCGATGTCGTAGCTGCTCACGTTTCTCTTTTTGCGGAACGCATCGAAAGCACCAATGAACTTGGAGTCCTTTCCCACAGTGAGTTCAGAGACTGAATGACCCGATAGTGATGACTGTCACGGCCGGCGCGGTATCCTGAGGCCGCAAGCGCTGCCGTCGCGGCCTGCAGAGCCGCGTTATAAGCGATTGCGAACCGCCAATCGTCCGACACATCCTTTGCCTGGCTGTCTTTCAGGTCGCGCGCCACAATTCCAAGCAGGTTGGTGATCCCCTGCTTGCTGCTCTTATGCGCGACGAGCCAGCCGTTCTTGACCCAGTCTGCGAAACTCACGCTCATCTCCAATCACGAAGAGTTTCTTATCCTTTGCTACGGTCAAAAGGAAATGATTCTTTGCCTCGAGCTTTTCGCGAAACTCACGTGGCCCGTACACCGTTGGATTGACCTCGCGGCCGAGTTGCGTCTCGCTCCGACTCAGGCCGGAGACCACATCCGCAAAACTTATGTCGCCCACAACCATCAGGTCAACATCGCTCGACGATCTCTCTTCGCCCCGTGCGACCGAACCGTACACGAAGGCAAGCTTGATTCGGCTTGCGAGCGGAGCAAGAACTTCGTGGAGAATGTCTCGTATTCCGGACGTCTTCGCGAGAATGCTCTTCAGCTCGGCAAAAATGGGGTTCTTGCGATTCGCCTGGTAGTAGAGTTGATGACCACGCCTGACACTCTGGATGAGTCCCGCTTCGCTTAATTGTCGCAATTCCCGCTGGGTAGCCCCGATACCTGTGCCCGCGCGGCGGGCGATTTCGCGCAAATAGAATTGTTCGTCGGTATGACCGTAAAGAAGGGTAAGAATTGCCCTTCGGCCCTGGCCAAAAAGGACTTGCGAAAGCGCTCCACTAGTTGTACCCATACTGGGTACAATTGTACCAATATTGGGTACGCAGTCAAGGATTGGTCTTTGAGGATGTTGGGTTAATTAAGACATCGTACCAACGCGTGAATGCTTTCCCCGATCCGCTTTGCCTCGACCTGGACCGGGAATTCAGGCAGGCGCTTTCCGTCGCTGCTGCACCACATTGACAGGTCTTCACGTCCGCTCAAGGAATCCATCCCGCTTGAGAAGACTTGATGGATGACGGATTGAGCCGGTACGCGAAAATTGGGAATTATCATCAGCCCCAGTTTTTTGGCGCCCGTATTGGCGACGGTATGAACCGCTCGAAGCTTCGGAGCATTCATTTTCTGAAATCGAAAAGAACCCTGGCCGTTGTCTTGTTCGCACTTCTTACGCGCCAGCTTCGCTTCGACCCAGATCGTGGGAGTTGGCCACAGCTTCGTAAGGTTCACACGCAGCAACTGAAAAGACTGTCGCCAACGCTGCTGACACTATCCAACATCGGTAGGGGGCGCGCTTCGCTCCTGAAGTAAACCCAACGGTGTTGGTGACCTCGGTGCGCCTTACGATCAACTGAGTTTCGTTTTTCGTCATGGCGCCCCCGATCTGGACAAACGTCTACCCCAGACCTGGTACGTGACGGATTTTATATTGACGGCTGATTTTTAGGCAATTCTAAATGGCCGACATTCGCGTTCCGCTAGCGTTTAGACTCTGGCAAGCACCTGGATGACAAGAACCAAGGTCACGGCTCAAGCCAGGAAATTGCCCCCGCCCGAAGCCAACGCCGCTTTCGTCGGAATCGCCTCGGCGGATTGCAAGGCAGGTGTTCGTAGCAACAACAAGAGAGGCCTGTCGGTTCACGGGGCGCCGCAAATGCAGTTTCGTTTAGTGCTACTATGTGTAACTATAGCTTCGTATGGTACACAGGCGATTATGGCTGAAACTGCTCGAACGCGCATGGAAGGAGCGATCTGTTGTCTGGCTCGCTGGCGTGCGGCGGGTTGGAAAAACCTGCCTGAGGAGCGTGACTCTACTTGCTACTAGTTTTGCCTGATTTGAGCGTATTGGATCCCCCATGGATTCTGTCGATTAGAGAGAAATAAAAATGCGCGTTGAAAACA
>Ga0210393_10000537_pt1 | contig 34085 bp, 30 predicted proteins | sample IncBWC27OmetaG_FD_160068 | JGI IMG/M metagenome (GOLD analysis project Ga0210393, IMG submission 160068) | Forest soil microbial communities from Barre Woods Harvard Forest LTER site, Petersham, Massachusetts, United States - Inc-BW-C-27-O ...
GCTCTCCGGTGAGGCGCTGCTGGGCAACGGCGACTACGGCATCGATCCGGCGGTGATCAAGCGCATTGGCGGTGAATTGCAGGACATCCACGCCATGGGCGTGCAGGTCGCGGTGGTCATCGGCGGCGGCAACATCTTCCGCGGCGCGGGCCTGGCGCGGGCCGGCATGGACCGCGTGGCCGCCGATCACATGGGCATGCTCGCCACGGTGATGAACGCGCTCGCCATGCAGGACGCGCTGGAGAGCTTAGGCATGCACGCGCGCGTCATGTCCGCGATCCGCATCAACGAGGTGTGCGAGGACTACATCCGTCGGCGTGCCGTGCGGCACCTGGAGAAGGGCCGGGTGGCGATCTTCGCCGCCGGCACCGGCAACCCGTTCTTCACCACCGATACGGCCGCGGCGCTGCGCGCCATCGAGATCAGCGCCGACGTGCTGCTGAAAGCGACCAGGGTGAACGGGGTGTATTCGGACGATCCGCTGCGCAACCCCGCCGCGGTGCGCTATCCGCGCCTGACGTTCGACAAGGTGCTCAATGACCGCCTCAACGTCATGGACGCCACCGCCATCGTCATGTGCCGCGACAACCGCTTGCCTTTGCGGGTGTTCAATCTCAACAATCCCGGCGATCTGACGCGCATCGTGCGCGGCGAGGACGTGGGCACGGTGGTCACCTTCGAGTGAGCGCACCGCAACGCCTGCGACGAGAGGAGGACAGCATGCTCGAAGACCTCAAGAAAGATGCGGCGGTGCGCATGAGCAAGTGCGTGCAGACCTTCCAGGCGGATCTGAAGAAGCTGCGCACCGGCCGCGCCCACACGAGCCTCATCGAGCACCTCAAGGTCGACTACTACGGCAGCGACGTGCCGCTGCAGCAGGTCGCGAGCATCGCGGTGGAGGAGGGGCGCACGCTGGTCATCTCGCCATGGGAGAAGAGCGTCGTGCAGGCCATCGAGAAGGCGATCTTCAAGTCCGACCTGGGGCTGACGCCGATGACCGCCGGCACCGTGATCCGCATTCCCATGCCGCCGCTCACCGAGGAGCGCCGCCGCGAGATCACCAAGGTGCTGCGCCACGACGCCGAGAATGCCCGCGTGGCGGTGCGCAACGTGCGCCGCGACGTCATGAACGACATCAAGGAGCTGCTGAAGGAGAAGCTCGTCTCGCAGGACGATGAGCGGCGCGCCGAGACCGAGGTGCAGAAGCTCACCGACAAGCACGTCGCCGACATCGAGGCGCTGCTCGCGGCCAAAGAGAAAGAGGTCATGCAGGTGTGAAGGCCGCCGCCGTCACGCACCTGCCGCGCCACGTCGCGGTGATCATGGACGGCAACGGCCGCTGGGCGGCCGCGCGCGGTCAGACGCGCACTGCCGGTCACAAGGCGGGCTTGAAGTCCGTGCGCCTGATCATCGAGGAGTGCTCGCGGCGCGGCATCGAAGCGCTCACGCTGTTCGCCTTCTCGAGCGAGAACTGGCGGCGTCCGGCCGAGGAGGTGGGCAGCCTCATGAGCCTGTTCCTCGAGGCGCTCGACCGCGAGATTGCCGAGCTGCACCGCAAGGCGGTGCGGGTGCGCGTGGTCGGCGAGCGCCGCAGTCTCGCGGTGCGGTTGCAGGCGCGCATCGCGGCCGCCGAGGAGCATACCGCGGCCAACGGCGGGCTGAAGCTGCAGGTGGCGCTGAGCTATGGCGGCCGATGGGACATCGTGCAGGCCGCGCAGCAGCTCGCCCGCGAAGCCGCCAGCGGCGCGCTGCGGCCGCAGGACCTCGGCGAGGAGCGCTTCGCGGCCGGGCTGGCGCTCGCGGGTCTGCCGCCGGTCGAGCTGCTGATCCGCACCGGCGGCGAGCAGCGCCTGAGCAACTTTCTGCTGTGGGACCTGGCGTACGCGGAGCTGCATTTCGCCGCCTGCCTGTGGCCGGACTTCACCGCCAGCGACCTGGACGAGGCGCTCGCGTTCTTCGCCGGCCGCGAGCGGCGCTTCGGGCGAACGGGCGCACAGCGCGCGGCCGCGAAGGCTTAGAACGCATCGTGCCGGAATCCCTGCGCAAGCGAGTCCTCACCGCCGCCGTGCTGGCCGCCGCGGCGCTCGTCATTCTGCTGTGGCTGCCCGGGTGGGTAACGGTCGCGGCCATGACCGCCATGGCGCTCGCCGGGGCCTGGGAATGGTCGGCGTTCCTGCTGCTCACCTCCCCGGCGCTGCGCTTGGCTTACGTGCTGCTGATCGGCGTGCTGCTGCTGGGTGCGTGGCGCCTGTGCGCCGACGCGGAGCGGCGCGACCTGGTGCTCGCCGCGGCGGTCGTGTGGTGGGTGATCGCGCTGCTGTGGGTGACGCTCGCGCCGCGCCGCGTCGCGCCGTGGTCGGCAGGCGTGGCGGGTGCGCTGGCGCTCGTGCCGGCGTGGCTGGCGCTGGTGCGGCTGGCGCTCGCGCTGCCGCACGGCGCACAGTGGGTGGTGTTCACGCTGGTGCTGGTGTGGGTCGCCGACATCGGCGCATTCTTCTGCGGCCGCCGCTTCGGGCGCGTGCCGCTCGCGCCGCTGGTCTCGCCGGGCAAGACCTGGGAAGGGGCGCTGGGAGGTCTCGCCGCCAGCGCGCTGGTGGCGCTCGCCGGCAGCGCCTGGTTTCAGGTGCCGCTCGCGGCCTTCGTGCCGCTGTGCCTCGCCGCGGTCGGCTTCTCCATCGTCGGCGATCTCACCGAGAGTTTGCTGAAGCGCTTTGCTGGGATCAAGGATAGCGGCAGCATATTTCCCGGGCACGGCGGGGTCATGGACCGGATCGACAGTCTGACCGGCGCTGCGCCGGTGCTGATGCTCGGCCTCGCTTTGCTGGGAGTCATCGCATGATCGGAGTGGTGGTGCTCGGTTCGACCGGATCGGTGGGCGAGAGCACGCTCGATGTGATCGCGCGCCATCCGCAGCGCTTTCGCCTCGTAGCGATCGCGGCCAACAACAATGCCGGCAAGCTCGCCCGGCAGATCCGCACCTGGCGTCCGCAGTACGCCGCGCTGGCCGATCCGCGCGCGCTCGGCGAGCTCAAGGAGCTGCTCGGCGGGGCACCCGCGGGCACGCAGCTGCTCGCCGGTGCCGCCGCGCTCGAGGAGCTGGCGGTGCTGCCGCAAGCCGAGTGCGTGATGGCGGCGATCGTCGGCGCGGCCGGGCTGCGCTCGACGCTCGCGGCGGCGCGCGCCGGCAAGCGGCTGCTGCTCGCCAACAAGGAGTCGCTGGTGATGGCCGGCTCGCTGCTGCTTGCCGAAGTGAATGCTTCCGGTGCAACGCTGCTGCCGATCGACAGCGAGCACAACGCCATCTTCCAGTGCCTGCCGCCGGGGGTGCGTGCCGGTGTTGCGCCCCCGGGCGTGACGCGCGTGACGCTGACCGCATCCGGCGGACCGTTCCGCGATACGCCGGCGGAGGCGCTCGCGGCCGTGACGCCCGAGGCTGCCTGTGCCCATCCCAACTGGGTCATGGGACGCAAGATCTCGGTCGACTCGGCGACCCTGATGAACAAGGGGCTCGAGCTGATCGAGGCCTGCCTGCTGTTCGGGCTCACCCCGGCGCAGGTGCAGATCGTGGTGCATCCCCAGAGCATCGTGCACTCGCTGGTGCAGTACGCCGACGGTTCCGTGCTCGCCCAGCTCGGCGCCCCCGATATGCGCACGCCCATCGCCCATGCGCTCGCCTGGCCCGAGAGAATCGACTCCGGTGTAGAATCCCTCGACCTGCTCAAGGTCGGCCGGCTCGACTTTCGCGCTCCCGACACCGATAAGTTCCGCTGTCTCGCGCTGGCCCAGGCCGCGGTGCGCGCCGGCGGCCTGCACCCGGTCGTGCTGAATGCCGCCAACGAGGTGGCAGTCGAGGCCTTCCTCGAGCGCCGATTGAACTTTCCCGGCATCGCGGCGGTCATTGAAGCCGTAGTGGAGCGCGGCACCGGGGGGGCGATCGGCGGGCTGGAGGACGTTCTGGCGGCTGACGCCGAAAGCAGGGTGCACGCACGTGAGCAAATCGTCGGCATGACAAGAAGTGCAGCGGTAAGAGGTGCTCACGCATGAGTGTCGTCTGGTACCTGCTGTGGTTCGTGGTGGCCGTCGGCCTGCTGGTCACGGTCCATGAATTCGGCCATTTCTGGGTCGCGCGGCGCCTGGGGTTCAAGGTGCTGCGTTTTTCGGTCGGGTTCGGCAGGCCGCTGCTGACGCGTGTGGCCGGCGCCGACCGCGTCGAGTACGTGCTGGCCGCCATTCCGCTCGGCGGCTACGTGAAGCTGCTCGACGAGCGCGAAGGTCCGGTGGATCCGGCCGACCTGCCGCGTTCCTTCACGCACCGACCGCCCTGGCAGCGCATCGTGGTGCTGCTCGCCGGTCCCGGCTTCAACATCCTGTTCGCCGTGCTGGTCCTGTGGGGCATGCTGTGGGTGAATGGCGTGACCGAGGTGCGGCCGACGGTCGGGGATGTGACCGCCGGCTCGATCGCCGCGCGCGCGGGACTGAAGTCAGGAGATGAGATCCGCGCGATCAACGGTAGCGCCGTGAGCGGGCAGCGCGAGGTGGTCTTCGGCCTGCTCGATGCCATGAGCGCACGCGGCGAGGCGGACCTCGCGGTCCGCGGCACCGACGGCGCCAGCCGCGAGGCGCGCCTGTACGTGCCCGACGCTGACGAGCGGCGCCGTCTCACCGAGCCGACGCAGCTGTTCCGCGGGCTTGGGTTTCAGTTCTGGACGCCCACGGTGCCGGCGGTGTTCGGCGAGGTCCTGCCCGACGGGCCGGCGGCGCGCGCCGGCCTGCACAGCGGCGACCGCGTCGTGGCGATCGACGGGGTGCCCATGCGCGACTTCCGGCAGATCGTCGACTACATCAGCGCCCGGCCCGCGGCGCGCATCAACATTGCTTACGAGCGCGGCGGCCTCACGGGCAGCGCCGCCGTGCAGGTGGTGAGCGAGCAGAGCGATGGCCACCCGATCGGCCGCATCCGCGTCAGGCCGCCGGCGATCGCCTATCCGCCGGGCATGCTGCTGCATACCAGTCTCGGCGCGGCTGCGGCGCTCGGCCGCGCCGGCGGGGAAGCCTGGAGCATGACACTGCTGCAGGGGCGGTTGTTCTGGCGCATGGTGCTCGGACGCGTGTCGCTGAAGAATCTGAGCGGGCCGCTGTCGATCGCCGAGTTCGCCGGCGATTCGGCCGAGGCGGGGGTGGCCGCATTCCTGAGTTTCCTGGTGCTAATCTCTCTGTCGCTGGGATTTCTCAACCTGCTGCCGATCCCAATCCTCGACGGCGGACAGATTGTGTTCCAGTTAGTGGAGTGGCTGAAGGGCAGCCCGCTGTCGGAGCGGACGCAGGCGCTCGGCCAGCAGGTGGGTATCGCCTTGCTCATCGTCCTGATGGGTGTCGCGCTATACAACGATATTGCGCGCCAGTTCAGTTGAGTCACAGCCGCGGCGCGCACCGCAGGCGCGGGCCCTGGAGGGCGCCCTCCGGGGTGCGCTCTGCGGTCCTCGAATAGTGCAACGTACGAGATGAACGCCGCGGCAGCGCCGCGGCGTAAGGGGTAGGGGTGGTAAGAACATGAACAGGCGCGCAGCCGGCGGTCTCGCTCGGGCCGGCGCACCTACGCGCGCGGTCGCAGCAGGCAAGCGCGGCGCGGCACTCATCGTGCTGGCGTTGACGCTGCACGGCGTACCGGCCGCGGCGCAACCCGCGCCCGCACCGGCCGGTCCGACGCCCACCGCGGCGCAATCCGCGCCCGCACCAGCCGGTCCGACGCCCGCCGCGGCGCAACCTGCGCCCGCAGCGGCGGGTCCGACACCCACCACGACGCAACCCGCGCCCGGCACGCCGGCCGCGCCCGAGGGCCCGGCGCCCGCTGGGGCCGCCGCCGGGCCGGTGCCGGCGGCACCGCAGACCGCGCCGCTGGGGGTGCCGCCGCCGGCGAGCACGACGGCGGACTTCACCGTCGGGGACATCAAGATCGAAGGGCTGCAGCGCGTCTCCGAAGGCACCGTCTACAACTACCTGCCGGTGAACATCGGCGATCACCTGACGCCGCAGCGCGTGCGTGAGGCGATCCGTGCGCTGTACGTCACGGGCTTCTTCCGCGACGTGCAGATGCGCCGCGACGGCAACACGCTGATCGTCGTGGTGCTCGAGCGCCCGTCCATCGAGAGCTTCGAGATCACCGGCAACAAGGACATCAAGACCGAGGATCTGCAGAAGTCGCTGCGCGGCGTGGGACTGGCGGCCGGCAAGACCTTCGACCGCTCGGTGCTCGAGGACGTCACGCAGTACCTCACCGACCAGTACTTCGCGCGCGGCAAGTACGGGGTGCGCATCGAATCGAAGGTGGAGGAGGAGGCCGGCAATCGCGTCAAGATCAAGATCGACATCAAGGAAGGCTCGCGCGCCAAGATCCGCGAGATCAACATCGTCGGTGACACGAAGTTCAAGCAGAAGGACATCCTCGAGACGCTCGAGCTGAAAACGCCCAACTGGCTCTCCTGGTACAAGCAGGACGATCGCTACTCGCGCGAATCGCTGCAGGGCGACCTGGAGAAGGTGCGCAACTACTACATGGATCGCGGTTACGCGAACTTCCAGCTCGAGTCGACCCAGGTGGCGATCGCGCCCGAGAAAGAGGACATCTTCATCACCGTCAACATCGAAGAGGGCCAGGTCTACAAGGTGTCGCAGATAAAGCTCGCCGGTACCTTCGTCGTACCGCAGTCGCAGCTGCAGCTGCTGCTGCTGATCCACCCGGGCGACACCTTCAACCGCAAACTGATCACTGCCTCCCAGGAGCTGATGCAGAACCGCATGGGACGCGACGGCTACGCCTTCGCCAAGGTCGACCCGGTGCCGACCGCGGACAACGCCAACCACACTGTGGCGCTCACCTTCTTCGTCGATCCGGGCAACCGCGTGTACGTGCGCAACATCAGCTTCACGGGCACCAACCGCATCAACGACGAGGTGCTGCGCCGCGAGATGCGCCAGCTCGAGGGCGGCTGGCTGTCGAACACCTCGCTGGAGCGCTCCAAGCAGCGCATCCAGCGTCTGCCGTACGTGAAGAGCGTGGAATTCGAGACCACCCCGGTGGCCGGCTCGACCGACCTGGTGGACGTGAACTACAAGATCGAGGAAGGGCCGGCGTCGCAGCTCTCCGGAGGCATCGGCTACTCGGAGACCTACAAGTTCATGCTCAACGGCAGCTTCGCGGATTCCGACTTCCTCGGCAGCGGTCAGCGCATCGCGGTCAACCTGAACGGCGGGGCCTTCAGCAAGGTCTACACCATCCAGCACACCAACCCGTATACCAACGTCGACAACCTGCAGCGCACCGAATCGATCACCTACAGCGACGTGACGCAGTTCGTATCGTCCTCCTCGACCTTCTCGTCGCAGACCGTCAGCCTCGGACCCACCTGGGCGTACCCGATCAGCGAGTTCATGTACGTGCGCTTCGGCGCGGCGTTCAACAGCTCGCAGCTGCTCACCAACTCGGCCACCAGCGCGCTGCAGGCGCAGCAGTGGGTGCAGGACAACGGGCATCCCTACAGCCGCCTGGCGCACGACGACTCCAGCAACAACGAGTACGTGTTCTACGGCACCAATTTCCACACGCTCGAGGGGATCGTCGGCTGGGACTGGGACACCCGCAACCGCACGCTGTTCGCCGATCGCGGCATGCGCCTCAACCTGTCCTACTCGATCACTACGCCCGCCAGCGACGTGAAGTACTACATCGGCAACGCTCAGTTGGTCAGGTACGTGCCGCTGTGGCACGGCTTCACGCTGTCGTTCCTCGAGGGTATCGACTACGGCTCGCCGCTCGGGCGCACCACGGCGATTCCGCCGTACCGGCAGTTCTTCGGCGGCGGCCCGGACAACGTGCGCGGCTTCCGCGAGAGCCGGCTGGGTCCGAAGGACCAGTTCGGCAACCCCTACGGCGGCAACATGCGCATCACCAGCCAGAACGAGCTGATCTTCCCCATGCCGGCGAAATTCGCCCAGACCGCGCGCATCAGCGCCTTCCTCGACATGGGTGGGGTGTACCAGACCGGCAACAGCATCAAGTTCTACGGACCGGACGAAGTGACCCCGGACTGCTACAGTTTCAAGTGCGAAGGCCTGAAACGCTCGGTGGGCGTCGCGGTGCAGTGGCTGGCGCCGCTCGGCCTCTTCCGCTTCAGCCTGGGGATGCCGCTCAACGCGAAGACGGGCGACGGCATCACCACCTGGGGCGATGAGCGCGAGGTGTTCCAGTTCTCCGTCGGCAACGCGTTCTGAGATACTAGGCGATTAGGTCCGGTGCCGGGCCGGGACGCATTGACAAAATAGAGGGTAGGTAGTTGCAAGTGAACCGTTCGATCAGCAGGAAAATGGCAATGTGGTCGGTCGCGGCAGCCGCAGCCCTGGCGGCTTTGCCGGCCTGGGCCGAGCCGAAGATCGGTGTCGTCGATCCCCAGCGGCTGCTGCTCGAGTCCCCGCAGGGCAAGGCCATGGCCGATGCCATGCAGACGGAGTTCGCCCCGCGCCAGCGCACGCTGCAGGCGCAGGGGCAGGCGCTCAAGGCCAAGGAGGAGAAGCTGCAGAAGGACGGCGCCACCATGACCGAGGACCAGCGCCAGCGCGCGGAGAAGGAGCTGCGCGACGGCGCGCGCGACTTCGAGCGTTCCAAGACCGAGTTCCAGGACGACGTCACCGCGCGCCGCAACGAGGAGCTGTCGCGCCTGCAGCGCACGCTGCTCGAGGAGGTGCGCACCTACGCCAAGGCGCAGAACTACGACGTGGTGCTGAGCGGCGAGGCGGTGCTGTACGCCACCTCGGCCGACGACATCACCCCTGCCATCCTCGCCGCGCTGCAGGCGCGCGGCGGCGCCGCTGCGCCGGCCAAGCCGGCAGGAAGCACGCCGCCGCCGCCGCCGGCACCCGCGAAGCCGCACTGAGCGCCAAGCCGGCGGGGGAGTGCGCGGCGTGCCGGTGTCACTCGGGGAGCTTGCCGTGCGCTTCGGCTGCGAGCTGCGCGGCGACCCGGACACGCGCATCGAGCGGGTAGCGACACTCGCCGCCGCCAGCGCCGACGCGGGCGCGCTCAGCTTCCTCGCCAACCCGCGCTACCGGGCGCAATTGTCCACCACGCACGCCGCGGCGGTGGTGCTCAGCGGCGCGGACGCCGCCGCCTGCCGCACGGCGATGCTGGTATGCGCGAACCCCTACGCCACCTACGCGCGCATCGCCACGCTGCTGTATCCGACGGCGCCGCTCGTGCCCGGCGTGCACCCGAGCGCGGTAGTGGCCGCGAGCGCACACATCGACCCGAGCGCCCGCGTGGGTGCCCTGGCGAGCGTTGGCGAGGGGGTGCGCGTCGGGCCGCGCGTGCTGGTCGGGCCGCACTGCAACCTGGAAGAGGACGTCGCGCTCGCCGCGGACGTGCAGCTGGCGGCGCGCGTCACGCTCGGACGCGGGGTGGTGATCGGTGCGCGCACCGTGGTGCAGCCGGGGGTGGTGATCGGCGGTGACGGCTTCGGTTTCGCCGCGGCCGACGGCGGCTGGGTGAAGGTGCCGCAGCTCGGCACGGTGCAGATCGGCGCCGACGTGGAGATCGGCGCCAACACCACCATCGACCGCGGTGCCATCGATGACACCGTGATCGAGGACGGGGTGAAGCTCGACAACCTCATCATGGTCGGACACAACACGCGCATCGGCGCGCACACGGTGATCGCCGGTTGTACCGGCATCTCCGGCAGCGCCACGATCGGCAAGCGCTGCGTGATCGGCGGCGCGGTGGGCATCGCCGGGCACATCAGCATCGCCGACGACGTGGTCATCACCGGCTACTCGGCCATCAGCCACTCGATCGCGCTCGCCGGGGTATACTCGAGCACGCTCCCGGCCGAGGAAGCGCAGGTGTGGCGGCGCCTGGTGGCGCGCTTCAAGCGCGGCGACGCGCTCGGGGCGCGCGTGCGTCGCCTCGAGCGCGCCGCCGGTCTGGCACCCGCGCCGCACGATGAGCCACATGACTGAGGTGCTGCAACTCGACATCCAGGCGATCCTCGAGCGCCTGCCGCACCGCTACCCGTTCCTGCTGGTGGACCGCGTGCTCGAGTGCCGTCCGGGCCACAGCATCCGCGCACTGAAGAACGTCACCTACAACGAGCCGTTCTTCCCCGGACACTTTCCCGGGCGTCCGGTGATGCCGGGCGTCATGATCATCGAGGCACTGGCGCAGGTGGCGGGCATCCTGTGTTTCGTCACCAACAACGTCATTCCCGATCACAACACGCGGTTCTACTTCGTCGGCATCGACAAGGCGCGCTTCCGCCGTCCGGTGGTGCCGGGCGACCAGGTGCTGCTCAGCGCGCAGCTCGAGCGCTCGCTGAAGGGAATCTGGCGCTTCTCCACGGTGGCGCAGGTGGCGGATCAGGAAGTGGCGCACGCCGAGATGATGGTGGCCCCGGAGGCCGCACGGTGATCGACGCGCGCGCCGTCGTTTCGCCGCAGGCCGAGCTCGCGCCGGACGTGAGCGTCGGACCGTTCAGCGTCATCGGTGCGCAGGTGCGCATCGGCCCGCGCAGCGTGATCGGGCCGCACGCCGTCATCAATGGCCCGACCACCCTGGGCGCCGACAACCGCGTGTTCCAGTTCGCCTCCATCGGCGATGCGCCGCAGGACAAGAAATACCGCGGTGAGCCGACCCTTCTCGAGATCGGCGACCGTAACGTGTTCCGCGAGTGCTGCACCATCAACCGCGGCACCGCCGGCGACAAGGGCGTGACGCGCATCGGCGACGACAATCTGTTCATGGCGTACTCGCACGTCGCGCACGACTGCGTGATCGGCGCCAACACCGTGTTCGCCAACTGCGCATCGCTGGGCGGCCACGTCGAGATCGGCGACTGGGTGATCCTCGGCGGGCTCACCGCGGTGCACCAGTTCACCAAGATCGGCGCACACGCCTTTCTCGGCGGTGGCTCGATCCTGTCGCGCGACGTGCCGCCGTACGTGATGGTGGCGGGCAACCCGGCGGTGCCACACTCGATCAACTCCGAGGGCCTGAAGCGGCGCGGTTTCACCGAGGAGCAGGTGCGCAACGTGCGCGAGGCCTACCGCATCCTGTACCGCTCGGAGCTGCGCCTCGCGGAGGCGCTGACGCAGCTCGAGCCGCTCGCCGCGGCCAATCCGGAAGTCCGCGCGTTCGTCGACTTCATCCACGGTTCCACCCGCAGCCTGGTGCGATGAGCGTGGTGGGCCTGCCGCCCTCGGCTGCGGCGCCGTTGCGTGTCGGGATCGTGGCGGGCGAAGCGTCCGGAGACCAGCTGGGGGCGGCACTGATTGGCGCGCTGCGCGCGCGCGTGCCGCAGCTGCACTGCTTCGGTGTGGCCGGACCGAAGATGATCGCCGCCGGCTGCGAGGCCTGGGCACCTGCGGAGGAGCTCGCGGTGATGGGACTCGCGGAGGTGCTGCGCCACCTGCCGCGGCTGCTGTCGCTGCGCGCGGAGCTCGCGCGGCGCTTCTGCGCCGCGCCCCCTGACGTGTTCGTCGGCATCGATGCACCGGAATTCAATCTCGCCCTGGCGCGGCGCCTGAAGCACGCCGGGGTGCGCACCGTGCAGTACGTGAGCCCGCAGGTCTGGGCCTGGCGGCAGGGGCGGGTGCGCGGCATCGGCGCGGCCTGCGACCTGGTGCTGTGCCTGCTGCCCTTCGAGACCGCGTTCTACGCACGCCATGGAGTGCCGGCGCTGTTCGTCGGGCACCCGCTGGCGGACGAGATCCCCCTCGAGCCTGACCGCGCCGGCGCACGCCGCGCGCTCGCGCTCGATGCGGCCGCGCCGCTCGTCGCGCTGCTGCCGGGCAGCCGCGTCGGCGAGGTCGCGCGCCTCGCCGCGCCCTTTGCTGCCGCGGCGCGCCACATCCACGAGCGCCGCCCGGGCTGGCAGTTCGTGGCGCCCATGGCCTCCACGGCCGCTCGTGAGGTCTTTGACAGGGAAGTGACGCAAGTGCCCGGCGCGCCGGAGATTCGCCGCATCGCGGGCGAGGCGCAGCGGGTGCTGGCGGCTTGCGATGCCGCTATCGTCGCCTCCGGCACCGCCACCCTCGAGACGCTCCTCACCGGGCGGCCGATGGTGGTCGCCTACCGGGTCAGCCCGGTGACCGCGTTTCTCCTGCGGACCATGAGGCTGGTGAAGGTGCGATACTTTTCCCAGCCGAACCTGCTCGCCGGCCGGCGCCTGGTCCCGGAATTCTTCCAGGAGCAGGTGAGCGGCGCGGCGCTCGGCGACGCCCTGCTTTCGGAACTGGAGGATCGCGAGCACGTGCGTGAGCTGCTCGAGGAATTCACCGCGGTGCACCGCGCCCTGCGCTGCGGCGGCGCCGGGCGCGCCGCGGACGCGATCGCGGCGCTGGCGCGCGGTGAGCTTGCGGCCGCCTTGCCCGCGGCTGCGGCGCTGCAGGTGCCCGATGCACGCCACTGAGGAGCGCGATCTTAAGCGCGTGGCGGGCGTCGACGAGGCCGGTCGCGGTCCGCTCGCCGGCCCGGTGGTGGCGGCGGCGGTGATCCTCGATCCGCGGCGGCGCATCCGCGGACTGGCGGACTCGAAAGTCCTCAGCGCCGCCGAGCGGGCGCGACTTGCGCCCATCATCAGGAGCCGCGCGCTCGCCTGGGGTGTCGGCTGGGCCGACCGCGACGAGATCGACACGCTGAACATCCTCGAGGCGACGCTGCTGGCGATGCGCCGCGCGCTGCTGGCGCTGCCGGTGCCGCCGACCCACGTGCGCGTCGACGGTAACCGCTGCCCGTGCATCGCCGATCTCGCCTTCGGCTGCACGGTCGAGGCCATCATCGCCGGCGATGCGCGCATCGCGGCGATCAGCGCCGCCTCGATCCTCGCCAAGACGTACCGCGACGCCCTGATGGAGGCGCTCGATGCGTACTACCCCGGCTTCGCGCTGGCGACGCACAAGGGCTACGCCACGGCGGCGCATCTCGAGGCGCTCAAGGCTCGGGCGCCCTCCGCGCAGCACCGCCGCTCCTTCAGTCCCATGCGGGTCGCGGGTGAGGCGCCCTTGAGCTCTTGGGAAGACGAGTAGGCGCGCGGCGCGATGGCACAGGGTTTCGTTCACCTCAGGGTGCACACCGAGTTCTCGCTGATCGACAGCGTGGTGCGCGTGCCGCAGCTCATCGAGGCAGTGGCCGCGGCCGGCATGCCGGCGGTCGCGGTGACCGACCAGCACAACCTGTTCGCGATGATGAAGTTCTATCGCGAAGCGCTGCGGGCGGGCATCAAGCCGCTGGTCGGGGTCGATCTGCTGGTGCGCGAGGAGGGCGAGCGGCAGGCGCCCTCGCGCCTGACGCTGTTGTGCCAGTCGCAGGGCGGCTACCGCAATCTCGCCCGCCTCATCACCCGCGCCTACCTCGAGGGTCAGGAGCGCGGTGTGCCGCGCATCGAGCGGCGCTGGCTGAGCCGGGCCAGCCTCGAGGGGCTGATCGCGCTCTCGGGGGCGAGCGACGGCGACGTCGGCCGTGCCTTGGTCAATGCGCGTGAGCGCGATGCCGAGCGCGCCCTCGATGGCTGGCTCACGCTGTTCCCGGAACGCTTCTACCTCGAGCTGCAGCGCCTCGGCCGTCCCTTCGAAGAAGCCTACATCGCCGGCGCCGTCGCGCTGGCCGCGCGCCGCGCGGTACCGGTGGTCGCCAGCAACGACGTGCGCTTCCTCACCCCGGCCGAGTTCGAATCGCACGAGGCGCGCGTGTGCATCCACGACGGTGCGCTGCTCGCCGATGCCGGCCGCGCACGCCGCTACACGCACCAGCAGTACCTGCGCAGCCCGCAGGAGATGGCGGCCCTGTTTGCCGACGTCCCCGAGGCGCTCGTCAACTCGGTGGAGATCGCGCGCCGCTGCAGCCTGGCGCTGACCTTAGGCGAGGTGCGCCTGCCGCAATACCCGGTGCCGGCCGGGGCGAGCACCGAGGAGTTCCTGCGCGAGGAGAGTGCGCGCGGCCTTACGGCGCGCTTCGCGGCGGCGGGCGGCGTACCGCCGGGACACACCGAGCGGCTGCGGCGCGAGCTCGAGGTGATCTGCCAGATGGGCTTCGCCGGTTACTTCCTCATCGTCGCCGACTTCATCCGCTGGGCGCGCAGCAACGGGGTGCCGGTCGGACCGGGGCGCGGCTCGGGCGCGGGCTCCCTGGTGGCGTTCAGCCTGCAGATCACCGACCTCGATCCGATCCGCTACGACCTGCTCTTCGAGCGCTTCCTGAATCCCGAGCGCGTGTCGCTGCCGGACTTCGACATCGACTTCTGCATGGACGGCCGCGACCGCGTGATCGACTACGTGGCGGACAAGTACGGCCGCGAGCGCGTGTCGCAGATCATCACCTACGGCACCATGGCCGCCAAGGCGGTGGTACGCGACGTCGGCCGCGTGCTGGGGATGGCGTACGGCTACGTCGACCGTATCGCCAAGCTCATTCCCTTCGAGCTCGGCATCACCCTCGATGCGGCGCTGGAGAAGGAGCCGGAGCTCAAGCGGCTCTACCAGGCGGAAGAGGAAGTGAAGAACCTCATCGACCTGGCTCGCTCGCTCGAGGGGCTGACGCGCAATGCCGGCATGCATGCCGGCGGGGTGGTGATCGCCCCGTCCATGCTCACCGACTTCGCGCCGCTGTACTGCGACGCCGGCGGCGGCAGCATCGTGACGCAGTTCGACAAGGACGACGTCGAGGCGGCCGGGCTGGTGAAGTTCGATTTCCTCGGGCTGCGCACCCTCACCATCATCGATCGCGCCGCCGCCCTCATCAACCGCGAGCGCCCGCCGGGCAGCGCGCCGCTGACCGTGAGCGCGCTGCCGATGGACGACGCCGCCACCTACACGCTGCTCAAGTCCTGCCGCACCACCGCGGTCTTCCAGCTCGAGTCGCGCGGCATGAAGGACCTGATCCGCCGCCTGCAGCCGGACCGTTTCGAGGACATCGTCGCGCTGGTGGCGCTGTTCCGGCCCGGGCCGCTGCAGTCGGGCATGGTGGACGATTTCATGAACCGCAAGCACGGCCGCAGCGACGCGCCGGTCGATTACCTGCATCCGAGCCTCGAGTCGATCCTCAAGCCCACCTACGGGGTGATCCTCTACCAGGAGCAGGTGATGCAGATCGCGCAGGTGCTCGCCGGCTACACGCTCGGCGGCGCGGACCTGCTGCGCAAGGCGATGGGCAAGAAGAGCCCTGAGGAGATGGCCCAGCAGCGCTCGGTGTTCGTCAGCGGCGCGGTGGCGCGTGGCGTGCGCGAGTACACCGCCGGCCACATCTTCGACCTGATGGAGAAGTTCGCCGGCTACGGCTTCAACAAGTCGCACTCGGCCGCCTATGCTCTGCTGTCCTACCAGACCGCGTACCTCAAGGCCCACTACCCGGCGCAGTTCATGGCGGCGGTGCTGTCGGCCGACATGGACCACACCGACAAGGTAGTGACGCTCATCAAGGAGTGCAGCGACATGGGCCTCGCCGTGCTGTCGCCGGACGTGAACGCCTCGCGCTACGAGTTCACGGCCTGCGGCAGCGGCAGCATCCGCTACGGCCTGGGCGCGGTGCGTGGCGTGGGCCGCGGCGCGGTGGAGGCGATCATCGCCGGGCGCGAGGCGCACGGCCCGTACCGCTCGCTCGAGGATCTGTGCCGGCGCCTCGACCTGCAGAAGGTGAATCGCCGCGTGCTGGACGCCCTGCTGCGCTCGGGCAGTCTCGACGGCCTGGGCGCCAACCGCGCCACGCTCATGGATCGTCTCGGCGCCGCGCTGCAGCTCGGCGAGCAGAACACGCGCGCGCAATCGTCCGGCCAGGACGATCTGTTCGGCCTCGCCGCCGACGGGCGCGACGCTGCGCTCGAGCCGCAGCGCGCAGCGCCCCTGCCGGAGTGGAGCGAGGCGGTGCGCCTCGCCGGCGAGCGCGACACGCTCGGCCTGTATCTCACCGGTCACCCGCTGGCGCGCTTCGAGTCAGGGCTGGCGCGCTTCGTCTCCCACCGCATCGCCGACCTGGTGAGCGACCGGCCGCTCGCCGGCCTCGAGTCGGCGCGCTTCGGCGCGGGCAAGGCGGTGACGGTGGCGGGACTCATCGACGAGGTGAAGAAGCGCGGGCCGCGGGTGATCATGACGCTCGACGACCGCACCGGGCGCATCGAGGCGGTGCTGTTTGAAGAGACCTGGCAGAAGCACCGCGAGCTGATCACCAAGGACGCGCTGGTGCTGGTCGAAGGCCTTCTGCGCTTCGACGAGTTCAGCGACGCCTGGCGAGTGTCGGTGCGGCGCATCAGCGAGCTCGACGAGGTGCGCTCGCGCGCCGCGCAGCGCCTGGTGATCCGCTGCGCGCACGACGACGTCGGGCACTGCCTCGAACGGCTCGCGGCGATCCTCGCGCCCTGGCGGCCGGGACCGTGCCCGATCACGGTCGAGTACCGCGGCCGCGGCGCGAGCGGCGCGCTCACGCTCGGGGGCGAGTGGACGGTGCGCCCGAGCCGCGAGCTGCTCGAGCAGCTCGAGGGCCTGCTCGGGCCCGACGCGGTGCAGGTGATGTATGCCAGCGTGCCGGCCCGGGCCGGCGCATCATTCTCGGCCGACGGCCGCTGAGTTAGGGTAGGCTTTACGCATCATGGCCGTTTCGTTCCTCGACTTCGAGCAACCCATCGCCGAGCTGGAAGCCAAGATCGAAGAGCTCCGGCACGTCAGCTCCGACTCCGAAGTCAACATCCAGGACGAGATCGACAGGCTGCAGGCCAAGAGCCGCCAGCTGACGATGAGTATCTTCGCCAGCCTCACGCCCTGGCAGATCACGCAGCTCGCCCGCCATCCGCATCGTCCCTACACCCTCGACTACGTGAACGCCATCTGCAGCGAGTTCCACGAGCTACACGGCGATCGCATGTACGCCGATGACGGCGCCATCGTCGGCGGGCTGGCGCGCATCGACGAGCGCGCGCTCATGATCATCGGCCACCAGAAGGGGCGCGATACCAAGGAGCGCGTGCGCCGCAACTACGGCATGCCGAAGCCCGAAGGCTACCGCAAGGCGCTGCGCCTCATGCGGCTCGCCGAGCGCTTCTCGCTGCCGATGGTGACGCTCATCGACACGCAGGGCGCCTACCCCGGGGTGGGGGCGGAGGAGCGCGGTCAGAGCGAGGCGATCGCCCGCAATCTGTTCGAGATGTCGGTGCTGCGCATTCCCATCGTCAGCGTGGTCACCGGCGAGGGTGGCTCGGGTGGGGCGCTCGGCATCGGCGTGTGCGACCGCCTGCTGATGCTCCAGTACAGCACCTACTCGGTCATCTCGCCCGAAGGGTGCGCCTCCATCCTGTGGAAGAGCCAGGACAAGAAAGAGGTGGCGGCCGAGGCGCTCAACCTCACCGCTGACCGCCTGTACAAGCTCGGGCTCGTGGACGAGGTCATCGAGGAGCCGCTCGGCGGCGCGCACCGCGATGCGGCGGCCGTGGCCGCCAGTCTCAAGGCCGCCCTCATCCGCCAGCTCGACGAGCTGGAAGCGATTCCGCGCGACGAGTTGCGCGCCGCGCGCGCGGCGAAGATCGCCGGCTTCGGCGTGTATTCCGAAAACGCCGCCTGAAGCGCGCCGATGGCACGCTCGCGCCGCGCACCTGCGAGCTTCGGTCCGCGCTGGCTGCAGGAGCGCCTCGCGCAGCTGCTGCCGCAGTTCCCGCACCTGCCGCTGTGCGTCGCCTTCAGCGGCGGGCTGGACTCGACCGCGCTGCTGGCCGCGCTCGCGCGCATGCCACGGCGGCCGCGCAAGCTGCGGGCGCTGCACGTCGACCATGGACTGCAGCCGCGCTCGCGGCTGTGGAGCGCGCATTGCCGGCGTATCGCGCACGCCCTCGGCGTGCCGCTCGCCGTGCGGCGTGCGCGGGTGCCGCGCCGGCGCGGCGAGTCGCTCGAGGCCGCCGCGCGCGCGGTGCGCTACCGGCTGCTCGGCGAGGCGCTCGCGCCCGGGGAGGCACTGCTCACCGCCCATCACCTGGACGATCAGCTCGAGACCGTGCTGCTGCAGCTGCTGCGCGGTGCCGGTATCGCCGGGCTCGCCGCCATGCCGGAGGTGGCGCCGCTCGCGCGCGGCCTGCTGGTGCGCCCGCTGCTGCCGCTGACGCGCCGCGAGCTCGCCGCCTGGGTACAGGCCCGGCACCTCGCGTTCGTCGAGGACGACAGCAACGCGCAGCGGCAACTCGACCGCAACTACCTGCGCCTCGAGGTGTTGCCGCAGATCCGCGCGCGCTGGCCGGCCGCGGCGACCACTGTGGCGCGTGCCGCGCGCCACGCAGCCGCCGCGCAACGGCTGCTCGATGCGCTGGCCGCCGCCGACCTCGCGCGGGCGAGCTGGGGCGCCATGCTCGCGGCGCGGGCGCTGCGCGCGCTCACCCTCGAGCGGCGCCGCAACGTGCTGCGCTTCTGGATCACGCAGCAGGGTCTGCAGGCGCCGCCCGCGAGCCTCTTGACCGAGATGGCCGGCCCGTTGCTCGCCGCGCGCGCCGATGCGCAGCCGTTCGTCGCCTGGGGCGAAGCGCGGGTGCTGCGCCAGGGCGAGCTGCTGTGCCTGCAGGCGCAGCGCGAGGCGGCGACCGTCCCGGCGGCAGTCCAGTGGCGCTGGGGCGGGCGGCGCAGCTGTCCCCTGGCGGGCAGCGGCACGCTGGCGCTGCAGAACGATGCGCGCGGACCCCTCGACCTTGACGCGCTGCCGCCACGGCTGCTGCTGCGGCCGCGCCGCGGCGGCGAGCGGCTGCGCCCGGTGCGCGGCGGCCCGCGCCGCACGCTGAAGAGCCTGCTGCAGGAAGCGGGCGTGCCGGCGCAGGAGCGGCGCAGCCTGCCGCTCGTTTTTGCCGGCGAGCAACTGCTGGCCGTGGCCGACCTGTGGCTCGACGAGTCGGTGCAGGCAGGACCTGCGAGCCGCCGCCGCGCGCGCCTGCGCTGGACGCCCGAACGGCCCACGCCGCGCCGCCAGATGTGCTAACCTGCCGGCCCGTCGTCGCTGCCGGCATTTTCGCGGGCAGCGGTGGTGCGAGCGACGGGAAAAACCCTCGATCTGAGCTTATGACGCGTTTCGTATTCGTCACCGGCGGCGTCGTGTCCTCGTTGGGGAAGGGCATCGCGGCCGCCTCGCTCGGCGCGATCCTCGAGGCGCGCGGCCTCAAGGTCGCGATGGTCAAGCTCGACCCGTACATCAACGTCGATCCGGGCACGATGAGCCCGTTCCAGCACGGCGAGGTGTTCGTCACCCAGGACGGCACCGAGACCGACCTCGACCTCGGGCACTACGAGCGCTTCGTGCGCACCACGACGGGGCACAACAGCAACTTCACCACCGGCCGCATCTACGAGCGGGTCATCGCCAAGGAACGCCGCGGCGACTACCTCGGCGCCACCGTGCAGGTCATTCCGCACATCACCGACGAGATCAAGCGCAGCATCAAGCTCGGCGCGGAAGGCGCCGACGTATGCATGGTCGAGATCGGCGGTACGGTCGGTGACATCGAGTCGCTGCCGTTCCTCGAGGCCATCCGCCAGCTCGGCGTCGAGCTCGGGCGCAGCAACGTCGTGTACATGCACCTGACGCTGGTGCCGATCGTCGGCGGCTCGGGCGAGATCAAGACCAAGCCGACGCAGCACTCGGTGAAGGAGCTGCGTGGCATCGGCATCCAGCCCGACGTGCTGCTGTGCCGCTGCAAGCACCCGCTGCCCGAGGAGCAGCGCCGCAAGATCGCGCTGTTCACCAACGTCGAGGAGCGCGCGGTCATCTCCGCGGTCGACGCCGACGACATCTACAAGATCCCGATGCTGCTGCACGAGCAGGCGCTCGACGACATCATCGTCGACAAGCTGCGCCTCGAGGTGCCCGCCACCGACCTGGCCGAGTGGCGCCAGGTGGTGAGCGGCAGGGCCAACCCCGACGGCCAGGTCGACATCGCCATGGTCGGCAAGTACGTGCAGATCCGCGACTCCTACCTGTCACTGCACGAGGCGCTGATGCACGGCGGACTCAAGAGCCGCACGCGCGTCAACATCCACTACATCGAGTCCACCGACATCGAGCAGCACGGCGTGCAGGTGCTCGAGGACGTGGACGCGATCCTGGTGCCAGGCGGCTTCGGCGAGCGCGGCATCGAGGGCAAGATCCAGGCGGTGCGCTTCGCTCGCGAGCGCGGCGTGCCGTACCTCGGCATCTGCTTAGGCATGCAGGTCGCGATCGTCGAATACGGCCGCCACGTCCTCGGGCTCACCGACGCCAACAGCACCGAGTTCAACCGCGCCACCCCCCATCCGGTGATCGCGCTGATCTCCGAGTGGCAGGACCAGGTGCACGGGGCGCAGAGCCGCGACGAGGCTTCCGGCAAGGGCGGCACCATGCGCCTCGGCGCCCAGGAAGTGCTGCTCGCGGCGGGGACGCGGGCCCGCGAGCTGTACGGGCGCGAGGTGATCCTCGAGCGCCACCGCCATCGCTACGAGTTCAACAACCGCTACCTGGAGCGCTATCGGGCGGCGGGGCTGCGCTTCTCGGGCTTCTCGAGCGATGGCCTGGTGGAAGTGATCGAGCTGCCGCAACACCCGTGGTTCCTCGCCACGCAGTTCCACCCGGAGTTCACCTCCACGCCGCGCGACGGCCATGCGCTGTTCACCGGCTTCATCCGTGCCGCGCGCGCGCTGCGTGCCGCGCAGCTGCCGCGAGCCGCCGGCGCCTGAGGGCGCACGGCACGCCGCTTTGGCTCGCGCGTCATGCTTCTGACGGGCTACGAGGTCGGCGAGCGGCGGCCGTTCTTTCTCATCGCCGGCCCCTGCGTGATCGAGAGCCCGGCGCTCACCGAGGAGATCGCCGGGCGGCTGAAGGAGATCACCGCGCGGCTCGGCATTGCCTACATCTTCAAGGCCTCCTACGACAAGGCGAACCGCTCCGCGCGCGCGAGCTTCCGCGGCCTGGGGCTGGAGACCGGCCTCAAGGTGCTCGAGGACGTGCGCCGCGCGGTCGGCGTGCCGGTGCTCACCGATGTGCACGAGGACACCCCGCTCGCGGAAGTCGCCGCGGTGGTCGACGTGCTGCAGACCCCGGCATTCCTGTGCCGCCAGACCAACTTCATAGTGAACACCGCCTCCCAGGGCAAGCCGGTCAACATCAAGAAGGGCCAGTTCCTCTCGCCATGGGAGATGCAGAACGTCGTCGACAAGGCGCGCTCCACCGGCAACGAGCACATCCTGGTGTGCGAGCGCGGCTTTTCCTTCGGCTACAACAACCTGGTCGCCGACATGCGCTCGCTCGCGGTGCTGCGCGGCACCGGCTGCCCGGTGGTGTTCGACGCCACGCACTCGGTGCAGCTGCCCGGCGGGCAGGGCTCCTCTTCCGGTGGGCAGCGCGAGTTCATCCCGGTGCTGGCGCGCGCGGCGGTCGCCGCCGGCATCGCGGGGCTGTTCATGGAGACGCACCCGCGGCCCGCGGAGGCGCTGTCGGACGGCCCGAATGCCTGGCCGCTCGCGCGCATGGAGCCGCTGCTCACCACGCTGCTCGAGCTCGACCGGGCGGTGAAGCGCACGCCCTTCGAAGAATCGCTGCTGTGAGCGGCGGGAGAGCCAGTCCGTGAGCCACATACAGGACATTCGCGCCCGCGAGATCCTCGACTCGCGCGGCAACCCCACGGTCGAGGTGGATGTGATGCTCGACTCGGGCGCCATGGGCCGCGCGGCGGTGCCCTCGGGCGCTTCCACCGGTACGCGCGAGGCGGTCGAGCTGCGCGACGGCGATAAGAGTCGTTACGGCGGCAAGGGCGTGCTCAAGGCCGTCGAGCACGTCAACAGTGTGCTCAGGCTGGCGCTGCTCGGCGCCGACCCGCGCCAGCAGGCGGCGATCGACGCACGCATGATCGAGCTCGATGGCAGCGACAACAAGGGCCGGCTCGGCGCCAACGCCATCCTCGGGGTGTCACTGGCGAGCGCGCACGCCGCCGCGCGCGACGCGCACGTGCCGCTGTATCGCCACCTCGCGGTGCTCGAAGGTGGCGCCCGCGAGCCGCTGATGCCGGTGCCGCAGATGAACGTCATCAACGGTGGTGCGCACGCCGACAACACGCTCGACATCCAGGAATTCATGATCCTGCCGGTGGGCGCGCCGACATTCCGCGAGGCGCTGCGCTACGGGGCGGAGGTGTTTCATACCCTCAAGGGGATCCTCGCCAAGCGCGGCCTGTCGACGGCGGTCGGGGACGAGGGCGGCTTCGCTCCCAGCCTGGAATCGAACGAGGCGGCCCTCGCGGTGCTGCTGGAGGCGATCGAGCGCGCCGGCTTCCAGCCAGGCACGGATGTGTGCCTCGGCCTCGACGTGGCGAGCTCGGAGTTCTTCGCCGACGGCCGCTACCACCTCGAGTCCGAAAAGCGCAGCTTCACTGCGGCGGAGTTCACCGCCTACCTCGCCGACCTCGCCGCGCGTTACCCGATCATCACCATCGAGGACGGCATGAGCGAGGCCGACTGGGACGGCTGGGCGACGCTCACGCACGCGCTCGGCGGCAAGCTGCAGTTGGTCGGTGACGATGTCTTCGTGACCAATACCCGCATCTTCCAGGAGGCGATCGCGCGGCGCATCGCCAACGCCATCCTCATCAAGCCGAACCAGATCGGCACGCTCACCGAGACACTCGCCGCCATCGACATGGCCGACAAAGCCCGCTACGCCGCGGTGGTCTCACACCGCTCGGGCGAGACCTGCGACAGCACCATCGCCGACATCGCCGTGGCGAGCGCCGCGACGCAGATCAAGACCGGCTCGCTGTCGCGCTCGGACCGCTCGGCGAAGTACAACCAGCTGCTGCGCATCGAGGCGGAGCTCGCCCGCGTGCGCTATGCCGGTCGCGAGGCGTTCCCGCTAAGCCGCTGAGCGCTGTGGGTGGGCGCCGGCGCCGCTGCCGTCGGCGGCGTGCGGCGGGCGCGCTTCATGGCGGCCGGCGAGGCGCCGAACAGCCGCTGGAACGCTCGTCGCATGCGCTCCGGATCGTTGAAGCCGCTGGCGCGCGCCACTTCCTGTACCGAGCGGGCGCCGCTTTCGAGCATGGCGCGGGCCGCATCCGCGCGCAGCCGCTCCACCGCCTTGGCGGGGGTGACGCCGGTCTCCTCGTGAAAGGCGCGCGCAAAATGCCGCGCTCACATGCAGGCGCGCGCGGCGAGCTGCTCGACGCTGAGCGCTGCGGCGAGGTGCGCGCGCATGAACTCGAGCAGCGCCGCGAAGCGCCCCTGGGATCTTTCCATCTCCAGCAGCGCCGAGAACTGCGATTGCCCGCCTGGGCGGCGGTGATAGACCACCAGGTGCTGCGCGGTGCGCCGCGCCACCGCCTCACCCAGATCCTCGCCGATCAGCGCCAGCGCCAGGTCGATCCCCGCGGTAATGCCCGCCGAGGTCCAGACGCGTCCCTCGCGCACGTAGATGCGGTCGGGGTCGAGCCGCACGCGCGGAAACAGCCCCCGGAACTCCTCGGTGCAGCTCCAGTGTGTGGTCGCGCTGCGCCCGTCGAGCAGCCCCGCGCCGGCCAGCAGGAACGAGCCGGAGCACACGCTCGTGACGCGGCGCGACTGCCCGTTGCAGGCCTCGACGAAGCGCCGCAGCCGCGCGGAGCCGAGCGCGGCGCGGGTGCCGTCCCCGCCCGCGACCACCAGGGTATCGATCGCCGCGGGACTGCCGAGACGCGCGGCCGCGAGCGTCACGCCCGAGCTGCTCGCCACCGGCCCGGGGCGCTCGGCAATGACGCGCAGCTGGTAGCTGCCGGGGCAGATGCGCCCGGCGACCTCGAACGCCGCGATCGGGCCGGTGGCGTCGAGCAGCTGGAAGCGCGGGAAGACCAGGAAGGCGATGTGGCGCGGCATGGATTGGCGGAAAAGGAGGCTAAAACGTCATTTCGGCCAAAGTATAAACGAGCCAGCATACCTTAGCCCAGTCAGCGCGGCCGTCATGGCTCCCGCAGCCAAGGAGATGCCCCGTGTCCACGGACTTCCCGGTGGTGTTTGCGCTGTACCCGCGCCTCACCCAGCTCGATTTCACCGGTCCGCTCGAGATTCTCGCCCGGCTGCCCGGGGCGCGCCTCGTGCTCGCCGCCTCACAGCCGGGCGAGCTCACCGCCGACTGCGGGGTGGTGTTCGCGCACGTGCAGGCGATCGCCGAGGTGCAGGAGTGCGCGCTGCTGTGCGTGCCAGGGGGCTTCGGCTGCGCCGCCGCCATGGAGGATGCCGTCTATCTCGCCGCGCTGCGCCGCCTCGCCGCGCGCGCCCGCTACGTCACCTCCGTGTGCACCGGCTCGCTGCTGCTCGGGGCGGCCGGGCTCCTGACCGGCCGGCGCGCCGCCTGTCACTGGGCGTTCCGCGAGCTGCTGGCGCTGTTCGGCGCCATCCCCGATCCCGGCCGCGTGGTGTGCGACGGCACACTGTTCACCGGCGGCGGTGTGACGGCCGGCATCGACATGGCGCTCGCCGTCGCCGCGCACATCGGCGGCGCGGCATTCGCGCAGCAGCTGCAACTCGCGATCGAGTACGCGCCCGAGCCGCCGTTCACCTGCGGCCGTCCGGAGAGTGCGCCGGCCGCGATCGTGGCGCAGGTGCGCGCCCGCTTCGAGCGCGTGTGGCCCGAGCGGCTCGCGGCCGCGCAGCGTGCGGCCGCCGCCCTGGCGCACGAGCGCGCGTCGCCGGCGGCGGGCGGTTAGCACGCCCGCTGACGACCCTTCGCGCTCACGTCCCGGTCTGCTAGGCTGTCGGGCCCATGAAGTGGCTCGCCGCCGCGCTCCTCGTCGCCGTGATCCTGCTGCAGTACCGCGTGTGGCTCTCCGCGGACGGAGTGCACGAGGTCACGCGGCTGCGCCAGGCGGTGGACGTGCAGCGCACCGAGAACGAGCAGCTCGTTGAGCGCAACCGCCAGCTCGCCGCCCAGGTGCGCGACCTGAAGACCGGCATGGAGGCGCTCGAGGAGAGCGCGCGCAGCGACCTTGGCATGATCGCGCGCAACGAGACCTTCTACCAGGTCGTGCCGCCCCCGGCCGCCGACAGCTCCCGCGCGCCGACGCGCACCGCCGCGGCCCACTGACAGTGCGCCGCGCGCGATGCGCTACTGGCTCGTCATGCCGGCCGCGGGCGCAAGTGAGCGCTTCGGTGGTCCGACGCCCAAGCAATACGTCGAGCTCGCCGGCCGCACGGTAATCGAGTGGTCGCTGGCCCCGTTCCTCGATGACGAGCGCTGCGCCGGCGCGGTGGTGGCGCTGGCGGCGCACGACAGCGGCTGGGCGCCGGTGGCGGCGCGCCTGCGCGCGTCCCTGGCACGTGGCGCGCCTGAGATCACCACCTGCACCGGCGGCGCGCAGCGCTGCCTGTCGGTGCGTCGCGCGCTCGCGACGCTCGCGGCAAGCGCCGCGCCCGAGGACTGGGTGCTGGTGCACGACGCCGCGCGCCCGTGTCTCGAGCGCGGCGATCTCGAGCGGCTGCTCGCCGCCCTCGCTGCCCACCCGGAAGGTGGGCTGCTCGCCGCACCGGTGGCGGATACCTTGAAGCGCGGCGCGCCGGGCGACGCTGCGGCTGCGGGCGCGGCGGTGCTCGAGACCGTGGACCGCACGGCGCTGTGGCGCGCCCTCACCCCGCAGATGTTCCGCTACGGCAAGCTGTGCGCGGCCCTCGATGCCGCGCAGGCGGCGGGACGTCATCCGAGCGATGAGGCGCAGGCGCTCGAGTGGCTCGGCGCGCGGCCGCTGCTCATCGCCGGCAGTCCCACCAACCTCAAGATGACCGACGCCGCTGAGCTCGCCCTGGCCGCCGCGATCCTGCAGGCACGGCGCAGCTAGCTTCGGAGGCACCGCAGGCACATGCGCATCGGCTTCGGTACGGATGTACACGCCTTCGGGCCCGGGGACTTCGTCATGCTCGGCGGCGTGCGCATTGCCCACAGCCACGGCGTCGTGGCGCATTCGGACGGCGACGTGCTGCTGCACGCACTGTGCGATGCGCTGCTGGGGGCCGCCGGGCTCGGGGACATCGGCCAGCACTTCAGCGACGCCGACGCGCGCTGGAAGGATGCGCCGAGCGCGCTGTTCGTGACGCAGGTGCTGGCGATGCTGCGGGCGCGCGGCTTGCGCGTGGCCAACGCCGACCTGACGCTGCTCGCGCAGGCGCCGCGGATCGCCCCGCACCGCGCGGCCATCGCCCGCCAGGTGGCGCAACTGCTCGGAGTGAGCGAGACGCGCGTCAACCTCAAGGCGACCACCACCGAAGGGCTCGGCTTCCTCGGACGCTGCGAGGGCATCGCCGCACACGCCGCCGTGCTGCTCGACGAGGGCTGAAGGTGAGCGCAGGCGAGCGCAGCGCCCGCGCGGTGGCGCTCGCACCGCCGCGCGCCTACGGGCCGCCGCCGGCGGTGGGCGTGCTGCGCGCGCAGGATGAAGACTTCGTCGTCGAGGAGGATCTGGGCTTCGCGCCCGCCGGCGCCGGCGCTCACCTGCTGCTCAAGGTGAGAAAGTGCGGCGCCAATACGCAGTGGGTGGCGCAGCAGCTCGCGCGCCTTGCCGGGTGTCGCACCGCCGAGGTGGGCTACGCCGGCCTCAAGGACCGGCACGCGATCGCGGTTCAGTGGTTTTCCGTGCCGCGCGGGCGCGACGCGACCGCCTGGCACGCCGTGCGCGCCCCGGACTTCGAGGTGCTCGAGGCGCACCCGCACCACCGCAAGCTGCCGCGCGGTGCGCTCGCCGGTAATCGCTTCCGCGTGCGCATCCGCGCCGCCGCCGGCGAGGGCGACGGTGCGCGGCTTGCCGCGCTCATCGGGCCGCGTCTTGCGGCGATTGCGCACGGCGGGGTGCCGAACTACTTCGGACCGCAGCGCTTCGGCCGCGACGGCGCCAACCTCGTGCGCCCGGCGGGGACGTCCGCCGGTAGCGCCGCGCCCGGGCGCTTCCAGCTGTCCGCCGCTCGCAGCGTGGTGTTCAACGCGGTGCTGGCCGAGCGCGTGGCGGCGGACAGCTGGCGCACGTTACTGCCCGGGGATCTCGCCAACCTCGACGGCCGCGGCAGCATTTTCGCGGTGGAGGAGGGCGATGACCCGGGCGCGCTCGCCGCACGCTGTGCGCGCCTGGAGATTCATCCCACCGGTCCGTTGTGGGGGGCGGGGAGTCCCGCCTCGGGCGGCGCGGTGCTCGAGCTCGAGTCGCGCATCGGCGCGCAGTACCCGGCCGAATGCGCCCTGTGCGCGGACGCCGGCATGCGGCACGAGCGGCGCAGCCTGCGCATCGCAGTGCGCGAGCTCTCCTGCGAGCCGGCCGCGGAGTCGGTGCTGCTCGCCTTCCGCCTGACACGCGGCTGCTTCGCCACCGCGGTGCTGCGCGAGCTGGTGTCGCTCGCGGAGGAGACTTCAGCCGCCTGACAGCAGCACGTACAGCGCCCCGGTGCCGCCGTCTACCGGCCGCGCGGAGACGTAGGCAAGCACCGCGCCCGTGCGACGCAACACCGAGCTGACCGCCGTCTTGAGCACCGGGCCGCGGTGACCCGAGCGCAACCCCTTGCCATGGATCACCCGCACGCAGTGCACCTGCTGCTCGAGGGCGCTGACGAGAAACTGCCGCAGGGCCAGCTTCGCCTCGGCGACCGTGAGTCCGTGCAGATCGATCTCGCGCTGCGTGCGGAACTCGCCGCGGCGCAGCCGGCGCAGCAGCGCGCGCGTAACCTGCGGGCGCTGGAACAGCAGCTGCTCGCCGCCGGCGAGTAGCGGGTCGTCGTCGTCGGCATCCAGGCTCTCCCTGAGCACCGCGGCGCGCTCGGCGCGCGCGAAGCGTGCACGCGGACGCGCGGCGCGTGGCCGCGGGGGCGCCGGCCGTGCCGGGAGCGGCCGGACGCCCCGCACCGCCTCGCGGAACAACCGCGCCTCCTCGTCGACCTCATCCTTGCGGTCGTCGCTCTTCCGCTCACCCGCCGCGCCTGTCACGACTCGCTCCGTGGCATTGCTTCTTGAAGTATAGTCAGGCGCACTCCTGGCGCGCCCGACTCCATGCTAAGTGAAGATCCTGGTCAGTAACGACGACGGCTTTCGCGCCGAAGGTATCCGCCGCCTGCGCGAGGCGCTCGCGACCCTCGCCGAGGTCACCGTGGTGGCCCCCGACCGCAACAAGAGCGGCGCCAGCAACTCGCTCACGCTCGATGTGCCGCTGCGGGTGTTCGAGTCCGAGCCCGGCGTGTACTTCGTCCCCGGCACCCCCACCGACTGCGTGCATCTGGCGATCTCCGGGTTGTTCGACTTCGAGTACGACATGGTGGTTTCCGGCGTCAACGACGGGCCCAACCTCGGCGACGACGTGCTGTACTCGGGCACGGTGGCCGCGGCGGTCGAGGGGCGCTTTCTCGGGCTGCCGACGCTCGCCGTGTCGCTGTGCGCCACTGAGGGCGGCGGGCATTTCGCCACCGGCGCGGAAGTCGCGCGCCTGCTCGTGGCGCAGCTGCTGCAGCGGCCGCTGCCGGCGGCGACGATCCTGAACGTCAACGTGCCCGACGTGCCGGTCGGGCAGCTGCGCGGATTTCGCGCGAGCCGCCTCGGCTACCGTCACCGCTCCGAGCCGGTCATGCGCGCCCAGGACCCGCGCGGGCGCACCGTCTACTGGATCGGTCCGGCCGGCGCGCAGCAGGACGCGGGACCGGGTACGGATTTCGACACCGTTGCCCAGGGCTACGTGTCGGTGACACCGCTGCAGGTCGACCTCACGCGCCACGCGGCGCTGCCCTCGCTCGGCAAGTGGCTGGACGCTCTCAGTGGCTGACCTGCGGCTGTCGGGTATCGGCATGACCTCGGCGCGCACGCGCGATCGGCTGGTGCAACGGTTGCGCGAGCAGGGCATCGCCAACCTCGCGGTGCTCGATCGCATCCGCAACGTGCCGCGTCACATCTTCGTCGACGAGGCTCTCGGCAGCCGCGCTTACGAGGACACGGCGCTGCCGATCGGGTTCGGTCAGACCATCTCGCAGCCCTACATCGTCGCACGCATGACCGAGGCGCTGCTCGAAGCCGGCACCCTCGAGAAGGTGCTCGAGGTGGGCACCGGGTGCGGCTACCAGACCGCGGTCCTCGCGCCGCTCGTTGGCCATGTGAACACCATCGAGCGCATCGAGCCGCTGCTGGCCCGCGCCCGCGAGCGGCTGCGCGAGCTCGGCGTGCGCAACGTGCGCTTCCGCCACGGCGACGGCACGCTCGGCTGGAAGGCGCATGCGCCCTACGACGGCATCCTGGTCGCGGCCGCGCCGCTCAGCGTGCCCGATGCGTTGCTCAAGCAGCTGAGGGTCGGCGGCCGGCTGGTGGTGCCGATCGGTCCGGAGGGCGAGCAGCAGCTGGTGCGCTTCACCCGGCGCGAGCAGCGCATCGATCGCGAGCCGCTCGGGCCGGTCGCCTTCGTGCCGCTGCTGGGAGGGACGGCCTAGGCCCATCATGATGTCTGAAGTTAGAAAGACTCTCTAACATACTGATATAAGGGTTCTTTTTTTATAGAAAAAACCGTCCCCTGCGTCGTTGGGCTGAAATTCAAGGCTTTTCCTGCATGCAAGGCCCCCTTCGCAGGCCTCGCCGTGGGGATTTCGGCAGGGAAAAATGTCTGCGCCGCAAATAAGTTGCACGGCCTTCTGCGACACGATTAACATGCCTCCCCTGTCTCTGTACGACGACAACTTATAAGGGGAGGACGACCGGCAGAAGACACAGGGAGGAGGGAGTCGCAACAAAAGCAATAACGTCCGCAAGAATAAAAAAAACAGTGCAATTGTTCGAGTCTGTCAGCTTCGAATGATTGTTTGGTTGGTTGACCCTCCCCTTGTGTCTTCTGCTGGTCGCCTTCCCGCCTACCGCGGCATCCTCTAGCCCTAGCGCACGAACAGTGCCGCCGCCACCGGCCGCTCCTCCTGCACCAGCACGTTGAAGGTGCGGCACGCCGCGCCCAGGTGCATCACCTCGAGCCCGATGCGTCGCTGCGCGAATGCGGCGCGCACCTCGCGGCTCGCGAACTGCTGCTGCGGGCCGGTGCCGATCACTACCACCTCCGGTGACAGGGCGAAGATCCTCTCCAGATGCTCGGGCGCGAGTTCGCCGTAGGCCGCCGGCTCCCAGTCGGTGATCAGCCGTTGCGCGGTCACGATGCAACTGCCGGTCAGGTGCTGCGCGCCGATCCATAGCCCGCTATCGGAGTAGCTGCGCACCAGGTTCGCCGCCCCGGCCGGCTCGAGAGTGAATTGCACCATCGCGTTACGATAGCTCCTAGTGCGCGAGCTCGTCATGGTGATCGCCGACCTGTATGCCCCGCGCGGTGCCCCCGCCGCGGCGCTCGAGACTGCGACGTCCGCGGCGCAGCTTCCGGGCATCGCCGCCGTGGCGCGATTCGGCGAGCGCCGGGCGCTCGCGGCGGGCTGGCGCCCCTGGCTCGCGCACTGGACCGGGCGCACGGAGCTCGCCGCCGTCGCGCCGGCGTGGATCGCGGCCGCGCGCGCCGGAGCTGCCGGAGCTGCCGCTGCGGGGGGTGCGCTGTGGATCGCCTCGCCGCTGCACCTGCGGGCGAGCCTGACGCGCGTGCATCTGGAGCACCATGGCCTGCTGCGTCTGCCGGCGGCGGAAGCCGCGGCGCTCGCCGCGGACTATGCGCTCGCCCTCGGCGAGGACGGCACGCGCCTCGTGGCGCTGCCCTGCGGAGACTTCCTGCTCAGCACGCCGGAGGTCGCCGTGGTGGCGAGCGCCGAGCCGGCGCGCTTCGCCGGCGCCGCGGTGCCGGCGCTGCCCGCCGGGGCGGAGGCGGCGCCGCTGCGCCGCCGGATCGCCGAAATCGAGATGTGGCTGCACGACCATGCACTCAACCGCGCTCGCCAGGCGCGCGGCGCGCTGCCGGTCAGCGTGCTGTGGCCCTGGGGTGCGCAAGGCGCACGCGTGCAGCCTAAAGGCGGCATGAGTCAGGATACGCCCGCAGCCTTCGGCCGGGACGCCTGGCTCGAGGGACTGTGGCACCTGCTGGGAAGCGCCGCACGGGCGCAGCCGCAGGGATTTCAGGAAATACTCGACAGCGGTACAGCGCGGGCGGTGGTGGTGAGCGAGGTGGCTTGCGGCTTGCAGCAGACGGAACATAGCGACGTCGCCGGCGCGCTCGCGCTGCTCGATGAGCGGCTGGTGTCGGCGGCCGTGGGCGCGGTGCGCCGCGGCGAGCTCGAGCGGCTGACCCTCATCGTCAACGACGTGTGCGTGCGTCTCGCACGTGCCGACCGGTGGCGCCTGTGGCGCCCCCGCCGCGCGGCGCTGGCGGCCTTCGCATGAGTTTGCACATCGTGCGCCGCGGCTGCGCCACGCCGCCGCCGGATCTTGGCGCCGCCATGCACCCGGTGCTGTCGCGGGTGTACGCGGCGCGCGGCGTGCGCTCGGCACAGGACCTGGACACCTCGCTCGACAGACTGCTGCCGGTCGGTACGCTCGAGGGGATCCCGGCGGCCGTGCAGCTGCTGCTCGCGCACCGCGCCGCACGCGTGCTGGTCATCGGTGACTTCGACGCCGATGGCGCCACCAGCAGCGCGCTGGTGGTGCGCGCGCTGCGCGCCTGCGGTTTCGCGTCGGTGGACTTCCTGGTGCCGAACCGCTTTCGCTTCGGCTACGGGCTCACCCCCGAGATCGTGGCGAGCGCGGCCGAGCGCGCCCCGACACTGCTGGTTACGGTGGACAACGGCATCTCCAGCCACGCCGGGGTGGCGGCCGCCCGGGCACGCGGCATGGACGTGCTCATTACCGATCATCATCTGCCGGGCGTGCGCCTGCCCGACGCCAACGCCATCGTCAATCCCAACCTCCCCGGCAGCCACTTTGCGAGCCGCGCGCTCGCCGGCGTCGGCGTCGCTTTCTACCTGATGGCGGCCGTGCACCGCGCACTCAACGTCCCGGGGGTCGCAGCGTGGCTCGACCTGGTGGCACTCGGCACGGTGGCCGACGTGGTGCCGCTCGATGCCAACAATCGCGTGCTGGTGGCGCAGGGTCTGAAGCGCATCCGCGCCGGGCGCAGCGTCGCGGGCATCCAGGCGCTGCTCACCATTGCCGGCCGCAGCCGCGCGGAGCTGACCGCGGCGGATCTCGCCTTCGGCGTGGCGCCGCGGCTGAACGCCGCCGGCCGCCTGGACGACATGAGCATCGGCATCCAGTGCCTGCTCGAGGAGGATGCCGCGAGCGCCCAGCGTCTCGCCGTGCGCCTCGACGAGCTCAACGAGGAGCGCCGCACAATCGAGGCGAAGATGCAGCATGAGGCGCTCGGCGCGGTGCGCCGCCTGCCGAACCTCACGCCCGGGGAGGTGCGCCACGCCGGGGTGTGCCTGTTCGACCCCGGCTGGCATCAGGGGGTGGTGGGCCTGGTCGCGAGCCGCGTGAAGGAGCGCGTGCGGCGCCCGGTGATCGCCTTCGCCTGCGCGGACGAGCTGACGTTGCGCGGCTCGGCGCGCTCGGTGGACGGTATTCACATCCGCGACGTGCTCGATGCGATCGCGACACGTCATCCGGAGCTCATCAGCCGTTTCGGCGGGCACGCCATGGCCGCGGGGCTCACGCTCGAGCGTGCCCGGCTCGACGAGTTCGCGCGCGCCTTCGACGCGGAGGTGGCGCGCTGCGCGCCGGGCACGCCGGCGGATGCGGTCGAGACCGACGGCGAGCTCACCCCCGGCGAGATTGCGCTCGATACCGCGCAAGCGCTGCGTGCCGGGGGTCCCTGGGGCGCCGCCTTTCCCGAGCCGAGCTTCGACGGGCGCTTCAGCATCAGGAGCGCACGGCTGATCGGCGAGCGTCACGTCAAGATGTGGGTGGAAGTGCCGCACAGCGGCCGCGCGTTCGACGCCGTGGCATTCAACCACGTCGCGGATGGCGCGGCGGCGTTCGTGCCGCCCGAAGGACTGCGGCAGCTGGTGTACCGGCTCGACGTGAACGACTACCAGGGCGAGCGGCGGCTGCAGCTGTTGGTCGATCACCTGCTGCCCTGCGACCCCTCGCAAAGCCCGGCAGGGCGGTGCTAGCATCCGCCGCGCCATGGAGCTCAACCCCTTAAGACGCCAGCTCAAGGATCTCACCGAGCGTGTGCAGTCGTTACGGGGGTTTCTTTGAGTACGACAGCAAGCGCGAGCGCCTCGAGGAAGTCGCGCGCGAGCTGGAGGATCCGGCAGTGTGGGCGAACCCGGCGCGGGCGCAGGAGCTCGGGCGCGAGCGGGCGCGCTTAAGCGCCGCGACCGCCGACATTGACCGTGCCACCCGCGGCATCGCCGAGGCGACCGAGCTGCTCGAGCTCGCGGCCGACGCCGGCGACGAGTCCGCCGCGCGCGACATCGAGCGCGACGCGCAGCGCCTCGAGCAGGAGGTGCGCCACCTCGAGCTCAAGCGCATGTTTCGCGGCGAGATGGACGCGCACAGTGCGTTCCTCGACATCCAGGCGGGTGCCGGCGGCACCGAGGCGCAGGACTGGGCGCAGATGCTGCTGCGCATGTACCTGCGCTGGGGCGCCGCGCGCGGCTTCAGCTGCGAGGTCATCGACATGAGCCCCGGGGAGGTCGCCGGCATCAAGAGCGCCACCGTGGAGGTGACCGGCGAGTACGCCTACGGCTGGCTGCGCACCGAGACCGGGGTGCACCGCCTGGTGCGCAAGTCGCCGTTCGATTCGGGCAACCGCCGCCACACCTCGTTCGCCTCCGTGTTCGTCTCGCCCGAGGTCGACGATGACATCCAGATCGAGATCAACCCGGCCGACCTCAAGGTCGACGTCTACCGCTCCTCGGGCGCCGGCGGCCAGCACGTCAACAAGACCGAGTCGGCGGTGCGTATCACGCACCTGCCGAGCGGCATCGTGGCCGCCTGCCAGAACGAGCGCAGCCAGCACAAGAACCGCTCCACCGCCATGAAGATGCTCAAGGCGAAGCTCTACGAGCTGGAAGTCAACAAGCGCAATGCCGCCGCGCGGGTACTCGAGGACTCCAAGTCGGACGTGAGCTGGGGCAACCAGATTCGCTCCTATGTCCTGGATCAGTCGCGTATCAAGGACCTGCGCACCGGGGTCGAGGTCGGCAATACCGCGGCGGTGCTCGACGGC
>Ga0210393_10000538_pt1 | contig 34081 bp, 31 predicted proteins | sample IncBWC27OmetaG_FD_160068 | JGI IMG/M metagenome (GOLD analysis project Ga0210393, IMG submission 160068) | Forest soil microbial communities from Barre Woods Harvard Forest LTER site, Petersham, Massachusetts, United States - Inc-BW-C-27-O ...
CAGGAGCAACTCCGGTGGCTGGAACCGTCACCTATGCCGGCAGCACCGCGACATTCACGCCGACCACGCTTCTCGCCAACAGCACCTTATTCACCGCCACGATTACGACTGGAGCGAAAGACCCTGCAGGTGTTCCGCTGGCCGCCAACTTTGTGTGGACGTTCACGACGGCTGCGCCACCAACAGTCGTTTCCACCATTCCGGCGAATGGGGCAACCAATGTGGCCGTCAACACGGCGATCTCCGCCACTTTTAGCGTGCCGATGAACGCAACAACGATCAACGCAACAACCTTCACTCTGATGGGACCAGGCGCAACTGCGGTGACCGGATCGGTCAACTACGCGGGGAACACAGCGACATTCACGCCGGCGGCAGTTCTCGCCAACAACACCCTGTTCACAGCCACGATCACCACCGGAGCAGAAGATCCCACAGGTGCTCCACTGTCCGTGAACTTCGTGTGGACATTCACTACGGCGCCACCACCCGCAGTAACAGCAACGGTTCCTGCCGGGCATGCCACAAACGTCCCGCTCAATGAGAAAATCGCGGCAACTTTTAACACTTCAATGAATGCTGCCACGATCAGCGCGACTGGGACCTTTACCTTAGCAGTGGCGGGCGGCGGAGCTGTCGTGCCGGGCACGGTCACCTACGATGCGGCAAGCAACACGGCCATTTTTGCACCCACCTCCGCTCTCGCGACTAATACTCAATTTACGGCCACGGTTACCACCGCCGCGCAAAGTGCTCAAGGCAGCGCGCTGGCATCCAATTATGTTTGGAGTTTCACAACCGGGCTGCAAGTGAACGCTAGCGCACCGTTCGTAACCTCCACCATCCCTGCCGAGGCTGCGGTCAATGTGCCGCTCAATCAAAGAATCTCTGCGACTTTCAGCACGTCTATGGATCCTGCGACAATCTCCGCGTCAGGAACATTCGCAGTCGTGGAAACCGTCGGGGGATCCGCTGTTCCAGGTTCCGTCACTTACGACACCCCGAGCAAATCGGCAATCTTCACCCCGACCGCCAATCTGGCAGCGAGCACGCAATACACAGCCACAATCAGCGGTGCTGCCGAAAGCCTCACCGGTATCGCCATGGGCGCTAATTTTGTCTGGAGTTTCACTACCGGTGCAACTGCGAATGCTATCGCCCCCACCATTACCGCCACGAACCCCGCCAGCGCGGCCCTGAACGTCCCCGTCAACAAGACCATCAATGCAACGTTCAGCGCGGCCATGGATCCTACGACGATTACGAACGCGACTTTCACGCTAGCCGTGGCCGGAATTGGTGGAGCTCCCGTGGACGGGACAGTCGTTTACGATCCGGCTAGCCATATCGCAACCTTCATGCCCGCAGCAAACCTTACAACCGGTACGCAATACACGGCCACGATTTCAGCCTTCGTCACGGATTTGTTCGGCAATGCGCTGATGGCCGGCTCTGCGCCGAATCCGTGGAGCTTCACCGTCGGCGCTTCCGTCCTTCCAACGGCGCCCAATCTTGGAGCAGCCTCGACCTTTGGAGCTTTCGGTGGCGGCGCCGGTATAACGAACATGGGAACAAGTACAGTAATCAATGGAAATATCGGGACCACAGGTGTTTCTACCTCGATGACTGGATTCCACGATGCAGGGGCAGGATGCACTTACACAGAAACGGCGAGCAACGCGGGATTTGTCAACGGGAACATAGACACGGGTCCGCCGCCTCCCACTAGTACGTGTCCTTCTGAAGGGACGGCTGCAACTCTTGCGATCGCAACGCAGGCTGCAAGTGATGCGCAGGCCGCATATACCGATCTCGCTGGCCGGCCCGGAGGTCCGGATCCAGGCGCAGGTCAGCTGGGCGGACTTACACTCGCTCCTGGCACGTACACAGCTGCGGCCGCCTCGTTCTCGCTCACCGGTTCGGATCTGACATTGGATGGCCAGGGCGACGCGAACGCGATTTGGGTGTTCCAGATGGGGAGCTCGCTGACGGTGGGCGCCCCCGGATTTCCTCGCAGCGTCATTCTGATCAACGGAGCAAACGCTAAGAATGTATTTTGGCAGGTGGGCAGCGCGGCGACGCTCAATGGGGCAGGCGGTGGCACGATGGTGGGCACCATCATCGCTCCCGCTGGAGTCACGTTCTCCACCGCCGGTATTGCAACGATAACTACCCTCGATGGCAGAGCTTTGGGGCTCACTGCTTCAGTGACCATGGTGAACACCGTGATCACCGTGCCCGCACCTTAAAGAAAAAGAATGAACCATTTGAGAAAAGGACATGCAATCTGGCTTCATGGTGGCGAGACGAGAACTTTGGGCCGCTTCACGGTAATCCGACATGATCCAGGCGGGAAAACAATAAGAATAGCACCGCGATTGCTTGCCACTTTGGTTGGTGCTCTTATGCGCCGAACCAAAGCAGACTGGAAAACAACATCTACCTTTACCATTGTCGATGGTGTCGTCGCGAGAGTTCGGGGCAATAGGTCGGCGCTACCCCAAGTTCGTCACGAAACGGGGTAAATTAGAGCTAAGTCTCTTAGAATCAGTTCAGGCTATGGCCGAGTCTTCACTACATTTCAGGGTGTGAATCGGCTCTTAATTGTTCCGGTAACTCCAGTCGGAGTTGGTTGAGTAGCCTTGCCTGATCTTCTTCCCGCTTGGTAATCCTGCGCAGCCAAATCTCCCGTCCTTCGAGCGTAGGTAGCACGATGTCGACGCTGTACAGTTCGGAGAGTCGCTTCAAGTCTTGTGCCGGTGAATACTCCGAACCACTGGGTCCGTTGTCGTGGACCATCGGGTGTGCGAACGGTCTCCACCAGCGACCAATATCCGTGCTTCTTACCGTCTTTGCTCCGATGGTGTTGGCGCAGAAACATCCTGTGGTGATGGTGTCAGGAGAAAAGCTGCAGTTCACGTAGGTTGGTCTGCACTACATCGCGTTTTCAATCGACACAAATTGAAAACAAAGTACTTCCAAAAGAAAAAAGAGAACACAATAAGCTAAAGAAAACACCTGAGATGTTTTGGTCGGGGCGCCGAGATTTGAACTCGGGACCTCCTGCGCCCAAGCCAGCCGGGCTATCGCTTGGAAGTCCTTCCTTTTCAATCTTGTTTTTGAAAACAAACGAGTTAGAAAAATATTTGGTGGTGGCACGATGTGCGGAGTTGTGCCTCCACATGCATGGAGTCCCCCGAATTTTCCCCATAGCGAAATAACAGCGAAAGTGCTCCGATCGGTTCCAACCTCTTCATAAAAACCAACCCGTCGGTTCGGGGCCGAAGGTTCCGCTGGAGTACGGGGGTGGAGAGTCTGCCTCCCAAGCAGACGATCACGATTGAGAAGAGCGCATGCCTCGCGAGCACGCGCTCCGCCCCGGGGCGATTTGAGCGGGAAGCAGATGTCCCAATTTATTGACCTAAGTGCAGGATTTGGACCGCTATTGTGGCACGGAAGCCACTAGTTGGGAGGCTTCATCGGTGTGAAAGAAAGTCAGCTTCCGTTCGAATTCGCGCCTGACCAGGAAAATGTTGGTGACGGCTTGAACGAAAACGGAGAGGGCCGAGAAGAACCATATCTGGCGAATCGTGAAATGCGAAGTGCGAGAAAGAATCAGTACGGGAACGCTGAAGAGCACAAGACGAAGCGACGAGCTGAGCAATGGGGGAATGGTGTTGCCCATGCCTTGAAACATGCTGGAGGTGGCGAAGATTACGGCCGTGGCGACGAACGTAAAGGAAATGACTCGAAGGTAGTCGGCTCCCACCGCAATCACCTCAAGATCTTTGGAGAAAAACCGAATGAGCGGTTCCGCGAACCACTGGCAGAGCAGAGTGGTCAAGAACATGGCGGAGCATGCGATGGTCAGAGCGGCATAAAACGATTGCCGGACACGAGGAGCGCTGCGTGCGCCGAAATTTTGGCCGGCCACTGGAGCGGCGGCCATGCCTACAGCGAGAGCGGGTAGAAAGAGCGATTGCATTACGCGAGCGCCAATCCCAAAACCGGCTTGTGCGGAAGCACCGAAACCGCGAATCAGAGAGTACACAATCATGAGGTAGATCGCCAGGATGACCAGCTCGCCGCCAGCCGGCAAACCGATGCGCAAGATTTCACCCCAGATGGCGCTGATTGGTTTCCAGCGCGAGAGATCGAAGTAGATGTAGCGCTTCTCCCAGAAAAAATAAATGGCCATGGCCGCGACGCCGGCAGAGATAGCGATGAAAGTGGCAAGCGCGGCGCCCGCGACACCTAAAGGATGTCCCGTGCCCCATCCGAAGACCAGCACGGGAGCGAGGATGAGATTGAGGACGACGGTGATGACGAGAACGACGACGGTTGGCTTGACGACGCCAGTACCGCGCAGCGCCGCACCCGCCGTGAATAAAGCGAACTGCAAAAAGAGGGCCGGGATGAACCACGTGAGATATTCCACACCTTGGCTCGAGGTAAGCCCATCGGCGCCCATCCAATGACAATATTGGCTCCGCAATAGGAATGCGGCGAGGCAAAGAGGGACTCCGATCCACTGAGAAAGGACGAACGACTGATTGAACACCAGGACGGCTCGGTCCTGGTTTTTCTCGCCGACCGCGTGGGAAATCACGGCGGCGGTGCCCACACCCAGGCTCTGCGTGACCGCGAGGACGATCACCATCAGATTCGCGGAGAAACCGACGGCCGCGACAGATTCCTTGCCGAGTTTGCCAACCCAGTAGAGGTCGGCGAGAAAATACAGGCTTTGAACGAGCATGCTGCCCGCTAAGAACGCGGACATTTGGAGGAGGTTCATCCATACGGAACCTTTGGTAAGATCCTTCAACGGTTATGGCCTCCCTGACATTCGCTTCCCCGCACCTGGCCTCTAGTACCACGTGGCGTTGGATCTGGGCGGCGAATTTAATTCTTCTTTCGCTCGACCATCTGACCACGGGGCTGCTGGGAGTATTTGCGCCGCGCAGAGCTGTTCGAATCTACCGCGGCCTCTTCGGTATTCAATTTCCCGAGAGCCCTGAAATCGTCGCGATACTGAAACCGTGGGGCGCTTTGGCGGTGTTCGCCGCTGTGACGACCGTTTTCCCCATCGTGGACCCGCTTCGATATCGCGGCGTGCTGATTGCCCTGCTGGCGCTGCTGATGCTCCGAATTTTCATTCGGTTCTCCGCGAGCGCGACAGCGATGGCCCTGTTCGGTCTGACGTCGCGGCGCAACGCGTGGCACATCGCGTTGATCACGCTATGCGCTTTGTTGATCGCAACAGAGTTGTTGTCGATCTGAGGGAGGCCCATTCAATCCTGCTTGGGCATGAGCACAATCAGACCCAGGTTGAGAATCGCGACCGCGGCAATCGTCATCAGGCTTCGGTTCATGCCGATGCCGAATGCTGCTTGTAGCTCGGAGGAAAAAACCAGACGGGAAAGAATCCGAACGGCCGCAAGAATTACAGCTACGGAGACGAGCTTCCGGTATTTGACGGGATCGCTCGCCAGGAAAATCATCATCACGCCAAACGCGATGACGTAAGCGGCCAGATACTTGGCCATGTAGCTGAATAGGGGAGTGACTTCCACATGGGCACCATAGACGGCGGCACCAACGCGCGCCGCCATCTCACCAGAGGCGAGGCCGAGAATCCCGATCAACAGATGGTATATACCCATGAAACCAGCAAGGGCTTTGAACGGCTTGTAAGTGTTCATTTCCAGTGATCTCCTCCGTTAAGCAGATTTCACTTCTGAATGAAATGGTTGATCCGAATCCGCGGTTACTGCCGGGCTCTCTGAAGCCTGCGAATCCTCCTGATAGCAAAACCTTTCGAGACCTAGTTTCTTTCTGAGACCAGCAGAAAGCTTCCATTTCCCGGCAGTGATAGCCCCGAGAAAATCCTGATCGTAATTGAGTCCCAATTTTGTTTCGCCAACTTTCGCCGGGTCTAGGTAGGTGCCAAAGACGCGGTCCCAGAGCGGCGTAAAATTTCCAAAATTTCCTTTATGGTTTGCCGCATGGTGCAGGACGTGCTCCTGCGGCGTGATGATCCATAAATAGCGTGGCCAGCGATCAAAAAACGCGTAGCGGCGCAGAAAGCAGGAATGGCTCGAGGAGCCGATGAATGCAAAAACGAAAACGATCGGGGGAAGAGTTTCGAAGAACAAATGTGCCAGGTCCAATCGCCCGATAATCCAAAACAGGAAAAACATGGTAGCAATCGAGAAGACATTCACGAGGAACGCCGTGAAGACTACGAATGGCCTCGCGGAAATGCCGGGCATGCCGTTGAATACTTTCGTGGGCAGATGGTGGCTCTCGTGGAGATACCAGGCGAGCCTGGAGTGCAGCAAAAAGCGATGCGTAAGATAATCCCAAAAACCGGCCACGAAGAAGGTGATGACGCCGATCGCGATGGATAGCGCGGTGCGGTGAGCGAAAGCGGGCGTCCGCTGCGAGGAAAGACCGAACATTTGTTTTACGCCTGCCAGGACCCCCTCGACTGGCGGAAGCATGGCCGACAATCCTAGCTGGAGAGAAAAATAGATCAGCCAGATGACCGCCAGCGACAGAAACGTCCGCCATTCGGACTGAAATGTTCGGAGAAGGGAAGGGCAGCCATCCTGGCGCCACAATTCGTAGAAATCCAGAAGAACGAAAACCGTCTGCGTGACGCCGAACAGCAGCAGAAAGAGCTTAACGTTTGCCACGGATCAAGCCCGCCATTTCTTGTTCACAGTGTCGCCGCTTCCAGATAGGGCACGCGGTTGTCCAAATTGGCAAAATCACGCTCGCCATCGCTGTAGCACACGCAATAAATCCGCGCGCAGAACGGAGTCAACGAATAATCCTCAAGCGCGGCCCGCAAGGGATCTTCTTGATGAAGGCTGGTGAGCGCGAACATCGCGTCACCCGTCACCGCATCGAGGTAGAGTGCTCGAAGCAAGGCGCGAAAAACGGATACGTCGTCGTTGTCCACGGCCACGAAACTGACGTAGAAAGAGCGGAGTTCCTCTCCGACCTCGGGAAATCTCCGGCCCTTTAGAATTGGATGTGTCATTTTGGCCAGCGGAGCGAGCCACCGAAGCGGGCCGGAGAAGCGAATCACGCGAGTTTGCTTGAAGCGTCGTTGATTCCACTGGCCTATCACGCCGATGACGTGGCCGTTGCGAACGGCGACGTAAAAATCGGATACCTGGAAGTCACGCCATCGCCGGCCCAGCAGAAATTCTTCGCAGGTGTGGAACGGCGCGAATTGCTTTCGAGCATTGTTGCGGTTCAGACAGTCGACGATTTGGGGAAGAAGGGCGAGGCTGCCGTGTTCGATGTCGCAACGCGCTTCGAAGGGCGGCTTGGTGTGTCCGATATTGATGCCCGAGCAATTGAGGCAGCCCATCGGATGATAGGCGGGCAGTCCGGCGCGCCCCGCCGTGAGCGTCGTCAGGGCGCGCGCGTTCTCTGCAAAGATTGCAGTGGTGTAGAGCAAAACGCGGCCATCCGCGTGAAGCTCTTTCAAGAAACGGTATCCGCGGGCGAGAAGGCTGCCGCTGCGATAGTCCGGGCTGAGGCGCAAATCGCTCAGGTAGCCCAACTCTGTAAGCTCGCCGTTCACAAATGCTTCGGCCACGGAGCGGGAGGCAATGCCGACAATTTTGCCTTGCTTGAGATCGCGGACCGCAATGGTCTGATTCAGCTGGCCGCGGATCGCCGAGCCGGCAAAAAAATCGGGCTCGCGTTCGAATGTGACTTCGATGCTTCCGGGAACGGGATTGTTGGCCAGGAACGAGCGGAGCTCCGCGTCATCCTGGCTTTGCGCCAGCGCGAATTGGAATTGCGAAGTGCCGTTCGGCGAGTGCATCTGGCTCACGATAGCCGGCCGCCGTTCTCCACCAGAAATCCTTGAAAGTGGTTTTCCCACCCGCTCAGGCGATGGAGCGGAGTTTCCTTGACGCTGCCGGCACGCTGGCCCAAGGCGCTGCAGCGGCGCACGTAGGCTTCGCCGGCCCCTTCCGTGATTTGAAAAATTGCGGCTGGAGACAACTGGCCGAGCTTGCGGCAGTAATCGTAGTGCGGATTTCGGCGCAGTTTGGCATCGAGAAGTTCCGCGAATCGACCGGTCTCGATGCGTCCGTGAAAAAAAAGAACGTAGCGAGGAGTTTCCTCAAAAGAAGGCGCAAGCATGGCAAAGCCCGAAGTGCAAGCGCGCTCCGATTCCAGTTCCAGAAGCACGCTGTCCACAAACGCGGCGCTAAGTTTTTCGCCGCAGACATCGCTGACATTTCCTTCCCTACCGAGGAATTCGAGAGCGGGCGTTTGTTCGAAGAATCCAGTGACCCGGACGCGGTCGCCGAGACGGTAACGCCACAGACCGCCGCCTGTCGTCAAAAGAACTGAATATTCGCTCCCCAATTCCAACTCGTGAAGAAGCTTGGGAGTGGAGGAACCATGTTCGAGAAATTCCAAGAAATGCGAAGTGACCGCGGCGACGGAACCTTGCGTGGAACAGATCGGAATGGAGACGACACCTTCCGTGGCGAGCAAGCCTTTTCCTTGAATGGAACTTTCGGGAAAAGATTCCTGGACGGCGGGAACGGCGAGCCGCGAAGCAGCATCGGCCCAGCTGCTGATCACTTGGAGATTCGGCCAAAGCTCGTGCGTGGCGATTGGGCCGCTGCGCCGCAGAATATTGCGGAGCAGCTCCGCTCTGGCCGGAGCGGCATGAAGATATTTCTTCAAAGGTTCGAGTTCGGCCTGCGAAATCGGATTCGGCGGACACAAGTCCCCGTCGCGTAGAGCACAGCAAAGCCGGTCCCCGTGCAGCCGCAATTGGTCGAGCAGAATGCTCAGAAAAGTGGGGCTCCAGACGGAAACGAAAGCCAGCGATGGCGCTTGCAACAAGAATCGCAGAGTCACATAGAGGCAATCGGTCAGCTCGGAGATTCGTGCCGTTTCGTTCGGAACGGCCATAAGCATATTCAGCAGTTTCTTTTGCCAGCCCCCAAAATAATCAGAGTCGCTTTCGAAACCGACAGGAAGGCCGCCCCTGGTGTATTCCTTTTTTCTAGCGAGAGGAGTTAGCGACCAGTAGGCATTTCCCGTGATTACCTTTGGGTGGTGCCGATAGAGATCGCACATCCATGCTCCGATCGCGGAGCGAAACTCGCCACGCAACGACGCAGTGTAGGGGATGTATTTCGCGGAGTCGGAAGACCCGCTGGTCTTTTCGAACATCAGGACGCGTTCCGAGGTGAGCACCTCCGACTCGCCGTCCATCATTCGGCGCACCCACGGGGCCAGATCCTCGTAAGAAACGATGGGAACAGCGTTTTGAAAATCGCGTGGCCCGCGCAAACGGGAAAACTGCCATCGCTCGCCGTAGGCGCATGCGGCGTTTTGACAGAGCAGCTTTTCGAGCATAGCCACTTGCGTCTGCTCCGGATTTCTTACCGCGCGCCGAAAAGCCAAGTGCGCCGGCAAAAAGCTAGCCAGCCACATTCCATTGGCAGCGGCGAAAGACAATTCTTTACGCATAGATGGCGCCTGGTTCTGGATGTGGGGCTTTGCCCGCGCTCTCGGAGAGAATTCGCGAGCCGTAGCTCCTCATGTTGGCGGCAGAGATTTCGGCTACGCAGACAAGCTCCTGCCCTTCTGCAAAGCGTGGATTCCTGGAGAGAAAAAACCGGACGTGGGGGCTGCGCAGGCGATGCGCTCGGATTTCCGCGAGGTCGCGGCTCAGATTTCCGTGCGAATCGGGGAAAACAATCAATCCGCTTTCCCGAACGTAGGAATCGGGATAGCGGGTCCCGGCGAGAGCATCTAAAATTCTCTGTTCACGCGCGGGTGTAACTTGGTCGTAGCGCGGAAAGAATTGATGGAAGAACAGCGGAAGAAACAGGTAGGTTCGATACCCTTTTGAAATGAGGAACCAGTAGAGAGGGACTTCGGGTTCCTCGGCGCGCAGCTCAGCCACAAAATGGCCCCAGGCGCGGCCGAGCTCCTGTTCGCCCCAATGAGAGCGAGCAATGATGGTGTCGCCGGAGAAGACGGAGCGCATGGGCTGACCGTCAATATGGAGCCGCAATATTTTCTGGGTCGAGAAGCCGCGCAAGGCATGATCTTGGGTGTCGCGAAGGAGGATCGCGCAGTCCTTTTCGAACAAGTCGGCCTCGAAGCTGGACCGATTCACGTTTTCATAGTTCTCAGCAAAGAGAGCGTACATCGCCTCCTTTTCCGGTGCTCCCAATTCTTCGACGGGGACGGTTTCGCTGAAGAGCCGCGATATTCTCATAGTTAGTTTTCCTCCGCACTTGGCCTGAATTGTTCGACATTTATACTCAGAAGCGAATCCTGATCTCGCGCTCTGCGACGGACTCGGACACCTCCGCGCTGCCCGAAGCCCCGTTGCGTTCGGCCTTTCGACGAAGCGCCTGAATCTTTAATCCCAATAAGTCCGTATCGACGTGCGCAAACTGCGCTCCGCCCATGGACTGGAGTTGCTTCGTTTGCGCTGCTAGCACCTCCACATCCTGCTGAATGATGTGGCGCGACATCGGTTCGAGCACCAGCCGAATCAGCGGGCCGATGACGCCGAACCGGAAAGTCATGACCGTATACACCTCCGTTTCCCATTCGCTGATCGGCGTGCATTGGGAAGTGATGATGAAATGCCGCGACGGCCCGAAGTCGTAGTCCACGCGACTCACGTTGGGCATCAGGAAGCGGTCAGTGTGTTTGAGTTCTTTTCCGCGCGGAAAGAACAAATGCGACACGACGCTGCCGCTGAGCGGCTCGCCCGCAAACTCCACCTCCGCGAAGTCGGCGCCGCTGCGCACGTGGGCCATAAGTTCCCGCGTGTCGTGATTCCGAAACCAGCCCTTGTGAACGAAAACCGTGTGAGGGCAATCGAGAAAATTTTCCAAGCAGGAGTCCACATTCGCGGCGAATCGCGTTTTCATTCGAAAGGAAGTCCAGCCTGCCTCTTCGAGATGCGCGAATCGGTAGGGAGAATTCTTGGGGATAGAATTTCCGGGGAAAACCCAGATGTAGCCGTCCTGCTCGATAGCAGGGAAGGAGCGAACTCCGTGGGACGGAATCTTCGCTTCTGCACCCAAGGAGGGCACGTGCGTGAGCGTGCCCGAGGCGTTGTAACACCAGCCGTGATAGGAACATTCGACGCAGCCGTCCTTTACGCGGCCGCGCGAAAGCTCCATATTGCGATGCGCGCACCGGTCCAGCAATGCGGCCGGCGCGTCGTTCTCGCCGCGGAAGAGAACTATTTTTTCTCCGAACAGCACGGCGCTCATCGGCCGCGTTTTGAGATCTTTTGATCTCGCTGCTATGTACCAGGAGTCTCGCAGGGACATGATGGGCTACCGCCTCGCGGCTCCCGAATTTCCGGAAGCGTAGCTGATGTTGTGATAGTGATCGAGTTCGAGCTCGGAATAGGAAATCGTTTCTGCCCCGTACCAATGAATCTCGACGGTGACGGGACCGGAATAGTCGCCGAGGCCAAAAAGCAGGCGTCGGTCGCCCTGGGCGGAAAACCCATTGGCGATTTGCACTTCACGCATTTGCCGGACGGGCTTGCCGTCTTTCTGGTAGGCAAGGAACACCTGCGTTCCAACGGCGTCGCGATTGATGCGCACGCCATCTCCGTGAAGCGAAAGCCCCAGCCAGTGATGAACGGCGCCGGTTTTGCGGTCTTCTTCTTGCAGCGTGTTTCGGTAGAGAGAAAGCGGGGCGAACTGATGCGTAATGGCGAGATCGAGAACGCCACGATTGTCAAAATCCGCCAGCGCCACGCCGCGGGAGTTGCCCAGTTCGGTGAGGCCAACTTCTTTCCCGACGTCCACGAACTGCATGGTGGTTTCCGCGCCGCGCGAGAGGTATACGCGGTTCGCCTGCCGGCCGAAAATTTCATAACCGCGCAGGTCCGGCCATCGATCAGCGTAGGAATGCACGCCCGGCCCGGAGAGCATCATTTTTTCGGCGACGTACCAGTAATCGCGGGGCTTGTCGAAGCGCTTATCCGCGCTGTCGTCCACCATGCCGTTGGCCTGCACCAAATCCAGCCAGCCATCTAGATTCAAGTCCCCAACGGCAGCGCCCCAGCCAAATCCACCTTCGTTCAAGACTCCACGCATCGTCGCTTCGTCTTGAAAATCCGGGCGAAAATGATTTCGTGGATTGAACCGAGTCTTCCAGAGCAGACTGCCTTCGGCCTGCAGGGGGACGTGGACGTTCGAAACGTAGATGTCCAAGAAACCGCGGTTGTCGAGGTCGGCGATCGACACGTTCATTCCTTTGTAGGTGTCTTTGCCGATGCTGCCAAAAGTCTTGCCTGAGACCCGCACGAAACGCTTTCCGTGGTCGTTCAGATAGAGATCGTCCGGGCCGAAATCACTAGAGCAATAGAGGTCCGTATAACCGTCGCCATTCAGATCGCCGGTGCCGATGGCTGTTGTCCAGTGAGTTTCCGGCATGCCCATCGCGGCCATATCCATCTTCGCGAACTTTCCTGAGCCATCGTTGTGGTACAGCGCGTTAGGTCCCCCGTTTTCGGCGTTGTTCCAGGTGTGATGCATGAAATGAAACATCCTGCGATCGCCGGGATATTCGGGAGCGGGTAGTTTGAAAATGTTGAGCGGAGTGGGACGATTGTAATCCGGGAGATAGGGAGCGAGGCTGTTGCCAATCAGCAGATCAAGCTTGCCGTCACGGTCATAATCGAAGAAAGTGGCGGAGATGGAGGTCGTGTATTCGTTGATTCCTGCTTGTTCCGTGACATCCACAAACTCTGGCTTGCCTGTCACCGGCAGCATGTTTTTCAGCAACCGGCTTTTTCCATAGGCCATCATCAAAAACAGGGATTGCGCCCCGCTGTTGTCGTAATCCACGAAGAGCGCCCCACCGACCAGTCCGTATTTTTCCGGATGCGCGGAGATTTCTTTCAAGGCAGGAATCTCCACGCGTTCGAACCGGAATCCGCCGAGGTTGCGATAGAGCGCGTTGCGGTCCTCCGGTCGCTTCAACGGATTGGTCAGAAAAATGTCCGGCATCCCGTCGTTGTCATAATCCCCGACGGCAATCGCGTCTCCGACGGAAAGCACCCACTTGGCAATGTGTCGCACGCGCGGATCAACTTGCTCCATAACGTTGCTCATGCGCGAGTCGATTCCCGAAACGCTGGAAGGCACGGCCACAAACTGGAATCCCGGATGCGCATGGACACGTGGATGAATGACTTTGGCGTAGGTCACGTAGCCGGCGGTTCCGAGGATCAGAACCGCCACGAGGCGGGCCAAAAACCATCCCGATAGAGAAACGCGGCAGTGAGCCAGCCCGCTGCGAAATAATTCCCGGCCATGCAGCCACAGAAGTCGCGCCGAACTCACCAGAAAGAGCGCAAAGAAAATTGTGTTCAACGATTGACGCGTGTGCAGCCATAGATCCACGATCACGATCGCAAGCGCCCGCAATACCTGCGCACGCGTCCCCGACGGTGACGTCTTCGGATCGGTCATCATGTAAAACGTGAAGAGATAGAAGCGCGGCGACGTGAGCGCTCCCAGAATCAGCACCTCCGCAGGCACATGCCAGCGAATGAGATAGGCGCGAAGAAGCGTCGCGAGCGCGTAGAAAACCAGAAAGCTCAAAATGAGCGGAGCGCGCCCCACCTTGAAGACGAAAAGCGCCAGCGCCGCAGTCACCAGAAACGCTGCCATCGCAATATTGCCGCCCCACTGGTAGGCAGGGGCAGAAGAGAACAGTCCGCCGCCCAGCAACAGCGCGGCAACGACACCGAAAAGGGAAGGGTTGAAGACATGTTGTCCGTGAAACGTGAAGATATATTTCGAAGCGATGCAGAAAAAAACCGGCAAGAAAAGCAGATAGTGATTGTGCGAATAGTTCAGGAGCAAGGCGATCGAGATGCTGCTGATGTACGCGCTGAGAGGAACGATCCACTCACGCCGGAAAAACAGCCAATGCAGGAACATGTCCAGCGAGCCGCCGGCAGCGATGGTCAACAGGATTTGGCCAGGACTGCGATTAAATCCGAGAACGGTGCAACCTAGAATGGCGTATAGGCTGAGCAGCGCGGCGAAAGGAATTCTCGGGTCTTTCCAAGTGGGGAGGACCCACCGGGAGGCGTGCAGCGGCTTCGCGGAAGCGACTGCGCCTTGATTCGCGATGGTCTCCAGGCTAGTGCTTTCTACTCCGCTGACATTACCGTGAATATATCTCCTTATCATCGAGTTACTCCGCGGCATTTTGCGCCCTGTGTCCAAAAGAAAAATTTGGAGCCGGCGACGGCTTCGACCTAGCCACGCCCGCCATGGCACGAAACAAATGATCTGGGAAAGCAATCGCTTCACCAGTTCGAAGGTCGAGGTTGTTGTCGACAGTCTGTGGCACCGCTTTACCGACCTCGCGGCCACCATAGGGCAGATCCCGGCTGGCGACAATACTTGGCAGGCCAAGATTTTGTCTTCTTCTTGTTAATATCTAACTGCTTGGCAGGACAGAACTTAGCGGAGGGCACCAGAAGGTGATGAAGTGCGTCAATCGAGTATAATCCCGGGGACAAAGGGGAAACCAACAGCGTGGAATCGCCTTCATCCTTGCGCTTCGGAGACTTCCTGCTCGACCCCAAAGCGGGTGAGTTGCGCAAGTCTGGCCACCGGATCAAACTGCAGCCCCAGCCTTTCAAGGTGCTATCCATACTCGCCAGTCGCTCCGGCGAGCCCGTCACCCGCGAAGAGATCCAGCAGCAGGTTTGGGGCAGCGAAACGTTCGTTGATTTTGAGCGCGGCCTGAACGTTTGCGTCCAGCAGATTCGCGCGGCATTGGGGGACGATCCCGACACGCCTCGCTTCCTTGAGACTCTGCCGAAGCGTGGTTATCGTTTCCTCGCGTCAGTCGAGCGTGTGGAAGGCGCCGACACCGCGGCACGGTCTGCAAGTTATGGGCAGGGAGCTGACGGAGCGTCAATCGCGGTGCCTAGCGCAGCCTCGCGCGACAGTGCTGCGAAAAGAAGTGTTGGTAGGAAGGCGCTGATTGTATTTGCGGTTGCCGGTGCCCTCTTACTCGCACTGTATTTCGGTGGCGCCCGGAGTTGGATCTTAGCTCGCCACGCAGCCGGTCCTATCCGCTCTATCGCCATTCTTCCCTTCGACAACTATTCTGGCGACCCCGAGCAGCAATACTTCACCGATGGCATGACTGAAGCGCTGACAGCAGAAATGGGAAAAATTCACGGATTGCGCGTTCCTTCGCGAACCTCGGTCATGCTGTACAAGCGCGAAAAGAAGACTCTGCAGCAGATCGCTCGTGAGCTCAACGTCGATGCCCTTGTTGAAGGTTCGGTGATGCGTTCAGGGGACCGCGTGGGCGTGACTGTGCAATTGTTGGATGGCGCGCGTGATCAGCACCTGTGGGGCGAGAGTTACGAGCGCGACTCTAGCGACGTTATTACTCTGGAACACGATCTGGCACGGACCATCGCGGAAAAGCTGAAGCTGAATCTTAGCGCCGAAGATCAATTGCGGCTGAATAGTCCGGGAAGGGTCAATTCGGAAGCTTACTCCGCCTATTTGCATGGACGCTTCTACTGGTCCAAGCGCACCATCGAGGACTTTCACAAAAGCATTGAGTATTACGAACAGGCCATCTCTCAGGACCCGAACTACGCGCCCGCTTACGCCGGCCTTGCCGATGCCTATGCGCTGCTCGGCTCTTCCCCGAACGATGCGCTGCCGCCCAATGAAGCCATGCCCAAAGCCAAAGCCGCGGCGCAGAAAGCGCTTCAACTGGACGACGGGCTGGCCGAAGCGCACGCCTCGCTTGCCTACCTCAGCATGGTTTACGACTGGGATTGGAGCACCGCCGAGAAGGAGTTTCATCGCGCGATCGATCTCAATCCCAACTACGCCACCGCTCACGAATGGTACGCGGAATTGCTGGCGGCAAGAGGCCGCCAGAGCGAAGCCTTGGAGGAGATGAAACGCGCGCGCGATGCAGATCCCTTGCTGGTCCTGATGCATACGGCGGTGGCCGAGACACTCTACTATTCGCGACACTACGACGAAGTCATCGCGCAATGCCGGCAGACGCTGGAACTCGACCCCAATTACGCCCTTGCCCATTTCCATCTTGGACGCGCCTACCTGGCCAAGGACATGTATCCGGAAGCGATTGCGGAGTATCGAAAAGCAGAAGCGTCGCTTGGCGAAACGCCAGCGATGGTTATGGCCATCGGTTATACGGAGGCCAAGGCCGGCAATCCCGCGTCGGCGCGAAAGGCTCTCGATCGATTAAAGGAGCAGTCTAGAAGCCGCTACGTTCCCGCGCTCTACTCCGCAGCCCTCTACACCAGTCTTGGCGATTCAAAGGATGGAATCGCCCTGCTTGAGAAAGCTTATAACGAACATTCCGATTATTTGATTTTCCTAAACGTGGATCCCATGGCCGACTCGCTCCGCGCCATTCCAAGTTTCCAGGCGCTTCTCCGTCAGATCGGCCTGACGAAATAGAATCCGCCTGGCGCGCTCAGACGACAAATGCCCGCGTCCCTTTGGGGCAACGCGGCAAAACTGCAAGGTATTGCGCCGGGTGTGCCGGGACTCGAACCTCGCATTTCCGAACATTGATGGGACCAGAAATGCACAGGGTCCCCTGAATTTTCCCCATACTTGTCCGATGGCGCGCGATTAACTTGCGTCCGTTCAATAGTTTCTGAATAGCACTCCTGCCTCCGCGTGTTTCTGGAAATTTGTCATGCGGCGAACTCTTTGGAATTAAACGGCTTGCGAATTCAGACCGCCTGTCTCGCCGAATTCCACAGATGAGTTTTGAGTGAAGCAAGCTTTCAATAAGTCAGAGAAAACACGCAAGATGTTTTGGTCGGGGCGCCCGGATTTGAACCGGGGGCCTCCTGCGCCCAAGGCAGGCGTAATATCTCTCGGAAGTCCTTCCTTTTCAGTCTCGGATTTGAAAATAAAAGAGTTAGAAAAATATTTGGTAGTGACACGATGTACGGACACGTGGCTGCGCATATATGGAGTCCCCTGAATTTTCCCCATAGCGAACAGGAGGCGAAGTGCGGTAAATGCGGTGGTTTGGTCAAACGATCGAGCGTTTATCGGTACAAGCCCGGCCGACAAACGGTAACCTCCGGTTTGCACTCGTCCAGAGCGCTGGAATTCCCATTCCAGATTTGGTGATTGAAACACAAGGCGACAACGCTGGAGTGATCTGCGAAGGTGTGAACCACGTTCCGGGAAGTCGACTTCTTCTCATCGACAGGCCCGTACCATATCCGCATCGAATATCAGAGTGGACCCGGTCACGAAAAATTCTTGACATAGTATATCTGCTATTGATATATCAGTGGTGGACATACTCATGCCTACTGCCAATCGTGTTCCAGATGACCTGCAGCACTTGCTCCCCCTGACTCCTGCGGTCTTTTTTATTCTGTTCGCGTTGGCCGGGGGCGAGAAGCACGGCTACGCCATTATGCAGACCGTCTCTCAAATTTCTGACAACCAGTTCCGCATGGGCCCTGGCACGCTCTATACGACAATCCAGAGGCTATTGGATCTAGGCTTGATTGAAGAAACGGAGAGCGCTGGCGGTCAATCCGACCACGAAAACCGGAGGAGATACTACAAGCTGACCCGGACGGGAAAGGCAATCCTCGGCGCCGACCTCAGCCGGATGGAATCTGTAGTGCGCTTGGCACGTGACAAGAAGCTAGTGCCGAAGACATCGGAGTGACGTTATGACTAGCGCGGTTCGAGCGAGCTGTGGCCTCTACAAAATGCTGTTGTTGGCGTATCCGAGCGATTTTCGCCTGCGCTTCGGGAGCGAGATGGTAACCACGTTTTCTGATCTGATCTGCAGCGAGTGGGAACAGAACGGTCTACCGGGAGTCGCTCGAGTGTGGCGGTCCGCACTCGGGGAGGTGTTTTCTGCCGCTGTGCCACTTCAGCTGCAAAGTTCAATTGTGGTTGCGACCTCGCTGGCGCTGCTTTCTTCGTTCGCCTTGTTTATGGCGGTATTTCACGCAATGACGCATATATGTACTGACAAATAGTTAGCCGGTTCAGAGTGTTAAAGAGGGTGTCCGTTTTTGCTTCAGGTAGAGCGCAGTGCTCGATCGAGAAATGGCCATCACGCTTGTAAATCGGCGCCTTGCCTTATCGGGACTATTTTCTGCGATCGCGTTGATCAGCCAGACGAGTCCGCCGTCAGGTACTGCCGAGGAGCGCGTTGCGTCGCCATCTGTGCAGGATATCCAACAATCGTTGCGTTTTGTTCCAGATCGTATGGCTCATTACCACGTTCCAGGTTTAAGTCTGTCCTGTATTCACAATGGCGCTGTGGAATGGACCCAGGCTTTCGGCGTTGCCAGAGTCGGCGGTGAGCCGGTAACGCCTGAGACCTTGTTTCAGGCTAGTTCCATCGGTATGCCGTTGACAGCAGTGGCGGTGCTGCGACTTGTTGAGCAGGGAAAACTGAATCTCGACGCTGATGTGAGCCAATACTTTAGAAGCTGGAAGCTACCCACGAACAGGTTTGCGGAACAGAAAAAAGTGACGCTCCGTGAATTGCTCAGCCACACGGCAGGCGCAACCGTCCACGGCTTTGAGGATTACGCTGCTGGAAAACAGGTACCTACGCTTGTCCAGGTGCTTAATGGCGAAAGCCCAGCAAACTCTGCACCGGTGACTATTGACTTTGTGCCTGGGTCACAGTTTCGATACGCTGGCGGCAACTACGCGATCCTTCAGCAGATATTAATAGATGTGACAGGCGAGTCATTCCCCGATTTGATGCACGAACTGGTACTGCAGCCGCTGCATATGGTGCACAGCACGTTTCAACAACCCATTCCTAAGAAACGACTGCCACTGGTGGCAACGCCCTATGATAAAGATGGGAATGCGATCGAGGGTGGCCCCCGCACCTCCCCCGTGATGGCCGTAGGAGGTCTGTGGACGACCCCTTCCGACATGACGCTGTTCGCTTTGGGCATCCAGAATGCTTTGGCCGCGAAACCCGGCGCGATAGTGTCGCCCTCCACGGCTAATGAAATGTTACAGCCCGTTCTAGGAGACTATGGACTCGGCTTCTCTATCGCGGGAAGTGGCTCAAATCGGTATTTTTGGCACCCCGGGGCGACCTCCGGATTCCTAGCCGTGTTCTTCGCATACGAGAAGGGCGATGGTGTGGCCTTGATGAGCAATCAGCAGTACAGCAAAGCCCTGATGCTGGAGGTTATCCACGCGCTCGCCAAACAATATGGATGGACCGAATTCCCCACAGATGAGTCGAGATTCAGCAATCCTTGGGTCATCGGCGTGGTCTGCGTATTTATCGTCCTTGCTACCTACTTGCTCTTCCGAGCAGCCCGACACCGCAGGAGGTCATCGCCTTGAGTTTGTGGTTGCCGCAGTTCAGGGAACCGTAAACGATGCCCGTGGGACCGCGCCATTTCGAGCTGACCTAGACACAGAGTACAAGTAAGCCGAACCCATAAGGAGTATCTGCGCTCTGGTTTTTCGCAGGTACTTCATTCAGCACAGTCATCTACCTAACAAAATATAGGAAATCTTCCCATCGTCTCAAGTCCGCTTCTGGAAAGGTTGCTCCAATGTCATTCTACGCCATGACTCCGCTCCGCTTTGTGAACAAGACGACTCGGAGGCTATGCATTGCAAGCTGAGGTCTGAGCGATCACGCCGTAGGCGCGCTTCAGCAGTTCGGTCAGTTTGCGGTTCCTCTCTTCTAGAGCTGGACTCGCAGCCGCAGCGTTGCCACGATATGCTGCCTAGGCAGATGCTCGCGATTGACAACTCTCCTAATACAATCTAATATTTAGATGTTAATGGAGGAGTCATGCAGAAGCGAAGGTTGAAGCTGAAGCAGGCAAGCGCTGTCCTGCAGATTGAACCGAAGGAACTACAAAACCTGGTCCAATTCGGCGTTGTGAAGCCCAAGCGGTTGGAGGGAACGTACTTCTTCGACACGAACACTCTTATGGTAGCCAAGGTGGCGTTCTGCCTGAAGGAGTCGTTGGGGACGCGCACAAATGTTTTGTCCAAGCTGATGGACGTATTTCTCGCATCGGAAAAGGAGTTCAAGGCAGACAATCCGCAGTATATCGTTTTTAAATGCCGACTTTCAGCCGATGAGGACCCCATAAAGGTCGGCGTGCCGTTCCGCGCACTCGGAGCACAGCTCCAAGAGCAAATGGTACGGGCTGAGCTGTACCGAGATCTGCCTCGCGGCCGCAAACGCCGGGGCTGGAAGAAGGAGTTTCTGGAATCGCTGACCGAGGCGGCTAAAGAGATCGGCGAAGTCTCAGACGAGGAAATCTTGCAGACAGTTCGAGCTTACCGTAAGGAAAGACGAGCGCCGGAGATTACCGTTGCCGCGGAAAGCTAAGAAGCAAAAGTCTCGTGGCGTCGTAGACACTAACGTGCTCGTAGCGGGCATTTCGGGTTTCAGAAAGCCATATGTCCGGGGCGAAAACACTAGCGCCGATGTGTTGTACAAATGGGCCGAGAAGGGCAATTTTGTCTGGCTTGTGACGGAAGACATTCTGGATGAGTACAAGGAGGTCTTGAAGCGGCTTAGAGTGCGATCAACGCTAATCGGCGCTGTGATCAATCTTATCCGCGAGCGAGCCGAACCGGTGAACGTTCATGCCTCCTTTGAAATCTCTCCCGATCCCAAGGATGATCCGTTCTGTCTCTGCAGCGAAGAAGGGAATGCAGATTTCATTGTGACCCTAAATCCCAAGGACTTTCCGCAAGAACGGCTCAGGGCAAAGGTCATTTCACCTGAAGCCATGGCGTAGCAACCGTCGCTGCCGCTCCTTGATGAATACATCGGAGCGATTCAGAACTGGACGATTAAGATCACAAATTGAGAGACGTTGCGAAGCTCAGGCCCGGCCCGAGTGCGTGATCACCAATTTGCAGTTCCGAAGATTGAGTAGACGAGAAATGCACAGGGTTCCCCGAATTTCCCCCATACTTGCTAGATCGCGGGCGATTAACTTGCGTCCGTTCAATAGTTTCTGAATAGCACTCCTGCCTCCCCGTGTTTTTGTAAATTCGTCATGTGGCGAATTCTCAGAAACTAAACGACTTGCGAATTGAGAACTCCTGCCTGCCGGAATTCCACAGATGGGGTTTGAGGTGAACGGCACTTTCAATAAGTAGAAGAAACCACGCGAGATATTTTTGGTCGGGGCGCCGAGATTTGAACTCGGGACCTCCTGCGCCCAAGGCAGGCGCGCTACCAGGCTGCGCTACGCCCCGACAGTGACTGCTTTATTCATTCTAAAGCACTTCCCAACTTTACTCCTAGTCCGTCTCATCGTTTTTACCCCACGTGGAGTGAACCCCTAAATTGAGACAGTTTTAACGATCCCGGTAAACTTTGCTGGGAGGTCTGCAAATGGCAAAGAAAAGAGTGTGGCGACATTCGAACGATTTTCGACGAATGGCAGTAGAGCGTTTCAATAGTTGCGAGAACATCGTGGCGCTGGCGAAAGTACTCGGTATCCAGCGGCGGCTGCTCTACAAGTGGAGAGAGGATTTTGAAGTAACCGACTCTATTGGCGAACCGCTACCCAGCATTGAAGCGGGCGATCGAGGCGAGAAGACCTTTTCTCGGTTTGGTACACCATTCTGATCAGGGAGTTCAGTACACTTCAGGCGACTACAGAGGTCTTCTGCAGAAACGCGGCATGTTCCCCAGCGTAAGCCGGCCAGGGACTCCCCTCGATAATGCGAGCTGTGAAAGCTTCATGAGAACTCTGAAAGGGGAAGAAATCCAGGTTGGAGTTTTTCAAAGCCTGGAGGATCTTCAAAAAAACATTGAAACATTCATCGAGCGTTACTACAATGGCCAGCGGTTGCACTCCGCCTTGGGGTATCAGCCCCCGGACGAATATGAAACGTCAGCTGATTCGGGTGGGGCAGCGCTTCTTTCAAGGGAGCGATTCTGAACATCTGAAGCGCCCGATCTAGAAGATCACGAAATTAGCGACTGGCAAGTCGCGGCTAGCGGCCATTAAACAAAGGGCTTAGCTGGCAAACGTGGGCTCGCCACTGGTGTGCCTATGCCGATTGTTTCAAGGAGGGGGTCACTTCCTCTTCACGGCCAGTGCGATGCCGGGTGCCAAACTGTGCCTAAGATACGTCTTCCCGCCATCTTCATCTGAAGCTCGGATTCAAGCTGGCGCATCTGCCTCGTGAGCAGGCCTGCTATTTGCTATCTTTTGTAAGCAATTCCTGTGAATGCACCGGCCGATTCTTGCTCAGATGCATAACGAAGTTCTGCTCGGCGGCGGTTTGTAAAACCGCCGGTCAGAATTTAGGTTGCTGCGCCTGTCGGCAAGGCTCAAGTTACGAGCCGTAGCAGCAAGAGAATTCAGCGGACCTGAACCGCATCGCTTCGTCCTCTACAGAATTAGTTTGTTCAGTCCCTGGTAGTGGCTGAACTCTTGGATTTTGAGCAGGTCTTCTGCCAAGCTCTTTCTGAGTATGCTCCGCACCCATCACAAGTGCCGGAGCCCTGAGGGATTCATGACCAAAGGAAACGTGCCCACTCTTTATGAATGGTGCGGAGGCATGCAGCGAATCGAAGCACTCTTCAAGAAATTCTATGAATACGTCCGCGCTGACTCTCTGCTCGGCCCGGTATTCGCCGAGATGCCAGAGGAACATTTTCAGACTGTCGCTCACTTTGTCTCGGAAGTGTTAGGGGGACCTAAGCTCTACACCGGCGACGGGAAGCACAACCATTCAACCATGGTTGCGAAACACCTTCAAAGGCGTCTGACCGAGCAGCAACGAAAGCGTTGGGTGGTTCTGCTGCTCGATACTGCTGACGAGATGGGCATGCCTGATGATCCAGAATTTCGCTCCGCCCTTGTCGGATACCTGGAATGGGGGTCTCGCATCGCGGTCATCAACTCTTCGGCCGTCGACAATCCGATCGGGCCGGCTGCGCCGATGCCGCAATGGGGTTGGGGCGAAGTCAAAGGACCTTACATTCCGTGACGTTTGCGAGGTACGGGCAGGGTAGAAAATGCGCTTGACCTTGGAACTAGTTCCAACCTTTAGGCTAGTCCCGTGATTACCAAAGTTTCCAAACCTCGGCCCCTGTATTGCGGTGAATTGGCTCGCATCTGCGGCGTAAGCCCAGACACGGTCCGCTTCTACGAGAGGAGGAATTTGTTGATCCCCGCCTCTCGCACTGCCGCTGGCTACCGCGTGTTTGACCCGGACAGTATTGGTCTAATGCAACTGATTCGATCCGGATTGTCTATCGGATTCTCGGTAAGCGAATTGGCAGAGATCCTTCGCGAGCGGAACAGCGGTGGCGCACCGTGTCGGCGGGTTCGGAAGTTGGCCGCCGAAAAACTGGTGCTCCTTGAGAAACGGCTGCGCGAGTTGCAATCGTGGAGGCGTGAGCTCCGTTCGACGATTTCTGCATGGGATCGTGCGCTGGCGAAGACACCTCGCGGCAAACAGGCTCGACTCTTGGAACAACTGGCAATTCGCCCGAAGGCCCATTCTCGATTTATGGGTCGCGGCATTCAGAAGCGGAGAGAGCCATGAAGATGATCCTTGTCGTCGCGGTTACCGCAGGACTTTCCACGCTATCAGCTCAGAAAACAGAATTGCCAGCCAAGTGCCCGATGCATGACGCGCATGCGCAGATGGAGGAGCGTGGGGAAAAAGGGATGGGTTTTTCTCAAACATCTACGACTCACCACTTCCTAATCAACCCGACCGGTGGAACAATTGAAGTGTCTGTGAAAGATGGGTCTGACGCAGCAAACCGTGATGCGATCAGAATGCACCTCGCACATATAGCGAAGGCGTTCCAAAGCGGAGACTTTGATATCCCGATGTTTGTTCACGACACCGTCCCTCCCGGCGTGCCGCAAATGAAGCGGCTGCAGAAAGAAATTCGGTACTCCTTTGAGGAAAGCCCTAATGGAGGGCGCGTCGTAATTTCTTCAGGGAATCAAGACGCGGTCGAAGCGATCCATAACTTCTTGAAATTCCAAATTGAAGAACACAAGACTGGCGATCCAACCAACTAGCGAATTCTCATCAAAGATTTTCTTTTCCGATCAAGCCCATGGGTCGAATGAGTAGCCCGCTTGTGTTTCTTTCCCCACTTCGACATCAGTGTTAACACCGGTAATAATGTCCGACCATACGACGTAAGCCTATATTCCACACGCTCTCCGCGATGCCCGTGAATCGCTCTGGCGATGATTTGATCCTGCTCAAGCTCGCGCAACTGTTCCGTAAGCACTTTCTTCGTTGCTTCCGGCACGTGGCGTGTTAGTTCGCCAAAGCGCAAGGACTTCAGTTTCAGTGCATTGACGACAATCGGTTTCCATTTACCGTCAACTACATCGATCGTCGCTCGAACAGGACAGTCAGAAAGATACATTCGGAACTCCCGGTAACAAATTTGTGCCTACTGGACGCGCCAAGCCGCATATGTGAAAACAGAATACCGCCTCACGGCGGCGACGCAAAAGGGCAAGGGGGAGCAAGCCATGATCGTTGAATACATCCGATACAAGATTGATGAGCCGAGACGTGCAGACTTTGAGAAAGCCTACCAAGACGCAGGGGCATCGCTGGACGCTTCCAGCCACTGCCAGGCCTATGAGCTCGCCCAGTGCACGGAAGCGAAGGAAAGCTACGTCCTCCGGATCGAATGGGATTCCGAAGAGGGGCACACGAAAGGATTTCGATCTAGTTCCGAGTTCAAAACATTTTTCGCGGCGATTCAGCCGTACGTGAAGGACATCGAAGAGATGCGCCACTATCAGTTAACCTCGGCCAAGAAACGAAAATGAGGGTCGACGCTAAGTCCGGAGCCACCATGAAAATCGGAATATTGGGCAGTGGCAATGTTGGGGGAACGCTCGGGGCTCGTTGGCGACAACATGGCCACGAGGTCGTGTTTGGCGTTCGAAATCCGAGCGATCCAAAGGCACAGAACCTTGCGAAGGAATTGAATGCCAAGATGGATACGGCTGCGGACGCATCTGCGTTTGGTGATGTCGTTGTACTCGCTGTCCCGTGGCCCGTAGCAGAAGACGCAATCAGAAGCGCCGGTAACCTCGCTGGGAAAATCCTCCTAGACTGCACAAATCCCGTCACAAAGTGGCCGGAAGTTGAAATCGGCGCCGAATTGTCAGGAGCAGAGCAGGTAGCGCGATGGGCGGCGGGCGCGTCAGTCGTGAAAATCTTCAACACTACGGGTTACTTGAATATGGCGAATCCGAAATACGGAAACGAGGTCGTAACTATGTTTTATGTTGGCGATGACGCCTCCGCAAAGAAAGCGGCCGCACAGTTGGCCACTGATTTAGGCTTCGAGCCTCTCGACGCCGGACCGCTAGTAAATTCCAAGTACCTCGAAATGCTCGCGGGCTTTTGGGGAACTCTGGCATTCGGGCAGAAGCTCGGCCTGGAAATTGGCTTCCGTTTGCTCCGCCGCTAAACGACCCTCAATCTTCTAAATTGGGAGCGGCTGGCACGCCATGGAGTGAACCCCTAGAGTGAGACAGTTTTGTCGTGCACACGTTGGGAAGCGCGGATTACTTCAGGCTTGCCCTCGCGACTCGGGGCTAATCGGCCAATGCTACGCCAAGCTTCTTGGGCGCGCGACTTTGGAGTTTCACCGTCACCGAGGATTTTGCGAAAATTCGAGCAACATCGATCTCCACTGCGAGGACAACGGTTCTGGTCAGCCGGTTATCTTGATTCAGTGATGTCCCCTGGATTAACTGGAAACTTTTTCTAGGCTCCTGAACAGCGTGGGGAGCGGTTCGACCCGAGGTCAGAGTTTGCGACTTCGCTGCCAGTCTTTGGGTGTTGCGCCCGTGGCACGGCGAAACGTCTTCGTGAAATGGCTCTGGTCGGCGAAGCCTGTTTGGAGCGCGATAGCCGCAATGGGTTCCCTGCAACGTAACAGAAGCTCTTGTGCGCGTTTGATCCGGGCGTCGAGAGACCATTTATATGGCGGCATTCCGGTCGAAGTTTTAAAGGATCGGGCGAACTGTGATTGGGAAAGCCCTACCAGTTTGGCCATCTCCTCAAGGCTTATGTCCTGCGTCATGCGGGCTTCGAGATACTCCATCGCTCGACGCAACTGCCATGGGGCAAGTCCGTTTCCCCGCTGCATCTGGGCGTTTCGGCGAGTAAACAGGGTAGCCGTCAATGCTGTCGTTAGGCTCTCACCGTAGAGGCGGCCACCACATGAGGGTTCTTGGCATTCCTCTGCCAGAAGCTCTGCGCATCTTGCCACTTTGTCGTCGTACAACAACAGGACCGGCGTATCGGTTTTTGCCGAATCCAAGTCGTCGCCGAGGATCGATTCCGGGACCTTCGGAGCGAAGCTCATCCTGAGTTCGCGAACTGATCGAAGTCCATCGGTATAGGCCCACACTGTCATGCCCGCGGGCACAAAAGTCGTATGCCCTACGTCAAAGCGAGACCGGAGGGTCGGACGCTTGAGATTCAGGCGAGGCTCGCAATATCCCCCTACTTGGCCGAGAACAATCGCAACGGTTGTTTCGTGTGAAGAGATGTCATGCCAGGCCTTTCCAACATCGGGATAGTGCACGATGTTACGCACCGTAATCCCATTCCAACTGCGCGTCTGGCTTTCGATCTTTCTGATCCCGTGCGGTGAACGAAATTCAAATGGCTGCGATTGGTTCATATTTCTTTCCTTGGCCACCGGGCAAACAGAAAATTAGATGAACCCTTCGAAGTAGCGGGCGCAGATTAACAGTAGCAAGATCACCGAAGACGTGAAAGCAGAAACAGACCAAAAACAGCGAAATCAGACAAGATGCAAAATTTGTGGTGTTCCATATTTGTTGGGTTCGGAAAGGATGAAACCGAATGAGGTTTCAGCCGGCTTCGTATCTAACATTTTGCTTAAACGTGTCTCTTGTGCTCTTCGTCGCGCAAGGCATCGATGGCCGGTCGGCCTCTTACACCACGGTTGAAGCGGCGGCCCAGAAGGTCGAATCAATTCCCATTCCAGGAATGAAAGCCTTTCCAGAGAGCATCACGTCGACTACGGAAGGCACGCTTTATGTCGGCCGTCTCGGGGATGGTGGAATCGTCCGTATCAGACCGCACACGCAGGAAAACGCGGTTTTTGTCCAACCAGGCGCATTAGGTTCTCGCTCGATTTTGGGAGTTTTCGCAGATGAAGCGTCGAACACGCTCTGGGCTTGCTCGAACGACTTGAGCGCCTTGAGCGCACCTGCAACGGGCAGCGACACTTTAAGCACGTTGAAGGCTTTTGACCTCAGCACGGGGAATGGAAAACGCAGCGTCTCGTTGCCTGGAACCCACGCGTTTTGCAATGACATCGCTGTTGATGCGAAGGGATCTATCTACGTCACGGACAGCGCAAATCCCACAATCCTAAGACTCTTTCCCGGCGCCACAACGTTTGAGATATTCGCTCAGGATTCCGCATTTTCTGCGCCTCAAAGTGGCAGCGCCGGGCTCGACGGTATTGCCTTCGGCAGCGACGGCAATCTTTACGTTACGAACTACGCGGCCGGCGGCCTCTTTCGCGTGGAAGTCAAAGCGGGAAGGGCGGAGCGCATCACCGCACTCTCGGGTGACCATCAACTGAGATTTCCCGACGCACTCCGGAAGCTCGGTGACAACAGTTTCCTCTTGGTGGAAGGGGCGGGAACATTAGATCGCGTCGTGATCAAAGACAACGGATTTGCGGTCACTCCGATGTATGGCAAATTTTTCTACCCCGACATCGGTTGCCCTGATCGGCTCGACGGCGTGGGTTACTGAGGGCAACACTACTTACTTCTATCTTGATCCTGACTATGAAGGCGAGGATCACGCAAAGTTTCGATGGGGTAAGAATCGTGAGTAGCGAGGTTGATAATCATCCGTGAAACGATTTGTCGTGGTTTTTTTTAAAATTAAGGAGACGAGCCATGTCCTACAGCATCTCGGACTTACTGATCCGGAATCTACGCGACGTGTTTGGTGAAAACGATCCCGCGCGTCGGCGCGCGGCCATCGACGAACTCTGGGCCGAAGATGGAGTGTTCTACGATCCCAGCAAGGGCGCTATTCGTGGCCGCGACGAGATCGATCGCGTCGCGGGCGCGGTCAAGGCGACTCATCCGGACTTTCGATATCAAGTGACTGCCGCTCCTCAGGAATATTGCGATGCAGGGATGGTTCCATGGATATCGGGACGCCCTGGTGAAGTGCCGGCTTACTCCGGGAGGGATTTCGTCATCGTGCGGGACGGCCGGATCGTAGCGCTTTACATGTTTTTCGACAAGCGGCCCTGAGCTCGAGTCTGCCGTCCGAGATCCAAAAGCGCAGAGAAGCGTGCGTGCCTCGTGGAAGTATTGTCTCCACGGGGGGCACCCTACAGGATTTTTCTCATACTGAAGACGAATCCCTGCTCCCGCCAAGAAGAGAAATGTCGGCGCGCACAGGTGAGTAATCCACCGTGTTAAATACAGGAGTACCGTCGTGTGGCCCGCTTCGGTAGGAGTCGACGTCAGAGCGCCGCGATTGAAAAAGTCCCTCACATGGTCGAGCATCATAAGGAAGATCACAAGACCACGCCAAGTATCCAGAGAATTCAGTCGCATCCTGCGCGGTTCCATCAGCACACGTGCAAACATGTGTCCTCCTCACAGCATTTTCTGATTTGCTCTGATGTGTGGGCGTCGTACCCTTCAGCCGCTCTCGACGCAACGAATCAGCCACCAGCGCAGGCCCCGCCAATTCAATTAGATTGATGGTGAGGAGGGCTGCGCGGGCGCCTTTGATTCAACATGGGAGTGAGCGGCTACTTCGACTCTGATCCGTGACTCGCGACCTGCTTCCATTCGCCGCCCATCTTGACGAAAGTGTCCGTGGCGATGATGGTGTGCGAGCGATGTTCGCCCTTGAACTGAATGTCATAGGTGTCCTTGTAGATCGCCACCGCCGTATTGCCGTACACGCGCACCTTGAGTTCGGAAAGTTTCTCGCTGTTTGTCCTGAAGTCCTTTGCGTCGGCCATAAGTTTCATGACTTCGGCTTTGGTGTAAAAGGTTCCGTCGCTATCGCCCCTGGTCCAGTCCTCAGCCAGAGCTTTCTGGTAAAAGGCTGTGTCGCCGGCCAAATCGGCTTTGACGCCATCGTTTTCCAGGTTTGTGATGGTCGCAACGACATCAGCCTTGGTCCCAGTTTGCGCTCGGGTCACGCCCAGCCCTGCGAAGGGGGCGATAACAAAAAGTGAAATCCACAACACGGGGTTCTTTCCATTCATAGTGCCTCCTTTTTGTTTCCGATGATGGTCAACACAGGCCCGCGGCAATTTCGCAATCTGAGGTAACTTCATGAGAGTCCTTTCATAATAAGTGCTCAATCAACTGTTCACTAGTCAACTAATGAGATGCACCTGGCCGAGTTTGGATACAAACTTTTGGATTTATTGGGTGACTACGTCGTCGAAGGCTGTTCGCCTCGCGCGAGTTCCAACAAACGAATCAGTTCTTCGATCTCGGATTCATCCAGCCGATGCAACGCTTGGTTTACCTTGTTCTCAACGGGGATGTCGAGTTCTTGTAAGAGATCGAGCCCAGGCTTGGTAATGTACCAAAGAACCTGTCGGCGGTTATCGGAGGGGCGTTCCCGGCGCACGAGCTTCTTCCGTTCCAGGCGATCCAGCAAGCGGGTTATACCCGGTGCCTGTTCGATCATCTTCTCTGCGATGTCCAGTGTCGGAAGCCCCCCCAGGCCTGCGCCTCGCAGGATGCGCAGGACGTTGTATTGTTGCGAGGTGATGCCATGTTGATCGAACACCGGTGAACAAAAACGGCCAAAATAATCGGCGGTGCGCAGGATGTTTGTCACTGCGCCTTGCTGGCGCGAATGCACGAGGTGTTTCTGTTTTGCTGGGCCGTCCAATTTTGCTTTCACTTGGGCCATGAGGATAATTATGCGTATCAATAGTTGTCCTGTCAAGTGTAGTCAAAACGTCGATGAATCAAGTCACTTCGTGGATGGTCGGCTTAACCGGCCAATCTCTGCCCATTTCAGGGTGTCGCGAGCTCGCGCGCCTCGGTAACGATTTTGGTAAGCCGGTTGGAGAGGCGGTCGAGGCGGCGGCGAGAAGTGTGGTTTGGCAGCGTCCGGCGAAACATCTCGAGCACATGTTGAGCACCGAGCAAAGAATCGATCAGACCATCGAGGCCAGCGCGGATGATCGGCGTCTTCGGCTCCGGAACAAGATGGCGAGGTTTTGAACGAGCCAGTTCGAATGCCCGCTGAAGATCATTCAACGTCACATCAAGATATTGCATGGTCATCTCGGGAGAGGTGTGCCCGAGTAATTTCATTACGGCGGGCAAGCCCACACCGGCTCGAAGCATCTCCGAGGCATAGGTGTGACGAAATTGGTGGGGGACGATACGGGTTGAAAGGTCGAGCGAATGGCAGACCTGATGCAAGTAATCGCGGAGTTGACGAACGAGTGCCTCTTTGGTGTGCGGACGGGCCAGAAGCCGATCATCGGGAGGCAGTGGATCAAGGGAACGAAAGAATTGGAGGCGTCGGACGAGTTCACACACAAAGGGATCTACAGGGACCATACGTTCTGTTTTGAGTTTGCCGAGCGGCACGTGAACCGCCCATTGATTGGGGCTGGTAGAGTGAAGGCAGTCGGAGGACAGATCGGCACATTCACCGATGCGCATGCCGGTGTGGCGGATCAATAAAAAGACATTGCCACCCAGGTCGTTGCGGCGGAGGAATTCCTGCTGCAGGAGTTTGTCCTGCTCTGCCGTGAGCGGACGTGGAAGTCTTTGCGGGAGACGCGGAATGTCTTCGCGGCGGATCAGATGAGCGAGTTCAGAAAGCTGTTCGGTCCAAGCCAGTTCGTTGCAGATGCCGCGCAGAGCGATGAGCAGGTTGATGCAGGATGCGGTCGCGAGTGGCGGTGTTTGTGAACGCAGGCGGGACATCCAGCCGAGGATGTGGGGTTCACGGCGCAATTGGTCCAGACGCTCCACCTCAGGATGATTGGCACCGAGATAACTCAGGAAATTGCGGGCGGTGCCACGGTAGTGACGAGTAGTGTCGGGACTGAATGCCACGCCGAGAGAATCGACCGCGCGGTCGAAGACCCGAACCAGCGGATGTTGGAGCGGAGGACGTCGCGCGCGATTCATGAGGAGATCGCCGGAAGAGGACGAATGTGTTGCGCCACGGCACGTGCGTACTCAAGGTAGACGTCTTGTGGAGTGACTTGCACATAGAGCAGCGTGGTCTGGATGTCTTCGTGACCCATCAGCCGCATGAGCGCGGGCAGACTCATACCCGCGCGGATCATGTCCGAAGCAAAGGTGTGTCGAAAGCGATGAGGGTTGGCGAGCTGGATGCCGGTGCCCTGGCGATGGTAACGGAATAAGGAACGCAATCCTGCGGCGGTCATGCGAGTTCCGCGCGCGCGTCCTTTGAGTGAGACGAAGAGTGCTACGGAGCAAGGATTCGGTCGTTCCAGTCGCAGATAGTGATTGAGCAGTTGCACGGTTTCCGGCGCCAACGGCAAGAGGCGAAATTTGTTGCCTTTGCCAGGAATGCGAAGCTGTGCTTCAGAAAGCAACGCGTGGTCGCGATTCAAAGCCAATACTTCGCCGGAGCGTAGCCCTTGCAGGAGCATCAGGCCTACGATGGCCAAGTCGCGCGAAGTGCGGAAGCTTGACCAGAAGCGCGCTACTTCATCCACGGAGAGCGGCACGATGTTGCGTTTGGGTACCTTCACGCGCAGTCGGCTCGTCGCCACCCGCGGCCGGCCAAGACCCATCGGCTTTCGCTGCAAAAAAGCTTGATGAAAGCCATGGGCGATCTGGCAGGGAGCATCGGGAAATTCGTTGCGAAGGGCGCGATCGGCGACGGCCACGCGATCATTGATGGTGGAAGGAGAAGGACGAGGTTGTTGGCTAGCTTGGAAGCGCACATATTCCAGCAGCGTTGACTCGATCAGGTCACCTTCCCCAATGTCGCCGGTGTGATGAGCAATCTCCCACCAGCGAACAAAGTGCAGCAGGTTGTGAGCGTAGATGCGCAGGCTGGTGTTCGCCAAGCGGCGAACATATTCGCGATCCAGATAACGATTGATCCAGCCGATTCCTCGGCCAGTGGCCTGCTCGACGACACGAAACGGACTTTGTGCGTTGGCGGAGGTCTGCTGGTAGATCACACTGAACTTCATGTCTGAGCAGCCTCGAGGAGAACTTGAAACTGTCGCGCATCACCGCCCTGGACGAAGAAGGAGTTCGGATCGTGTCCATCGGGCAGGAGGACGAGGCGAGTGGTGATGCCTTGCATGCGGAGACGCTTCGCTAGCTGTTGCGAGGCTTGCTGGCCGCTGCCGTTGGCATCGACGTCGAAGGTGAGATAAATAGTTCGCGGACGATCGCACAGCTGTTGAAACTGTTCAGCGTTGAGATGCGTACCCAACGAGCAGGTGACGTGGCGAAAACCCGCCTGCCACAACACGGCATAGTCGAACAGCCCCTCGACGAGAATCACCTCAGGGCATTGTTGAACCTGTTCCCAAGCATACAAACTACCTTTGGAGCCGGGGAGGAATCGATGGGCGAAGGCGGCAGCGATACTGCGGCCGTAGAGGTTGACGACGCGTCCGCCTTGGCAGCACGGGAAGATAACGCGCCGGTAGAAGGCATCATAACCCAGCGAATTCAGGAGGCCGAGACGCCCCAGGAGCTCGCAAGAATAGCCTTGGGCCGTGAGATGACGGCGCAAGCTTCCACCGGGGGCATAACCGATCCGCAGTTCTTTGATCAGGGCAAGATCGCGCAGCCCTCGTTGCTCAAGATATCGCAGAGCCTCGGGGTGGCGTTCGAGTTGCTGTTGATAGAACGTGGCGGCTTGCTCGAGCACCGCAGCAGGGTCGGCGGTGAGAGCGCTTTGCTGGTCGAGGTAGGAGAGGCTTTCGTGGAAGGACAGATGACGGGACAACTGGACAAAGCGAATCAGATCGCCGCCCTGGCCGCAACCGTGGCAGTAGAAGAGATTTTTGCGGGCGTTGACATAGAACGAAGGCTGGGTTTCCGGATGCAGGGGACAGAGTCCAACGAACTCGCGTCCGTGAGCAGTAGATCGGGCGGTCCAACTCTGCTGCCGCAGATAATCGAGCAGCGAAAGGCGCTGTTTCAGTTTTTCGACGTCCTCGCCCACGGCGCAGTTTTCCCTCTGGAGGTGAACGTAGGAGAAAGCCGCCCGCATTTCCAGGCAAGGATGGTGGGCAAGGAAAATTTTCTCAGAGACGCATGGGCCAGAGAATTTGCAGAACCGGAGTCAGCGAGCACAAAGGCCCAGCTTGGTGATCGGCTGGATCACCAGGTGCCAGCCAGTGAGTGACATGCGTGAGTGTTTGCTGGAGAAAGGAAAGAGCCGGTTGGGAGTGGTCTAGATGCTGGGCCCAGCGACGTAGCGTAGAAGGATCGGGCGCCCGATTCGGGTCCTTCAGCGCAGGCGTCGCCTCTTCCCAGGAACAGTGCTCTATAAAGAGTCGCCGCAATGCCTGACAACGAACCAGCAAGCTGTACTGAGTGTAAGGGAGAGAAAGCAGCGGCAGGAAGGTGAAGGTCTTCCCGCAGCCGGGACAGCGACCGCGCCGAATCCCGATCCAATCGTGGTGTTCATCATGCGCTTGCTTGCGGCGGCGTCCGTGGCCGATGATCGAATCGCGTTCACAAACCGGGCATCGCCGCAAGATGACTTCGGCGCAGCTCGCGGCCCAGTCCGTTTCGAGCTTGTGCAACGGGACGCAAAGTGGGATAAACAGAATCGTAGCTCATCGGGGCTTTGCCCTCCGGCGTTGACCCGCCAAGATCGCAGCCGGAAGCTGAGCCCCTTCCTCCTGAAGCAAAAATCCAACTGGAAGAGAATACAGCTTGCCGGCTACGGCTATTTAGGGGTGTGATTCAAGGAATTGGCCGGTAATAAAGGGC
>Ga0210393_10000540_pt1 | contig 34007 bp, 28 predicted proteins | sample IncBWC27OmetaG_FD_160068 | JGI IMG/M metagenome (GOLD analysis project Ga0210393, IMG submission 160068) | Forest soil microbial communities from Barre Woods Harvard Forest LTER site, Petersham, Massachusetts, United States - Inc-BW-C-27-O ...
GACCCGTTCAAGGACACCGCGGGCCCGGCCATCAACCCGCTGATCAAGGTCATGAACCTGGTCTCGCTGCTGATCGCCACCAGCGTGGTCGAGTACAGCAACAACCTCGGCCTGCGCGCAGGTGTGGCCATCGTGGCGATCGCCATCGTCGCCGGCGCGATCATCATCTCCAAGCGCCGCTCGAACAGCATCTCGAGCGGCGGGACCGAGGCGAAGACCCCGGTCGACAAGGTGTCCGCCTGACGGCTGCGTCCCTGCTGTTGCGCGCCTGCCAGCGGGCGGCGGGTCGGCTGACCCGCCGCCCGCTGTTTGCTGGACGATGGATGCCATGCAGGACAGGCGCAAGTTGATCGTGATGCGGCACGCGAAGGCAGGCGAGCTGCCGGACGGCCCGGATTTCGAGCGGGCCCTGCGACCACGGGGGAAGCGCGACAGCGCGGCGGCGGGTCGCTGGCTGGCGGCGCGCGGGCTGGTGCCCGACCTGGTGCTGTGCTCGGCCGCCAGGCGGACGAGGCAGACGTGGCAGCACTTGTCGGTGACGTTGCTGGCCGGGACGCCGGGCCGCGGCCCAGAGTTCTCGGCCGAGGAGCGCCTGTACGACGCCGACAGCGAGGATGTGGCGGCGCTCGTCAGGGTAACCGGCGGTCAGTACGCGACGGTGCTGTACATCGGGCACAACCCGGCCGCCGCCGGGCTCGTCGCGCTGCTCACCGGGACTGAGCCCGCCTTCCCGACTGCGGCGATAGCGGTCATCGACGTGCAGGGGAGCTGGGCGGACCTCATGGCAGGAGGCGGCGACCTGGCCGCCTCGTGGACGCCCGGCGAGACGGCGCCAGGCTAGTCCTGCGCTCCGCCCGAGCCAGCCGAGCTCACGACCAAGGATGGATCCTCGGCGTCGGCGGCCTCGACGTCGTCGCGGCTAATGCCGAGCAGATACAGGATCGCGTCCAGGTGCGGGACGCTGAGCGAGGTGTCCGCCGCGTCCCGGACCGCCGGCTTGGCGTTGAAGGCGATGCCGAGCCCGGCCGCCGAGATCATGTCCAGATCGTTCGCGCCGTCGCCGACCGCGACTGTCTGGCTCAGCGGGACACCAACGGTGGCGGCGAAGTGCCGTAGCGCGCGTTCCTTGCCGGCCCGGTCGATCACCTGGCCGACAAGCCGGCCGGTGAGCTTGCCGCCTGCGATCTCCAGCGTGTTGGCCTCGGCGAAGTCCAGCCCGAGCTCGATGCTCAGCCAGTCGGTCAACTGGGTGAACCCGCCGCTGACGATGCCGCAGCGGTAGCCGAGGCGCTTCAGCGTGCGGATCAGCGTCCTGGCCCCTGGTGCCAGCCGCAGCGAGCCGGCTACCTCGTCGATCACCGACGCGTCCAGGCCGGCCAGCAGCCCGACTCGCAGGTGCAGCGACTCGGCGAAGTCCACCTCGCCGCGCATGGCCGCGGCCGTCACCTCGCGTACCTGCGGGGCGCAGCCTGCGCGGGCGGCGAGCACATCGATGGCCTCGTCCTGCAGGAGCGTCGAGTCCACGTCCATGACCACGAGCCGCATCGCCCGCCGGTGCAGCCCGGCTCGCTGCACAGCCACATCAACGCCGAGCTCGACCGAGTCACGGGCGAGGACGGCGCGCAGGCCGACGGGGTCCGCGCCCGAAACTTCAAACTCAATGCAGGTAACAGGGCGATTGGCCAGCCGGCCGATCCTGTCGATGTTCGCGCCGCTCGCGGCGATGCGGCCCGCGATGGCCGCAATCGCGGCGGGCAGCAGCGGCCAGCCGAGCACGGTGATGTGCAGCCTGCCCCGGCTGCGCTGCAGTGGCTCGCCGGAGCCCATGGTGATCTCGGCCTCCATCCCCATGTCGGCAGCGAGCGTGGTGACCTGGCGGTGGATCGAGGTCAGGTCGGGGGCCTGGTCGCACGACAGCAGTACGCCGAGGACGAGGCGCCCGCGGATCACGACCTGCTCGACGTCGACGACCGCCAGCTCATGCCCGGACAGCGCGGTAAACAGGCGCGAGGTAACCCCCGGCCGGTCACGGCCGGTCAGGGTGACCAGCAGGGTGATCTGCGGACCGGACATAGCGCTGTTAACGCTATCGAGTGGCAGCACTCGCCGGGCAGCCGGGTTCGGCGCCGGCCAGGCGGCAGGCTCAGGGCAGCAGCAGGTGCACGTCGCCGAACTCGTGCCAGCGGTAGCCATGGTCGGCGGCGGCCTGGTAGCAGCGCTGGAGCAGCGCGTCGCCGGCAAAGGCAGCGAGCATCCACAGATGCGTGGACCGCGGCTCGTGCAGTCCGGTGAGCAGCCCGTCCACCGCGGCGACGCCGGTCTGCCTAGTCACCACGTGGGAGGTCCAGCCGGCCGATGCGGCGATGGGGCCGGCGTCCGTGCGCTCGGCTGCCAGCGCCGCCGTCTCAAGCGCCCGGACGACCGTCGTGCCGATGGCGATGACCCGGCCACCGGTCCGCCTGGTCATGTTCACCATCCGGGCGGTGGCGGCAGGCACGTCATAGGACTCGGGGTAGGGATCCTCGCCGCCTTCCAGGGACGAGACGCCGGTGTGCAGCGTGACGGGCGCGATGCTCACGCCGCGGCTGACGAGCCTGGTCACGATCTCCGGCGTGAACGGCCTGGCGGCGCTCGGCATCTCCGCGCTGCCTGGCCAGGTGGCGAAGACCGTCTGGTACGCGCCGATCGGCCATGGGCGTGGCACGTAGCCGTACCTGATCGGCTCGCCGTGGCGGAGCAAATACGGGATCACGGCGGTCGAGAGCTGCGCCCGCCACAGGCGCTGGCTGAACCGCCCGGTCAGCGTCAGGGTCGCGCCGCCGGGCAGGTCGAGCCGCTGGCCGTCAGCTCCGCCGCCGAATGGCGCCGTCGGCTGGCCGCTGCCGCCGGTGCGCAGCTCGATAAGCCAGTCTCCAGCCGCCATGGCAGTGGAGAAGTGCACGGTCAGCGGGGAACCCGCCGCGGTCAGCTCAGGCAGCCTCACGGCGGCCGGAACCGTCGCGGAGTTGTTCACCACCACGAGATCGCCGGGCAGAAACAGGTCCGGCAGCTCAGCGAACGCGTGGTCGGTCAGCTCGCCGGCGGCGGTCCTGCTGACGAGCAGCCGGACGTCGTCCCTGGTGCCGCCCTGCGCTTCGGGCGGCTCGTGCGCTTCAAGCTCTGGCCGCAGCTCGAACGGCAGGGTCTCAAGGTCGACAGCGACCGTCATGACGAAGCCCCTGACGTCGATAGTGCCCCGGCGGGCATCAGTTCGGCCGCCCGGTAGCGGCCGCTGGGCATGCGCTCCCGGACGAGCCGCAGGAACCCCGGCACGACGGTCTCAGGGAGCGGCCGGTCGGAGATGTCCTCGCCGGGGAAGGCCTGCTGGTGCATGTGCGTGCGCAGGTCCCCCGGATCGACCCACCAGATCCGGACAGCTGGCTCTTCCGCGGCCAGGATGTGGCAGGCCTGCTCGAGGGCTGCCTTGGCGGCGCCGTAACCGCCCCAGCCCGCGTACGCCTCGACGGCCGCATCCGAGGTGACGCTCAGTACAGATCCGCCGAGCCTGCGCAGATCCGGCAGGAGCAGCTGGGTCAGCGCGATTGGGGCCAGCACATTGATCTCGAGCGCGCTGCGCAACTCGCTAACCGGATAGTCCGCAAGCGCGGGCAGCGGGTTCGCACCCAGCGTCCCGGCATTATTGACCAGCAGGCTCGCGCCGCCGAGCTCAGCGGCCGCAGCGGCCAGGTCGGCCCGGTGCGCCGGGTCGGCGATGTCGCCGGGCACTTCCAGCACGGAGCGCAGCGGCAGGTCATGCCGGATGCGGATGGCCTGGGCGGTCGCCGCCAGCGCCAGGCAGTCGCGCGCATCGATGATGAGGCTGTATCCGGCTGCGGCCAGGCCGTCGGCGAGGGCGCGGCCAAGACCGCGCGACGCGCCGGTCACGACCGCCACTGATGAAGTTCTCATGCAATAGACGCTAGGCAGCCTAGGCGTCCGGCACATCGGGCTGCGGCCGGGCGAAGCTGCGACCATAGTCCTAGGACCTGGGCCGGATCCGCTTCGCGGCCAGCGCCGGTACGGTCTGGTGTATGGGCCAGGCTCAGCGACCGGCCGGTGACGTCGGCCAGGATGAAGTCTTCGAGCAGGTCAGCCAAGTGGTGCTGGCTGTCTCGAGCCAGCTGTCGGTACGTGATGTGCTCGGCAAGATCGTGCGGGCAGCGCGTTCGCTGGCTGGCGCCAGGTACGCCGCGCTCGGCGTGCCTGGCGAGGCGGGTACGTTCGCTGAGTTTGTCGTCGACGGCCTGACGGCGAAAGAGCAAGCAGCGATCGGGCCGCTGCCGCGCCAGCACGGGATGCTGGGGGTCATGCTGCGGGAGGGCAAGCCGCTCCGGCTCGACGACATCCGCGCCGACCCGCGCTTCTGGGGCTGGCCGGCGGCACATCCTGAGCTCACGGACGTCCTCGGGGTCCCGATCACCGACGGCGAGGACATACTCGGCTTCATCTTCGCGGCCTGCAAGACGGTGCCGGGCGGGTTCACCGAGCGGGACGAGCGGCTCGTGAGCTTGTTTGCCGCGCATGCCGCCATCGCCCTGACGAATGCCCGCCTCTACGAGCGGGGACGCGAGCTGTCGGTTCTGCAGGAGCGTGCCAGGCTGGCCAGGGAGCTGCACGACGCGGTCTCACAGAAGCTGTTTAGCGTCAGGGCCAAGGCCAGGGCGGCGGCCGTGCTGGTCGACCGGGATCCAGCCAGAGCGATCGAGGAAATCGGCAGCGTGGCCGAGCTGGCGGGCGAGGCTCATGCCGAGCTGCGGGCGGTGATCGATGGGCTGACCCCGCCCGAGCTGGCAGCCGGCGGCCTGGCTGGTTCGGTGCGCGCGTACGCGGTGCTGGCCGGGCGCACGCATGGCGCCGACGTCGTGGTGCAGGCAGCCGACTTGCCGGCGCTCGGTCCGCAGCAGGAGACGGTGGTATACCGGGTCGCGCAGGAAGCGATCGGCAACGCGCTTCGCCACTCCGGCGCCCGACAGGTGACGGTGAAACTGTCCCGGCGACAGCGGCTGGTGGTACTCGAGATCAGCGACGATGGCAGCGGGTTCGATCCGCGGGTCCCGCAGCCGGGCCTTGGTCTGGCGTCGATGCGCGAGCGGGCCAGCTCAGTGGGAGGGAAGCTGACGATCACGTCAGCGCCGGGTGCGGGCACAAAGATCAGGCTAGGCGTCCCGCTGCCTACCGCCGGGTCGCCTGAGCCGTGGACGGCCAGGATCACCGGAGCGGATCCGGCATGAGCAACGCGGGCCCCGGCCACATCACGGTGCTGATCGCCGACGACCACCCGGTCGTCCGCCAGGGTCTTGCCGTCCTGCTGGAGGTGCAAGATGACATCGAGCTGGTCGGCGAGGCCGCCGACGGCCCGGCTGCTGTCCGGCTGACCATGCAGCACGCCCCGGACGTGCTACTGCTTGACCTGAAGCTCCCGCTGCTGGACGGCATGGAGGTGCTGGCCGAGCTGCGGGCACTCGGCACATCGACCAGGGTGCTGATCCTGACCAGTGCGACCGGTCCGAGCGGGCCGACCCTGGCCCTGCAGGCCGGCGCCGCGGGATTCTTGTATAAGGACGTCGATCCGGACGCGCTGGTGCGCGCGATTCGGTCGGTGCACGACGGTCACACCGTGCTTGCGCCGGGCGCGGCCGGCCTCGTCGCGGCGCGACCCGGCGGCGACTCGCGCGGCATCGGCGCTCTGACCGGCCGGGAGCGCGAGGTACTCGCGCTGCTAGCGGACGGCCGGTCCAACCGGGAAATCGCCAGGATGCTCACCGTCTCGGAGAAGACCGTCAAGACCCACGTCAGCGCCATCCTGGCCAAGCTTGGTGTCGCGGATCGGACGCAGGCGGCCCTGCTCGCTGTCCGCCACGTTGGCAGCTAGCCACCGGCATACCGTAGGTTCGAGCTGAGATGGTGGCGCTCGAAGGGAACCGGATGGCGGCTGAAGTACTCAGGCTGCGTGGGGTTGGGGTCCGCTACGACAGGTCGATGCTGCTCCGCGACGTCAGCTGGACCGCCTACAGCGACGAGAGCTGGGTCATCATCGGGCCGAACGGGGCTGGCAAGACCACGCTGCTCCAGGTAGCCGCGACGCTGCTGGCGCCCACGCACGGCACGGTCGAGGTACTCGGCGAGCCGCTGCATGAAGCCGACGTCGCCGACCTGCGCACCCGGATCGGCATGTCGAGCTCAGCCATCGCCGATCAGGTCCCGGCGCAGGAGAAGGTCATCGACCTGGTCCTGACGGCGTCCTACGGGATACTCGGGCGCGACGCCGAGGACTATGACTCCGCCGACGTCACGAGGGCTGTCGAGCTGCTGGACGCGCTCGGCTGCGCGCACCTGATCCGGCGGCGCTTCAGTTCGCTGTCGGAAGGTGAGCGCAAGCGCGTGCAGATCGCGCGGTCGCTGATGGCGGACCCGGAGCTGCTGCTCCTGGATGAGCCGGCGGCCGGCCTCGACCTCGGCGGTCGCGAGGACTTGCTCCAGCGCATCGCCGGGCTGCTGCGCGACCCGCGGTCGCCGATGATGGTCATGGTCACCCATCATGTGGAAGAGGTCCCGGAGGGTTTCACGCACGCCATGCTGATGCGCAAGGGCGCCGTCCTGGCGGCCGGGCCGCTGCCCGAGGTCTTCACCGAGCGGAATCTGTCCAGGTGCTTCGGCGTACAACTGCAGGTCGAGCGCCGGGCCGCACGCTGGTCGGCGCGCGCCGTGCCGCTCCACTGACGGCGGCTTCGCGAGTCGTGTGCTTCTGCTCACACTGCGCTCCGGTGCCTGGTGGCCTCGCTTACGATCAAGGAGATGGGAGGCAGACGTGGGCCCGGCTGAGGCGCTCGCGATCCTCGGGGCAGGCGTCGCGGCGGGCGCGGTCAATGCCGTCGTCGGGTCCGGATCGTTGATCACCTTTCCCACGCTGCTGGCCTTCGGCTTCCCGCCGGTCGTGGCCAATGTGTCCAACAACGTCGGCCTGGTCTCGGGGAACGTCAGCGGAGCCGTTGGCTACCGGCGCGAGCTGGCCGGCCAGCGGGCCAGGCTGATCCGGCTCGGGGTCCTCGCGGCTGCTGGCTCAGTGGCCGGGGCCGCTGCACTGCTCTCCCTGCCGTCGTCGTCCTTCAAGCTCATCGTGCCAGTGCTGATCCTCATCGCCTGCGTGCTCGTGATCATCCAGCCCTGGCTCAGCGGCCGGGTCGTCGCCCGGCGCAAGCGACTCGCTGAGCGCGACGGCGCGCCGGCGCCGGACCGCGAGCCCACCAGCCCGGTTCTCGCGGCTGGGGTGTTCGCCTCGGCGGCGTACGGCGGCTACTTCGGGGCCGCGCAGGGTGTGCTGGTGATCGGATTGCTTGGCACGTTCCTGGACGAGAGCATGCAGCGCGTCAACGGCGCCAAGAATGTGCTCGTGGCCATCGTCAACGGCACGGCCGCGATCGTCTACATCATCTTCGCGCATGTGGCCTGGCTGGCTGTGCTGCTGATCGCAGTCGGCTCGACCGCAGGCGGCATCGTCGGCGCGAGGTACGGCAGGCGCCTGCCCCCGCTGGCCTTGCGAATATTCGTCGTGCTGATCGGTGTCATCTCCGCCGTCAAGCTGATCTTCTTCTAGCGGCCTGCTCCGGCGCCAGCTCAGGCCGTGCAGCCGGGCTCGCTGGCCGCTCGAGCAGTCCGGCGCCGACAACCACCGCGCAGGCCAGCAGCGCCGCAACTGCGAAAGCCACCCGCAGCGAAGAGATGTCGGCGATCCCGCCCATCGCGCTCGGGGCGGCTAGGCCCGCCCCGTAACTGATAGTGGCGACTCCGGCAACTCCAAGGGCCGGGCTCGCCCCGGAGTTCCCGGCGGCGGCGAAGACCAGCGGAATCACGACCGACACGCCGATGCCGATCAGGAGAAATCCCGCCAGGGCCGCGGCGGTGCTCACGCTGGCGGCCACGAGCAGGCAGCCGGCCGTCCCGAGCAGTCCGCAGATCCGGACGCACAGCTTGGGGCCGGTTCGGCGAATTACCGCATCGCCTACCAGCCGCCCGGTCGCCATCGACCCGGCGAACACGCCGGTCGCGAGCGCCGCCTTTGCCTGGCTCGCATGCAGCACCCAGTGCATGTAGACGGCTGACCAGTCGTTTCCTGCGGTCTCGACAAAGATGGCCGCGAAGCCCACTAGCCCGATCAGCAAGATAATGCCGCGTGGCCAGACGAACCGCGGGGCGTCGACGGCGTCGGCGGATGTAGTGGCGGGCGTGCTGACGAACCAGGAGGTTGCCGCGATGCCGCCGACGGCGATAACGGCGCCCAGCACCGCGAACTGAACTCGCGGATCGACGTGTTCGCGGGCGGCCAGCGACCCGATCAGCGCCCCTGCCAGCACCCCTAGGCTCCACATGCCATGCAGCCCCGACATTATCGAGCGGCCGATACGTCGCTCCGCCTCGACACCTTGCGCGTTCACCGCGTTGTCGCAGGTGCCGTATACGGCGCCGGTTACCAGCATCACCGCGCTGAGCACGACAGCGTTCGGCGCGAACGCCGGCAGCGCCAGCATTGCCCCGGTGGCCGTGATCAGCACTCTGGTGGACGCCCGTGGACCATAGCGGTGGACAAGGCGGGCTGCGAACGGAATTGTCGACACCGCTCCGACGGCCATCATGAGCCCGACCGACACCCCGAGAATGCCGCTTGACAGGTGGAGGCGATCGGCGATCCAGGGCAGTCGCGAAGCGAAGGTTCCGGTGTCAGCCCCGAACAGGAGGAAGACGGCGCCGACGGCGCGGCGTTCAGGAGATCCCATGGTCACGTGCCGACTGGACCACTACCGGAGGCCAGGATCCCGGTACGCACTGCCTCGCCGATAAGGTCACGGGCGAACTGGCCAAGTTGCGGCGAACCGTCCTCGATCAGCGCGACTTTCGTCAGCACCTGGTCGGCGGTCACGCCGGGGGCGCACCAGGTACCGCCGCCCGCTTTGACGTTCTCCAGCATCGGCTGGAGCCGGTCGAGGGCCCGGGCGAACCGCGCCTCCAGGCTTGCCCGTTCCTCGAATTCATCCCAGAGCTGACGCAGGCCGCCAGCCTGGTCGGGCGGCAGCAGCCCGAACAGCCGATCGGCGGCGGCGAGCTCGGCCGCCTGCTGCCGGGCCTGCTCGGGCGCTGGCGCATAGGCCGATAGATCGCCGGCGTCCACTTCCACAATGTCGTGCAGCGCCAGCATGGCAACGACGCGGCCCAGGTCGGTGCCGGGCGGCGCGTACTCGGCCAGGGTCAGCGCCAGCACCGTCAGGTGCCAGGAATGCTCGGCCGAGTTCTCCTGCCTGGCCAGCTCGGTCAGCATCGTCTGGCGCTGCACGCCTTTGAGCCGGCCGGCCTCGGCGATGAAATGAAGCTGTCGGCTCAGGCGTTCCATGGGTCCATTTGATCAGGGCAGGGCAAAGAATTAGTCGGCATAGGTCGCGATTACCGGCCCCGGTGGAGACCGTCAGTAACTGTCATGTCATCCTGTGTAGTGGGGGACCCATTCAGATGAATCCGGGGGGACCGGTCATCAACAGACTCGCTCTGGCAAGGCTAGCGCCTTGCCAGAGCGAGTCTCTGTATCCGCACACCACGGGGCCCGGGCAAGGCTAGCGCCTTGCCAGAGCGAGTCTCTGTATCCGCACACCACGGGGCCCGGGCAAGGCTAGCGCCTTGCCAGAGCGAGTCTCTGTTTCCGCCCACCACCGGCCTGGGCGACGCTACCGGCGCGGGCGAGCACGTGACTGCGCCACGGCCTCGGCCATGCCCTGGTTGGCTAGCGCATCGGCCCGCTCGTTCCCCGGATTCCCGGCGTGTCCTTTGACCCACAGCCAGTGCACATCATGCCGGGCAGCGGCGGAGTCCAGGCGTCGCCAGAGGTCCTCGTTTTTGACGGGCTGCTTGCTCGCGGTCTTCCAGCCGTTCCGCTTCCAGGTCGGCAGCCAGCTCATGACGCCGTTACGGAGATAGCTGCTGTCGGTATGCAGGTGCACCGTCGACCGCCTGGTGAGGCTCTCCAGGGCCTGGATTGCCGCCATCAGTTCCATCCGGTTGTTGGTCGTCGGCGTGGCCTCGCCGCCGCACAGTTCCTTGGTCCGGCCGCCGAACGTCAGCAGCGCACCCCAGCCGCCGGGGCCTGGGTTGCCGCTGCAGGCACCGTCGGTGTAGATCTCGACGACACCCGGCGCCGGTTCGCCCGCTCTTGTCATAGGACGCAAACCTAGCGGTCGTGCTCGCTGCGGTCGACGGGCGGCACGTCTAGCGCCGGGTTCCGGTCAAAGAAGCCCCACGGCTTGAGCCAGAACGAGGTCCGGTCCGCGGGCATGACCGGCCAGTCTTCAGGCCGAGTGAGGTGATGCAGGCCGAAGACGTGCCACAGGACGACGTCGGTGCCCTCGATCGGGCGGTCGCGCGCGGTCCAGGCCGGCAGACCGTGGTCAGCTGCGCTCAGGTTGGGAAACTCACCGCACGGCCAGCGCTCGTCATCGGCATACGGCGTCACCCACAGCGCGTGCGCAATCGCCTCAGCTCGCTGGAACGCGGGTGATGACTTGTCGATGAGTGCCGGGAAGCTGCCGCCCGGCACCAGCTTGTACGCAGGGGAGCCGCCGAGGCTGTTGACCGTCGTGCTGCTCGCCACCTTCCAGCTGCGCTGAGTGCTCCAGTTCACGTCCTGGCGGCCATCGGACTCGGTCCGCAGCGGCGTCTCTCGCGTCACTAGTGCAAGTCCGTGCGGGTTCGCGTCGCTGACCGGCAGGGCCTGCGACTCGATCGCGTACACCGTGTTGGGCTGGCCGTCTACGTCCAGGTCGAGGCGGGCGACGATGAAGTGCTGGTGGTAGGGCGCGTATGTGCGCTGGTCGACGAGCGCACCCGTCGGTGGCTGGCTGCCTGCCGGGAAATATGACGTCACCATGATCCCAGTGGCGCGTACCTCGCACTCAATGTTCCCGTCCTGATAGAAGCGCCAGTAGATCAGGTACTCGTAGTTGGCCACGGTCACGTGGAAGGAGATCACCAGCCGTCGCGCTCGCCGGACCGCCGCGCCGGACCGCTCGTCGACGTGCTTCCACAAGATGCCGTCGTCTTCCTCGTGAATGCAGATCGCGTTGCGGATGGTGCGGGGCTCACCGCGCGAGTCGTGTACCACCGCGTCCAGGTAGCGGATCTCGCCGAGGCAGTCGCAGCCGAGGTCGAGCGATGTGGTCATGAACCCGAGCCCCCACTCGCCGATGTCGAACGCGGTACGGCGGTAGTGGTCGGGGGTGGCGTCCCGGTACGGCACGATCATCTCGGCGAACGACAGCCGGTGCGCGATCGGCCGCAGCCGTCCGGCGTCCCGGAAACCGACCGTGTGCAAGACCAGCCCTTCCCGGTAGTTGAAGCCGAGCCGCAGTTCCCAGTTCTGCCAGCGCAGCAGGCGTCCGTCCAGCGTGAACGACACACCGTCCGGCTGATGCACGTGCAGCGGGCTGACCTCGCGCTGCGGTGTGGGGATTAGCTCTGGCAGGTACTCGCCCATGACGTCGGGCCGCTCGGTCCCGCCTTCGGACTCGTTGTCTTCCAGTTCGAGCAGGCGCATGCGATTCAGGTCGACGACGGGATGAAGGCCGGTGATGTGGTGTGCGTACGGATTGCCGTCCGCGCTGCCGCGCGCCCAGACATCCGCCCAGCCGAGGCGGAGGCCCCGATAACGGGCGGGCACCAGCGCCGCGCCGTAGGCCCAGACATCGGTGAGCACCAGGCTCATGTCGGTGATGCCGCGGCGGGCCAGGGCGTCGATCAGCTGCGGCTGGCGGCGCAGCATCTCGTCGCACTCGTGCCACTCGTCGACGGTCATGTTCGGCTGGACGTCGGGCAACAGCTCCCACTGCGTGATGTCACCGTCGGGAAGGGACACCAGCGCTCGGCAGGCCTGGCCGTCGGCGGTGTTCCAGCAGATCACGTGCGCAGCGCGGGCGATGTCCGCCGCACCGCGAGTGAGCTCGTCCTTGGCCGGCTCGGCCAGGTCGATCGAGGCGAACCGCCAGCCCGGATCCACTTCCTTGCGCGCGCGTAACGCAGCGGCCACGTGCCGGATCTCGTCCGCGCTGAGAGGGTCGAGTGGATGCGCCACCATGCCTCCTCGGTTCCGCTGGTAACGCTAGACGAGGGCTGGTCAGCTGCGCCGCAAGCCACGCATGAAAGCTCGGGACACCCTGCGCCGGACCATGCGCTTGCCGAGTCCGAGCGCGCCGCTGCGCCCGAGCGCCTGAAGATCCCCGATGCTCTGCTCGCCCAGGTAGAGCCCGCGCTGCAACTCTTCGAGATCGTGGCTCGCGCCACAGTGCCCGCAGGTGAAGACGAGCCGGTCGCACATAAGTGCCTGCCCTTCGAGCCCGTTACTGGTGTGACGCTATGGGAGGAAAATAAGCGGCTGGAGCCGGGTTTGGCAACCTTGCAGCTAATGATCGGCTAACCGCAGGTTTGCACGGCTTTGGCCCGCTACTGGCGCTGGGTGGCGATCAAGTCGCGGTACCAGCTGAACGACGCCTTGGGAGTGCGCCGCTGGGTGGCGAAGTCCACGTGCACAAGCCCGAAACGCTGGTGGTAGCCCTCCGCCCATTCGAAATTGTCCAGCAAGGACCAGACCAGGTAACCGCGCACATCGACACCTGCTCTGATCGCATCCGCCACCGCTCGGATGTGCCCGTCGAGGTAAGCGATACGGGGCTGATCGTCGATGTTGCCGGTAGCGTCCGGCTCATCGTCGACCGAGCAGCCGTTCTCGGTGATGTAGACGGGCGGCAGCAGGCCGTCGTATAGCTTCGCCAGCGTCGTGAGCAGCTCGGTAAGCCCGGCCGGAATCACCGGCCAGCCGAACGCCGTGACGGGATACCCGGGAATGGATTCCAGCTGGAATGGCAGTGGTGAGTCGCCAGGCGCGGATAGCCGAGTCGGCGTGTAGTAGTTGACGCCAAGCGCGTCGATAGGCGCGGAAATGAGCGCGAGGTCTCCGTCGCGGACGCAGTCCATGCCGTCCGCGCCAACCCCGAATGCCGCCAGGTCCGGATAGCGCCCGAGCAGCACGGGATCGGTGAACAGCCGGTTGTGCAGTGCGTCGTAGGCCTCGGTCGCTGCCACGTCTGCCGCACTGTCGCTGGCGGGCCAGGCCGGCGAGTAGTTGTTGGTGATCGCGACCTGGCGCGCTCCCGCCGCGCGCAAGGCGGCGGTGGCCAGCCCGTGCCCGAGCAGCTGATGGTGCGCGGTGGGCAGCGCATCGAGCATCAGCGCCTTGCCGGGTGCGTGGAGGCCGAGCGCGTAGCCGAATGCGGTCACGACGAATGGCTCGTTCAGCGTGATCCAGGCGGGGATCCGATCGGCGAGCCGCTCCGCTGTGCGGGCGGCGTACTCGGCGAACCGGAAGGCCGTGTCACGCGTCATCCAGCCGCCGGCGTCCTCCAGCGGTTGGGGTAGGTCCCAGTGATAAAGCGTGGGCATCGGCGTGATGCCGCGGGCGAGCAGGCCGTCGGTGAGCCGGTCATAGAAGTCAAGCCCGGCGGCATTGATGGCGCCCGAGCCGCTCGGCTGGATCCGCGGCCAGGCGATGGAGAATCGGTAGGTGCTGATGCCGAGCTCAGCCATCAGCGCGACGTCGTCGGGCCATCGGTGATAGTGGTCGTCCGCGACGTCGCCGGTCTGGCCGTCACGGATCGCGCCCGGCCGCCGGCAGAACGTGTCCCAGACCGACTCGCCGCGGCCGTCCTCCGCTACCGCGCCCTCAATCTGGTATGCAGCCGTGGCGACGCCCCAGTCGAAGCCGGGCGGGAACGGCGGGAAGGCAAGATCGCTCACGAGGCTGATCGTAGCCGGGCTACTCGGTGCGCAGCGTCTCCGCTGGCGCGATCCGGGCGGCGAGCAGGGCCGGCAGGCAAGCAAGCAGGTTCCCGGCTAGGAGCAGGAGCACCACGCCGATGAGCAGCGACCGGCCCGGCACGACCGAAGATGGCACGACGCCGATCGAATTGGCGAAGCTCGTCCAGGCCCACTGCCCGGCCACGACGCCAAGCGGCACGCCGGCCGCGGCCGCCACTACCAGGATGGCGCTGGTCTGCCAGGCGATGATGGCCCTGATCTGGCGGCCGCGCAGTCCGAGCGCTTTCAGCAGGGCAAGCTCGCGGCGTCGCTGGCGCACCGACGCCAGGATCGTGAGTCCGAGCGCGAGCACCGCGGCAGCCGCAACTCCGGTCGCGAAGGCGAGCGGCTGGCTGCCCATCTGGCTCGCGTTGACGACAGCGGCGCCGCGCTCGAGGCCAGGGAGAAGTTCGTAGGTGCCGCCAGGGCTGCCGGTCTGGGCTGAGATGGCCGCCATCTTGGCGACCAGCTTGCGGGCCACCGCCGGCGAGCTGACGTCGAACGCGACCGTGGCCGGGTAGGCCGGGCTAGCCGGGGAGTTGGCTATCTCGCTGGCATTCTTCGGATCCGGTTGCAGGCCAAGCACGCTCATCATCGTGGTCCAGTCCAGCACCGCGCCCCGGCCGAGCGACACATGATCGGTCAGGACGACACCGAACGAGGGCAGCGTGGCGGTGCCCACGATGGTCAGCGGCTGCTTGTCAGAGCCTAGGTGCAGCTTCTCGCCGAGATGCAGGCCGAGCTGACGCATGGTGACGGTGCCGAGCTCGATCTGATCTGGGCCGGAGAGCGGGTGGCCAGTCGTCGTGGGCGGCTCGATGGCATGCCTTGCGTTGTGCTGCAGCAAGCCCATCGCCGGGACCTCGGCTCCCCGGATATTCAGCTGGGCGAAGCCCAGCTCCGCCCAGGCGGTAACGCCCGGCTGGCCAGTGAAGGTCTTGTCGAGAGCGCCAGGCGGCCAGCTGCCCCAGCCACCCTGTGACTGGATCAGCAGGTCCCAGTTCCAGCCGTATTCCGCCGGGTGGCTCACCAGCCCGGTCAGGCTCGCGCCAAAGACGAGAGCAGCGACCAGCGCGGTGACGGCGACCACGGACCCCGTCAGAGTTGCCCGGACCGGTGCTTGCACCCGGCCGGATCCCCGCTCTAGCGCATGGCGGATCCCGGCCACCACGGTGACCGGCAGGCCAGCCCGGGCCGCGGCCGTGACCAGCGAGGAGGACCCTGCCGCCGGCAGCTCGCTTTCCCGGCGGACGGCGCGCCAGGCCAGCCAGGCCAGCACACCAGTCAGCAGGATCAGCACGATGGCTGCCCCGCCTCCGAGCACGAGCCAGTCGGCCTGCACGCCCTTGACCGGGTCGAATAGCCGGACCGGCCCGATCGGAGCCAGCGGTGAGACGGCGATCGCACCGCCGACAGAGAGCAGCGCCGCGCCGGCGACGGCGACAGCGCCCCACGCGGCCGTCGCTGCCGCGGCCGCAGCGCGGCTGGCACCCATCGCTCGCAACGCCGGCGCATCGGCCGCCGATCGGGTCAGCAGCTGCGCAAGCCCTTGGGTCATGAGGGTCAGCAGCGCGATAACCGCCAGGCCGGCAAGGACCGCGAGCGCGACCGCCTGCGGCTCAATGGCCTGCTGGGCTTCGTGCTTAACGACAGCCAGCCTGCGGATTGTGAAGACGAACGGGAAGTTGTACTTGCGGGATTCGGCCCTGGCGAGCGTGCCGAGCTGCGCGGTTAGCTCACCAACACCGGCGTCGCCGTTCCGCAACCGCAGGGAGGCCCAGCCGAAAGACCAGTCGCCGCCCTTCACGTATCGAGCGGTAGCAGCAGGCGGGAGGATCGCTGTCTCGACTGCGTCGAAGTCATCCACGAGGGCCGGTGATACGTCCGCGATCGCCGCCACCACGAACGTGGTCCGGCCGGCCGGCTTGTTGTCTGGCAGTTCCTTGTAGAACTGCCAGGTCATGCGATCACCGACAGTCAGGTGAAAGGTGGCGGCCAGTTGCGGGCTGAGAATCACCTCGTCGGTGGAGCTAGCCAGCGGCAGCTTTCCCGCCAGCACCGTCAGCTTGTCCTGGCGGTAGAACTCCCCATCCAGGCTGCCGGCGATCGAGTCGGTCTGGAACTCGGGATCGATCTTGCCCTTGATGACCGGCTCGGCATCCAGGCCGATCCAGGCAGCGCTGGAGAGTACGCCCGGTTCGGCTTCGACGTCGCGGATGAGCGGCAGTATCGGCCCGGGAATATCGACCATCACGTCGCTCGCGTTCACCGCCCGCAGGTACCTGCTGTAGGCCGAGTCGGTCCGCCGGGCACCCGCCAGCGCGCCGAGCGCGACGGCGCCGAGCAAGCCGCCGATCAGCGCGATCAGCAGCGTCATCCGCCACGACCGGCGCCATGTGGCCCTGGCGGCATACCAACCAAGTCCCATGCCGTCATTGTGCCTGCGGCGGCCGGTGCGCAGCAGGTGTGGCGGCACCACTTCTGCCGGGTGAGCCAGCCCCCCGTTGCGCGCCGCGGTCCCGCTATGCTGCGGAAACGGCCGGCTGCGCGTACGATCTCCCGCGATGAGCAGAATCCGAGTGGTGCTCGCCGAAGACCACGTGCTGCTGCGCGAAGGTATCTCCCGGCTGGTGGCCGCCAACGACGACCTGGAGCTGGTCGGAACAGCCGGTGATCTCCCGGCGCTCCTGGCGCTGATCGAGCGCGAGCGTCCGGACGTCGTCGTGACGGACATCAGGATGCCGCCCACCGGTACCGATGAGGGAATCCAGGCGGCAGCCTGGACCCGGCAGCAGCTGCCGGGTACCGGCGTGGTCGTGCTAAGCCAGTACGTCGCGCCTGGCTATGCCGTCGCGTTGCTCGAGCACGGCTCCGCGGGCCGGGCCTACCTGCTTAAGGAGCGGATCGGCAGCGTGGACGAGCTGGCTCGGGCCATCAGGGCGGTGGCGGGAGGGGGCTCGGTGATAGACCCGATGGTCGTCGACGAGCTTGTCCGGTCGCGGGCACGGGAGAGTCCCCAGAGTCTGGCACTACTCACGCCGCGGGAGCTTGAGATCCTGGCCGAGATGGCGCAGGGCAAGAGCAACTCGGCGATCGCCGCAGCACTGTTTGTCACCGAGCGTGCGGTTGAAAAACACACGAACTCAATCTTCGCCAAGCTTGGCCTGACCGAGGAGCGGGACGTCAACCGCCGGGTCAAGGCCGTCCTGCTCTATCTCAGCGAGCACCAGGCGGCCGGCTGACACGGGATGCTGTCCCCCCTCGCGGTCTCAGGCCAGCACCCTCGGCCAGAGCGGCCTTGCGTGTAACACTGGACGTGTGGCCAGCTCGCATTCCGTGCTCGTAGTGGATGATCAGGCACCGTTCCGGACCGCAGCGAAGGCGGTCCTACGGCGCCTGGCCGAGTTCGAGCTGGCCGGCGAGGCGAGCAGCGGGCACGAGGCGATCGAGCTGGTGGACCGCCTGCATCCCGAGCTCGTGCTGATGGACATCAACATGCCGCAGATGAACGGCATCGAGGCCACCAGGCAGATACTCGCGTCGCATCCGGAGACGGTTGTCATCCTGTGCTCTACCTACGACATGCGCGACCTGCCTGCCGACGCGGGCGCCAGTGGCGCAGCCGGGTACGTCAATAAGGAACGGCTTGGCGCTGACCTGCTGCGCCAGATCTGGGCGGACCGGGAAGCCGGCTGGCCGGGCCCGGCCTGACGTGCACGTGTAACCGGCCAGCTACGGGTACGCGCCAGCTACGGTTCACGCCAGCGGGATCGATCCCTGCACGGTCGCGCCATTGCCTGGTTCCGACTGCCACCTGATCGCCCCGCCGATCGCGCCGAGCCGGTCGGCCATGTTCATATGACCGTGGCCGCCGCGGGCAGCAGTGACATCGAAACCGGGGCCGTCGTCGGTGACGGAGAACAGCAGTCCGCCAGACTGCTCCCACAGGCGGACTTCGACGGCTGCGCCAGGCGCGTGCTTCGCTGCGTTCTGGAGGGCCTCCAGACAGCAGAAATACACAGCGGCCTCGACGTCTGGTGAGTACCGGTGAAGGTCGGTCGCCGTGACCCGCACGGACTGCGGGCTGCGGCTTGCCGCCGCTTCCAGGGCCCTGCCGAGCCCGCTGTCCGCCAGCAGCGGCGGATAAATGCCGTGGGCGAGGTCCCGCAGCTCCTGGATGGTCACCTTCAAGTCGTCAGCCAGCTGATCCAGCATCTGCCCGGCTGCCTCCGGCTCGTCGGCGAGGACATCGCGAGCCAGCCGCAGGCTCACCGCGAGGGCCACGAGGTTCTGCTGCGCGCCGTCGTGCAGATTGCGCTCCAGCCGCCTGCGCTCGGCGTCACCGCTGGCGACGATCCTGGCCCGAGACTCGCGCAGCGCCTCGGCCTGCGCGCGCAGCTCGTCAAGAGTGTTCTGCAGGGCCGAGTCCAGCTGCGCGTTGTGCAGAGCGAGGCCGACCTGCCTGGCCAGCTCGGTCAGCACCCGGTCGTCTTCCTCCGTGAAGGAATCGCCGGCTTCCGGCCGCTCGATCACGATCAGGCCGAGCAACTGGCCGGCATGACTGACCGGCATGACCCGCAGCTGCGCCCTCTCGCGCGCGTCTAGCAGCGCGGGCAGCCATACCGCTGCCCAGGCGCTACCGGACACGCCGGCCCTGGTCACCACTGGGCGCTCGCGCGGCGTGATGACAACGGAACGAGGGCCGGCGTCGGGCACTGACACTGTCCGCTCAAGCACGTCATCGCTGCCGGTATAGACCTCGGCACTGGTTAGCGCCATGGTCTTGCGCAGTGACTCGGCGAGCTGCAGTAGCAGCTCGTCCATGGATATAGCCCTGGTCAGGCGGTTGCCAAAAGTACGGAGCGCCTCATCCGGCGCCTCTCGCGCGCCATAGACCGCGCGATTAGCCGAGGCAATCAGGCGCTCCCGCGCAGGCAGGTAACCGATGGCGGCGATGGCGGCCGCCAGCATGGACAGCCCGAGCACTTCCCGGTCATCAGCGGTTGCCGGACCGCGCCCAACGCCAAGTACGACGATCATGTAGACGGCCGAAACGACGACAGTGACGCCCGCGCTGGCGATGAGCTGAACGAGGACACGGCCTGCTACGGGCCCGAGCGGCTGGATCTCGCCGGCGATCAGCCCGACCGGTAGCGCCACCGAGCAGACCGCGGCGGTGGCAGCCAGTGGTCCTGGCCACGCCACGAGCACGTGCAATACCAAAGCCACCAGGGCCAGTTCGACCGCGACGACAGCGCCGGCGCCCAGCCACTGCAATCGCTCCCGCTCGCGTCCGGCTGAGGCCTGGTATCTCAGCCGGACTGCAGGCAGCGTGATGGCGAGTCCGGCGGCCCAGGCAAGCGCACCGGCGGACACGGCCAACGCGTGATGGCTTAGCGCGAGCAGCGCGCCGGCCACGATCGCCCCGGCATATGCCAGGCCGACGCTGATGCGGCGTGCCTGGCTGGGCTGGTCCGCCCGCAGCCGGCCCGGTGCTCCCAGCGGGGCCCGCCGCGGCCGGGTCAGTCGTCCGTCCGGCAGCCCGAGGGCCAGGTGCATGCAGACGGCGATGAGAAGCAGGGTCGCGACAGTGCTCGCTGCCTGCGCCTGGTGCCAGGACCGGCCGGCCTGATGGCCCGCGAGGCGATAACCGGCCAGCGCCGCGGCGGCCAGCAGCGAGCCCGTCGCCACCTGCCATTGGGGAGTCCGCTCGCGCGCCGCGGCCAGCAGAGCCGCGGCGAGGGCCGCGGCGAATGTGAGCCCGAATCCTGCTCGCTGTAGGTCAGAGATGCCACCGGGAACCCGGAGGCGCAGCGCGAGTCCGAGCACGACTGCGACGATGACCGGCGCCGCGAGGCCGGTCAGCATCCGCCGGGCGGGCGGCGGTCCGGGCTGGCGGGCCGGCGCTGTGACCGCGGTCGCAACCGGATCGGGTCCGTCGCCGGGCGGCGCGACGGCGACGAGGCTGACGTCGGGCTCGCCCGGCAGCCCGGTTCGCGGCTGCACCGGTGTCATCCGGCCTGAACTGGCACTGTCAGCACGGCCGCCTGGGCCCGGTCGGCAGTCAGGTTGTCGGCTGGCTGCTCGGGCATGATCCTGCCGTCCAGCATGCGCACCACGCGCTCGGCGGCGTCGGCGACCGCCTGGTCATGCGTGACCAGCACGATGGTCTGGCCGCCCGCGTGCAGGCGGCGGAGCAGCTCGATGACTTCCTGTCCGCCGTCGGAATCCAGCGCCCCGGTGGGCTCGTCGGCCAGCACCAGTGTGGGCTCGTTCGCCAGTGCCCTGGCGATGGCGAGCCGCTGCCGTTGCCCGCCTGACAGCACGCCAGGGACGGCGTTGTGCTTGTCGCTCAGGCCGAGCAAGTCGAGCAGGTCCCGTGCCCGGGTCTCGGCCTGGCGGCGCTTGCGTCCGGCGATGATCGCCGCCAGTGCCACGTTCTCCAGCACGGTCACGCCTTCGAGCAGGTTGAAGAACTGGAAGACGATGCCAATGTGCTGGCGGCGCATCCTGGCCAGTTCGTCCTCGCTCAGGCCAGTGATCTGCAGGCCCGCCACCTCGATGGTGCCCTCGTCCGCCAGGTCGAGCCCGGCGGCCAGGTTGAGCAACGTCGACTTCCCGCACCCGGACGGCCCGGTCAGCGCGACGAACTCGCCTCGGCTGACATCCAGGTCGACCCCGCGCAGCGCACGCACCGGCGCGTTCTCGGCTTCGAAGGTCTTGCGCACGCCGCGCAGCCGCAGTGCCGACTCAGTGGGTGCCAGCTGAGTGGTAGTCATGTCGGATCCCCTCCGGTATCAAGAGCGTGGTTCATGAGCGGGCCAGGCCCGCCGGCACCTGGCTGCGTCAGCTTGAATGCGACTACGGGCGTGTCGCGGCCTTTCACCATCTGTAGTGGCAGCGGGATCAGGTTCACCGGCTCGGCCAGCGCTTTGACTGTTGCCTCCGACAGGACGGTCTCGCCCGCCGCGGCGAACTGCTGCAACCGCTGGGAGAGGTTCACCGTGTCGCCGACCAGCGTGTACTCCAGCCGCTCGGCAGACCCCAGCAAGGCGGCCGCCGCCTCGCCGGTGGACAGCCCGAGGCCAAGGCCAAAGGGCGGCATGCCCTCGCGCTCCCACAATCGATTGATATCGGCCTGTAGCGCGTGCATGTCGACGGCAGCCGCGACGGCCCTGTCGGCGTGGTCAGCCTGCGGGAAGGGGGCACCGAACACTGCCATGACAGCGTCTCCGACGAACTGCATGACAGTGCCGGACTGCCCGAGAATCGCCTTGTTCATGGCGGCGCGGTGAGTGCCAAGCTGGCCCGCGAGCTGGCTCGGGTCGGCATGCTCGGCGATGGTCGAGTAGGACCTGATGTCGCTCATCAGCACGGTTACCATGACCCGCTCGGTCTCGCCGATGGGCCTCGATTCCCGGCGGAGCTTCTCAGCGAGCCCGCCGGGCAGCAGCCGGGATAGCGTCTCGCCCTGTTCCTCTCGGTCCACGATCGCCTGATGCAGCAGCCGGAGCCGCTGGATGGCGCCCTGCTGTCCGGCCGATACGCCCGCCGCGAGCTTGAGAAACACGGCCTCCACCTCGGCGTCGACCGCCTCCGGCGGCGATTGCCTGGCCACCGCGATCGCCTTGATCGGCTTGCCCTCGGCGATCATGGCCAGCAGCTCTTCCTCGGCTGGGAGCAGCCCGCCTGGCGCGATGATCGGCCGCAGCAATGCCTCGACGATGGTGGGGTCCAGGGCCGTGCCGCCGCTCGCCACGCTGCGGATCGCGTCGGCGAGCTGACTGCCCTCGGCCACTCTGTCCTTGAGGAGGTAGCCGTAGCCCGCCGAACCCTCGGCAAGCAGGGCGATCGCGTATTCGGGATCGTCGTACTGGGACAGCACGACGACGCCGGTGCCTGGATGGCGCTTGCGGACTTCCTTGGCAGCGTCTATGCCTTCGTTCCGAAACGACGGGGGCATCCGGATGTCGGTCACCAGGACCTGTGGCGCGGTTGCCTCGCAACCAGCAACCACCTCGTCGTAGTCGGCGGCGACGCCGATGACCTCAAGGTCGGGGCTGCGGTTGATAAGCGCGCGAACGCCCTCGCGGACGATGAGGTTGTCGTCCGCGAGGAAAACGCCGATGGTGCGCCGCCCGGGCGCCGCGATGCCGTTCATCCAGTTAGTTCTCGCATGAGCAGGTCCAGGTTGGCGAGGGTGCAGGTGTCAGCTTCTCGCGTGGTGCTAGCACGCGCCCAGCGATGCCAGGCACCATCCTGGCTCGTCGGCCGAGTTCTACGACACCGTAAAGATCAGCCCATGAATGCGCAAGGTCACATTCATGTGTGCAGCTACCGGACAGGTGGTCCGAGCCACTACGGTGCCGTTACCGCGATGACGGCAAGGCGTGCGTCGTCCGCCGCGGAGGGAGAGGACCAGGAGCTGATGCGCGCGATAATTGCCGTCGCCATCCACCGGTTGCGGGCGAACTGGCGTGCCTGGGCCGCGCTGATCCTGCTCACGGGGCTGGCCGGCGGCGCGGTCATGACCGTGGCGGCCGGCGCGCGGCGCACCGAGAACGCCTACCCGCAGTTCCTGCGGTCGAGCGCGGCCGCAGATGTGCTCGTGGGGCCCTCGGGCTCCGGCGTCGGCGGATTCGACTTCGCTATCGGCAAGCTGCCGGGCGTCCGGCAGATCGCCCCGGTGGTCGGGCTGAACTGCGCGCCCCTGCTTGCCCACGGCCAGATCGACGAGGCGTCAGAGGTGGCGGCGCCGCTGGATGGCCGTCTTGGGCGTCAGCTAGAACGGCCAAAGATACTGGCGGGCCGGCCGCCGTTGCCGGGCCGGGCAGACGAGGTCATGGTCGATCAGCTCGCCGCCAGGGTGCTGGGCCTGCACGTTGGCAGCGTGCTGCGCCTGGCCGCTATGAACAATGACCCGAAGCTCGGTGTCCGCTACCTGACCGAGCACGTGGTCGGCATCGAGGTGCTCAGCGGCTCGATCGTGCCCGTCAACAAGCTGGCGCAGACGGCGTATGTCCAGGCCAGCTATGCCCTCTACCGCGAGCTGGGAGCCGGTTACCAGGCGTTCGATGGCGACTACGTCAAGCTGGACGCCGGCACGACGGTCGGCACGTTCACAGCTGAGGCAACGCACCTGGCGCGCGAACCGCGGTACCGGTCGTCGACTCACGGCCAGCTGTTCGTCGCTGACGACGATGTCCAGGCGGCGACGGCCGAGCGAGCCATCCGGCCGCAGGCCGTGGCCTTGGCCATCTTCGCGCTGGTGCTCGCTGTCACCGCGCTGCTGATCCTCGGCCAGGCGGCGAGCAGGCTCGTGCTAGCCAGCAGCGCCGACAACCCGATCGTGGCTGCCCTCGGGCTCACCAGGTGGCAGCTCCTGGCGGCGAGCATGCTTCAAGTCCTCACCGCGGCCGCCGCAGGTGCCGTCTTGGCCTGCGCGGTCGCCGTCGCCGCCTCCCCGCTGCTGCCCATCGGACCGGCTCGCGTTGCCGAGCTGCATCCCGGCGTTTCGGTCGACGTGACGGTGCTCGCCGCGGGATTCGCCGCGATCGTCGTTCTGCTCGTCGCCCGGCTTGCCCGGCCAGCCTGGCGGGAGTCGTCGGCCTGGCTTCGCAGCGCGGCAAGAGCGTCCGCGGCGCCCAGCTACGGCTCGCGCGTGGCGCGCAGGCTGGCGGACTCAGGAGCACCCGTGACCGCAGTCACGGGTGTCTGGATGGCGCTGGAGCCCGGTCGGAGCCGCCGCGGGGTACCAGCGAACAGCGCGATTATCGGCACTGCGCTAGCAGTAGCAGCGTTCATGGCGTCGGTTACCTTCGGTGCCAACCTGGTGCATCTGGAACGGACGCCGCGGCTCTACGGGAAGACCTGGGATGTCGCGATGGACTTGCAGTTCGGGGTCATCGGCACGGGTCAGTTCGACAAGTACGTCAAGGCAGTGCCCGGGCTGGCCGCGTGGACGTTCGGGCTGCACGGCACCGTCAATCTCGGCCAGCACGGCGGAGTCGTGCCGGCCATCGGCCTGGCGCCAGGCCGGGGCCGGCTGCTGACACCCACAATCCTGGCAGGCAGCGCACCAGCGGCCGGGCAGCTCGTCCTCGGTACGTCGACCATGCGCAGCGGCGACCTCAGGCTCGGGCAGATTGTCGACGTCTCTGCATCCGGGCCGTCTCAGCCGCTTAAGGTCGTCGGCCGCGCAGTCTTTCCGTATTTTGGGCAGGGCTCGTTCACTCCGACCGATCTCGGTCAGGGCGCGCTGGTCCCGGCCAGCATGCTCGCTGCACAGGCAGAGTCGGCCAACGGTGCGGGTTACAACTTCGTCCTGCTGAAGTTCGCCCAGGGACCGCGCAAGGCTGCGGACATCGCCGCCTTCACACGGGCGGTGGCGAAGTTCTGCGCCAGCGTGCAGCAATCCACGTGCGTCGTCGCCAATCAGCAGCCTAACGGCCTGATCAATTACGAACCGGTCGACGCGACCCCGCTGGTCCTCGCGGCGCTGCTGGCATTTCTCGGCCTCGGCGTACTGGCACAGTTCGCGTTCCAGTCCGCTCGGTTCCGCCGCCGCGACTTCGCCGTACTGAGGACGCTCGGCCTGCGCCGGCGCCAGCTCACCGCCCTGATGTTCTGGCAGATCACCACCGTCACCGGCCTGGCCCTGCTGATCGGGCTGCCGGTCGGCGCAGCAGCCGGCCGCTGGGCGTGGGTGCTATTCGCCGACGTGCTGGGGATATCGCCAGGCACCGGCATCCCGATCGGCACCGGGCTCCTGCTGATCCCGGCCGTCCTGCTCTCCGCGAATGCTGTCGCGTTGTGGCCGGCCCGCGGCAGCAGCAGGGTCAGGCCCGCACAGCTGCTCCGCACTGAGTAGCGGGAGCACCTATTCGGCGTGCAGCGCGGCGCCCGGTCGAACCTGTGCCGCTGCCCAGCCGGGGATCGCGGCTACCAGGCCCGCGACGATCAGCGTCACCGGAATGATCGCCAGCAGGTCCAAGACCGATACGACCGGGTCACCGGGCACTCCGGCCGAGCCGGCGAACAGTGCCCAGGTCCACCGGCCCGCTAGCACCCCAGCGGGCAGGCCGATAACAAGCGCCAGCAGGCTGACCGCACACGCCTGCCACATGATGACGCCAAGTACCTGTGCGCGGTCCATGCCGAGAACCTTCAGTACCGCCAGCTCGTGCCTACGGCGGCGGACGCTCGTGACCAGCACGTGCGCAAGAGTCCCGATCGCGAGCAAGGCAAGCACCAGACCGAGGATCAGCGGCGTGTTCCTGACCGCGAAATCGGAGTAGTCGCGCACGTCGCTTGGCTGCTGGTTGGACCGCACCTGGCAGTCGCCTGGGGGGCAGCCGAGCCGCTGCGCCGTGGCCCTGAGATGTGCGGCCGCACTGAGCTGGCCTTGTCCCGGGCGGTACCGAGCGAGGAAGAAGTTGTAGCAGTCCGCTGCGCACTGAGTCTGCGGGTTCGGTACCGAGAGCACCTCAGCGCTGGTGACGGCGCCGCTGCCGAGATCGGTAGCGATAATGGTGCCCTGCCCGAACGCGGCCAGCACGGCGGTGCCGACGATCGTCATCGTCTCGGTCCGGCCGTTGACGACGATCGAGACACGCTGACCCGGGCTGCGGTGCAACGCCCTGAGTGTCTGCGCGCCGAAGGCGATCTGATTGCGGCCGGCTGGCGGGTGCCCGGACAGCATCGTCACGAAGCCGGAGCCGCGCAAGGTGTCGATACCGATAGCGGGCACCAGCGTGCCGTTGACGCTGATCTGGCCATAGTTTCCGGCGGCGTAGTCGGTCAGCCCAGGTTGCATCGCGGCGACCTTTCCGATGACCTGCCTGTCCAGGCCGCCGAAGCCGACATCGAGTTCTTCGGCCCAGTTCTGTCCGTACTGGGCCGGCGTGGCCAGCAGGTGCAGAAAGCTGGCGCCGAAGACGAGCGCGGCCACTGTTGCGGCGACGGCGACCACGGTGCCGAGCATGGCGCTGCGGACCGGCACGGCGGTGCGGCCTCGGCCTGGCTGCAGCGCCATGCGAACGCCGATCGCCCTGGTCACCGAGCTGCCTGCGCTGAGTATCCTGGCCGTGCGCGACGACCGCTCGGGCAGCGCAGCCATTGCAGCGCGCGAGGATCCGGGTGACATCGACGCTGCCCGCCAGGCGGCCGGAAGAATCAGCGCCAATGGCAGGATCACCAGGAGTGCCAGCCCCGGACCGAGGATCAGGGCGTCGACCATGATTCCGGGCTGCGGCTCGGCCACCCTGGCTGCGCCAATAGGTGTCAGCGGCGAGGCGGCGATTGCCATGATGGCCGCAAGGAAGCCGCCGGACGCAGTGACGACGGCAGTCCGTGCCAGCGAGAGAGCGAGAAGCTGACCTGGGGCCATGCCGAGCGCGCGCAGAACCGGATAGCCGACGGAGTCCAGCACGAGTTGCCTGCTGAGCAGCTGACTCGCGATCACCAGCAGGATCAGCCCGGCCAGCGCCGCGAAAGCGGCGAGCGCGAAGGCCTGCGGCCGGATGGCGCGCTGAGTTGCGCTTATCCGGTCAGTCAGGTCGGTGACGTACATCCCTGCTGACCGCATGCGCGGATCCGATTTGGCCAGTGCGGTCGCGGCGGCCGTGAAGCTCCGCACGCTGGCGCCGGGGCTTAGCTCGACCGACAGCTGAGTGCCGTAACTGGCGCTGGCGGCCAGGGCCGTCCGCGCGAAGGGCGGGCTCAGGAGCACCATGGGCTCCTCGTCCGCGGTGGTCGCGGGCACTATCTGGCTGTCAAAGGCCACCACCGCCGTAACCGTGGCCCTGACGGTGACCGCATGGCCGGGCTGCGCCGCCTGCGTCGCTGGCTGTTGCGGGATGATCGCGAGCCGAAACGTGCTGCCTGGCCCAAGTCGGTACTTGTCGGCTAGCTGCCGGTCGACCATGACCGCATGCGCGTCCGAGGCGTGCCACATGCGCCCCGCCAGGATCTTCACCCGGTCGGTACTGACGCCCATGGAGTTATCGGGACTTGTCATAGCTGTCACCGCAGTCTGCGAGACCCCGGGAGCGGTCGGCAGCGCCGCGTTGTCGAACACGGCGTCAGCTACCGATGTAACTCCGGGCAGCTTCCGGACTGCCCGGTCGTACGACGGATCCGATGCGCCCTCGACGATTTGGACCTGGCTGGCGTGCGCCCACTCCCGCAACCGGTTGTAGGCGGTATCAGTCCGGCGCGCGCCGGCGGCGCAGGTAAGCACGGTTCCGCCGAACAACCCGAGCAGGAGGACCAGGCCGAGCAGGGCTGGCCATCGAGAGCGGAGGTCGGACCGCAGGGTTGCCCAGATCGCCATCATGAGGAGAAGTCCACCGGGAGTGCGATCAGCCGGTCAAGGTGGCGAGCCTGCCGGTTGGAGGTGATGCTGGCCACCTGCACCCTCGCGGGCACTGAACACTGGTGTTAGGCACACCACCGGAAGCCTGGCAGCACGATTTCGCCGCGCCCTAGGACGTACGACGCTGAGGTCATGAGGTACGAAAGCAGCGTCACATCAGTGTCCTGGATCCCTTCCGAGGCCATTGCCGGCAGCATGCGCCTGGCGTTCGACGCCGGCATCGGGCATTACGATGATCCCCCGCCCGACGAGCTCACCGATCTGGCCGAACTACAAGCCGCCGACAGATTCCGATTCGCCAACCCGCTGCGGGCCTGGATTGAGGTCGGCGACGACGGCCAGATCAGCGGGAGCGGGTACCAGGGGGGTGGCCTTATCGGCGCGACAACCCTCAAGCTAGGCGCGCTTAAATACAGGTTCCAGGCAGCCAAGCTGACCGACATTCAGCGGGAGCCCGAATACGGCAACGGCTGGGTCCGGTTCAGCCAGACCGTCGGGGGCCGGACTGGCGCGCCCATGCCGCGACGAGTCAGCCATAAGCCCTTCGTCCAGTGGCTTGCGCCGCTGGTGTGGACCACGCTTACGCTGACGCTGTACACCGACGGCCACGCGGACTCCGCGATGACCGGAGCCAGCTCATTCCCTCGCCACTGGATCTACGATGACCGCGGCCAGCTCGCCAGCAAGTCCGGACTCACAGCCTTCGAGGACTGGACTGACGGATCCGGCATCCAGCACACCCCATGGGGCGATGAGGATTCTCCCGCCGTGGTGACCGCGGTCGAGACGGCGCTGGAGCGTGCGCTGTCGGTGCAGCTGATGCACGGCGCACAGAAGCCGAAGATCAGCCACCTCAAGGCCGGCGACGCACTGGTCCGTCAGGGCGAGCAGGGCTTTGACCTCTACCTCGTGCTCGACGGCGTGATTCGCGCGGACCGGGACGGCGAGCAGCTTGCCGAGTACGGCCCGGGTGCGATCCTTGGCGAACGGTCCTACCTCGAGAGCGGGATCCGAACGAGCACGCTGGTAGCCGTCACCACCTGCCGGGTCGCCGCAGTGCCCGCCAGCGAGTTCGACATCGGCGCGCTCACCGAGTTGGCCAGCGGACACCGGCACGAGGAACGCGTCCAGGGCTGACGCGTGCGGATCAACCTCTGTGGTACTCGCGGCTCCACCCCAGCCCCCGGGCGTGACTTTGTCCGCTACGGCGGCCACACCTCCTGCCTTGCGGTCACCGCTGACGGTGCCGCAGGGCCTGAGTTGCTGCTCGACGCCGGCACCGGAATCCGGCAGGTAACCGGGCTCCTGGCAGGCGGCCCGTTCCGAGGCACCATCGCGCTGACGCACTTGCACTGGGATCACGTGCAGGGGCTGCCGTTCTTCGCCGCCGGTGACCGGGACGACGCCAGGGTCTCGCTCCTGCTGCCCGAGCCGGTCGAGGGCACGGGTGCCGAGGCGGCCCTAGAGCGCGGCTTCTCGCCGCCGAACTTCCCGATCACCCCGCGCCAGCTGCGAGGTGACTGGACGATCGCGGGCCTTGAGCCTGGCGAGATCCGCCGTGGCCAGCTCACGCTCCTCGCCAGGCAGATCCCGCACAGGGGCGGCCGCACGTTTGGCTACCGCGTCAGCGACGGCCGCCGCTCCTTTGCGTACCTGCCCGATCACTGCCCGACCGACCTCGGTTCCGGCCCTGGCGGCCTGGGCGCCTATCACGAAGCTGCGCTTGAGCTCGCAGCCGGTGCTGACATCCTGATGCACGACTCGTTCTGGTACGCCGAGGACTTCGATCCGGCCCGGACCTTCGGACACGCCGCTGCAGAGTACGCGATTGGGCTGGCCGAGACGGCCGGCGCCAAGCGTGTACTACTGCTGCATCACCGTCCGGACCGGACCGATGCTGAACTGGAGAAGAAGGCCGCCACCCTCGGGGACAGCCAGGTCCCGGTGACGCTGGCGGCTGACGGCGAGGTGATCTGCCTGTGAGCCAGCCCGATGCAGTCGTCGTGGGCTCTGGGCCGAACGGGCTGGCTGGCGCGCTCACGCTGGCGCGAGCTGGCCTTCGCGTGCAGGTCTTCGAGGGCGCGTCGGAGCCGGGCGGCGGCTGCCGGACTGCGGCCCTCACCGTGCCCGGCTTCGCCCACGACGTGTGCTCCGCCGTGCACGCGCTGGCGGCCGCGTCGCCGTTCTTCGTCGGCTCCGATCTCGCTGCACGCGGTGTCCGGCTGCTGGCGCCGAAGGTCGCCGTCGCGCATCCGCTGGACGGCGGCCGGGCCGGGGCAATCAGCGGTTCGGTGACCGAGACGGCCGCCCGGCTCGGCGGTGACCGGGCGGCATACGAGCATCTGATGGGTCCCCTGGTCCGCAACAGTGACGCGGTTCTGTCGCTGGTCCTGGCGCCGCTGCGGTCCGTGCCAGCCAGGCTGGTGCCTGCGGCCCGGTTCGGCGTCGACGGACTGCTGCCTGCCACGGTCCTGGCTCGGCGGCTACGGACGCCCGAGGCGCGCGCGCTGCTCGCCGGGGTGGCCGGCCATTCGCTGCGCCCCCTGTCCAGCCCCCTGACGAGCGCCTTCGGCCTGACGCTGATGATGCTCGCGCATACCACCGGCTGGCCCGTGGTCGAAGGCGGCAGTGGTCAGCTCGTCGCCGCGATGGTCGCCGAGCTGACCGAGCTCGGCGGCTCGATCGTCACGGACACCTGGATCGAGCGACTGGACCAGCTGCCCCGCGCGCAGGCCGTCTTGCTGGATGTCACTCCGCGCCAGCTACTGGGCCTGGCCGGCGACCGCCTGCCCGCAGGCTACGGCCGGGCAATGCGGCGATTCCGGTACGGCCCCGGCGTTTGCAAGGTCGACTGGGCGCTGGACGGCCCCGTTCCCTGGCAAAGCGAAGCCTGTCGCGAAGCCGGCACGGTGCACGCCGCCGGAACCATCGACGAGGTCGCGCGCTGCGAGGCCGACGTCAGCGCCGGCCGGCATCCAGAGCGGCCGTTCTGTCTCGTTGTGCAGCCCGGCGTGGTGGATGCGAGCCGGGCGCCCGCCGGCCAGCACGTCCTGTGGGGCTACTGCCACGTGCCGGCCGGGTCGGACGTCGACATGGCCGACCGGATCGAGGCGCAGATCGAGCGGTTCGCGCCAGGTTTCCGCGACCTCATCCTGGCCAGGTCCGTCAAGACCGCGGCCGACATGGAGCGCGACAATCCCAGCTACGTGGGCGGCGACATCGGCGCTGGCGCTGGCACGCTGCGGCAGACCATCGGCAGGCCGACGCTGCGGTGGAATCCCTACCGGACGCCCCTCGACGGGGTTTATCTGTGCTCAGGCTCGACGCCGCCGGGCGGCGGAGTGCACGGCATGTGCGGCATGTGGGCCGCCCGGACAGCCTTGCGGGACCTGCATCTGGGGCCGGATCCTCGCCCGGCCGGGCCGGCCGAGCGCTAATCTCGCGGCCGCGGGGTAACTTGATGAGAGTGAAGAAGATTATCGAGCTCCTGATTTGCTTCCTGCACCCGATCGCGGTCGTCCTGATCTGGATCGACCTGCTAAGCCGCCGCGACATCGGCAGCGGGGCGAGGCTCGCGTGGGCGATCTTCGCCATCATCCCGCTGATCCCGTTCGTCTACGTGCTGACTAGCGGCGACCTCTGGTAAGCCGCTAGCAGCGGTCAAGCGCGCTGGCCTAAGCCGGATCGGCGGCCAGCGCGATAGCGTGGCCCACCTCGCCCTGGCGCGCGGCGAGCTCGGCTGCGTACTTCTCGTTGTCGATCTTCTCGGCGAGCTCCTCGTCGGCGCGCATCAGCACGTCCAGGTCGGAGTCGGCGGCCTCGATCACGCCAAGATCGACGTAGGCATGCTGGACCTTCGGTCCCCACAGGCCGATGTCCTTGACGCAGGGCACGATCCGGGAGAACAGCAGCGTCCGGAACGCCTGCTGCACCGGCGACTGGTCGCTGAACTCCAGGCACTCCTGCACGTCGAAGCCCATCCGCTCCCAGACCTCGCGGCCGGTGAACCGGTTGCGCATCAGGTAGCAGCCCTCGACGATGAACTCCTCCCGGTCCGCCAGTTCAGCCGAGGTCAGCTCCTTGTAGTAGTCCCGCAGCGCGATCCGGCCGAACGCCACGTGCCGGGCCTCGTCCTGCATGACGTACGCCAGAAGCTGGGTGACCAGCGGGTTGTTCGACAGGTCCCGGTGCACGCCGAACGCGGCCAGCGCCAGCCCCTCGATCAGCACCTGCATGCCGAGATACGGCATGTCCCAGCGTGAGTCGCTCAGTGCATCGGACAGGAGCTGGGCCAGGTCCGGGTTGACCGGGTAGTACAGCCCGATCTTCTCCCGCATGAAGCGCGCGTACAGCTCGACGTGGCGTGCCTCGTCCATCGCCTGAGTAGCGGCGTAGAACTTGGAGTCCATGTCGGGCACTGACTGGACGATCCGCGCCGCGACCGTCAGCGCGCCCTGCTCGCCGTGCAGGAACTGGCTGAACAGCCACGCCGACAGGTGATGATCGAGCTCGTCCCGCTCCTTCTGGTTGAGGACGTTCCACTGTCGCGAGCCATAGATGGGATTCAGCTCGTCGGTCTGCTCCATCACGTTGGCAGGATTAACCGGGATTGACCAGTCAATCCGCTTTGTCGCGTCCCACTGCTTGTCCTTGCCGCGCTGGTACAGGTCGAGCAGCCGGTCGCGGCCCTCGTCGTACTCCCAGCTGAACCGGGCCGACCCGGCGGCTGGAATGTCCCAGGTCCCTGGCTCGACCGGCGTGGTGTAGTGCTCATACGTGCTCACAGCAGCCCTCCCCGGAAGCGGCGGTTGATCCCGACATTACTCGCGAGTATGGAATTGCTCTAGAGCCGGCAGCGTACGTCGTGGTAGGGAGCGAACATGGACTTTGATATCCCGGCAGACCTCGCCGCTTACCTGATCGAGCTGGACGCGTTCATCGAGGCCGAGATCCGGCCGCTGGAGCAGCAAGACGACAACATCAGGTTCTTCGACCACCGCCGCGAGGACGCCAGGACCGACTGGGATCGCGGCGGACTGCCGAACCGCGACTGGGAGGCGCTGCTGCGTGAGGCCCGGCGTCGCGCCGACGCGGCCGGGCACTACCGGTACGCATTCCCGGCGAAGTACGGCGGCCGGGATGGCACCAACCTCGGCATGGCGGTGATCCGCGAGCACCTGGCGAGCAAGGGCCTCGGCCTGCACTGCGACCTGCAGAACGAGCACATGATCGTGGGCAACAACGTCGGGCTGTTGCTGATGATCTCCTACGGCACGCCGGAGCAGCAGGCCGAGTGGATCGACGACCTGGCGGCCGGCCGCAAGGGCTTCGCGTTCGGCATCACCGAGCCGGCCCACGGCTCGGACGCCACATTCATGGAGACCACCGCGGTGCGCGACGGCGGCGACTGGATCATCGCCGGGGAGAAGACCTTCAACACCGGTGTGCACGCCGCGTCGCACGACCTGATCTTCGCCCGCACCGGCGGCAAGCCGGGCGACGCCGAGGGCATCACGGCGTTCCTGGTGCCGGTCGGCGCGCCCGGCTTCACTGTGGACGAGTACCTGTGGACGTTCAACATGCCGACCGATCATGCGCACGTGACGCTGGCGGGCGTCCGGGTGCCGGACAGCGCGATCTTCGGCGGCGAGGGCCGCGGACTCGGTGTAGTGCAGCACTTCTTCAACGAGAACCGGATCCGCCAGGCCGCCTCCAGCCTCGGTGCCGCGCAGTACTGCGTCGACGAGTCGGTCGCCTACGCGCTCGAGCGCAAGCCGTTCGGTAAGCCGCTGGCCGCCAACCAGGCGATCCAGTTCCCGCTGGTCGAGTTGCACACGCAGTGCGAGATGCTCCGCGCGCTCATCCACAAGACCGCGTGGCTGATGGACCGGGACGGCCCGTTCTCGGTCTCGGACAAGGTGTCCATGTGCAACTACTGGGCCAACCGGCTGTGCTGCGAGGCAGCCGACCGGGCGATGCAGGTACACGGCGGGCTGGGGTACTCCCGGCACAAGCCGTTCGAGCACATCTACCGGCACCACCGGCGGTACCGCATCACCGAGGGGGCCGAGGAGATCCAGATGCGCCGGGTGGCTGGCTACATGTTCGGTTTCATGCGGCAACGGGCTCCGAAAGGCGTGGCGGAGGGCTGATGGCGGACGCTCCGGACCGGAACGACGTCGCTCGCCCACTGCGGCGCTGGCTCGGCGGCCCGGTCACCATCGAGGAATTCACCCGCCTATCGGGCGGCGCGTCGAAGGAGACGTGGTCATTCGACGCGATCGGTGCCGACGGCACGCGGACCGGCCTGATCCTGCGCCGCGATCCGCCGGGCCGGCCGGGCGAACCTGGCGTGGTTGACCGGGAGGCAGCCGCCATCTCGATCGCGCACGACGCCGGCCTGCCAGTGCCGGAGATGCTGTTCAGCTTCACCGAGGCTGCCTTCGGCGGCGCCGGGATGATGATGCGCCGGGTCGAGGGCGAGACCATCGCCCGCCGGATCCTGCGCGATGCGGAGTACGCGCCGGCGCGCGGGGTCCTGGTCGGGCAGCTGGGCCAGTTCGCCGCGGCGCTGCACGCGCAGGTTGTGCCGACGTTCTTCCCGCGGCCAGATCCACTGGCGATCCTGCGCGAGCAGCTGGATGCGTTCGGCCGTCCGAGCGAGGTGTTCGAGCTGGCGATGGCGGAGCTGACCGCCAGCAAGCCGCCA
>Ga0210393_10000541_pt1 | contig 33998 bp, 27 predicted proteins | sample IncBWC27OmetaG_FD_160068 | JGI IMG/M metagenome (GOLD analysis project Ga0210393, IMG submission 160068) | Forest soil microbial communities from Barre Woods Harvard Forest LTER site, Petersham, Massachusetts, United States - Inc-BW-C-27-O ...
GTGGTCGTGGATTCGGGCCAATTCAACTGGTCAAATGGCCGCTTCCCAGTGATCGCCGACCCCTCGCCCGCATACCACGGACTGCAGTTCCATGAGACCTTCGGTACCTACGGCTATCTGATGAAGCTACGCGCCGAGACACTGCGCGATCTGGGGGCGTGCATGAGCCCCTTCAATGCGTTCCTCTTCCTGCAGGGACTCGAGACACTTTCCTTGCGGATGGCACGTCACGTGGAGAACGCCCTTACGATCGCGCGCTACCTCGAATCGCACGAGCTGGCCTCGAACGTCACGTACCCCGGCCTGGGCGACAGCCGGTACCGCTCGCTCGCGGAGATGTATCTGCCGCGCGGAGCGGGAGCGGTGTTCTCATTCGATATTCGCGGCGGACTCGAGGCGGGACAGGACTTCATACGTGGGCTCAGCCTATGGTCGCACCTCGCGAACGTCGGGGATGCGAAGAGCCTCGTCATTCATCCAGCAAGCACGACGCACCGGCAACTCAATGAGCAGGAGCTCCGAGCCGCTGGCGTCGCTGCCGGCACGATCAGGCTTTCTGTCGGTATCGAGGACGCCGACGATCTGATCTGGGACCTCGAACAGGGCTTCGCCCGCGCCCGCGCATCGGGATCCCTGGAGCCCGCGCAATGACCTTCGACCTCGCACGCTACCAGGATCCGTTGACGATCCAGCGCGTGCTGGATTACAAGACCGTTGCGATCGTTGGCCTATCGGGCAACCCGCTGCGCGCCAGCAATTTTGTGGGACTCTACCTGCAGCGGCGTGGCTACCGCGTGATTCCTGTGAATCCCCGTGAGCCGGATATCCTTGGCGAGCGGAGCTATGCCAGCCTGCGCGACGTACCGGTTTCCGTTGATATCGTCAATGTCTTTCGCGCGCCGGACGCCCTGCCCGGTATTGCGAAGGAAGCCGTTGCGATCGGCGCCAAGTGTCTGTGGTGTCAATTCACGGTGATCAACGCGGAAGGTGCGCGCATCGCGGATGATGGTGGCCTGGCCGTGGTCATGGATCGTTGCATCAAGGTCGAACACGCCCGCTTCGCCGGACGAATGCACTGGCTTGGCTTTAACACGCAGCGAATCACATCCGTGCGCGGTGGCCTGCAGTAGCATCCTCGTCGACCTGCTCATGGCCAGCTCCTGGTCTCAAGGCTGTAACACGGGTTCGAATCCCGTAGGGAGCGCCATACAATCAATAGGTTACGATCGATGATGCGCTGTCGGGTGAAAATTCGGTGAAAAATCGCGCCGAGTTGAACGGAAGATTTCCATGGACACGCGCAGACGTCCGACGCCGGTTCCCGGTCTAGTTAGGCTTGACGCAGCCGGCCTTCCCCGCAGCGTCGTACGTGTGGACGATCATCATCTCCGTCGCGCCCTCATAGGGTGAGCCGCGGCCCGCATCACGCAGGCGCTCAATGTAGCCCCGGCAAACCGGACGATCATCAATAGTGCGGATCAGTCCTTCGACCTGGTGTGAGGCATCCTTTTGAACAAGCGGAGCGATCAATTTCGTTGCCGCAGAGTTCGCGCCATCCAGCGTTGAATCCATTGGCAACTTTGAACATCCCGCTAGCAAACTGATGAACAAGACATCAGGGTGCGCATCACCGTATCCTCAGAGGTCTGAGCATCTTTGTCTGAAAACTTTGAACCCAGCAACGGATTAAAAGACGAGCGCCCTACTCTCGGCCACTCTCGGGCGCGCCACAGTACCTCTCGCAATACAGTGATTTTTATAGTTCTTCGAGTGGCGGCAGGTGTGTAACGCGGAGCGCAAGTGCGTACTTTTGAGTTACATACTGCACTGAGTTTGCACGGAATGACCAGCGGACTTTCGCAGTCTTCTGCCTTCGCTCTGTGTGTCAAATGTCCAAGTTGAACCGGCGACCGACATGGCACAAACTTGCCCGAGGAGGGTGCGGTCCGCCGCTAGCATTTAGAACCAACAGTCTGACTCCCAATGTGATCGCTCGCGAAATCGGGACGGGCGCTGAATTAAAGGAAGAGCGAGGTCTCTAAGGGTTACACCCTTCGGCCACACACCTATCGAAAAGCGCGATCCACTCGTCCGGCCACGGATTACTCGCGTCAGCTGGCATCGTTTTGGCGTTGAGGCTGTGAGCAATCTTGACGCTCCATTTCTTCACATCTTCGTACTTTGCCAAGTCGAAGCTCTTAATCATGCAGGTCCGCTGATCCTGTCCCGGAGTCGCCGTGAGCCGGTAAGATGCAGCCTATGTTTGTCAAGCACGAGAAGCTGACAAAGCTTGAGCCAGGGTCGCTGCTGCTCGATGCTTCGACCGTGAGCTTCCTGAACGGTCACACTGTCTACCATGCGCTCACCGGCCCTTACTTCGCCGACGCACGCGTTGCTGAGGTTCTCCACGCGGTCTTAGCTCGACAGGCCGCAGGTGGCAAGGTTGAAAAAGCTGAGGAGTCCGATCTTTACGCGCTCACCCATGCTTTGAGCTTCCTTGAGCAGTGGATGCTCGCAGACAAGCTCGTCGTCGACGGCAGTGCCGTGTCCTCTCTCGCCCAAATCAATGCATCGAAGACCAGACGCGAACAGTTCAGCAAACTGAGCGTGTTGTACACGCAGGTATGGATCCCGCAAGACCTGACTCGGCAGGCTGCGGACAACGTCGTGGCATTCGGAGATTTGTTGCGCGACCCCAATAACCCGTTGCATCTGGTTGACTTGGACCTCCCCTTGAAGGACGACTATTACAACAGGATCCGGTTTGATCTGGGGGTCTCGGGGAACGTCCCGGCCCGGGCGTTGTTCTACTTAGAGTTGTCTCGGCTTCTTGAGGGACCGCTGCTTTTGCATCCAGAGAAATCGAAGTATCTGCAGAAGATCAGTCAGGGCATCACCAGTGGGCTCACCGTGATTTATAAGTCACTGGTGGACAAGCTCCAAGATGCGCTGGAGTTCAAGGAGTTCAACATTCCCATCCCACCCATCGCGGACGAAATCCTAAGAACCGCTCGAAACGAGAAGTGCTCCCTCATAGATGCTGCGGTCGCGATTCGAGAATCGAAGGAAATCTCATCACTTCGATCCGTCGTTTGGGAATTGAAATCTTTTGCGGCTGGACGCCAACGCATCCGGTACGAGCGCGAAATTGCAGAGAGGACGAAGGAAATCGCCGATGCCGTCGAGTCGCGTGCGGTCGCGGGAGGTCGGATCTCCCGGCGGACGCTCAATTTGGCAGAAGTGCCCGCGATCGGGCCCGTCTTCAAGGTGCTCGGCGGCGGAGAGATCACGGTTCCGGATCTCGTGCTGTTCGAGAAGCCGTACATCGCGCTTTTCAGCCGCTGGGCCAACGAGTTCCACCCGAGCTCTTTCTAGGAGTTTTTCTGAGGTGAACCCCGTGAATGGCAGGACCAAACCTCAAGTTCGCTGACTGTTCCCCGCGCGGCTGGCCTCCTAAGGAGACCTCGACGTGGCGTTAACGCACAGGGTCGTTGCAATCCGATTTGTGGCCTTCGACTTAGCAGCCTTTTAGCCCAACTAGTCCGCAATAGCTTGTGATAAAGCCTAGAACGCGCAGGGCATGTTACTGAGCTGCTCCCTGTAGTACTCCTTGCCAATCCAGGACAGATGCAAAAAGTCCCAGGTGTTTACCGGGCCGCCATCGGTAATCCCACCGTTGAGGGCGCCCCATGTACCGAGGTGAATATCCGCGTCAGAAGCGCTCATGTTTCGAGGCCGAATTGAGTTCACGTACGTTGCATAACGAGCGATGTTCACACAGTAAAAACGCGTCTGCTTGAGGGCGTCAAGGACGATGTTAGCCGTAGCCTTGTGATCAGAGTGATCAATTGGGCTTTCCGTCCAACTTTCATCTTGTATGTTGACCCAAACCTCCGCGGAGCCCACGGACTCCGCGGCGACGATATCTCGTAGCACCGTCTCAAGCTCTCGTAGGGAAAAGCTCAGGGTATGATCGATTGAGCTAATTGAGGCAATTTGACCTGTCAATACTTTCTTCAGACTTTCATTGCCGTCGCGTGGATAGCCGTCGCCATCAGGACTCCCGTCTGGAAGGCGTAGAAAATAGATGCGCACCGCCTCACCGATCGAGAGACGCTCCAGCGTAAAACGTCCCCCTGCCAAGCTAATCGTTGATCTTGCTGTGGCGGCCACACTTAATCGATTTAGGCCAACCCACAATCGAACCGCTCGTTCGTGACCTTGCTCCCGAGCGCGGTAGTAAGGTAGTGGATCACCGTCGTGCGCAAAATCTGTCCCATACCCCGCGTCTCCTGCGGTGAGCACAATGAACACGACAGTTCCAGAGAGCGCAGTTATATCATGCCAGGCGTTCATACCCATGAATAACTCAATGTCGTCTGGATGCGGTGCAACGTAGAAGGAAGTGAAATGGGACGTGTGTCGAATTGGCTGCACGGAGCAACCCACGAGCATCAGGCTTGCGACGAAATGCACGCAGAAGCGAGCTGAGGCTGGGCACGCGCGCGCTGGCACAGCCGTGAACATTCGGACCCGTAAGGCATATAACCAACTGTTAGAAATCAAGACGCGCCCCTCCTCGCGAAATCCCAAATTAGATAATTATGTGCCGGCGTATCTTTGCGATACTCGGAACGTACCAATCCTTGATTTCATCAAACGTAATGGTTCGCGCAGGCTTCGCCTCCGCCTCGCTCGAGGGTTGTTGATACCGCTCAATAATCGCAGGCCAAACGCGGCCAGAAGCGCTTACAGCACTCGGGCTCGCGGCTCACTGACAAAAATAGCCGCGGCGTCGTTGACCAAAGCCTGGGCATCCAACGTTCTTGCCAGCGCCACACCGTATTGGCACTCGACCTGGCCCTTCAGATCCTTATCGACGTGTGGCGAACGTATTCCCGTACTTCGGTCGTCGCTTCATTTAGCGCCTCCTTCTTAATATCGCTTAACCGCTCCGCACCAAAGAACGCGACCCGCTGTAGCAACCACCGTTAGCGAGATGCCAGCAACCCCTAGCGCAGCTCGAAAGGTGGTCCCAATGAATTCTCGCTCACGATCAATCTGCTCGCGAACCACAGACTGTACGATCAGCCGAATATCGCCTTCGGTAGGTACGGGACTCGACATTCCCAACCTCAATTCTTGTCGGTCTGCGGAGAATTTTTCGTGCAGATACTTATCGGAACCGCCAAGCCACTCGGATCCTTAGCGCATGGTGAATTCCGCCAAAGTAATTCGCGAGAGTTTATTGCTTGGCGCTTGTCAGACGCGCAGAACTCTGGCCGTCGCGACTACTTGGTTACCAATACATCGTAAGTCTGCTTGGTGCCGTCGGTGAGCCTCACTTCAAGGCGCGCGGTCCCGGGGGTCGCGGAAAGACTTGGTGGCAGCTGATCGATCGTGACCGACTCCGTTGAGAAGTGCACCGGGAGTTGACTCCCGAGATACCGAATCGATGCAATGAGTTTCAGATTTGAGCCCTTGATCGTGTAGGGCCCCGTGCTCCCTTGCTTGATGCCCGTCTTATCTGCCGTGAGCGTGAGTTTCGAACTGGAGCCATCGTCTTCGGCTTTGGGCGGCGTCGGTAGCGAGACGATTATGACGCGTGGGTCACCCGACGTGAGCAGGAGCGCCACTTCTTTGGCTGAGGAAACCTGCGCAACGGGTAACGAGAACCACAAGTTCGTATCGTCCTGTTGAACCACCTTCGGCAAATGGCCGACCGGTGTAAGGAACTTGGCGCCCGTTAGAGGCGGGCTACCCTTGCGTGCGGTAATTGCATAGGTGGTATCTTCGTTCGTTTTCTCGAGGATCGAGATCGGATACCTCGCTTTGGTGTCCGTGGGGTCCTCACTAGGTTTCGCGAGGGCCGGCAGCGTGATGAGAAAAGGGGCGCTTTGGTCGTTCGGCTGCAAGACCAGCTCCTTCACTGACGCGAGTTCATCGCTCGAAAGGGTGATCTTCATGTACGTGCGACAACAGCGCGGCGTTGGATGGTCGGGCACCGCGAGTTTTGCATCAGTGAGTCCGCTGCCCGTAAGCAAAAAGGTTGTATCCCCGCCGGTCGTGCTGAGTACGGAAATCCCCGTGACGGAGACGTTTGATGGCACCAAGCGGTAGGACGTCTGATACCGCTCATCAAAAAATAGGCGTTTCAGCGTCAGCGTGGTCTGACCTTGCAACAGCGTCTTCGGTGCGAGAAAGCTGAGTTCTGTGGGCGAAAACGAAAGAAACGGAGCGTCCGAGAGACCAAACACCCTCCCGTTCAGGACAACCACACGCGCCGCGGGCTTTCCGATCGGGCCGATCTCAATGCACTGCCAGAGAGGAACTGTCACCTTAACGAGGTTATCGCTAAAGGGCGTGACGACTGCGGACAGTTGTCGATCGCTTCCCTGCACGCCCGGTAGACTGCATCTCGAGGAATACGGCCGCGGGCGAACAAAGACGAGATGCGCGTCGAAGTCTTTGGGCACCTTCAGAAGAAACCCAGTGAAGACCCTTTCGTACCGAAAGCCAAGTGGGGCACCGCGGTCAGTCGGCACCGTTCCATCCGGAAAGTCCCCAGGCACAAACGTGACGTTGTCCTTAGGATTGAAATTCGAGGGTTCATCGTCTACTCCGGCTAGCACGACGTCTTTTATCGAGCCGTCAGGACTTAGCAGCCGCGCCCCCCGAAGCGCAAGCACTTGCAGAGGCGCGGTAAACCTGAGCGACTGCCCGGAATTCTCAAAACCCGCGATCGATTCGTCTAGATAGGTTTCGCCGAGGCCAACGCGCGTTGCCACTGGAAACGATCCGCCAACGATCGTGGTCATTGTTCCGTCGCCGTTATCGTGCTCACGAATGCTATCAACCCGCAGCGTATCAAAATACGTCGCAATCTCGCGCGCTCTCGACGTTTGATTCACCGCTGGTCGGCACGAGAACGGAATGATGTCGCCGACAATGCCCGTCTTCTGATCGAATTTTCTCCAGCAGGTGCGAAAGCTCAGCTGCGCTTTGAGAGAGGATCCAGGGGCGTTCGAGGAGGGGGCGAAAGAGATCTGAGCAAAGGTTGAGCGCAGACCTTGATCCACCGTTTTCTGGCCCAAAACGGGCCGGAACTGCCAGGCGAAAGTCAACGGCCGACCGTTCGTCGGACAAGGCGCAGCGCTGACCGCACTCGCGCGTTGCAACGCAACCGTGTCCTGCTCTTTCACAACGTAGTAGGTCTGGTGCGTCCAGGAGTAGTTCGCCCCGATGTTCACTACGTTCGCAACCACCGCGCCCGCTCCAAGGCTTACGCCTTTGCTGACAATGCTAGCGACGTTGTAGGTCTTCTCCTGCGGAATGATCGTCTGCAACGTCGGGTCGGTTTTATCGAGCGAACCCTCCGGGTTGCACACTGAGACCTCAACCTCGGCCACGTCATTTTTATACCGGCGTGGCGTCGTGATGTAGATGGGAAAGCCGAAGGTCACCCGCCGCTTGCCCAAGCCTTGCTCTGTGTATTCGTCGCTCAATGCGCCCTGGAGCAGCAGCTGCAAATTGATGATCTGGTAGCTTAGCTGCATCTGCTCGTTCAGGGTGTCGAGCGCCGAGGTACTGAATGCGGATGGAAGCGCGAATGGCGTCGTGGAGGGCAGCGTCGGCACGCTCGGCGTAACAGAGGGTGTCGTGGTGACAGTTTGCAACGTGTTGCTCGGGGTTGTAGTGACCGTTTGGTTGTTGCTCGCTGTAGTCGTGCTTGGCGTTGTCGTGATTGTCTGGCTCGTCGTTCCCGCTGTATTGCTGACGGTGGTCGTCACCGTCTGCGTGCTGTTGGATGTCGAGGTTGCAGTGGGCGTTACGGTGGATCCAATGTTATTGGTCTGCACAACAGAGGGCGTCGCCGCCGACGTGGTGGCGCCCAGAGTTTGAGCGATTGATGGCGTCCCGGATGTGGTTGTGGTACCAACCGTCTGGGCGACAGATGGTGTCGCGTTCAGGCTAGTCGTCCCTACAGACGGAGACGCACCTTCCAGCGCCTGGAAAGCGGCTGCCGTCTGTGTCGCGGAGGCCCCCTGTAAGCTTCCGAGGCGGCTGATGAGAGAGGCCTGATCGATGCCCGATATTTGCCCCAAGCGAGCGCTCAGCGTGCGAAGCTGCAACTCCAGTGTGTGGTTATCGTAGACCTTGGCGTCCACGTAAATGCCGTTGTCATCACCTCCGGTGGTGGGAGGCTGACTCGCGCATCCATAACTCACCAGTCCCAATAGCGCGACGGCGCCGCGCCAGCTGCAACGACGCGCACGCATCAGGTAGCCCGTCTTACTACATGCAGCACCGCCACATTGCCCGTGTTCTGAGCGAATCCGTCACAGGTGAGTCGACCATTCCGTCCCGGATTCTGGCTGAACACGCCATAAGCCTGGGCAACGCGGGCGGGGCTAAACACACCTGAACAGTCAGGATCGAGCATCATCAGGTACATGGCGCTGGCAGTCCGCAGAAATGATCGGCTCGCCGCATCGTCCAGGCGGACGGCTCCATCAAAGACGGTGGTCGGACATCCGCCTAGCGCGCGAAACGAGAGGCCCGTGCTTTTTTTAGTCTTACCCGACTTTTGAACCTGTTTGGTGTTCTTGCCGTTGCTCGTTTTTTTTGACTCTCGGGCTGTACGCTTAGTCCTACTTGCCATACGGTTTCTCCCCTGCGTCGTCTTGCGCGGTCGTAATCGCCACAAGCGTCCGGATCGGCAGTGATTTACGCCTATCGCGTGACAGACATATTTTTTGTTGCGTCGCGGTGCATTACGGTCGAGGACCCCCTGCTGCGTCGTACACACAATACTGTCGCCGACGGCTCCTTTCGACGTGCCGGAACCCATCGCCCTCGCGAAAACGGCCGCGTCGGTTCTCCGAAAAGCTCGAGTGATCAGGAACCTTGTCCTCGAGCCCCAGGCGGCAGAACCAGCGCCAGTCCTTTTTCTTGGTGATGTCCAGTTCCTCGCCCGGTCCGAAAACCGAGACGCGCGCCCCTCTTAGTACCTGTCGTTAGGGTCCTAACTATCTCAGGCAGCATTGGTGCGGTGCGGAAATTCTCGGTCTACTCTGCGCCGCGTTGTGCTCGTCAGTCGCAAAAAAACAGCGTGCGGGGAACTAAAGCGGCCCCCCTGCGGGCTGATAGCTATAACGAATCTCCTTCTGCCCGACATTTTGCGCTGCTGCTTGCACTGCACCGTATGAGATGCAATAGCGTGTGGCGACAGTAGTCTGTATTGCTACGTGTCGCCCTCTGCAGTTCCATGTTCTTTGAACAGACGGTCACACATCGGATAGGGACTCCTCGCCATGTTCGTCATCAGCAAATATCTGGGCCGATGGCGATATTCAGGGTGCATTGCAGCGGGTTATTTTCGATTGATCATTTAAGCGTCGGTCGCGTCCAACAAAACAAATAGGTTTCTCTTCCGGGGGGGCATATGGACTACCTGTCGTCGCAGAACGACTTCAGCTCTCTTTCGTTGCCGGATCTCTTGATCGCCAGGGACGAGTTTCATCTGCATTTAATCCACAAGCCGAATGTCGTTGGCACGGCGGTGGGTCGGTATCGGATTAGGAGTTCGGATCCCTGGCCGGATAGGCATGGTGAGAAACCGACCGGTTCGCAAAAGAGTCGAGAGCCGCGGACGCTGAAGAACTCGCAGGTTCGGGCTTATTCCTGGCCGGCAATTCTGGTTTTCGTCGATCGCTGGGTTGAACCGGGCGATTTCAGTCATCCCGAGGACGCTGTGCCTCCGGCCGTGTATATGCCGAACGGGCACCGCGTGCCCATCTGTGTGATTTTGGCTGACCGAGATGATGCCCGCCCAGAGGAGGTTGGCAATTTCAACTTTCCCGCAAGTGTCATCGGTGGGGGATATCCCGTCATATGCGATGTACAGGGTCGGCAGCACCTTGCCTCGATCGGCTGTCTGGTAACGGACGGGCATCGCACTTTTGCGCTGACTAACCGCCATGTGGCCGGTGAGGTCGGGTCGACGATTTACTCTGTCATCGGCGGTAACAAGACTGCCGTAGGCAAGTCCGCGCCCTTGCAACTAACTCGCAAGCTCTTCACAGAGCTTTATCCGGAGTGGCCGGGAAAGAACGTGTATGTGGATGTGGACGTTGGTTTGATCGATATCGATGATTTGAACTGTTGGACAACGCAGGTCTATGGGGTGGGTGTGCTCGGTGAGCTGGCCGACTTTGACGCTTCGAATTTGTCCTTGCGAATCATCGGCTGCCCTGTCCGCGCCTTTGGTGCCGCCTCGCGCGAAATGTCCGGCGAGATTTGCGCTTTGTTCTATCGGTTTAGGTCGGTGGGTGGTTTTGAGTATGTGTCAGATTTGCTAATCGGTCCGCGGGAAGGAAGGAGCCTAGGTACGCATCCAGGTGATTCTGGGACGTTGTGGATGATCGATGATGCGAAATGGAGCCCTCAGCCACGACCGCTTGCGTTGCAATGGGGCGGTCAAGTGTTTATTGGCAGGACTAAAGAGTACTCCTCTTATGCTTTGGCGACTTTGCTAGCGACGGTATGCAATCGGCTCGATGTGACATTGCTAAGGAGCTGGAACACCGGGCTTCCGGAATACTGGGGGGCCGTCGGGCACTACAGCATTGCTACCAAGGCGATTGGCGTGATTCGGAACGCGAATCTCAAGCGTCTGATGGAAGCGAACCTTGAGCGCATATCATTTGAGGTGGGTTCGATCACGAAGAAGAGCATGAAAGGCTTGAGCAAGCTTGATTTTGTTCCGCTTGCAGACGTGCCAGACATGGTGTGGAAAGTCGGCCCTTATAAGCGCGGCGGGATGAGCTCTCCGGAGCATGCGAATCACTTTGCGGATATGGACCGCAGATTAAAGGAACCGCTACCGGAGGGAGCGACGCTTCTGGACATCTGCAATCACAAGCCCGAGAACGTAAACGTAGACCTTTGGCGTCGTTACTACGACGCCGTGAGCACACAGTTTCCGCAGAAAGAAAGCCGGGGCTTGCTGCCCTTCAGGGTTTGGCAGATATACAAGGCCATGGTGCAGTTCGCGAAAGACGGAGCGGTGGAGAAGTTCCTGTGCGCCGCGGGAATTCTCTCGCACTACGTCGGTGATTCGTGTCAGCCGCTGCACATTTCGTACCTGTTCAATGGCAATCCCGACAAACTGGCCGACGGGGCATCCGAGGGAACAGGTGTTCACTCGGCCTATGAGGACGATATGGTTGACGCTCATGTGGGTTTGATCTCGAGCGGGGTTGATACGCGCCTTAAGGCAAGCGCGCCCTGGTCATTGGTAACAGGTGGGCACGAAGCCGCAGTGAGTGTTGTGAGTCTTATGCAGAAGACGTTTGCGGCAATCCCACCTCTCGAGATCATCACCGCCTTCGTGGCAGTTGAGGACGAGAAGCCGTCCCAACGCGCAGAGGATCTGTGGAATTCGAATAAATTGGGTGAACGCACCATAGATGTAATGACCGATGGATGCTTGTGTCTCGCGCAACTGTGGGAGAGTGCATGGAAGGAGGGAGAGGGGGATACCCGAATAACTCGTTACGCCGCTGCCGACGAGCAGACGCTCGAGGGCCTGTACCGCAACCCAGATTTCTTGCATTCCTACACTCTAGACACGATCGGTCCGGTCTTAAGCGGAGTAAGCGGTGGCGCAGGAGGTCGCGGACCGCCGCCGAAACACAAGAAAAGACCCGCGAGAAGGAAGTAAACGAGGAGACAGAGCATGCCCCGAGATCTGAAGCGGCGAGGAGCAGCATCCGCAAGGAGGGCTTGTATTTCGCGCGTACTGGCAGATCGTGGAGACGTTCATATGACTGATTCTGACATCGACAAGGGCTATCGCTAGGACGCGACGGAATTGGAACGTCACTCGAGCGTTGCACTTGCGGGCGTGCTCTCAGGTTTTTTGGCGAATGTCTGACACTGGGGAGAGAAACCATGAGCATCGAGATCTGGGGAGCTTTGTGCTTCGGTGTGGTCGTGGGATGGGTGACCTATAGAACCTTGCGACGCTCGGGAGAGACTGTCGCTCTATCGAACATTGCCACCGTCATTGGCGCTGTCGGCGGTGCCGCAGTGACGGCGCGATTCAGTACGACAGAGCTGTTTGCGTGGTACAGCATCGGGCTCGCCTTGGGGTTCTTCGGGTACCTGATCCTGGGAAACACCATCTTCAAGAATGTCGCGTGGTTGGGCGACGGCACTTAGAGAGGCGCGAGCCGTGCGCGCCGGAACTCATGTGCATTCGTCGATCCGAACGTTCCTTCAAACGCTCAAACGCATAGACCGCTCGCTGGGCCGTGTCTCGACGAGGGGTCTACTGAGGCCAGCGCGGAAGTTACGCGCTCGGGCGAAGCGAGTCACCGTCAGGTTGTCTCGGCTCACGCCGACCCCACGTCTGCTACAGCTTCTGCGGCGAATGGGGCCAGGCATTGGCGCATTGGAGCGATCCCTCGAGTTGGCCCGGCGGCCGGCACGGACATCGCCCCTGATCCGGCAAATGGACGCATTGGCGATCAAGCTGCAGCGACTCGAGCTGTCGCTTCGCACGCACGAGGAAGTGACGCGGGGCGCGCCTCGGAAGTCTCGCATACGAGCGCGGCGCGCTGCCGCTTACGCGGAGCGGCGGCGAGTCACTTATCCGCGTCGACAGCGCGCCGCAGGCGCTCCATTGAGGTTCGTTAGACGCACCGTCGAGCGTTCGGTTGAAGGATTTGCGGGTGTGCCTGGGGCTCGAGTACTGCCTACTCGGCGCGCAAAGCGCCCACCCGATCGTCGCCGAAAGCGAGTGGTCAGCGTATCGAGCCCCCGCAAGCGTCCGCAAATCGCGCGTCTCGGAGTCAGAGTGCCGCCAGCCGCAAAACCGCGGCCGGCGGCTCGGCGCGGAGCTAGGGGAGTCGGGCGCGGCTACGTGCGCCCACCGGAGCCGGCGCCACGCTATGCGAACGTCGAACTGTTCGACGCTAAGTATGGGAATCGCCTCAAGCCGGAGACGTCGCTCGAACCTCGCCAGGCAGTGCGTCTGCAAATCGACATTGGAAAATTGTCCGCAGAGAGCCACGTTACCGACGGCACGCCGTTTCCCGATAGGAAGTTACCACGAGACGTGCACCTGGACGTCATGCTCAGCAGTACTGAGTTCACTTTGGAAGGCCGCACCGACAATCTGGCCCACGGTCGTTTCTTTCTGCCCGGAGACGGTGGTCCGGCCGTTGCCTCGAACGAGAGTCGATTTCTCGCCTTTACGCTGACCGCGCCCCCAGAAAGTAGCGTCGCTCACTGCCGCATCGGTTATTACTTCCGGAACGTACTTGTCCAGTCACAGCAACTTCTCGCACACGTCGGGCAAGCGGGCGGCTTTAAGATCACGACGGATTTCACGCTCACGCGCGATCTGACCGGATTCGAGCTGATTCCGGAACGGCCAAGAGTCAGTGTCCTCACCAATTCGAACGGCAACGGCGTCCATCAGATCGTCATTCGAAGCGTCGATGCCCAGTCCCAGAAGCCGGAAGGACAGACATTCGCCGTCAACGACGCAACGCTCGGCCAGACGATCAGTGCGCTAAGAGCCGCGCTCAGTATTCGCGCCCCGACGACGAAGAACCGGAAGCGCTCGGATCTGGAGCAGGACTTGCGGGTATTAGCGCCGCTCGGTTGGACGCTGTATACCCAATTGCCTGGGCAGCGTCCGTATCTGTTCGGCTCGCTATCGGATTTCCCGGAAAAGTTTGTCGTGCAGATCCTGCGCCCGACCACATCGGGCTTTGTCGTGCCGTGGGCTCTGATGTATGAGATTCCCATCATCTCCGAACGGCCGTCCGTGTGTCCCTTGGTATCGAATTGGGTCGAGACGAAGCCGTTGACAGCGGAATCAACGCGTACATGTCCCTACGGCCCCCATCTACAGGATGTGTTGTGTCCCTTTGGCTTCTGGGGCTTTCGCTATGCGATCGAACAATTGGCATCAAGTGATACTCCTGTACTAGAGGTACGCGCTGCATCGACCTGCGAGATGGTCGCGGCGCAAACGCAGTTTGGGGTCGATCTAACGGCGCTCGCCGAGCACATGGCAGCGTTGCGCACGATTCTCTGGCGCTGGCTACCAAACGCGCAGCCGCGCGAGGGCAAAGACAAGGCGACGATCCGCAGACTTCTGGATCATGATTTGCCGCTGGTATATTTCTACTGCCATGGCGAGCGTCGGAACATCGCGGATCCAAATATGTGGTTGTCCGTCGGTCAACGGGAGGTCCTGACTGCACAGGAGTTCATTGGGTGGCTGGTGGCCTGGCGCACGCAGAACAAACGGGTTTGGGACACGGTGCGCCCGTTGATTTTCGTGAATGCCTGCCACTCTGTCGCGGTCTACCCCACAACGCTGGTGTCGTATGTCGACGCCTTCATCGGCAGCGCGCGCGCTGCTGGAGTAATCGGTACCGAGACCAGGGTTCAACAAGACCTCGCCGCGAGTGTAGCCGAGCGGTTGTTCGATCTCCTCCTGTCCGGAGGGCAGACCGTCGAATCGGCTCTACGAAAGATACGATTCGAGTATTTGGCCGGCGGCAATCTCCTCGGTCTCCTCTACACGCCCTATTGTTGGGCTGATCTTCGCATCGTGCCCTCGTAGGCGTCGATCTGACGGAGTCAGACACAGCGAGATTGCGCTCAGTGAGGAGGTTTTGACCGTGAGCCGTATGCATGGTAGGACCGCGCACTTCGCTCAGGCCAGTCCGACCCTCAAAGTTACACCTAACTTCTACGCAGAACACTATGAAGCTTATCGAATCGTCGATTCGGAATCTCATGCTTGATGACGAGAATCCCCGATTGCCGGAACGCATAGCCGACAGAACTCAGGTCGGGCTCTTTAAGTGGATGGCCAAACAGTACAACACCCTTGAAGTGGCTCGGTCGATCTCGGAGCATGGTTACTTCGATAGCGAGCCCGTCATTGCGATAAGGGCAGGCAGGAAACTGACGGTCGTCGAAGGCAATCGCCGTCTTACAGCTGTGAAGCTCTTGTTGGACGATAGGCTGAGGCAATCGCTTAACCTTGAGGATGCCGCGGAATGGAATGAGCTAGCGAACGCCGCTGAGCTTGAAGACCGAATCCCTGTTCAAATAGCGAGGAATCGGAGGGAAGTCGCGCCGATCATCGGGTATCGCCATATAGCGGGCATCGAGCCCTGGGACCCCTGGGCAAAGGCAGTCATGAGTCGAGCGCAACTCTATAACCGCATTCAGGACGGCTCGATAAATCCCCAAGAGGACGGCACGCGAACTTACATCACGCGGGGCGAACTTGAGCGATACGTCGAAGCATGTTCTTCGATCAAGGGAGCTGCACCGCGCCGCCGTGAACTGCCGGGCAGAAACCGTGCGCCGGACGAGCGTGCCTAGTTCGACCGCAGACAGCGGTTACTCAATTTTCTCGGGCGCGCAACTCGATCTGTTCGCGTCGACGACTCCGGCGCCGCGGGTGCGCCATGCTCAGTCTGTAGATACTCATAGACGCGCACGGACGGGTACGGTAGCCCTTAACCACAGGCTGAGGGTTAAGTGCCTGTGTCTGGGAGCCGACGCGCTCGCGACGAGCCCGCAACGGCCGACAGAGTCCAAAACCGTTTGCTTGATGGGGAAAGCGGCTGTCGGTGTACGCGTAAAAACGCAGTCGCACCCGGACCGCGGTGAAGCTCGAATTCGGCGAGTGCCTGAAACTCGCGTGCGCTTCTAGCCGATCATCGGACTGCTCCGCGCAGCCGCTCTGCGGCCTGTTCTGGCGTGAGGTCTCGCTGCGCTTCGGCAAGCATCTCGTACCCCACCATGAACTTCTTCACCGTTGCCGAGCGCAGCAAAGGTGGGTAGATATGCGCATGCAACTGCCAAGCGCTGTAGTCTGCGCCGTCCGTGGGCGCACCATGCCAGCCGAACGAATACGGAAATGAGGTGTCGAACAGCCCGTCGTACCCGACCATGCAGATTCCACAGCATGCCGGGCCAGGATTCCACGTGATGTCGGGCCGGTATTCCACGGCAAGCCGGGCCAGCATTCCATAGCAAGCCGGGCCGGGTAAGAGGAGCAGGACAACCGAGCTACCGTGACCTTTTCGGGTTGTTCCCGGGGAGGTCGACGGTGGCGCAAGCGAGGTTGTCCGTGCGCAAGATCCGCGAGGTGCTGCGTCTCAAGAGCGAGGCGCGGCTGAGTGACCGCCAGATCGCAGCCGTGCTGGGCGCGGCGCGCTCGACGGTGCAGGAGTGTGTGCGCCGGGCGCGTACGGCGGGTCTTTCGTGGCCGCTGCCCGATCTGGACGACGATGAGCTGCACGAACGGCTCTATCCGCGCACGCGTGCGGCGCCGCGCTACCCGACGCCGGACTTCGAGGCGATCCAGCGCGAGCTGGCCAGCAAGGGCGTAACGCGCAGGCTCCTCTGGCTGGAGTACAAGGCGGCACATCCGGATGGCTGCCAGTACAGCGCCTTCTGCCGCGACTACGAGGCCTGGCTGGGTCGGCAGGACGCGGTCATGCGCTTCGAGCACGTGCCGGGGGATAAGGCCTTCGTCGACTACGCCGGCAAGACGATGGCGGTGGTGGATCGGCACAGCGGCGAGATCCAGGTCGCACAGGTGTTCGTCGCCGCGCTCGGCGCGAGCCACTACACGTACGTTGAGGCGACGCTCACCCAGACAGTCGCCGACTGGCTCGCGGCTCACGTGCGCTCGCTCGAGTACTTCGGCGGCGTACCTCGGGCGATCGTCCCGGACAACCTCAAGAGCGGCGTGCGCCGCCCCTGTCGCTACGAGCCGGATCTCAACCCCAGCTACCAGGACTTCGCCGAGCACTACGGCGTGGCGATCCTGCCAGCGCGCGTGCGTAAGCCCCGCGACAAGGCCATCGTGGAAGTGGGGGTCCAGGGTGTTGAGCGCTGGATCATGGCGCCGCTGCGGCAGCGCACCTTCTTTAGCCTCAGCGATCTGAACGCTGCGCTGCGCGAGCAGCTCGAGCGCTACAACGACCGTCCGCTCTCGCGCGAGACGGGGACGCGGCGCAGTCGCTTCCTCGAGCTCGAGCGACCGGCGCTGCGGCCGCTCCCGCTGCAGCGCTACGAGTACGCCACCTGGAAGCGCGCCAAGGTGTTCCTCGACTATCACATCGAGCACGAGCGGCGGTATTACTCGGTTCCGTACCGCCTCATCGGCAAGAGCGTGGACCTTCGGATCAGCGCTCATACGATCGAGGTCTACTATCGCGGCCAGTCCGTCGCGCGGCACGTGAAGGGATCCGGGTCCCGGCGGTTCATCACCGAGCCAGGGCATCGGCCCGAGCGCCACAGTGCCGTGATCGAGCTCAGCCACGAGCGCCTCCTTGAGCGTGCCGAGGCGATCGGACCCTCGACTGCGGCACTGCTACGTGAGCAGACCGCACGTCGAGTCCATCCGGAGGAGGCGCTGCGCGCCAGCCTCGGGATCCTGCGCCTCGCCCACGACTTCAGCGCCGGCGCGCTCGAGCACGCCTGCCAGCGCGCGCTCGAGCTCAAGGCTTACAGCTACCGTGCGGTGCGCACGCTGATCATCGCACCGGCGGCCCCGCCTCCCACTTCCACCCCGACACCGGCGCACGACAACGTGCGCGGTGCCGACTACTTCAGCTGAGGATCCGATGCTCACTCAACCCCTACTGCAGCAACTGCACGAGTTACGCCTGCGCGGCATGGCCGCCGCCTTCGAGCAACAGCTCACGACGAGTCACTCCAACGAGATGTCCTTCGATGAGCGCTTGGGGCTCCTCATCCAGAACGAGATCCTCGAGAGACAGTCCTGTCGGCTGCGCCAGCGCCTGCGTTGGGCCAAGCTCACCCAGGAAGCGGCCATCGAGGACATCGACCTCAAGGCCGCTCGCGGCCTCGATCGCGCTAGCCTCGGCCAAGTCACGCGTCTCGAGTGGATCGCCGAGCACTTCAACGTACTCATCACCGGACCCACCGGCGTCGGCAAGAGCTACCTCGCCTGCGCCATCGGCCATGCCGCTTGCCGCGCCGACCACAGCGTTCGCTGCTTCCGGCTCCCTCGGCTCATCGACGAGCTTGCCCGTCACACCGCGTTGCAGAACAAGTCCACGTTCCTACGCCAGCTCGCCAAGGCCGATCTCATCATCATCGACGACTTCGGTCTCGCGCCGCTGTCCGATGCGATCCGTCGCGACCTGCTGGAGATCCTCGATGACCGCTACGACCGCAGGTCGACGTTGATCACCAGCCAACTGCCCGTCGAGCAGTGGCACACTTACCTAGAGGATCCGACCGTCGCGGATGCGATCCTCGATCGGCTGATCCACAACAGCTACCGCCTTGCCCTCAAAGGTGAGTCGATGCGCAAGCACAAGACGACTGCACTACCGTCGAAGACGGCTAAAGGCCATTGACGAAGATCAGGAGCTCACCCAAAGTATCAACGTCCTGCTCACACCCGGCCCGGCATGACATGGAACGCTGGCCCGGCATCGGCTGGAATCACCGGCCGGCATGCGTGGAATCCGCACGACCAACAGGCGGCGCAAAATATCGGCCAGTGCGTCGCGCTCCGCGATCGTCAATTCCGGCAGACGCATCGCGTGACGTCGTGGCGTGAGCAGCACCTCTCAAGGCTGTAACACGGGTTCGAATCCCGTAGGGAGCGCCATAGAATCAACTACTTACGTCACGATGAGTGCCGGGGAAACAACACCGGGTAAGTTCCGGCTAAGTTCCGGCGTGCATCCGCGGCTGGGCCATCCGATGATCCGACCTAAATCGACTAATCTCAGCGGAGCGACGACGCAGAGAAACTCGATCAGCTCCCGATGGTCTTCGCAAAGCGCTGGCCTTGGGCGCGAACGCCGTTACGGATGGTGGTGTAGACGCGCTCGGGGAAGGCGCGCGGCAGGCGTTTCTCGAGGCGATCGAAAGCCTCGGGCGCGGACGCGACGAACGACTGCATCCGAGCCCAGAGGCCGGGAAGCCCGGTTCGGCCGGCGAGCTCGTGCCAGTGGCGGCCGGTGATCTCGTTCAGGCGGTAATGGGCCCGCCGGCCGCGCAGCGACATGGCGAGCTTCGCTTTCTCAGGAGCAAGCTGATTCTTGCCGTGTCCGATGATGGGCCACGCGGATAGGACGTCATAGAGCGGCGTCAGGCGGTAGGCGCCACCGGCCTCCTGGTGCAGAGAGAAGTTCTTGCCGTGTCCGTCCGTGGCGGCAAGGAGCCAAAAGGCCAGTTGCGCGAGAGCGAAAGTCGTCTGGTCCCGCGCGGGGTGCTCGCTGTTGGCCAGCAGCGTGAGCGCGTCCGAGATCGAGGGTCCGCCGTCCGCCTCGTAGCGCAGTGTGTGCGGCAACCCCATCGCCTGGCAGAGGTCTTCTTGCGGCAGACGTGCGATCCAGGTTCCCTTGGACGGCTTGAACCTCTTTTTCTGGACCTCAGGCGGATCCACGCCGATCCAGCGCCGGTCGAAGCGCGTCACGACGAGGGCACGCTGCTCGCCGAAGCGTGCGATGGCGCCATCGGCCACCGGCAACTCGAGCTCGCGCAACACTTCCCCGCACAGCCATTCGTTCTCGACCGAATCGGAGAAGTCCCCGCGGAAGCCGCCGATGATCCCGAGCGGGAGCTTCAAGATATGGGTGGTCGGTGTCGCGTGGTGGGGCCGGAACCACCTTTCTCCCATATAAAGGAGTGCAGTCTTCTCCTGCGCGCCCGTGAGCGAGATGCGAAAGTCATCCTGCTCCTCATCGGTAAGGGGTGTGGTCACCGTCACATCGTGCAGCGCCTGCTCGATCTCAGCCTCCGTGAGCGGCGCGGCGTCGATGTGATCAAACCCCAGGGGCTCAACGTTCGGCGGCAGGAGCTGTACCGCGCCGACGCAGTCGCGTCCGATCGCCATGAGCAGATCGAATGCATGCGCGGAGCGCGTTTTGAAGCGGGTGCGGATGCGGCTACGGATGACAGGGCTGTCCGGCAGGAGGTTGTCGAAGTAGTACTCAACCGCGGGCCCGCGCACTTCGCGGTCCGCGGTTAGCGGCAGTGACAGCGAGAGTGCCCTCCCGTGGGGAGCATTAGCCCAGGATTCCTCGTAGCGAAAAAAGGGCGTACGCCCGCCCCGGAGCGTCCCCCATTCCCCGACGCGCTCGCCGTTCATCCAGACGATGAGTGAGGCCATGTGCGTCCCTACCAGGTCGTCGGACGCTGGCGTACGGTGGATGGCGGCTTGTCGTTCTTGGGCTCAAGCAGCACGCGCACCTGCAATGCGGCGAGGAGCTTTAGCAGCTGCCCGACGGAGACGCGGCTGGGATCGCGCTCTATCTTCGCGATGCGGGTCTGGTCGAGTCCGGTCAGCTCACCGAGCGCGGCCTGGGTGAGCCCGCGCGCCTTGCGGAAGGAGCGCAGGTGGTTCGACAGTTGGGCGGCGGTCTGGAGTGTTAAGGGTTTCATGCCAGGCAGTATATGCATTTAACGGCATACACGCAATAAATGCCTTCACTGGCATACTCTGATTAAATGCCGTATGAAGCATAAGCTGCCGAACGCCCCAAGGCACCGCTGTTTTTGCTGGAGGCCGAGCGGAGCACGGGGCGACTTGAATCGCGGTCCGAAGGCGTGAGCAATTCTCCGCACCGGATGCGATAAGCAGCGCCCGGCGGTTTTCCTTCCTTGGCCGCCGGGCGCGGCGACTTCTGCTGCCAGCGAGAGGACTAGTCCACCTTGCCATTGAGGACACAGTGCGCGGCACCGCACACCAGGCGACCTGTCATCACGTTGCTCACGATCGAATTGAACCAAACCTGACAGGGGCTTTCTCCGTCCACCGGGTGGGTCATGTATTTGTCTACCATCATCAGGCTGCACACGGCGGCCGCCGCTTCGGCCTCTTGCGACCGGCACTGTGCGCCCACCCGCTTTATGACCAGCGTGAACCTTTGCGCCCACGCGTCATAGGCGACTTTATCCTCCGGCGGCGTGCTGAATTCCGCCCATTGAGGCGAGCGCTGGGACTGCACGCAGCCAACGATTCGTGCCTGCGCCGCGTTGTAGGCCGCATGCCAGCCTAGCGGGGCACCATCAGGATCCGTGGCCTGTCCGTACGCAGTCGCACAGGCCAGGAGCGTCGGCACCAACAATAATTTCTTCATGAGGCACAGATTCCTTAGTTAGCCACCACGCTGCTGCTGGTGCGCAGCAGCCGGCCGTCGGCACCGAAAACGAGCGAGACTGATTTAGCGTGCGCGCCGAACGCTGTGCCGTGCGCATAGCTCCAGCCGTACACATGAATATACAGAACTCGATACCGTGGCTTCGGCATCTGCCTACTGTGTCCCTTGTTTAGGGTAGTTGATGAGCATGGCATCCATCGCGGGATCTAGCTTCGCATGGGTTCCTTCCCATTTGGCCAAACTAAGACCACCGTGACCAGTCATGTGGTAGTGAAGGCTTCCAAGGAAGCCCGAGTCGTTTTCCAGGGTCACGGTTGCGTCAACCATGTATGGGGTAATGTCCCACCATCGGTCAGCGGTATATCTCGCGGTGGCTGAGCAACCAGCAGGCTTCTCCGCTGTGAATACCACCGACTTAATCCCGTGGGTGGCGGCGTCTTCCTGAATCACCTGAACCAGATCAGACACATTCATATCATCGTTGAATTGAATGCAGACTTTCCCAAGGTGCGCTGACTTGGGAATGGGTCTCACATCAAGGCTGGTGCATCCCGCGAGGGCGAGAAGCATCAGAATAAACGCTAAAGTACGCATATTTCGATATCCCACTGTTTGCAGTTCCGGAGCCGACGCTGGCCGCCGACCGTCAGTGTCGTGTCTCCGCGCTAAAGCCCAAAGTCGCGACATTGTCTGCGTAACACGCGGCCGCATTTGCTGTCTGTACGGTTGCCAACGCAGGTTTGTGGTGGCTTCGGCCGGTACAACTTGGAGACCCCGCCCGCGGTCGTTACGCCGATGCGCCGGAGACGGTGACAACTGCGGCGCGGCCGCGGCGAGGTAGCCGATGTTCAAGCCCGGGAGTAACGTGCGCGCCCATGCAGCCACCAAAACTGAGCACCCTGCTGACCTCCCTTATGGGTATGCGCAGCGGCGAAATCTTTGGACTGGTTGACCGAGATATCGAAAGGCGAGGTAAGGACGAATGCCTCGTGACGATTCGTGCCGAAACCTCAAAGGTTCGCAAGGGAAGACAGATTGCGGTCGCGAATGAAATGCTCGTTCTTTGGCTTACAAAGTTTCAGAGACACCGCGATCCTGATGACTACGTATACAGTTCATACAATGATGGCGGATCCAGCATTCGTGACGTTTTCTATCACGCCTACGGCTCCCTTCGCGTCAGACTGAGAGAAATCGATCTAGACTGGTTTGATCTGTATCACTGCCGTCATTGGTACATTACAAATCGTCTACTCGCGGAGGAAGCCATCTATTCGGTAGTTCAGGCGACAGGAACCTCGCTAAAGGAAATCGAGGATACCTATTCACACGTGCGGACCGAGTTAAAGGGTCGTCTGGGATGCCAATGGGAGCTACAAGGTCATCCAGAAACTGGAAAGTGTGTAAAAGACGACATGTTTGATCAGATGTTCAGGAACATCGACAACGTGCTCCGCAGGGAGGTCGGTTGCCAAAATGAACTGGACTACATCGAGCAACCGTCGTGGATCACCTTCCTTGAAGTACCTCGATGACTTAGAAGTTGACCGCGAAGCTGTGGCGACGTTGTCTAGGATGTCCTACCCCTAAAGAGTCGAGGTGAAAGTGGACCACTGGACCCATAACAAGATTGTTTCGTTCATCTGGGGCATCGCCGATGACGTGCTGCGTGATTTATTCAAGCGCGGTAAGTACCCAGATGTGATCCTGCCCATGTGCGTCATCCGTCGTATGGACGCCGTGCTCGAGTCCAGCAAACCGAAAGTGCTCGAGACCAAGAAGATGCTTGACAGGGCTGGTATCACGGAACAGAGCGCTGCTCTCTGCGATGCTGCGGGTCAAGCGTTCTACAACACCTCGCGTTTTACCCTGCGCGACCTCAGGTCCCGGGGCAGCCAGCAACAACTCCTCGCCGACTTCGAGGACTACCTCAATGGATTCTCCCCGAACGTCCAGGACATTCTCGACAACTTTAAATTCCGTAATCAACTACAGACGCTGTCCAAGGCAGACGCGATCGGCACGTTGATTAATAAGTTCCTAGACCCGGAGATCGATCTTTCGCCGATAGGTATCGATAACCATTCAATGGGAACGGTCTTCGAGGAGCTCGTCCGTAGGTTCAACGAGGAGAACAACGAGGAGGCGGGCGAGCACTGGACGCCGCGCGACGCAGTGCGATTGATGGCGAATCTCGTGTTCCTGCCCGTCGAGAACGAAATCAAGTCGGGAACCTACCTGCTCTACGATTGCGCTTGCGGCACCGGAGGCATGCTCACCGTGGGGGAGGAGACCCTAACGGCGACCGGCGCGAAGCGCGGCCAGCAAATCAAGTGCTTGCTCTACGGGCAGGAGATCAATCCCGAAACCTACGCTGTCTGCAAGGCGGATATGCTGCTCAAAGGCGAGGGCGAGAGCGCCGATCATATCGTCGGCGGCGCGGAGTGGTCCACGCTTTCGCACGACGCGTTCCCGGCGCAAGAGTTCGACTTCATGCTTGCCAATCCACCTTACGGGAAGAGCTGGAAGAAAGACCTCGAGGCAATGGGCGGGAAAGACGGGATGCGCGATCCGCGCTTCAAGGTGATGCACAAGGGCGAAGAACTGTCGCTCGTGACCCGTTCCAGCGACGGGCAGATGCTATTCCTCGCGAACATGGCCTCGAAGATGAACGCCAAGTCCATACTCGGCAGCCGCGTCGCAGAGGTCCACAACGGCTCGTCACTCTTCACCGGCGACGCCGGTCAGGGAGAGAGCAACATCCGCCGCTGGCTCATCGAGAACGACTGGCTCGACGCGCTTGTTGCACTGCCGCTCAACCTCTTCTATAACACCGGCATCGCCACCTACGTCTGGGTGCTATCCAACAGGAAACCGGCGCACCGCAGAGGCCAGGTGCAGCTCATCGACGCAACCCAGTGGTTCAAGCCACTGCGCAAGAACCTAGGTAAGAAGAACTGCGAACTCTCACCCGAAGACATCGAGCGTATCAGCCGCACCTTCCTTGATTTCAAGGAAACGCCCGAATCGAAGATCTTCCCCAATGCGGCTTTCGGCTACTGGAAGGTTACGGTCGAGCGTCCGCTCCGTCTGCATAGCCAACTCACGCTAGAGGCTATTGAGGCTCTGCGCTTCAGCTCCGGTGACGAAGACGTAAGGGCTGCGCTCTACGAGGACTTCGGCGAGGATCTATTCACGAGGTTCCCCAACGTGGCAGCCGCGTTGGAGAAGCGCCTCGCCGAATGGGGCAGCGAGGATGAAGAAGTTGAGGATGGCGACGGCGATACGGCCAAAAAAGATCTGCCCGAGAAGAAGAAAAAGAAGCTGCTCGACGCCAGGACCTGGGAGCGGGACGGCTGCCTTGTGCAGACGGCCAAGAAGCTGCGTGAAGTGCTGGGCGAAACGCTATTCGAGGACCACAATGTCTTTCGGGACCGCGTGGCTGCCGCAGTTAAGAAGACGGATCTTAAGTTACCCACCGCCGACCTCAAGCAGATCCTCAAGGTCGTGAGCTGGCGCGTCGAGACCGCATCACCGGTCATCGCCAAGATGCACAAGACCGGCAAGACCAAGACCGACCCTTTGCATGGACTTTTCAACGTCACGGTGAACGGTAAGCCGACTATCGTCGAATACGAACCGGACCCCGATCTGCGCGATACGGAGCAGGTGCCACTGCAGGAAGGAGGTGGCATCGAATCCTTTATCCGCCGCGAAGTGTTGCCCTATACACCAGATGCGTGGATCACAGAGGACGCCACCAAGGTCGGCTATGAGGTGAGCTTCACGCGGCACTTCTATAAGCCGCAGCCACTGCGCACTCTAGAGCAGATCAGTGCCGACATCCTGGCCATCGAGATGGAAGCTGAAGGTCTCTTGGACGAAATTATTGGAAAGGGCAACGCATGAAGGACGCTCAGAAGCCTGATCATGTCAGTCTCATGGTGCTCGTGAACAGACTTCGCGAAGGTCGCTTTGTCATTCCCGATTTCCAGCGCGAGTTTGAATGGAAGCCTTGGGATATAAGCGAACTCATGCGCTCCATATTCCTCGATTACTTCATCGGAAGTCTGCTGCTCTGGAAAGGGAAGAATGACAACTTCCAGTCCCTCGCCTGCGAGCCCATATACGGCTTTCAGGGGGAGGGTACTCCCGAGCACATCGTGCTAGACGGTCAGCAACGGCTCACAGCCATGTACTACGCATTCATGGCGCCGGACGTACCGGCTCCGAGTCGTGCCAATCGCTTCCTTTATTTTATCCGCGTGGATCGCTTCATGGAGGAAGCGTACGACGAAGCGTTCGAGTACGACTGGACGCGCACCGGAGAAAAGACACTTGAGACCGAGACAGCGCAGTATGAAAGGCACAAGTTTCCTCTCGCCGTTGTCGGTCGGGGTGATCGGGCGATAGTGAGGTGGTCACAAGGCTACGAGGAGTACTGGAAGTCCAGAGAGGCCTCGGCTTTGACAGCGGGAAACGAAGCAGACGTGACGGTTGCTCGCCTTCATACCGAGAACGCCCGACTGTTTGACAAGCATCTCGAAGGCATCACGCAGCAGTTTCAGATTTCATACATAGAACTCGATCAAGAACTGGAGCTCGACAAGGTCTGCGATATCTTCACGCAGATCAACAGCCGGGGGATCCGTCTAGACGTCTTTGACCTGATCAACGCACTCCTCAAGCCTAAGGGACTCCAGCTGAAGCACCTGTGGCGCGAGGCGGCTCCGCACCTGGATTTCGTCGAGACGGAGCGGATGAACGTCTACATCCTCCAGGTGATGTCGATCCTTCGCCAAGCCTACTGTTCTCCCAAATACCTCTATTACCTGTTGCCTGGCCAGGAGAAAAAGGTACGCGAGCCGGACGGTTCACTCCGCAAGGAAGTACTGGTTCGTGATATCTCCGAGTTCGAGAAGCGGTGGGTTGAAGCGGTTGAAGCGCTGCAGCGAGCCATCAGTCTCCTGCGCCATCCGCAGGAGTTTGGCGCCATTTCATCGCAGTACCTGCCATATGTCTCAATCCTTCCAGTCTTTGCCGCGCTTCAAGTCGCGGCGCGGGCACTACCCGCGGTGCGCCAGCTCGACGCTCAACGCAAGATCCGCCATTGGTACTGGGCCAGCGTGTTTACGAACCGGTATTCAGGATCGGTGGAATCAACGAGTGCGCGTGACTACCTGGATTTGAAGGCCTGGTTCGAAGATGACGTGGCCGAGTTAGCGGTCATTAGCGAGTTTCAGGGACGCTTCAAGGCGCTAGATTTTCGTCGAGAGACCAAGCGTGGGAGCTCCGTCTACAACGGCATCTTCAGCCTACTCGTGCTTCGGGGCGCCCGTGATTGGATGGCCGGCACAGTTCCGCAGTACGGCGATCTCGATGACCACCACATTGTTCCGAAGAGCTGGGGCAATGAGCACGACTTTGGCAGTACCATCGACTCAATTCTGAACCGGACACCGCTAACCGCCGACACCAACCGCAAGGTCATCAACGACCGTCTCCCGAACGAGTACCTGCCGGAGCTGATTGCTGCGAATGGCGAGCCCGCGGTGAGAGCCATCCTGGAATCGCACTTTGTCTCTCCCGCAGCCTTCGACATACTGCGGCGTGACCCCTTCGGGGTTGACGACTTCGAGGCCTTCCTGGCCGAGCGGCAACGCACACTCCAGGACGCCATCGAGGATCTGCTGGTCAAGGAGCGCCTCGACCTGTCCCCGCAGTTACGCGAGCTGGACGCGAAGGTAGAGGCCGTAGAATTGGCCCTTCGCCGAACCATCGACCAGGCCATGGGCGGCGGCAAGGCCGGAACCCTTCCCCCTCACGTGCTTCAGAAGATCGACGAGCGGATTCAGGCCGCTGCAAAGAAAAATGCCGCTCTCGACCTAACCTACTATCAAACGCTGGGCGGTAGGCTGGAGTATGCAGATCTGCGGGAGGTTCAGGATTCGATCATGAGCAGAGCGATCTGGCCTATCTTTCAAGCGCGCTTTGCGAATAAGGAGATACTTGCCAAACGATTCGATCAGCTTGCTGAGCTTCGCAATGGCATCCGCCACAGTCGGACGGTGGACGAGGTCACCCGCAAGGAAGGTGAGGCGGCGCTCCTCTGGTTCCAGCAGGTTCTCGCAAAATGATCGCCGAGCTCAAGCCGTATGCGGAATACAAGGCGTCCTCACAAGCGTGGATTGGAGACGTACCCCGGCACTGGTCAGTGGTGCCGAACCGAGCGCTTTTCGCCGAAGTTAAGGACCGCAATCACCCAGACGAGCAAATGCTGTCGGTCACTATTACGCAGGGCATTGTTCAGCAGAAGGCACTTCTTGAAGATAGCTCGAAGAAGGATAGCTCCAATCTTGACAAGTCGGCTTATAAGCTCGTTCAGCCACAGGACCTGGCTTACAACAAGATGCGGGCGTGGCAGGGAGCGATAGGGGCCTCTGCGCTTCGCGGAATCATCAGCCCAGCCTACGTCGTCATGCGGCTTCGCAAAGAGGACGACTTGTCGAGCTACTTTCATCATCTTTACCGCACGCCGCAGTTCGCGAAGGAGGCGGAGCGTTGGTCATACGGCATTACTTCAGACATGTGGAGCCTCCGTCCAGAGCACTTCAGGATGATTTACACGCCGGAACCCCCACCATCAGAACAAGCGGCGATTGTGCGGTTTCTGCACTGGGGGAACGGACGGCTGGAGCGCGCGATTCGGGCAAAGAAAAAGGTGATCGGACTGCTTAACGAGCAGAAGCAGGCCATCATCCACCGCGCCGTCACCCGCGGCCTAGACCCCTCCGTCCCCCTCAGACCGTCCGGCATCCCACGGGTCGGTGACATTCCGCGGCATTGGGAAACGAAACGACTCAAGGCCATCGCTCAGATTCGGTACGGCTTAGGGCAGCCGCCACGCGAAGTGGAGAGTGGATTACCTCTGATTAGGGCAACAAACATAGATCACGGGCGAATTCTCAAGAAGAATCTTCTTCGAGTCGACCCGGCGGGTGTGCCAAAAGCCCGCAATGCATTTCTGAAAGCCGGCGAGATTATCGTGGTACGCAGTGGCGCGTTGACTGCAGACTCAGCAATCATCCCAGCTGAGTATGACGGGGCTGTCGCCGGTTACGACATGGTTGTCACCGTGAAGAATGCCCGCCCGCAGTTCATCGCGATGACACTACTTAGCGGCTACGTTCAACGCGATCAGCTAGTTATCGCGAGTATGCGCGCGGCGCAACCGCACCTAAACGCCGAGGAACTCGGGACTGCAAGACTCCTTGTCCCGCCGGACCAAGAACAACATCACATCGTTGAATTCGTGCGCGGCGAAAGTGTCCCTATCGACGCTGCCGTATCCCGCCTCGAACGCGAGATGGACCTCCTCCGGGAATATCGCACCCGCCTCATCGCCGACGTGGTGACCGGCAAGCTCGATGTGCGCGGTGCGGCGGCACGTCTACCGGACGAAGCGTCGCTTGATCCGGTCGCGGACGACACCGACCTGGGCGACGAAGCCGAAGCCGCCGACGTGGACGTCAGCGCATGAAGGGTATGGTCGGTCAACTGAAGCCGAGGGAGCGGCGCGGTAGCAAGCCTCGCTGTCACCTGATTACGCACGGGCCGGCCCAGGAAGTGGCCGACAGGCTGACATCGCTGGTTGCGCCGTTCGCCAGCATTTCTTCGAAGGATTCCTGGATGCCTGACGGCTTTACCGACGTTGAGGAAGCCGAGCTTCACAAGGCGCCGCGCCTTGTGCCTAGCAGTTACGCCACCCAACTCGCCGAATGGTGGCTGCCAGAAAATCGTGCCAACGCGCGAACCCCAAACTTCGACATTGCCAGCACCTGTACTGTCGAAGGCAAGCCCGGCCTGCTGCTGGTTGAGGCCAAGGCTCACGAGGCGGAACTGATCAACGAGGCGGCCGGGCGACGGTTGGCGGCAACAGCTTCCGAAGATCGCAAGGCCAGCCATAAGACAATTGGCGCCGCCGTTAAATCCGCCCGCATTGGCCTCGCTGCCGCCACCAGCCTTGAGTGGAGAATTTCCCGGGACAGTCACTACCAGATGTCCAACCGTTTCGCATGGAGTTGGAAGCTGGCCGATTTGGGCGTGCCGGTTGTGCTGGTCTATCTGGGATTCCTGAAGGCTGACGACATGTGCAAGCCAGGGGAGCTGCCTCTTGCGGATGCCGCGGCCTGGGAAGCCTTGGTGCGCACGCAAAGTGCCGAGCTGTTTCCGGCAGGAGTTTGGGGCAACCGATGGTTCGTGAATGGGGTTCCGTTCATTCCGTTGATCCGGTCACTCGAATTGCGCTTGGGTGAGGAAACCGCCGCATGACCACCGACACCAGCGAAAAGGGCCTTGAGACGCTGATCATGCGTCACATGAGCGGGACGGACGGCCTCGCCGTCCCGCCGAACAGCGTCGCGGACGCGGCTGCCCATTACGGGGGCACCGGCTACACTGCGGGCAGCCCGCAGGATTTCGACCGCGCTCACGCATTCGACGTGCCACAGCTCTTCGCTTTTCTGCGCGCAACCCAGGCCGTGGCCTTCAATAAGCTGGCGATGGCGGACGCTAATGACGCTCGGGACATCAACCGCCTCAAGTTTCTCGCCCGCCTCTCGACCGAGATCGGCAGGCGGGGCGTAATTGACGTGCTACGCAAGGGCGTTGAACACGGGCCAGTGCACTTCGATCTGTTCTACGGTACGCCCTCGGCGGGCAACGCCAAGGCCAAGGCTCTTCACGCCCAGAATCGCTTCTCGATCACGCGTCAGCTCGCCTACAGCATGGACGAGACGCGCCGGGCGCTCGACTTGTGCCTGCTCATCAACGGTCTGCCGATCGCCACCTTCGAGCTGAAGAATAGCCTCACCAAGCAGACGGTGGAGGACGCGGTGGAGCAGTACCGTCGCGACCGCGATCAGCGTGAGCGACTGTTCGAGTTCGGCCGCTGCGTGGTGCACTTCGCGGTGGACGACGGCGAGGTGCAGATGTGCACCGAGCTTGCGGGCAAGCGCTCTTGGTTCCTACCCTTCAACAAAGGCTACAACCACGGAGCGGGAAACCCGCCAAATCCGCATGGTCTCAAGACCGACTACCTCTGGAAAGATGTTCTCACTCCGGCAGGATTGACCAACATCCTCGAAAACTACGCGCAGATCGTCGAGGAGAAGGACCCGCGCACCGGCAAGAAGAAGCGTAAGCAGGTGTGGCCGCGGTACCACCAGCTCGGCGTAGTGCGGCAGGCGCTAGCCGAGGTGCGCACACACGGCGCGGGCAAGCGCTACCTGATCCAGCACTCGGCGGGAAGCGGGAAGTCGAACTCGATCGCGTGGCTGGCGCACCAGCTAATTGGCTTGAAGCTCAACGACAAGGAGGTCTTCGATTCGGTCATCGTGGTGACCGATCGGCGCCTACTGGACGATCAGATCCAGACCACCATCAAGCAGTTCATGCAGGTGGGAGCTACTGTGGGGCATGCCGAGCACTCGGGCGACCTGCGCAAATTTATTGAGGAGGGGAAAAAGATCATCGTGTCGACGGTGCAGAAGTTCCCCTTCATTCTGGATGAGATCGCGACCGAGGGCGGAAAGACCTTCGCCATCGTCATCGATGAGGCGCACTCCAGTCAGGGCGGCAAGAGCTCGGCAGCGATGAGCCAGGCGCTTGGCGGAGCGGCGGACGACGAAGACGCGGCGCCCGACCCCGAGGACACCGTGAACGAGGCGCTCGCGAAGCGGATGCAGGCGCGCAAAATGCTGACCAACGCCAGCTATTTTGCCTTCACTGCCACGCCCAAAAGCAAGACGCTGGAAATGTTCGGCGAGCCGCTACTTCTCGACGCCGAGGGCAAGGTCAAACACCGGCCGTTCCACAGCTACACCATGAAGCAGGCGATCGAGGAAGGCTTCATCCTCGACGTGCTCAAGAGCTACACGCCTGTGGACAGCTACTACAAGCTGGTCAAGAAGACAAAGGACGACCCGGAGTTCGACACGAAGAGAGCAAGGAAGAAGTTGCGCCGATACGTGGAGAGCCACGACCACGCGATCCGACTCAAGGCCGAGATCATGGTGGACCACTTCCACGAGCAGGTGCTGGCGCCCGGCAAGATCGGCGGCCAAGCCCGTGCGATGGTAGTCACGAGCGGCATCGAGCGGGCCATCCAGTACTTCCACGCCTTCAAGACGTATCTTATGGAGCGCAAGAGCCCGTACCAGGCGATTGTCGCCTTCTCGGGCGAGCACGAGTACGGCGGCGCGAAAGTCAGCGAGGTTTCTCTCAACGGCTTCTCAAGCAGCGACATCGCCGACGAGATCCGGACCGACCCCTACCGCTTTCTAATCTGCGCCGATAAGTTCCAGACCGGCTACGACGAGCCGCTGCTGCACACGATGTATGTGGATAAACCTCTCTCTGGCATCAAGGCCGTGCAGACTTTGTCGCGCCTTAACCGCGCACATCCGCAAAAACACGACTGCTTCGTGCTCGATTTTCAGAACAACAGTGAGGCGATCACCTTCGCATTCCAGGACTACTACCGCACCACGCTGCTCGCGGAGGAGACCGACCCAAACAAGTTGCATGACCTGAAGGCGGCCCTGGATGCCGTGCAGGTATATTCACTGGAACAGGTGCAGCAGGTGGTGGAGTTGTTCCTCGCGGGCGCGGACCGTGACAAGCTCGACCCGATTCTCGATGCGTGCGTGGCGGTCTATGTGGACAGCCTCGACGAGGACAGCCAGGTTGACTTCAAGGGCAAGGCTAAGGTGTTCTGCCGCACGTACAGCTTCCTTTCGTCGGTGATTCCTTACAACAACGCGGAGTGGGAGAAGCTCTCGATCATGCTCAATCTGCTGACCTCCAAGTTGCCGGCACCGCGGGAGGAGGACCTCTCAAAGGGTATCCTCGAAAGCATCGACATGGACAGCTACCGCGTCGAGAAGAAAGCGGCGATGAAGATCGCGCTGCTGGACAAGGACGCCGAGATAGAGCCCGTGCCAACGGACGCCGGTGGTCGGACAGGCGAACCCGAACTGGACCGCCTGAGCAACATCCTCAAGACGTTCAACGAGCAGTTCGGCACGCTGTTCACGGACACCGACCGAGTCGCCAAGCGCATCGTCGACGATATTGCTCCTAAGGTTGCCGCCGACGGCGCTTACCAGAACGCCAAGGAAAACACCCCGCACACCGCGCGAATGGCCCACGATCGCGCGCTTGGCAAAGTGATGCAGCACCTCTTAAAGGACGACACGCAAGTCTACAAACAGTTCGTAGAAAATGAGTCGTTTCGACGATTCGTCGGCGACATTGTTTACGGGCTGACGAGCGGCCAGTGACCGCATACCGGTAACATTGGCCTCCGATTGACCTGTAAAGAAGACAGGGAAGAAGCGGAGCGCTTGACGGTGGTTACGAACCGAACGGTGCTCGTGTCAGTCACTTGTCAATTTTGAGCCCTAGCTGCGGGGTCTCAGCCTCATTCTCCCGCTCTGCGGGGGTTTCAGATTCTTGGCCGCTTTCCATCTCGAGCGGTGGCAAGTCTTGCTGAGCGAGCCCCTGAATGTCTCCCGCAACGCCCACGAGCTCGGCGATACTGCTTTGGAGCTGCCTCTCGCGACGAGCCCAGCGCTGCAACGTCTGGTTCTTCTCAGCTTCAGGGGCGCGCAGCCAACGCCGAAGTCTACGAGGCATCATTGATGCGCGTGCGTGATGCCGCTCGGCGGGTGAGCGCCGCGCCGGACGCGAAGGGGCGGCGCGGGGATTTGAGACTCCATGCTATTCGGCGATTTTATCAACAGTGAGGTGACACCCGTTTTAGTACCGATCCGGGCTTGAGTCCAAGGTTAATAAGTCTGCTCTTTTGCTCCTCGATAAACCATTCTTCGCATACTCCTCAGGTGTCAGGTTGCCAAGTGAGCTGTGCGGTCGCTCGGTGTTGTACTAGATCCGCCAGGCCTCGATGGCCCGCCTCGCGTGTGCCATGGTGAGGAACCAGTGTTCGTTCAGACATTCGTCCCGGAAGCAGTCCGCGCAGATCTGCCAGCCGCTCGAGCACTGCGACGACGCGCTTTCCGGTGATGGACGTATCCACTTCCAGTACCAGACACTCCCGGCTGAAGTCATCCACGATCGCAAGGCATCGCAGCCGTCTGCCGTCGCACAGACCATCACTGACGAAGTCCATCGACCAGCTGCGGTTCACGGCTGAGGGCTTCGGCAACGGCTTGCGTTCGAACAGACCGATCCGCTTGCGTTTTCGCCTGCGAACGGCGAGTCCGGCTTCGCGATACAGTCGGTACGTGCGCTTGCGATTGACCGACCAACCCTCTCTGCGCAGCAGCACGTGGATCCGACGATAGCCATAGCGACGCTTCTCGCCGGCGAGTAGCAGATGCGCTCACGCAGCCCTTCCGTGACGGGTCGACAACTTCGATACCCGTACAGTGACCGTGAGATCATCAGTAGCCCGCAAGCGCGCGTGACTCCAAAGCCACGCTCTTCCCTGAGCACGTCCACTGCCTGGCGCTTCACCTGCGGGCCTACCATTTTCGGTTCAGCAGATCCTTCAGGGCTGCTTTGTCCAGCTCCGACTCGGCCAAGAGCTTCTTCAGCTTCGCGTTCTCCGCTTCGAGCTCCTTCAGCCGCCTCGCCTCCGAGACCGTCATCCCCGAGTACTTCGACTTCCAGTTGCAGAAGGTCGCCTCCGAGATCCCGTGCTTGCGGCACAGCTCTTTGGTCTTCCCTCCGGCCTCAGCTTCTTTGAGCCCCCCCCTGATCTGCTCTTCGGCAACCCCC